>Ga0318563_10001353_pt1 | contig 10450 bp, 10 predicted proteins | sample GRESIP066b5f19_FD_203689 | JGI IMG/M metagenome (GOLD analysis project Ga0318563, IMG submission 203689) | Tropical soil microbial communities from Luquillo Experimental Forest, Puerto Rico - GRE.SIPMG.066b5f19 | ecosystem: Environmental > Terrestrial > Soil > Tropical forest > Bulk soil... | reverse complement strand
GTGACCCCGGCGGAGGTAGTGACGTTGCCGTCGGTGACGAAGATCGGATCCGGGTCGACGGTGATCTCGGGGAACCTGGCCGCGAGCGTGGCGCAGTAGGCCCAGTGGGTCGTCACCCGGCGCCGGTCCAGCAGGCCGGCCTCGGCCAGCAGGAACGCGCCGGTGCAGACCGACACCAGCCGCCTCGCCCGGGGGCCCTGCACCCGCAGCCACGCGATGAGGGCCGGCTCGGCGCGCCGCGTGCCCTCGCCGCCGGGAACGATCAGCACATCCGGCTCGGCCTCGTCCGCGAGGTCCTCGTCCGGAGAAAGGCGCAGCCCGCTGGAGGTGCGTACCGCACCACCGCCCAGGCTGGCCGTCCGGATCAGGTACGCGGGCCGGTCCTGGTCCCGGCCGGAATGCCATCGGTTAGCCCCGGCGAACACCTCCAGCGGGCCGGTCACATCCAGGCTCTGCACACCGTCGAACAGGACGATCAGCACCGTGCGCATGCATCTCAGTGTGTCGTCCGCCGCCCGATGGCAGCAATGACGAATATCCCACCTTTCCTGCCATACCGGAGCGGGTCGGGCGGGTCAGGCGGTGGCGGGCTGGTCCGTGCCGCAGTACTTGCACTTAGAGGCGGCGGCCGGAAGGTCGTCGGACAGGCACGCGGGACAGGTCTTGACCGGCGCCGGGTCGCCGAACACCGTTTGCCCGCGCCGCGCCTGGACGTGCTTGTAGGGGACCACAATGAGGAAGTAGACCACGGCGATGAAGATGACGAAGTAGATGATCGCGGAGATGAACGCGCCGATGTCCACGAATGTCTTTTTGTTGTGGTCGCTGACATAGAAGCCCAGGCCGTTGCCTGTCGATCCGCCAGCGGCGGCCACGATCGGGTTGATGATGTAGGTGGTGAAAGCGGTCACCAGCATGCTGAAGGCGAGCGCTACCACCAGGCCCACAGCGACGACGATTACATCACCGCGCAGAAGAAAGTTCTTGAAGCCCCTCATGTCCTGTTCTCCGATCCGCGGAATCTACCCAGTTGGGTGGTGACGTCTGCTACCGCAGTCGCACGGCCCCTCCCGGCTTCCCTCCTTCGCTCTACCGTGCCGCGGTTCACTAATGCACAAGCCCTACGATGATTCCGGCCGCTCGGCCGCGCCGTCAAGCATGTCTCCTGTCCCGGACACATCTGTCCCGCGCGATGATCAGTAGCTGGGAAGGCTGAACGCCCAGTTGAGCATCCGGGTCGCATCGGCTCCGTTGACCGTGGCACCGACGCCGGGGCTGTCGAGGTTGACGCCGATGAACGAGCGACCGCCTCGGGTGGCCTCAAACAGCAGGCAGTGCCCGGCGGTTGGAGTCCATCCGGGCTTGATCCCGATCGCGCCGCGGTAGACGCCGAGCAGCGGGTTGAGGTTCCGCCAGAAGTACGCATGATGCCCGGAGCCGGCCGCGATCCGGTAGCTGCGCTGGTCCACGATCGAGCGGAAGACCGCCGAAGCCATCGCGACCCGACCGAGCTTGATGAGGTTGGCCGGGGTCGAGTAGGTCGAGTACCCGGTCGGATAGGGAAGCCCGTCGAAGTTGCTGAAGTGCGTCCGGGTCAGGCCGAGCCGCTTCGCCGTGGCGTTCATCTTCGCGATGAACGCGCCGAGGCCCGGGCCGTAGGCCTCGGCCAGGGTGTAGGCGGCGTCGGCGCCGGAGGGCATCAGCAGCCCCTCCAGCAACTGGCTGGCGGTGAGGGTATCCCCTGGACGCAGGCCCGCAGCGCTGGCGTCGTGCTCGTCCACGTAGGCCACGACGGCGGATGGAACGGTGATCTTCCGGCTCAGACCGCCCGCCCGGATCACCACCAGCGCGGTCATCACCTTGGTGATGCTGGCCATCGGCAGCTCGGTGTTCAGGTCGCGACTCCACAGCACCTGGCCAGTGGAGGCGACCGCGATGGCGGCCGCCTTGGCCCGCACGCCTACTGGCCCGGCGTTCGCGTGGGTCGCGCCGGCCGCGGCGGCCGGGGCGGCGACGGTCAGCGCAACGCACGCGGTCAGCACCGCCGCACCGGCCCACCTGGACACGCGGACCGCTCGCATCGCCATGAGCACCCCCGTCACGGAGCCACCGGACAACAGCCGAAAGCTTCCCAGACCTGGCCGTCCCTGGCAATCGCCTCGCGAAGATTGACTCGCAGCTGACGGACGGCGCGGCCAGCCAATCCTGGTTCGTTAGGGGACGCGGCTACGAGCTGACGTGGCCGGAGCAGGCGGCGGGCGGCGTCATCCTGACCAGGCCGGACTGTTGCGACTGGGGGTCCTGGTAGATCGAGTAGGCGTGGCCACCGACGACCGCGGGGCTGCTGAAGTCCTCGACCACGCTGTGGTCGGTAGGCAGGGTCACGGCGTCCAGGACCCGGCCGTTGGCCGGGCTAGCGCAGGTGAGGGTGTGCGAGCCGCCGACCCAGACCACGCCGCCGTCGTAGCTGGGCACCGAAGCGACGCCGGCTCCCACGCCCTGGCCGATGCGGACGGCCTGGCCCAGGTCTCCGCCGGGCGCGAACCAGGTCGTTTCGCTCATCCCGACGCCGGTGGTGCCCCAGACCCCGCCCGGGGTCGCGACCAGGTTGCCGCCGTTGAAGGCGCCCCGCAGGGTGGACGAGTCGGTCATGATGCCGTTGGCCAGCTTATACACCAGCAACTCGAAGCCCCCTGCGGACGGGGTTACGCCGACATACAGCGTGCTGCCGTCGGGCGAGACCGCCACCGAGTTGGCCGGGCCCGCGCTCAGGCTGATCCCCTTGATCAGGTTTCCGGTGGCCGGGTCCACCACCTCGACGTGGCCGCCGCCGGCCACGTAGAGGCGGCCATCGGGGCCACTGCTCAGCAGGTTGGAGGCCGAGGCGGCCACCGCGCCGGTGGCGGGCACCTGGACCGATGCGGTCTGGTGGAGCGTATGGGCGTTGTAGCCGTGCAGGCTGATGTTGCCGCCGCTGGCGGACCACACCACCCACACCGTGTTCCCGACGATGACCGGCGGGCCCGGGAGCGGCGGGTTGTAGCGGGCCGTCGCCGCGATGGTCCCGGTGACCGGATCGATCCGGTCCAGGTAGCCGCTCGAGTACGCGTACAGCGAGCCGTCGCCGCTGACCAGCGAGCCCTGTTCGTACGTCTGCTGGTCGATCAGCGCCGCGCCCCAGGGTCCGCCGGCGATGTCCGTCCCGGGATTGGTCTGCTCGGGCGAGGATGAGGTCTGCGACGGTGAGGAGGACACCGGAGCGGCGGACGAGACCGAGGACGAGGCCGGCGTGCCGCCGACCGCCGACGGCGGGTTGTGATGCGAGTTGGCCAAGACCGCGATGCCGGCGCTCGCGCCGGCGATGACGATCACGGCCGCCGCGGCCAGGACCGGCGCGAAGGCCCGGCTCCAGCTCATGCCGCCGCGCCGCGGGCGGGGCTCACCGTCCCGGGATGGACGACCGAGCTGGGGCTCGCTGACCAGGCGGTACGCGACCTGCTCCACGGTCACCGGGCGCGGGGGCTCGGGAGTGACCCGGTGCAGCACGTCGGCTAGCTTTCGTTCTTCGGTATTCACGACGCCACTCCTCCGCTCATCAGCTCGGCCAGGCCCGGCGCGTCCCTGAGCCGGGCCAGCGCCTTGGCCGCGTGGGACTTCACCGCCCCTACCGAGCAGCCCATCGCCGCCGCGGTCTGCGACTCCGTCTGATCGGCGAAGTAGCGCAGGACGACCACGGCCCGCTGCCGGGCGGGCAGCCGGTCCAGCGCGGCGAGCAGCGCGTGGCGGGCATCAACCTGTGCGAACGCGTCGTAGGCCTGCGTCTCGGGCAGCCGGCCGGTCGCGATCTCACCGTTCCAGCGCCGTTGCCGCCAGCGCAGGAAGGTGTTCACCATGATCTTGCGCACATACAGTTCCGGGGCGTCCTGCCGCCGCAGGCTGGCCCAGCGCGGCCAGGCCGCGGCGAGCGCGGTCTGGACCAGGTCTTCCGCGCTCGGCCAGTCCCCGGTCAGCAACCAGCCAGACCGCAACAAGGCAGACGACCGCGCCTCGACGAAATCACGAAACCCGTCTGGCTCGGCTAGGTGTTCAACCCCGGTCAGCGTGTCCACCAATCCTCCGTTCGGGCCCAATGCAGGTGGCGGGTACAGCCTCATGTGTACTTAGAGACGTTGGCCACCGGGGAAGGTTTACCCCGCTGGCTTGGCCGCCGGTGGCGGCGGGCGTAGCCGACTCAACGTCTCGGCCGCCCGCCGCTGCTGCGACTCGGCCCGGTAGGCCTGCCGCCTGGCCTCCGCGAGCTGCTGGCGGGCCTGCGCCAGCTCGGCCTCCAGCCGCCGGACCGTGTCCGCCAGCTGCTGCTCAGCCGCGTTGGCGGCGTTCGCGGTGCGATCGGCTTCAGCCACGGCTCGTTCGGCCGAAATTATTTTCTCACGGTGACGGCGTTCGCGCTCAGCACTGGGCTCAGCCGGCGCGGGTTTCTTGGTTTTCGCAGCTGGCGGGGGTGGGGCCGGCGCGTCGCCGGGAATAGGCAGGCCAAAGCCGGCGTATTGGGCGGCGCGGACCAGGGTGCCAAGGCTGGCCGCCACCTCGGGGTCGGCCAGGGCGGCGTCGAAGGTGGCCGTCACCTCCTCGCGGACCGCCGCGGCCGGGGCGGGCAAGTCCTCGAGGGCCTGCCGAGTGAGCTCGTCGACCAGCCGGGCCCGGGCCGCGCCCAGCTCCCGGATCCGTGCGCCGTCCGTGGACTGCCCAGCGTCGCGGAGCTCGGCGGCCAGTTCGGCCAGCCGGGCGGTGACCTCGGGATCGGCGCGGACCAGGCGGTTCACCACCCAGGCCGAGCGGGTCGGCTTGCGCAGCGTGCCGATCTGCTTGGCTACGTCCGGCTCCCCCGCCTCGCGGGCCTGGGCGACGAGTTCCTGGCGGCGGGCCATGAACTCGTCCGGATCGGCCTGGTAGAGCATGGCCTTGGCGTCGGCCAGCAGGTCGCTCATCTTGAGAGGATAGGCAGCATGACCGACATCGTGCCATCGGGCCAGGGACGGTTGTTCACCGCGCGCGGAAACGTGATGGCGTTCAAGGCGGTCGCGGCCCAGACCAGCGGCGACTTCTCGCTGATGGAACGGACCGTGCCGCCCGGCGCCCGCACCCCGCCGCCGCACCGCCACGTGAACTGCTCGGAGGCGTTCTTCGTGCTCGACGGCACGATCACCTTCTGGCTGGACGCGGCCGAGCTGGCCGGCGGTCCCGATGATTTCCTGCTGGTGCCGCGCGGGGCGGGCCACACGTTCGGCAACCGGAGCACCGAGCCGGCCCGGCTGCTGGTGCTGCACGCCCCGGCCATGGACGCCTACTTCGCCGAGCTGGACGCGCTGTGGTCTGGCCCGGAGCCCCCGTCTCGCGAGGCCGAGCGCGAGCTGATGAGCAGGTACGGGATGGAGCCCGCCTAGCCCGCGCAGCCCGCCTAGCCCACCGGAAAATGTCAGCGGGCTGACGTAGGGTGCCAGTATGCCGTCTACCGCAGCAGCCGAGGTAAGCCCGGACAAGCTCGAGGAGTACCGGCGGGAGCTGACCGGGTACTGCTACCGCATGCTGGGCTCGGGGTTCGAGGCCGACGATGCCGTGCAGGAGACCATGCTGCGGGCCTGGCGCGCGGCCGAAGGGTTCGAGGGACGCTCGAGCGTGCGCTCGTGGCTGTACCGGATCGCCACCAACATCTGCCTGGACATGCTGCGCGGCCGGCAGCGCCGGGCGCTGCCGATGGATCTCGGGCCGGCCTCGCCGCCGGTCGAGGCGCTGTTTGGCGGCTGGCGCCCGGAGGAGGCCTGGATCTCGCCGATCGCCGACGAGCGGGTGCTGCCCGAGCACGGCGACCCGGCGGAGGTCGCGGTGGCCCGGGACACGATCAGGCTGGCGTTCGTCACCGCGCTGCAGCACCTGCCGGCCCGGCAGCGGGCCACGCTGATCCTGTGCGAGGTGCTGCGCATGCCCGCGGCCGAGGCGGCCGCCACGCTGGGCACCAGCGTGCCCGCGGTCAACAGCGCGCTGCAGCGGGCCCGGACCACGCTGGCCGCACTGCCCGAGGAGCAGCGGCCCGGCCCGCTGGACGCGGATCAGGCCGGCCTGCTGGCCAGATTCGTGGACGCCTTCCAGCGGTATGACATGGAACAGCTGGTCACGCTGCTGGCCGACGACGCGCTGATGACCATGCCGCCGTACGCGTTCTGGATCAGGGGCGCGCAGGATGTCGTCCGCTGGATGCAGGAGCCGACGCCGAGCCAGTGCCGGGACTCGATCATGGTCCCGGCGGGCCAGGTCAACGGGATGCAGGCGTTCGCCCAGTACAAGCCGGACCCGGCCGGCGGGCACGCGCCGTGGGCGTTGCAGGTGCACGAGGTCTCGGGCGGGCGGGTCAGCCGGATGACGTTCTTCCTGGATACCGAGCGGATCTTCGCCGAGGTGGGCCTGGCGCCGCACCTCCCGTGAGCGGGTTCGCGGCATCCCGGCTGGGCCGGCTGCGGGACGTGCTGGCCCGGCAGGTGGAGGCCGGCGCGGCGCCCGGGGCGGTGGGCCTGGTGGCGCGGGCCGGGCAGACCCACGTGGTGACGGTCGGCGAGTACGGCCGGGACACGATCTTCCGCATCGCGTCGATGACCAAGCCGATCACCGCGGCGGCCGCGATGATCCTGATCGAGGAGTGCGCGCTGCGGCTGGACGACCCGGTGGACGACCTGCTGCCGGAACTGGCCGGGCGGCGGGTGCTGGTCCGCGCAGACGGGCCGCTGTCGGACACGGTCCCGGCGCAGCGGCCGGTCACGGCCCGGGACCTGCTGACGTTCACGTTCGGGCTGGGCCTGGTGTTCGGCGAGCCGACCCCGATCGGCGACGAACTGGAGGCGCTCGCGCAGGGCCTCCCGCGCCCGGCCCTGCCGCCCGCGCCACCGGACTGGATCCGCCGGATCGGCGCGCTGCCGCTGATGTACCAGCCGGGCGAGCGCTGGCTGTACAACACCGGATCCGACGTGCTCGGTGTGCTGATCGCCCGGGCCAGCGGCCGGCCGTTCGCGGAGTTCCTGGCCGAGCGGATGTTCGGGCCGCTGGGCATGACCGATACCGGGTTCAGCGTGGCCGCGGCGGACCTGGGCCGGCTCCCGGCGGAGCTGATGACGGACCCTGGCACCGGGCAGACGGTGATTTTCGACCAGCCGAACGGCCAGTGGTCCTCGCCCCCGGCCTTCGCCTCGGGCGCCGCGGGGCTGGTGTCCACCGTGGACGACTTCGCCGCGTTCGCCTCGATGCTGCGGAGTCTCGGCGTTTCCGGTGGTTCGCGCGTGCTGTCGCGGGCCTCGGTGTCGCTGATGACCGCCGATCAGCTCACGCCTTCCGTCAAGGCCGTCTCCGGGCTGCAGGCGGGGGACTTCGACGCTGCGGGCTGGGGGTTCGGGGTCAGCGTGGTGACCCGGCGGACCGGGCTGGCCAAATCGGCGGGCAGCTACGGCTGGGACGGCGGCCTCGGCACGTCCTGGTTCAACGATCCGGCCGAAGACCTGACCGTGATCCTGATGACTCAGCGGGCGTTCACCTCGCCCCGCCCGGGCGCTATTTTCGCCGATTTCTGGACCTCGGCATACCAGGCCATCGACGATTAACTCTTGTGAGCATTGATCCTTCTGGTGTCGGGCAGCCGGGGTTCGTGGGGCGGCACGGCCTGGCCTCGCCGGAGCGGGAGGCCCACGTCCAGGACGTGGCGGCCGCGATCCGTTCGGCGGGGCTGCGGACCGTCCGGCTGGTCGTGGTCGACCAGCATGGCGTGCCCCGGGGCAAGATGCTGTCGCCCGAGGCGGCGATCGCGGCCATGTCCGACGGGCTCGACTTCTCCGGTGCGATCTACAGCCTGGACACGGGCAACCAGGTGTTCGTGCCCGCGTTCGCCCGCGGCGGCGGCTTCGGCATCGAGGAGTTCACCGGTTTCCCCGACGTGATGCTGGTGCCTGATCCTGCTTCCTTCCGGGTCCTGCCCTGGGCGGACCGGACCGGCTGGATGCTGTGCGACGTGTACTTCGGCAACGGGCAGCCGATGCCGCTGGACGGGCGCGGGCTGCTGCGGCGGGTGCTGGCCTCGTTGGCGGACGCGGGATTCGACTTCCTGGCCGGGATCGAGGTCGAGTTCTACATCGTGGTCCTTACTCCCGGGCCGCTGTCGCCCGAGGACGCGGGGTTCACGCCACCGCCGCCGCCGGTCAGCGTGTTCGAGCGGGGCTACCAGTACCTGTCCGAGGTGCGGCTGGACGGCATGGGTCCGGTGCTGGAGGCCATCCGCGACGCGCTGGACGGGGTGGGGCTCCTGCCGCGGTCGATGGAGGACGAGTGGGGCCCCGGGCAGCTGGAGTTCAGCTTCAGCCCGCTCGCCGGTATGGCGGCGGCCGATGCCGCGGTGCTGTTCCGGGCGGCGGTCAAGCAGGTGTGCCAGCGGCGCGGGCTGCTGGCCACGTTCATGTGCCGGCCCGCGCTGCCGAACTTCTTCTCCTCCGGCTGGCACCTGCACCAATCGCTGCTGAACCGGCCGGACCGGTCGAACGCGTTCGCCTCCGCGGCTGGGGCGTTGTCGGGCGTCGGACAGCGGTACGTGGCCGGGCTGCTCGAGCACACCGCCCCGATGTCGGTGTTCGCGGCGCCGACCGTCAACGGGTACAAGCGGTTCCGGCCCTACTCGTTCGCCCCGGACCGGGTGACCTGGGCGGTGGAGAACCGGGGGGCGCTGGTCCGGGTCCAGGGCTCGCCCGGCGACGCCAGCAGCCACGTGGAGATGCGGCTCGGCGAGCCGGCCGCGAACCCGTACCTGTACCTGGCCTCGAACATCGCGGCCGGGCTGGACGGCATCCAGCGGAACCTGGAACCGCCGCCTCCGGTATCGGCCGACCCGTACGCCGCCGAGGCGCCGCCGCTGCCTTCCTCGCTCAGCGAGGCGGTGGCGGCGCTGGACGCGGACCAGTTCTACCGCTCGGTGTTCGGCGCGACGCTGGTCGATTACCTGGTGATGATGAAGCGGGCCGAGATCCGGCGGTACGAGGAAGCGCTGGCGGCCGCCGCAGCGGCTGGCCTGCCCGGCGCGGACGTCAGCGACTGGGAGATGCGCGAGTACTTCGAGTTCTTCTAGGTCCTAGTGCCGCCAGTGGTCCAGCGGCAGGGGGCCGCGGCTGAGGATGGTGCGGATCGCGAACGTGCTCTGGGCCTCGATGACGGACGGGATCGTGAGGAGTTGCCCGAGGAGCAGTTGCTCGTAGCCCGCGAGGTCGGGCACGACCGCCTCCACCAGGAAGTCGCTGGTGCCGGAGACCAGGTAGCAGGCGACGACCGCGGGAATGGCCAGCAGGGCCTGCTCGACCCGGATCGAGGTCTCCTGCGAGTGCTTCTCGACCTTCAGGCCGATGAAGACGGTCAGACCGAGCCCGGCCCGCTCCCGGCTGACCTCCGCGCGGTACCCGGCGATGATGCCGTTGGCCTCCAGCGCCTTCACGCGGCGCAGACAGGCCGACGGCGAGAGCGAGATGGCGTCCGCGAGGTCGACGTTGGCCATCCGGCCCTCGCGCTGCAGCGTGGCCAGGATGGCACGATCTACCCGGTCCGGAATGTGTTCGGGCATGAAATTCAGACTAGAGCCTGTATCGCGCAACAGCATTGCTTTACTGGGTCCTGCTAGCGCAATATTTGCCATCGCGTGCGGGGCCGATTCGGCCAGGCTAAAGGTATGGCACAGAACCTGACCACCTCGCGGGGCGCGGCCCTGTATATCGGGGCGATCCTCGGCCCCGGGCTGCTGCTCCTGCCGGGTCTGGCCGCCGCCGAGGCGGGCCCGGCCTCGATCCTGGCCTGGCTGGCTCTGCTGGGCCTGTCCGGCTTGTTCGCCGCCGTATTCTCGGCCCTGGGCCGGCGCATCCCGTCGGCCGGCGGGGTGATGGGCTACGTCACCGCGGGCCTGGGAGCGCGCGCGGGCCGGGCGACCGGCTGGATGTTCCTGGCCGGGGTGGTGGGCGGAGCCCCGATCGTGTGCCTCATCGGCGCCAGCTACGTCACCGACCTCACAGGCGGCGGCCAGCTCACCCGCGCGGCCGTCGCCGCCGCGCTGCTGCTGACCGTCATCGCCCTGGCCGCCGGCGGGCTGCGGGCCAGCGCCACGGCCCAGCTGGTCCTGGTCAGCCTGCTGACCGGCGTGGTGGTCGTGGCGGTCGCCGGGTCGGCGACGGCGGCCCGGGCCGGGAACTGGACACCGTTCGCCCCGCACGGCTGGCTCTCGGTCGGCGGTGCGGCGGCCACGCTGATGTTCTCCTTCGCCGGCTGGGAGGCCGTCGCGCCGCTCACCACGCGGTTCGCTGACCCGTCCCGGCAGCTGCCGCGCGCGGTGGCCATCGCCCTGGCGGTCACTACCGCGCTGTACCTGGGCCTGACCGTGGCCACC
>Ga0318563_10001351_pt1 | contig 10461 bp, 10 predicted proteins | sample GRESIP066b5f19_FD_203689 | JGI IMG/M metagenome (GOLD analysis project Ga0318563, IMG submission 203689) | Tropical soil microbial communities from Luquillo Experimental Forest, Puerto Rico - GRE.SIPMG.066b5f19 | ecosystem: Environmental > Terrestrial > Soil > Tropical forest > Bulk soil... | reverse complement strand
GGATCACCGACCACGCGCTGTGGAAGCGGCGCGGCGAACTGGTCGACGAAGAGGTCGTGCTCTACGTCGTCGCCGACAGCGTCCCGCTGGATGATCTCAAGCAGCGCATCGCCGAGCTTCCCGCCTTCATGCGGCCGGCCGCGGTGGCCCAGGTCGCAGCGCTTCCCCGGGACGCCGCTGCGGGCAAGGTGCAACGCCGACTGCTCACCGACCAGCCCGTCCTGAGCTGGAACGAACTCGGATGACCGGTGCCATGGTCGAGTTGCCGCCGGGGTAGGTGATGCTCGTCACGGGTCGTTATGTGTGCCGCGAGGACATCAGAGCCCTGGCTGCCGTGACCGGCATACGTGTTCGTCCGGCCTCGATTGTCAGATCTCGCCGTCGAGGCGGTCGAGCGGGGTTAGCTCGTCGAAGATCAGCACCGTGTGCGTGGAGGCCACTTCCGGCATGCCCTGCAGCCGGGTAAGGACCACGTCACGAAGCGAGGCGGAGTCCCGCGTGCGCACCAGCAGCATGATGTCGTGCTCGCCCGACACCAGCGCGGCGTGGTCAACTTCCGGGATACTCAAGACGTTGCTGCGCACCGTCTTCCACGATTGCTGGGTGATCTTGAGGAAGATATAGGCAGACAAGCCGTATCCGCAGCGCCGCGGGTCGATCGTCGCGGTGTACCCGGTGATAACCCCAGAGCTTTCGAGCCGTTCCACTCGCGCGTAGGCGCTAGCCCGGGAAATGTGCAGTCGCTCGGCTAGCGCGCGCATCGACAGCCGCCCGTCTGCGCGCAGCGCACCTAGGATCCGGAGATCGATGTCGTCGAGCGCGGCCACTTGTCCATCCTCCGCCGCATGCATGCTGGGGTTCTCAGTCATATGGCAAAGATTAGCCCGCAATTGTGATTATAAGTCTTGAAAAGATCATCGAATCTGTACATATGGCGTACCCGTGGCGGAGAATCTGACTATTGGCTACCCAGAGGCGGTCATCATGATCACATCGCCCGCCGTGCCAGACCGCGCTGCCGCCGCCCTCCCGCCCGGCGGAGCCCCGCTCAGCCTGATCACGGCAGAGGGGAACGCCGGCGATGCGAACGGCATCCTGGCCATGCCTCCCGAGGAGGTCCTGCGCGAGCTGCTCCGGCAGATGATCGTCGGGCGCCGGTTCGACGCCCAGGCCACGGCCCTGACCAAACAAGGGCGCCTGGCCGTCTATCCGTCGTCCCGCGGGCAGGAGGCCTGCCAGGTCGGAGCGGTTCTCGCGCTGCGTGAGCAGGACTGGCTGTTCCCGACCTACCGGGACACGGTGGCGGTAATCACCCGGTCGGTCGCGGCGCCCGAGGCGCTGTCACTGTTGCGCGGGGAGTGGCACTGCGGCTACGACCCGTACGAGCACAAGGTGGCCCCGCAGTGTACGCCGCTGGCGACGAATACCCTGCATGCAGTCGGCCTGGCCTACGCCGCCCGCGTCAAACGCGTAGACCAGGTGGCGCTCGTCCTGCTCGGCGACGGCGCGACCAGTGAGGGCGACACCCATGAGGCGCTGAACTTCGCCGCTGTGTGGCACGCGCCCGCGGTCTTCCTGGTGCAGAACAACGGCTATGCCATCAGCGTGCCGCTGGCTAAGCAAACTGCGGCGCCCGCGCTGGCGTACAAGGGTGTTGGCTATGGCATGCGCTCCCTGCTCATCGACGGCAACGACGCTGCCGCCGTCCACGCTGCCGTCCGCTCGGCCGTGACCCACGCCGCCGCCGGGCGCGGGCCGACGCTGATCGAGGCCCTCACCTATCGCATTGAGGCGCACACGAACGCCGACGACGCCGCGCGGTACCGGGACAGCGCGGAGGTCGAAGCGTGGCTGGACCGAGATCCGCTGCGCCGACTGGAAACCTACCTGCGCGAGCGGGGGGTAGTCGATGACGCCGATCTGGCGCGGTTCGGCACCGAGGCGGAGCAACTGGCCGCCGATGTCCGCGCGGCCATGAGCAGCGACGTGATGGGCGACCCGTCCGACCTGTTCGCCCACGTTTACGCCCAGCCGACCGCGGCCCTGACCGCGCAGCGCCAATTCCTGCTCGCCGAACTGGCCCAGGACGGGAGCTAGAGATGAACCACGTCATGGACCGGCCGGCTCCGGTGACGGCTCGCCGGGAGCCGGCCCGGGATACCGCGCCGGTCACGATGGCGGGCGCACTGAATGCCGCGCTGGCCGACGCGCTGGCCAGCGACTCACGAGTGCTCGTGTTCGGGGAGGATGTCGGCACCCTCGGCGGGGTATTCCGGGTGACCGACGGCCTAGCGGCGCGGTTCGGCGAGGACAGGGTCTTCGATACCCCGCTGGCCGAGTCCGGGATCGTCGGCGCCGCCATCGGGATGGCCATGAACGGACTCGTGCCGGTGGTCGAGATGCAGTTCGACGCGTTCGCCTACCCGGCGTTCGAGCAGGTGACGAGCCACCTGGCCAAGCTGCGCAACCGGACCCGTGGGCGGATCGCGTTGCCGATCGTGGTACGCATCCCGTTCGGCGGCGGAATCGGCGGCGTTGAGCACCACAGCGATTCCTCGGAAGCCTATTACGCACATACGCCCGGGTTGCGGGTGGTCACGCCCGGCAGCCCGTCCGACGCTTACCGCATGCTGCGGCAGTCAATCGAATGCCCTGATCCGGTCATCTTCCTCGAGCCTAAGCGCAGGTACTGGTCCAGAGAGCAGCTGCCTGCCGAGGGCCGCCCGGCGATCGACCAGGCGCTCATCCGCCGCCGCGGCACGGATGTCACGCTGATCGCGTACGGCGGCACGGTGGCCACCGCGCTGGAGACCGCCGACGCCGCGGCGGACGAGCAGGGCTGGGACATCGAGGTCGTCGACCTGCGCAGCCTTTCGCCGTTCGATGACACGACGGTGGCAGCCTCGGTTCGCCGGACTGGCCGCGCGGTGGTCGTGCATGAGGCGGCGAGCTTTGCCGGATACGGCGCCGAGGTCGCAGCCAGGCTGACCGAGCAGTGCTTCCACTACCTAGAGGCGCCGATCCTGCGCGTCACGGGTTTCGACATCCCCTACCCGCCGCCCACGCTCGAGCAGTATCACCTGCCTGGTGTTGACCGGATTCTCGACGCCATCGCCAGGCTGCAATGGGACGACCATGCCTGACTTCCTGCTGCCTGACCTCGGCGAGGGCCTGGAGGAGGCAGAGGTTATCTCCTGGCGCATAAAGGTCGGCGACCATGTTGACGTCGACCAGATCGTGGCCGAGGTGGAAACCGCCAAGGCGGTTGTGGAAGTGCCGATTCCTTTCGCCGGCCAGATATCAGCCCTGCACGCCGAACCCGGTGCCGTCGTCGCGGTCGGCGCACCGCTGATCAGCGTGGCTTACCACGCCCACCCGCAGCCTGGCTTGCAGGAGCCGGGCGTGATCGGGCCCGAAGAAGCCGGGGAAGGCAGCGGGAGGGTCCTGATCGGCTACGGCACCAGCGCGGCGCCCAGACGCGGGCGACGTGACCCGCTGCCCGGCCAGACGGCGCCGACGCCCCCGGCAGGGTCCGCGCCAGCCAGGCCAGGCCCGGTGCCGGTCATCTCGCCGCTAGTGCGGAAGCTGGCCCGCGATGGCGGCCTCGACCTGGCCCACATCACCGGCACGGGCCCGAGGGGCATGATCCGGCGACACGACGTCGAGCAGGCGCTGGCGGCCGCGCGTGCGTCCACGAGGCCTGTCCCAGCGACCGATCCTGGTCCCAGGACGAGTTCACAGCCTGCTCCGGCGTCTGGGCAGGAACCGGGCGAGATCCGGTGCCCGATCCGGGGGGCGCGCAAGGCGATGGCCGAGAACCTGGCCCGCTCCCGCCGCGAGATCCCCGAGGCTACGGTCTGGGTCGATGCCGACGCGACCGGGCTGATGGAGGCCCGGGCTGCGCTGAACGCGCGCACGCCCGGGCAGCCGGTGAGCCTGATCGCGCTGCTCGCCCGGTTCGCCATTCTGGGCTTGCGCCGGTACCCCGAGCTGAACGCACACATCGAAGACGATGAGATCGTGATACCCCGCCACGTCCACCTGGGTTTCGCCGCCCAGACCGAGCGAGGCCTGCTCGTACCCGTGGTCCGCGACGCGCACCTGCTGTCGGTCCGCGAGCTTTCGGCGGCGCTCGCCCAGCGTACAGCCGCTGCGCGGTCGGGGCGCCTGGCGCCGGCCGAGCTGACCGGAGGGACGATCACGGTCAACAACTACGGCGTGTTCGGGGTTGACGGCTCCGCGGCGATCATCAACCACCCCGAGGTGGCGATTGTCGGCCTGGGCCGGATCATCGACCGGCCGTGGGCCGTCGGCGGGCAGTTGGCCGTCCGGAAGGTCGCGGAGCTAACGCTGGCTTTCGACCATCGCGTCTGCGATGGCGGGACGGCAGGCGGCTTCCTGCGCTACATCGCCGACTGCGTGGAGTCTCCCGTGCTCGCCCTTGGCGACCTGTAGCCCGGGGACTTCAGGACCGTTCGTCACTCTTCCTGAGGCGGGCCGCGCCCTGTTTAGACCGCGTGTACAGGGGCGTAGCGGGGTTGCCACATGGCCGCGCTCACGGCGTCGGCAGTGATGCCGGGCAGGCTGGCGACGCCGTCGTGGGCGGCGGCCCGGGCCACCGCGAGGGCGACCTGCGCGGAGGTGGTGCGGAGGTCGTCGATGGGCGGCAGGAGAGGCGCGCCGGGCGTGGTGGTGTCAGTGAGTGCGGCGACGGCCTGAGCGGCGGCGGTGATCATGTGGTCGGTAATGCGCCGGGCCCGGGACACGAGCGCGCCCAGACCGAGGCCGGGGAAGATCAGGGCATTGTTGGCCTGGCCGATCTGGTAGGTGACGCCGTGGTAGGTGACGGGGTCGAACGGGCTGCCGGTGGCGATGAGGGCGCGGCCGCCGGTCCACCGCACCAGGTCGGCTGGGGTCGCCTCGGACAGGCTGGTCGGGTTGGACATGGGCAGGATCACGGGCTGGTCCACGTGCGCGGCCATCTCCCGCACGATCTGCTCGGTGAAGGCGCCGTGCACGGTAGAGGTGCCGATGAGGATGGTGGGATGCACGCGGCCCACGACCTCGGCCAGGCCGACGCCGCTGGCGGTCCCGTGTCCCGCCCAGTCAGCGACCTCGGTGGCGGGGCGGGCATAGGGAAGCTGGAAGTCGCGCAGGCCGGTCATGTCGTCGGTGAGCAGGCCCTGGCGGTCCAGGCACCAGAACCGCGCGCGCGCTGCGGCAGTATTTAGCCCCTGGCTGGTCATCGCCCCGTACAGCTGGTCGGCGATGCCGATACCGGCGGTGCCGGAACCGAAGATGACAACGCGGTGCCGGGTCAGCGGGGTCTGGCTGGCCCGGGCGCCAGCCAGCACGGCGGCGAGGTTGACCGCGCCGGTGCCCTGCATGTCATCGTTGAAGGTGAGGATGTGATCGCGGTAGCGGTCCAAGATGCGCCGGGCGTTGCCGGGCCCGAAATCCTCCCAGTGCAGGAGCGCGCCGGGAAAGACCTTGAGCGCGGCGGTCACGTAGGCGTCGATAAAGGCGTCATAGGGCTCCTGGGCAGGCCGCTGGTGCTGAACGCCCAGATACAGCGGGTCCCCCAGCAGCTCGGCCCGGTCGGTGCCGACGTCCAGCATCACCGGCAGGGTCCGGGCCGGGTCGATGCCGGCCGCGGCGGTATAGACGGCGAGCTTCCCGACGGCGATATCGATGCCCCCCACGCCCCAGTCGCCGATGCCGAGGATGGCCTGAGCGTCGGTGGCGACGATGAGGTCCACCTCGCCGGCCGACAATCCAGAATCGCGGAAGGCGGTCTCGATCCGGCCGGGTGCATCGATGTTGAGATAGACGCCGCGTGGGCGGCGGTACTGGTGACTGTAACGCTGGATGGCCTCGCCGATCGTAGGGGTGTAGACAATGGGCAGCAGTTCGCTGAGGTGGTCGGTCAGTAGCCGGTAAAACAGCACCTCGTTGCGGTCGTGCAACGCGGTCAGGTAGATGTTCTTGTCCAGGGCGCTGGGCTGCTGCGAGCACTGCCGGTAGGCGCGCTCGGCCTGCTGATCCAAGGTCAGCACCCGAGATGGCAGCAGGCCGGTCAATCCCAGCGCGGCGCGCTCGGAGTCGGTGAACGCGGTGCCCTTGTTCAGCCGGGGAATGCTGAGCACGCTGTAACCGCGGCAGCCGGTCTCCCAGACCCGTTCGGCACGGTTCCATCGGATCACCGGCCGGGTATCTGAGCGCATGGCCTGATCTCCTTTCCTCGAATCTGACCAGAGCCGCCGGATTTCCCTCAACCGTGACATTCTGATCTTGTGCCGGTCCTCCTATGCCCATAAGAACGCCGCAGCGCAAGCGCTGTCCATAAGCCGCAGCCACCCAGGACCGTCAGCCCCCAGAGGGAACGACCTGGGCGGGGCCGGGCACCGACGCCTCCGCAGATCCCGAACCGAACATCTGACACCGAGCCCGCGTGCTGGCATACACGTACCGCCGCACCTCTGTCAGCATATGTTGACGTACCATTGTACGTCAGCATATGCTGACGAGATGGAACCCACTCTTCAGATCGCCGAAGGCGCCGCCAGCAACGACCCCGACGTCGGGTTGCGCGCGGTCGCCGCGCTTCGTGCGCTGGCCGAACGGCTGGAACTGCTCCAGGTCCAGCAGGCACGAGAGCTCGGCTGGTCCTGGCAGGACATCGCCAGCCGCCTGGGCGTCACCAAGCAGACCGTCCATCGCAAGTACGGTCGGCTGATCGGGAGGCGATGATGTTCGAGCGCTTCACCGACGCCGCCCGCCGCGTCGTGGTCCAGGCCCAGGAAGATGCCCGCCGGCTCGGGCACAACTACATCGGCTGCGAGCACCTGCTGCTGGCCGCGGCTGCGGCCGCCGAGCCGGCCAGCATGGTGCTGCGCGACCAGGGCGTCACGCCCGACTGCGTCGAGGCGGAAATCCTGCGCACAATTGGGCGGGGCCCGGCGGCCGACCCGCTGAGCGGCCTCGACCGCCAGGCGCTGGCCTTCATCGGTATCGACCTCGACGCCGTCCGCGCCCGGATCGAAGCGGCGTTCGGCCCGGACGCCCTCACCCAGGCCCTCCCGGTAGCCTGCCGCAGCAGACGGCCAGCCTGGGGGAAGGGCCCGCTGGCTGAGCTGACGCGCCGCTGGCATCGCCGTCGTGCCCGCCGCAACGCCCCCCTGCCTGCAGGCCCGTTCCCGCAACGTCCCGTTTCTGCCCGGGCTGCTCCCGGCGGCCATATCCCGTTGACGCCGCGTGCCAAGAAGACCCTGCAGCTGTCGCTGCGCGAGGCGGAGACACTGCACGACAACTACATCGGCGTCCAGCACCTCATCCTGGCCCTGCTGGCGCTGAAGGACGGCACGGTACCGGCGATCCTGTCGGCTCTCGGCGCACCGGCCGCATCGCTGCGCGCCGCCATCCTCGCCCGCTACCGCAAGGCGAGCTAATCCGCACGCCTACCTGACGGAGTTTGCCCATTATCGGGGAGGTCAAGGAATCGTTCCGCGCGAGCGCGCTGGTGTCTGCCAGGTAGCGCGCTACCGCTGCCATGCGGCCCGCATCACGTCCTCGTCTTCAAGGTCGGGCAGACCGCGGGAGGTGAGCCTGTCCAGGTCACGCCGCCTGGCTGCCAGCGCGGTGACCTCGCGGAGGGCAGCGTTGACCGTGTCCTTCTTGGTCGTGGTGCCCAGCACCTGCTGAGCAGCCGCGAGATACTCGTCGTCGATCTCGATGAGGGTCTTGGTCATTGGTGCCTCCCTCACCATCAATATATCTCAGAAGGCTCTATCCATATATATTCACGTGCGCCGGCGAGGAAGCCGTAGGGCTGCCATCCCCACTGCTCGCACGTCCTGCAGCATCAGCATGCCCTACAAAGAGGGCGACAGCCACGGCGTGATACAGCGAACCGATTCGATTCAGACGGGCTATGTCGCGTTCGCGTCCGTTTCGAATCGTCTGCGCCTGGCCCCCGGTGCGGTGGGTGATCGCAGGGCTGACGGCCTGTCTGCCATCGGGAAGTACCCTTGGGCGATGTTCTCGCCTCAAGGCCCGTCCGCGCGTGAACTGGCGATGCAGGCGCTGTCCTCGGTCGAGGACGGCTATGACCTGCTTGCTCCGAAGTTCGACCACACGCCTTTCCGCACCCCCGATGGCGTGCTTGACGCGACCGCCGGCGCGTTGCGCCCGCTCGGTCCGTTCGGCCGGGGATTGGACGTGTGCTGCGGCACCGGCGCGGGCATGCGGGTCCTCGCATCCGTGTGCCAGGGACGTATCATGGGCGTCGACTTCAGCACAGGCATGCTCGCGCAGGCGCGCAGCGCGCACCCGGACGCCCGGTGGGTACGGGCCGACGTCCGGGCCCTGCCCTTCGCCGCGGCCTTCGACCTGACGGTCAGTTTCGGAGCGCTTGGGCACTTCCTGCCCGCCCAACGGCCCGCGCTGTTCGCCGGCGTGTACCGCGCGCTGCGGCCCGGCGGGGTTTTCGCCTTCCCGATCGGTGCGCCGCAGCCCATCACCTCAGGCTGGTACTGGGCACTGCTCGGGTTCGACCTGGCCATGCGGGTCCGCAATGCCGTGTGGCGTCCCCCGTTCGTCATGTACTACCGCACCTGCCCGCTGCACGCGGTCCGGGACGACCTGTCAGCATCCGGCTTCATCGTGACGACAGTCCCCCTGACGGCTCTAGGCCGACGCGAGGACGGCAGCCCGCGGTACCGGCTCGTCCTCGCGCGCAGAGCCAGCACGTCTTGACTGCTGCGCACGCCGTGTTCTCCGTGTGGTTCGACACCATCGACTCAGTCAAGGCATTCACAGGCGCGGACTACCAGATGCAGGTCAGCACGCGTTGTGGGAGAACCGGCGGCCTGGTATGTATCTCTTGGGAGTTCGGTCGGGCCACACCCCGCGGAGGAACACATGCGAGGACCAGTCGCATCCTGGCGGTACCGAGCGATCGCCATAGTCGCAGCAACGGTGCTGACTGCGCTGTCGGCGCTGGCCGCCTCGCCGACAAGGGCGCTGGCAGCTACCCAGATCCAGGTATACGGGACCTGGCTGTGCGGCACCGACGAGTGCACCTGGGCAAGCGTGCCGAACATGACGACGTTCGATCAGGACAACCACTGGCTGATCGACCGGGGCGATGGGACTCCGTCGGTGAACCTGGTCGTGCTGGCGTTCGTGAACCCACTGAAACTCCTGGACCAGACCACTGACTCCGGCGACGTCAACGGCGTGCCAGCGGGTATGACCTCGGCAGTGGTGAATTATTTCACCAGTCACGGCATCCGGGTGATGCTGTCCATCGGCGGAGTGACCTACACCAGCGCCTGGGATACAGCCCTGTCCCAGAACCCTTCCCAGCTCGGCCTGGACGCCGCCGCGGTCGCCAGGCAGCTCGGAGTCGGCATCGAGATCGACTATGAGAACGGCACGAGCCCGAACCTGGCCGGCCTGCAATCGTTCATCAACGCCTACCGCTCGCAGGAACCGTACGACGCCACAGGCTCGAATCCGGCGGCGCGGCTTACCATCGACCTAGCGGCGGGAGATCAGTACCTCACCGCGCTGGCCCTTTACGCCACGCAAAACTGGCTGACGACAGGCAGTCCGGTGCTCGACTATGCCAATGCGATGGTGTCGAACAAGCAGCTGTCCACCTCAGCCCAGGAAGCGCAGTGGCAGGAGCACGTCAGCGGCGAACCACGGTACAGTCCGCCGGTGCCGCCGCTCGCGCCGGCGAAGTTCACCGGGAGCATGTACCTAGCAGGGACATCAAAGATCGCCCCCGAGTGCACTAACTTCTCCGCGTCGCTGGAAAGCTCCACCGGCTCGTTCGTGCGGAACGTCGCGCCCAGCGGTGCCGGGACCACGCCAGGAATGCTTGGCTACATGTTCTGGGCGGCAGGTCAGCCTTCCGCCCACGGGACGAACACATTCCCGCCCGATACGTGCCAGGGCGGGGTCGGCGCCGGGTCCAGCACGTACTCGATACCATTCCCCATGCCAGCGCTCCGGCCGAGCTGACCAGCGCAGAAGATTCATCCGCTCGTGGTGGCAGGCCAGGATCAGGCGCCGTTGGTGAAAGTCTCCACTTCGCGGAGCTGGTGAGTGTCTGGGCATGGAAGGCGCCGATCCGGCCGAGGCCGAGCAGTCCCAGGCGCATCAGTCAATTCCTCCGAGCACGTTCTGGTCCCAGTCGATCACCGAGCCGGTGACGACTCCGGACCGGTCTGACAGCAGGAACACGACGAAGTCGGCGATCTCGTCGACCTGGCCGAGTTTGCCCATGGGCAGCGACGCGCTGGCTTTGGCCCGCCAGTCGTCGCCGGCGCTGTGGAACCGGCGCTGGGTGGCGTCTTCCCCTGCAGTGTCGGTCCAGCCGATGTTCAGGTTGTTGATGCGGATCTTGTCCCAGCGGTGCGCGTGCGCGGCGTTGCGGGTCAGGCCGGCCAGGCC
>Ga0318563_10001350_pt1 | contig 10464 bp, 9 predicted proteins | sample GRESIP066b5f19_FD_203689 | JGI IMG/M metagenome (GOLD analysis project Ga0318563, IMG submission 203689) | Tropical soil microbial communities from Luquillo Experimental Forest, Puerto Rico - GRE.SIPMG.066b5f19 | ecosystem: Environmental > Terrestrial > Soil > Tropical forest > Bulk soil... | reverse complement strand
ACCTGGTAGAGGTCCCGGTAGGCAGCCACGACCGCCGGGCCGTCCATCACGGCGGGGTCGATGTTGGTGACGTAGCCCTTGATCCCGGCCAGGGACCGGGCGCGTTCGACCAGGTCCCAGTTCACGCTGGTAGAGCTGTCGGTGAAGGTGACGAAGCGGTCCTTCTTCAGCGGGCGTTCGCCGGAGGCGACCTTCTCAGCGCGTTGCACCATGGCGTTGATCGCCACGTTGTCGTGCTGGGCACGTCTGAACGCGTAGTGGCAGGCCACTCGCCGGTCACGCGTGTTCTTCCCGGTGCCCATCCGCCGGGTGGTCTCGATCGTGGCACCGTCGGCCAGGTAGTTCCCGTGCCGCTCGACGTGCGCCTCGAGCTCGTAGGGGATCTTCCCGGTCCGGGACCCGACGATGAACCGGAATCTGCTCTCTTCCAAGGCCAGCAGGTTCGCCGCGGACAGCATCCCGGCGTCGGCCACGACCACGATGTCGTGTGACTGGTGGCGGTCGCCGAACCGGGTCAGGACCGGGATCAGGGTCTTGGTCTCGGCCTTGTTGCCCTCGAACAGGTCCACCTCCAGCGGGAACCCGGCCGCGGTGGTGAGCAGCCCGACGGTGACCTGCGGGTCGACGCGGTGTTCCTTGCTCATCCCGACCTTGCGCAGCTTGTCCTCACGTCCGGCCTCGAAGTGCAGCGATGTCACGTCGTAGAGCACGACCGCCAGGCTCGCGGCCCCGGTGGCGTGCCGGTGACAGGCCTGCGCGATCACGGCCCGGTAATCCCGCTCGACCACGCGCTTGAGGCAGCGCATGAACGTCACCCGTTGCGGGGACGCGACCCCGATCTCGGTCAGCACGCGGACGGTGTCCAGCGTGCTGGGCCCCATCATCTGCAGGCTCTAATGCATACGCGCCTTGTCGACTGTCAGCATGCAACGATGCAACGGTTCGAAGTCAGCGAACGGGTGGCGCGGCGAGCGCGGCGCTGATGCGCAAGTACGGCCGGTCCCATTCCGCGATCGGCCTCGGTCACTCCCGCTCAATCAGCGTTGGGGCGCAGTCTGATGCCGCATATGTCGGGAACACCCAGGTTACATGTACTCTCCATCGGATCTTCGACTGAACCGGAAGTCACACCGGTACTATTACTGTTTTGTGCGTCGTAGGCGTAAGGACGATCGTCGCTGTCGATGTGGCCATGGATTCAGTGCGCACGCGCACTACCGGGCGGGGTCGGAGTGCTCGCTGTGCTCAGGCTGCTCGCACTTCCGGTCGGCGGGCGGCCTGGCGGAGCATATAACACGGATTTTCCGGCGTCGACGACCCGAGTCCAGTAGATCAGTCGATCAGAACGGCCAGTCCCTAGTGGAACCAGTCACGGATTGTTAGCACCATCTAACGTTATGAGAGTCCTTGAGGCGGCGCCAGTACATGATGAGGCGGGGCGAGGCTGAAGAGGATCTCGCAGAGATCGTCGCGGTCTGCATGTAAATGCGCACTTGGCCAAACATGTGAACAGTTCAGCGACTGCTGGCGGGTGGGGACGGCGGCCTGGTCCAGTGCCTCGTACACGAGTCAGCCGCCCATGTGTTCCACACTCAGGCCAGGTGCTCCCGACTGCCGCTCGTCGGCGGTCACCAGGGGTGCGCCAGAGCGACGTCAAGCGTCGTAGAAGCTCGGGTTCTGGTGCGGCGCCGACGCCGCCTAGACAGCGCGCCAAGTCATCTGGTGGCGATGGTGATCAAGCATCTGCCGAAGCGCAACCGTATCTCGGCGTCTTTGTATGACAATCTGCCTGGCAAGACGTGCCAACGCAGCACGTTACCCACCTCAGTGTCGATCAGGTGAGGCGCAAGTACATCTTGACGGTAACTATCCGGTCACAGACGGTGCACCACGGCCTGCTCCATCAAATCAATCTGAAGCAGCTAACCGCTCCATGCGGCCAGACCGCTAAGCTCCGTTGGTCGATGACTGGCGACCGCGAAGGTGGGGAAACGGGTGAAGGTCCTGATCGCTGGCGGCGCCGGTTATATCGGCAGCACGATCGCGTCGGCCTGCTCGGATGCGGGATCGCGCCGGTGATCTTGGACAGTCTGGTAAGGCACAGACGGGAGTTCTCAGCGGAGCGGGCGTTCTACGAGGGTGACATCTGCGACGGGCGGCGGGTGGACCGGGTGTTTGCCCAAAGTCCCGACATCGATGCCGTGATTCACTGCGCGGCCCTGATCGTGGTTCCGGACTCGGTGGCCGACCCGGTCGGGGTAGCACCAGGCGAACGTGACCAAGAGCCTGGAATTCGCTGCGCATCTGCTGCTCAACGGCTGCCCGCGGCTGATCTTCAGCTCGTCGGCGGCCATCTACAGAGCCAGCGAGGACTTGACCGAGGACTCGCCCATCAACCCGCAGAGCCCATACGCGCGGACCAAGGCGGGGGTGCGAGGCGATGTTCGCCGATATCGCCGCCGCCCAGCCTCTGCGCGTGCTGTCCCTGCGGTACTTCAGCCCGATCGGCGCGGACCGGAAGATGCGGACCAGGCTGCAGCCCCGCCGCCCGACGCGCGCCTTGGGCAATGATCCAGGCGCACACGGCGGCGTCCCGTTCGTGATTACCGGAACGGGCTGGCCGACCAGGTCCAGGTCGGGCCTGCGGGACTACATCCATACCTGGGACCTGGCCGCGACGCACGTCGCTGCATTGACCCGGTTTGACACCCTGCCCGCGCCAGCGGGCACCATCAACCTCGGCACCGGCACCACGGTGCGGGAACTGCTCGACATGTTCAACCGCCTATCGGACCGCCCCGTCCAGGCCCGGGAGGCTGGACCGCCGCCAGACGACGCGGCCAGCGCCTACACCCGTACCGATCAGGCGGCCCGGCTGCTGGCCTGGCGGCCGCAATACAACATCACCGACAGCATCCGCCACTCCCTCCAACGGGCAGCGCTCCGCGATGAATCCTGTCCGCCGACGGCGCAGAGCGGTTCGGAAGCAGCGATCGGCAGCATAGTTCTCCGGAGCCCTGATCCACTGGTCGGCGTAGACCGCGCCCTCGCCGCAGGTGCGGCCAGAGAAGGTTGTGACCCAAACGATTTCCTCCTGGAGGGCTGTATTGGCGGCAGTGCGAGCAGAGCGAGACTCCGAACCAATCCGATAGAACGGATGTTGCAGCGCGAGGATGCTGGCAACTGACAGTAGCGACTGGACCGGGTATCCCGTGATACGACGTATGCATCTTGTTGAACGAATCGTTGGCTCATATGGATCACGTACATGATGGGCAGGCTTGGGACTAAGAGTTTAGGACTCCATAATCGACAAGAGACTCTGAGATCCAGAGCAGGAGATCAGGTATGCGAGGTCTCGCTTGCACCTTCGTTATCAAATTCTTCTTCCGACCCTGAAGTTCCGGATGGCGATCGCTCTGAGGTCACACGACCCATCGGACAGGAGGCCTTGCCCGAGGTAGGCGTCGAAAGCAGGTGGGCACGAGTGCGGGGGATGCCGACGCTCAGGAGAATCAGCCGAACAGCTGTGAATGTGATGATCATTCCCAGGAACCACCGGTAGCTGGCCGTCCACGCCATGCCCTGAAGTGGCCAGAGCATCCGCACGCCCGGCGGACCCTCGGCGATGTCCCGCGCGAAATGGAGCACCAAGCCGGTCGAGGCTCCGGCCAGCACGGCTCGATGTCGACGACTGACAAGCGCTGCGACAACGAAGACGATCACGGTGGCAAGCGAGTGCGTGACCGGGCGCTGATCCTGGTTTCCAAGCAGCCCGAGGTAGAGCGGTATGTGATCCAGGTCGATGGCCACGGACGCAATTTAGGGCCGCGACATAGAAGCGACGCGGCACGTCGATGAAGCAGGCCAGGACCAGCAGGCCCAGCGCCGCGGTAGCCAGATGAGCCGGCTCGTCGAGAAGACCGGAGATCAGCACGTCGAATGGAACCCTGCGGTCGGCCGCGTCGAATGCAAGCGCAACTCCGGCGAGCAGTATCGGATAGGCCCACCATCTGATTGGCTCCAGCCTGCCCGACTGCTGTTCGCAGCGGAGCGCCCTAGTCATCGTCCTCGGCGCGGGCGCCTTCCTCGATCCGGGACCGGAACCCGGCTGCCCGCTGCTTCCCGTTCCTGATCCGGTTCATCAGCGTGCTCGACATCACGTCCCGCTGGCGGGACAGCAGCACGAAGCTGGCGATCCCGCTCACCACGCAGGCCAGCGCGACCAGCAGCAGCCCGCGCGCCCCGATCAGGTAGAGCAGGATGAGCGAGACGACCAGCAGCAGGATGCGCGCGGACGAATAGGCAACTGTGGTTCGCATGACACCCCCAGCGTAGCCATCTGGATCCGAGCGCCTCAGCCGTCAGCGGAGATGCCGGCGACGGTCGGTTGGCGCCGCTGAGCTGGGATGTCCAGAAGAAGCGCGAGACCGCAGACCGTTCCAATGCCCACCGCCGCGCCCGCCAGGGTATCGGTGAAGTAGTGCCACCGTAGGCCGATGACTCCTACCGCGACCACGCCTCCCAGCACGCAGGCCGCGGTCGGGATCGCGATCCGAAGCACTCCGGCCTTGACCGGCCGCGGCGGGGCATAAAGGAGCACCGTGACCGTCGCGGCCAGCGCGAACACCGTGGCGGTGTGCCCGCTCGGATAGGACAGGCCACCCAGGTAAGTGCGGTGAAACAGAGGCTTGCACAGGCCGTCGTTCACTACGACGGCAGCCGGAACCGTCGCTGCGGCCAGCAGGGCGCCGTTGACCCGACGGGTAAGTAGACAGGCGACGACGATGACGACGGTCAGCGCCACGGCCGGAAGCTGCGACCCAGGAAAGGCGAGCCATGCCGATAGGCCTGGATGGCCCTCTAGCCAGGTGACGATCGGAGAGTCGATGGCATGATCGAAACGGTCCGCTGTGGTCTGGTGCGCGAACAGCAGGCCGAGCACCGCCACGAGGATCGCGCAGCAAGCCAGAAGCACGCCAGCCCCCAGATGCCCCGCGGGACCCAGCAGCGGCCGGCCGTATCGCAGGCGCAGGCCGTCCACTCGGTACCCGGGCGACGGTGATTCCCCCGCCAGGGATTCCGGGCTACCTCCGGTATGCCGCCGGCCAGAAGGCTCAGAACCGTCGACCACTCGGCCCACCCAGGCGCCGAGGCCCCAGGACGCCGCCGGGCTGAGCAGGAGCACGACGAGATACCCGGCCGCGAAGGCACTGGCTCCCGCCACATAGCCAAGGCGAATGCCGACAACCGGCGTCACCTGCCCGATCATCGGCGTCCACTGGCCGATATGACCTTCGGCCCAGTTCCGCAGCGCGGTGTCATAGGGCAGCAACGCGATGGTGGCAGTGGATAGGGCGGCGACCACCAGCGCGGCTGCCGTCCCGGTGCACAGTCCGGCAATAGCCGCTTGCCGGGCGCGGGAACCGGCCCGCTTAGAGCCACCGGCCCGACGGGCTGCTGCCAGTCCCGCGACCACGGGAGAGCAGACGGCCAACACCGCGCCCACGGTCATTGCCACGTCGTACAGGTGCGCAGGCCACCAGCCGCTAAAGCGGAGCGGGCATCCCAGCGGTCCCAGCATGTACACCCCGAGTCCGACGGCGGCACCGATGCCAGTGCCGATCGCTGTGCTGGCCGGGACGGCTGGTGACCGGCGGGCCGTAGAGGCCAGGATCACGGTTGCGTACCCGGCCATCACCACGAGGAAGATGATCTCGCCCGTCCAGGCCGGGACCCGTGGCGCGAGGTTATTGGGCGGGGCGTCGGCCACACGTTCGACCGCCGCCTTGACCAGGACCAAGACGAGTATCCCCGTGTAACCGACGGTGCGGATCATCCAGGCCTGGCGACTGCGCGCCATCGGCCCGCGAACCCGGCGGACAGCTAGGGGCAGACCAGCGAGAATGGCCGAGATCGCGATCACGTCAACCCTGTTGATCACGACGGCCGAGTCACCAGGCGGACCCGACCATGCGCTCCATGCCGTACCCGCGGCGGCCGCCGCGAACACCAGCGGATACTTCACTCTGCGGTTCAGCACAGCCTGGCGGGCCGTGAACCGTATCCCGCCTGCCAGCCAAGCCAGACGGTCCCAGTCCGCCGGAATCTCACCCGCCTCTGCCCGCAGTGCACGCAGCCACGCGCGGTGCTCAGCAGACAGTATCGGCTCCGAGTACCGCAGCAGCGCCACTATCACCTTCGTCAGCCACTCCATGGCGCCGCCTCAGCTGCACGTCGGCGCCGGGCTCGCACGCGTGGGCTTGCAGGGGCTTGGTCGGCCGACTGTGCCTGAGCCAATGCTGCTGTGGCAGTCGCGAGCCCTTCGGGAGTGAGCCGGTACAGATGCCGGCGAGGCCGCCCGGCTGGCTGCTCATCTTCCCAGCACGCCTCCACCAGACCACGGTCTGCTAGCCGGATCAAGACTGGGTACAGCGTGCCCGATTTCAGGCCCGTGTCCCTCGCGATGCCATAACCGTGCCGCCACTGTGACGGCGTAGCGCACAACTCGGCCAGGACGGCCAGGGTCTGCGCGGAGAAGCCGAGACGATCCCCCACGGCAAAGAATCTACCTAGGTAGAGTTCAGTTGTCTATCCAGACGACCGAATTGATGGCGCGGTGGTCGTGGCGCGAACCCGGCCGCCAATCAGTTTTCGGCGAGGTTGTGCGCCAGTAGCTCAGGGCCGATGTTGCTCACAGAGTGGAGCGCAGTAGGTGCGTACTAGCGGATACGCGCCCATTGCCGATCCATAGGGTCCAGGGCCAGAGGGAGACTGGGAGCATGCACCGCGAACGTGCCGAGACCTTCCTGCGGCTCTTGGCCGAGACGGAGCTGCGCCGGGCCGCGGCCCAGCCCGGGGACCGCACGGTGGTGGCCGGGTGCGCCAGCCGGGTCATGCGGGTGGCGGGGGCACTGGCCGCGGTGCGGGCGTTCGGCGAAGAGGTCACCGGCCCGGTCATGGACGACTTCGAGCTGGCCCTGGGCACGCGGCGGATCCGCTCACCCGCCGGCTACGGCCGGGGCCTGCGGTCGTGGATGGGGTCAGCAGCGCCGCGCGGCACGCCGGCCCGGCCCGACGTCGCCGCGCCCGTCGGGCAGGTGATCCCGGTCCACGGACAGGAGGTCAGCGGCGAGGTAACCCTGTTGTCGTACGCGCAGACAGCGTCCGGTGCGCTGCTGACCTTGGTCGCGCGGCCCGGCCAGCTGCGCCCGGTCGACCCGGACGGGCCGTGGGAGACCGTATTCAACCCGCACGGCAGCCGCCCCGCGGTCCGCCGACAGGGCCGGGTGATGATCCCGTATTCCCAGTTCACCGCCACCGACGACGGCGGGGGGAGCTACCAGATGAGTTACTACGGCAACGCCAGCCGACCCGGCGAGTGGATCCTCAGACTGCATCCCGATCCGCCCCGCGACTTGAGCTGGCTGGACCTGAACACCACCCCGGGCGAGCCCGCGGCACGCATCGACCTGACCCGGTCCGCCCGCCCCGCGGTGACGGTTAGCCCGGCCACCCGCAGCCCCGGCGAGCAGCTGCTGAACAACATCGCGATGCGGCTGCTCGCGACCGGATCGGTCTTCCCGCAGTTCGTCCTGATCGTGCTGGCCGAGATGGCGCTGGAGTATCCAGGGTCGCTCCCCGACACCGCCGACGGGCTCGGTGACGTCATCGCCGCCCTGCAGGCCTCCGGCGCCCTGGCTGCGCACAGCCCGGTGCCCGGCCAGCTCGCTGCGCTGTGCGCCCGCCTGAACGTCACCGGGCACGGCATTACCGAGCCGCCGGCCCGCGGCCTGCCCGAACCCTGGCTCGGCGTACTAACCCAGCACCAGCGCGCCACAGCGCCAGCCGCATCGGCGCGGGACGGCTGCGCGGCCGTAGCGGCCACCTTTCCCGACCTAGACGGGATCAGGCTCACGATCCTCGGCCTGACCAACTCCGCCGACGGCACCATGCTGCACGCCCACGGCAGCGGCCTGACGCACCATTACTACGGATGGCCGGAAAAGAACCTCGCGCCGACGGTATGGATCCGCGACAGCCACGGACGCTGGCACGCCACGCGCACCGATAAACAGCACGAGGGCGACGTCACGATGCGCCTGCAGGTGGTGCCGCCGCTGATCCCCGGCACCGACCGGATCGAAATACTCCTCGCCGGGCAGTCGGCTGAGGTCCGCGCCATGCTACCGGTGCGCTGGCAGTGAATTGGAGCTTAGGGTGGGCTGATGGACGCGGCGCAAAGCGAGCTAAACGACCAGATCGACCATGCGACGCAGCGGCTGCTCGACGACGCCCGCATCATCCCTGAGGCCGATCTGCGGGCCCCGTCGTTGCTGCCAGGCTGGACCCGGGCGCATGTCCTGGCGCACCTGGCCCGCAACGCCGACGCCATGCGGAACCTGCTGATCGGCGCCCGTTCCGGGCAGGATCGGGCGGCTTACGCCAGCGCCCAGGCGCGCGATGCCGACATCGAACGAGGCGCCGCTATGAGCGCCACGGACCTGCTAGCCGACCTGGCTGACTCATCGATGGCCCTGCGGACAATCGTCAAGCAACTGCCCGATCAGGCCTGGCAGGTCCGGCTTCGGGTGCTGGACTCGGCGCCATTCCCGGCCGCCGAACTGCTGACCCGGCGACTGGTCGAGGTCGAGTTGCACCACTGTGACCTCGCAGTCGGATACAGCCCAGCGGACTGGCCGACCGCTTTCGCCACCATGGACCTGACCGAACCGATGCGATCGCAACGCGAGGACCGGCTCAGCCACCCGCAGCCCTCCCCCGAGGCGACTCCCGCCTTCCGGCGCCGCCCCGAGCGGCCATGGAAACCTGGCCAGCGGCTCCCGGGCAGCTTGCTCGGAACACGTGACGAAGACAGGCTGTTACCCGCGTCGCCCGGCCCACCGCGAACCAAGGCACAAACCGCGGGTCCGTTCGCCACACACGGCTCTAGTCGTCGTCCTCGGCGCGGGCGCCTTCTTCGATCCTGGATCGGAAGCCGGACGCCCGCTGCTTCCTGGTCCTGATCCGGGCTATCAGAGCGCTCGACATCACGTCGCGCTGCCTGGACAGCAGCACGAAGCTGGCGATCCCGCTCACCACGCAGGCCAGCGCGACCAACAGCAACCCGCGCGCCCCGATCAGGTAGAGCAGAATGAGCGAGACGACCAACAGCAGGATGCGCGCGGACGTGTAGGCAACTGTGGTTCGCATGACAACCCCAGCATAGAAGCTACCCGGCGAGTGCGGGCCGGTCACTCTCGGCGAGGATCGCCGCCAACAGTGCAGGGTCGATGTTTCCCCCGGAAAGTACGGCCACCGGCGTGCGGGCCGCGGGCAGCTCGGCGGTGTGGTACAGCCAGGCTGCCACCGCGGCCGCGCCACCCGGCTCCGCGACCAGCCCAGCGTGGCTGGCCAGCAGCCGGACCGCGGTACGGATCTCGTCCTCGGTCACCGTGACGATGTTGGCCACGAGCTCGCGGATGTGCGCGAACGGCAGCGCGCCGATCCGCTCGACTCGCAGCGCGTCGGCGATCGTGCGCTGGGTGTCCGCGGCGGGCCAGCCCACCCGCTCGCCGCGGCGGAGAGAGTCGCGGGCGTCCGCGGCGAGTTCGGGTTCGACCCCGACTACCGCGGTGCCCGGGCGGCATGCCCGGATCGCGGTCGCGATGCCCGAGATCAGCCCGCCCCCGCTGATCGGCACCAGGACCAGATCGGCCTGCGGGACGTCGGCCGCGATCTCGAGGCCGACGGTGCCCTGCCCGGCGATCACCCGCCGGTCATCGAACGGCGGGATCAGTACGTAGCCGTGCCGGGCCACGAGTTCCTCGGTTGCGGCGACCCGGGCTTCCAGGGTGGGCGCGACGGTCACCAGCCGGGCCCCGTAGTACTCGATCGCGGCCGTCTTGACCTTCGGGGTCGTGCTCGGCACTACTACCACCGCGGGCACGCCGAGCAGGGCGGCGGCGTAGGCCACCGCGTGGCCGTGATTGCCGCTCGAATGGGCGATGACCCCGTGCTCTCGAGCCGCCGGGCCGCTCAGGCTGATCGCGGTGTACGCGCCGCGCAACTTGAACGAGCCGGTGGGCTGGAGGGACTCCGGCTTGACCAGGAGGTCGCGGTGCAGCCGGGGCGCCGGGACCAGGGGCGTGCGGACCGCCACCGAGGCGAGCAGGCGTGCCGCCTGTTCGATCTCGGCCAGGCTGACCAGGCTCGGCTCGACCGGTGACGCTTTGTGCGTTATTCCGTGATCCACTCTGCGTAATTCCCTGCTCTCGGTAAGCTCGGCACTCGGCCGAAACGCCTGCTTACCATGCCAATTCTTACCAGGAGTGGCATTTTGGCTACTCGCCGGCCGACTACAGTTCGGGATTCACCGATCTAATTTCCAGAAATCTAGGTCGAAAGTACTCGTTCAACGCCAAACTAGAGGGACCACTGACCGGAGGTACAAGGGAGACAGTC
>Ga0318563_10001345_pt1 | contig 10477 bp, 7 predicted proteins | sample GRESIP066b5f19_FD_203689 | JGI IMG/M metagenome (GOLD analysis project Ga0318563, IMG submission 203689) | Tropical soil microbial communities from Luquillo Experimental Forest, Puerto Rico - GRE.SIPMG.066b5f19 | ecosystem: Environmental > Terrestrial > Soil > Tropical forest > Bulk soil... | reverse complement strand
ACGAGCTGGGCCTGATCGAGGCCGTGGCCAAGCCGCAGTCGGAGTGCTTCGCCGCGGGGCTGCGCTTCGCCAGGACCGAGGGCATAGTCCCGGCGCCGGAGCCGACGCACGCGGTGGCGGCGTGCATCGAGGAGGCGCTGCGCTGCAAGGAGACCGGGGACGAGAAAGTCATCCTGACCGCGTTGTGCGGTCATGGCCTGCTCGACCTGGCCGCCTACGGCGACTACGTGGCCGGCGAGCTGAGGGACTTCGAGCTGGGCGCGGACGAGATCGAGAAGGCCCTGGCCGGGCTGCCCGCGGGCGTGTGAGCCGGGATGACCTGAGCCCGCCGGTCCGGTTCTGTCGGCGCCTGCCAGTACGGTGGGTGCCGTGACCCCTCATACCGGAACCGTCAGCAGCGAGGTCCGCGTTGAGGACCTCGAGCAGCACCGCCGCGAGCTCACCGGCTACTGCTACCGGATGCTCGGCTCCGTCTTCGACGCCGATGACGCGGTGCAGGAGACGATGGTGCGCGCCTGGCGCGGCATCGACAACTTCGAGGGCCGGTCCGCCATGCGCTCGTGGCTGTACCGCATCGCCACCAACGTGTGCCTCGACATGCTGCGCGGCCGCCAGCGGCGGGCCAGCCCCATGGACATGGGGCCGTCCCGGGCCGCCGCTTCGTTCACCGGCGCCACCCTTCCCGAGCACACCTGGGTCCAGCCCATTCCGGACGACCGGGTGCTGCCGGACAACGGCGACCCGGCCGAGCTCGCCGCGACGAAAGAGACCATCCGCCTCGCCTTCGTCACCGCGCTGCAACACCTGCCCGCCCGGCAGCGGGCGGTCCTGATCCTCCGCGAGGTGCTGCGCTGGCACGCGGCGGAGGTCGCCGACCTGCTCGGGACCAGCGTGGCGTCGGTCAACAGCGCGCTGCAGCGGGCCCGCGCCACCATGTCCGCCCGCGACACCGACGCGCCGGTCGCTGACGTGGTCACCGGGGATCAGCGGGCGCTCCTCGCCCGCTACGTGGACGCGTTCGAGCGCTACGACATCACCTCGCTCGTCAGCCTGCTGCACGACGAGGCGGTCATGACCATGCCGCCGTTCGATTTCTGGCTGCGCGGCCCGGACCAGATGAGCCGGTTCTTCCTCGGCCCGGGCATCGTGTGCCGGGACTCGCGCCTGGTGGCCACCGAAGCCAACGGCTGTGCCGCGTTCGGCTCCTACAAGCAGGATGCCGACGGCGGGCGCCGGCCCTGGGCGATCCAGGTCATCGAGGTCTCCGGGGACCGGATCATCGCGCATCACAACTTCGTCGAGCCCGGCCTGTTCGCGGCCTTCGGCCTGCCCGACCGCCTGCCGTAAGCGGCCGGCCTGCCGAGACTGCCCGGAGGTACCGCGGATGTCTGACCGTCCCGCCGTCGTCAATCCCGAGCGGGTCGCCGAGCTGATCGAGCGCGAGCGGGCGGCCTACGCTGAGCGGCACCCGTCCTCGCGGCAGGCCTTCGCCGAGGCCGGGGCGAACCTGCTCGGCGGCGTGCCGATGACCTGGATGCGGATGTGGCCGGGCGGGTTCCCGCTCTACCTGGCCAGCGCGAGCGGGGCCCGGCTGGCCGACATCGACGGCCACGAGTACATCGACTTCTGCCTGGGTGACACCGGCGCGATGGCCGGGCACTCGCCCGCGGCGGTCCGGGCCGTCGTGGCCACGCATTACGGCGAGTTCGGCGGGGCGACGACCATGCTGCCGACCCAGGATGCCGCGTGGGTGGCCGCCGAGCTGGCCCGGCGGTTCGGCCCCACGCACTGGAGCTTCACCCTCACCGCCACCGATGCCAACCGGTGGGCGATCCGGCTGGCCCGCCAGCTCACCGGGCGGCCCAAGATCCTGGTGTTCTCCTACTGCTACCACGGCAGCGTCGACGAAACGTTCATCGTCGCCGGCCCAGACGGACCCCGCCCGCGCGCGGGCAACGTGGGCGCGCCGGTCGATCCGCGCGAGACCACGCGAGTCGCCGAGTTCAACGACCTGGCCGGCCTGGAACGCGAGCTGGCCGGCGGCGACGTGGCCGCGGTGCTGATGGAGCCCGCGCTGACCAACATCGGGATCGTGCTGCCCGAGCCCGGCTACCTGGAGGGGGTCCGCGAGCTGACCCGGCGCGCCGGCAGCCTGCTGATCAACGATGAGACGCACACGTTCAGTGCGGGCCCGGGCGGGTGCACCCGCGCCTGGAACCTGGACCCGGACATCGTGACCATCGGCAAGTCGATCGCGGGCGGGATCCCGGCCGGCGCGTACGGCCTGTCCGCAGGGCTGGCCGAGCAGATCCTCAACGACGAGACGGCGGACATCGTCGATGTCGGCGGCGTGGGCGGGACCCTGGCGGGCAACGCCCTGTCGGTGGCCGCGATGCGCGCCACGCTGGAGCAGGTCCTCACCGAGGACGCGTTCGCCGTGATGATCGCGCAGGCCGGCCGGTACACGGCCGGGGTGCGGGATGTCATCCAGACCCGGGCCCTGCCCTGGAACATCGTCCAGCTCGGCGCCCGCGCGGAGTACCGGTTCTGCCCGCGGCCGCCGCGCACCGGCGGCGAGTCCGAGGCGGCCGCTGACCCGCAGCTTGACGAGTATCTGCACCTGTACACGGTCAACCGGGGCGTGCTGCTGACGCCGTTCCACAACATGGCCCTGATGGCGCCGGCCACCACCGAGGCCGACGTGGACGCGCACACCCGGATCTTCGCGGCCGCGGCCGACGACCTCCTGGCCTGAGCAGCTGGTCACCGAGCCGCCGGTGCGGTGCCACGGGGGCGCCGATATCCGGTATGTACCAGTCGCCAGCGAGACATATCGTGTCGGTACGGGGGGATCCGACCGCCGGAGGATCAGGTGACGCCAGGACAGGATGGGGATCAGGGACCGGCCGAGCCTTCCGGGCCGGCCGCACCAGGCCCGCCGGACCACGCCCGGGCCGAGACCTACCTGCGGTTGCGCGTCGAGGCCGAACTGCGGCGGGTGCAGGCCCTGCCCCGTCCCGACCCCGGCGAGCTCGGGATGCCCGCGCCGCTGCGCGGCGCGGCGCGGTGGGTCCTGCCGCCGGGCCGGCTCGCCGCGGGCATCCTGCTGCCGCTGGCCGGTCAAGCCGCGCAGGCGCTGCAGCCGCTGGCCGAGAATGCGACGCAGGCGCTGCAGCCCCTGGCCGACAGCGCCGGGCGGACGCTGCCGCCGCTGGCGGGAAACGCCGTGCGGACCCTGCAGCCCCTGGCCGAGCAGGCGGCCCGGACCCTGCAGCCGCTGGCAGGGCAGGTGATCGGCGCGGTGCTGCCAGCCGCGGACCAGGCAGCCCGCAGGCTGCACCCGCTGGCCTGGCAGGCCGGCTACCGGCTGCAGACGCTGCCGCGCTCCGCGGCGTACCGGCTCCGGCGACGGCGCGGGCGGGACTACTGGGCGGACGCCACGCTGAGCGGCACCCGGGCCGACGCCGTGCGCCGGCCCGGGGAACCCGCGGCCGACGAGTCGCCCTACGAAGGCGTGCGCCGGCTCAGGAGGATAGCTCACGCACTCGATCAGGCGGGCGCGATCAGTCGCGGCACCGCGGACTCGATCGTGGATGGCCTGGAGACCGCCCTGGCCGCCCGGTCACGGATCAACGACCACTCGCTCGTCATGCGCCTGCAGGCCATGCGCCATCCGCAGTCGGCCCGGGCCGCGGCCGGACCCTACGTCGCCGCGCCGCTCGGGGCCGCGGTCCCGGCCGGAACGGACAGCGACCTGGCCGACATCCGCCTGCTGACCCTGGTGATCGGGCCAAGCGGGACCGTCATCACCGCGGCGGGCCGGCTGGTCGACCAGCGTGACGAACCACAGCACCGGGATCCCTGGTCAGTCTTCGACGGCCCGGACGGCCCGAGCGTCAGCGACGACCGCGGGAACAGCTACGAGGTTTACGCGGAGTGCGGGATGAGTGACGACGATGGGCGCTGGAGCGGCCTCCTGCGCATCTCGCCGGCCCCGCCGACCGGAGCCCGGTGGCTGGATCTGGCCCTGAGCCCGGGCTCGCCCCCCATCCGGGTGGATATCGCCCGCCCCGGAGACGGGAGCGAGCCGCTACCCGGCCCGGTCCTCGCGGGCAGCCAGGCCGAGCGCATGATCGACGCCACCGCCGTGAACCTGCTGCGCTGGTCGATGACCGGCGAGGAAAGCCTGCCCGGGCCCGACCTGTCCGCCGTCGCGGACATCGTGACCGCGCTGGAGGCCGTCGGCGCGCTGGAACCCGCGCGCGATGCCGTGGGCTGCCTCCTCACCCTGGCCGGGCGGCTCGGCCTGGATGTCCCGCCTGCGCTGCGGGCCGCCGCGCCGCCGGGCCGGTTGCCCGCCGCGTGGTCCGGCGTGCTGGACAATCGTGACCGCATGGACGGCCCGCGTGGCGTGACTCCGGCCGCCGCGGTGCTGCCGGAGCTTGACGGCACGAGATTCGTCCTCGCGGGACTGCGCTCGGACGCGACACGAGCCGAACTGCACGTGATGGTCTGGGGCTGGCCGCACACCCAGCCATCGGTGGCGGACGCGACGGTCGAACCGTGGTGCTGGTCCGCCCGCGACGACCAGGGCCGTTGGCACATCGCCACGCAGAAGAGCGCCGACTGGTGCAGCGACGACGACGACGGGCGCCTGCAGCTGACCCTGGTCCCGCCGCTGCATCCGCGAGCCACCTCGCTGGAGATTACGGTGGCCGGCGGGTCCGGCCAGGCGACGGTCACGGTACCGCTGGACTGGCAGGAACCGCGGTGAGCACGGCCAGGACCGGGCCGCCGGCCCCGCCGTGGTGGGCGCTGCTGCCGCCCGCGCAGGCCGAGGTCTCCTGCGGTGAGCAGACCCACCGGCTGCTCTGGGCGGAGGGCCGGCTCACCGCCACTGACCATCCCGACGCCGAGGGGGAACTCGTGCTCGCGGCGTTGGGCGGCGACCGGTCCGAGTGCGTGGACCTGGTCGGGTGGTGGGCCGCCCGCCGCGACGACCTCGAGGTCCTGGCGGTCGGGCCGCGCTCGGCCGCCGACGAACTGACGGTCACGCCGCAGAGTGTGGCCGGGTACAGCCAGGGCGGCTGGTTGGCGTACGCCCCGCTGACCGCGAGCCCCTTCCCGGTGCACGCGGTCGCGCCCTGGGCGCAGCGGCTTCCGGGGGGCATGGCCGTCTACGGCGCGCTGCTGAGGGCCTTCGATCCGACGATGGTCATGCGCCGCCGGGCCGCCATGCGGGCGACGGCCGCCGCGCGGCGGCAGCTGGCGGCGGGCGGCTCCCCTTACGCGGGCACCGGAGCCGTGTCGTTCGCGCGTGCCGGCCGCGTGTCCTCGGTGCGCACCGGCCCGATGCGCCCGGTGACCGGCCGCTTGTCCTCGGTGCGCACCGGCCCCATGCTGTCCTCGATGGCGGGGCGGCAGCAGATCCGTGACGAGATGCAGCGCGCGGCCGCGCGCCGCGGGGAACTGTTCTCCCTCCTCGCGCTCGGCCCCGGGTTCCAGCTGCGGCTGTCCGCCACGGTGGCCGCGGCCTGGGCCGACGGCGGCAGCCGCGCGGGCGAGCGCGACGCGGCCCGGCCCGCCCTGGTCGCCGCGCTGGCCGGGCGCCTGGCTCCCGCGGCGCAGGCGTGGCTGGGCGTCGACCCCGGACGGGCCGACGTCTCGCTGCACGAAGGTGCGGGCTGGGGACGACTAGCCGTGTCCGGCACCAGCCGCGAGCGCAGGCTGTCGGCCGCGCTGCCCGCCGGCTGGCTTGCGTCGGTCTGGGCGGCCGGGCTGGCCATCACCGCCGGGCACCTGGTCGTCGCGGTCACGGCGGCGGCCTGGCCCGACGCGACCGTGCTCGCCGTGCCCGAGCCCGGCGCGGATCCGGTGATACTCAAAGTACGCGCCGAGGGCGGCAGCTGGACCGTGATCCAAAGGGGCGCGGGGCCATGACGAGCGAGGCAAATAGGGCGCTCAGGGCGCCCCGGAGGCGAGCGGGACAAAGATGAAAGCAGTCGGGCGGCGCACGGCGGGCGCACAGCAGCATGACGCCGCGGTGGCGGCGCTCGGCGTGGCCGTGGCGGCGCGGGTTCCCGTGCTGCTGTGGGGCGCTCCCGGCACCGGCAAGACGTCCACGATCCGGGCCATGGCCGAGAAGATGGGCTGGCCCTGCGAGACCGTGATCGCCTCGATCCGCGAGCCGTCCGACTTCGCCGGGCTGCCGGTGGTGGTGGGCGATGGGGTGCGGTTCGCTCCGCCGGGCTGGGCCCGGCGGCTGGCCGAGGCCGGCCGGGGCCTGCTGTTCCTCGACGAGCTGTCCACCGCGCCTCCGGCGGTGCAGGCCGCGCTGCTGCGCGTCGTCCTGGAACGCGTCGTCGGCGACCTGGCCCTGCCCGCCGACGTGGCCGTGGTCGCGGCGGCCAACCCGCCGGAGCAGGCCGCCGACGGCTGGGACCTGTCGGCGCCGCTGGCCAACCGGCTGTGCCACCTGGCCTGGGAAATCGACCCCGGGGCCGTCGCCGACGGCCTGGCCGGGGGCTGGGCCGCGCCGACCGTGCCCGCCCTGCCGGACCGCTGGGAGGCCGGCATCGGGCTGGCCCGCGGCCTGGTGGCCGCGTTCCTGCACGTGCGGCCCGCCCTGGCCTGCGCGCCTCCAGCGGACGCGGCCTCGGCGGGGCGGGGCTGGCCCAGCCCGCGTACCTGGGACATGGCCGCCCGCCTGCTGGCCGCCGTCGACGCGGCCGGGGCGGGTGAGGAGACGCGTTCGGCGCTAGTGCGCGGCTGCGTGGGCGAGGGCGCGGGCGTGGAGTTCCTGGCCTGGCTGGTGGAGATGGACCTGCCCGACCCGGAGGCCGTCCTGGCCGACCCCGGCTCGTTCGTGCTGCCGAAGCGCGGCGACCGCGCCTACGCGGCCGTGGCCGCGGTGGCCGCGGTGGTAGCCGCCGACCCGACCCCGCAGCGCTGGGTGGCGGGCTGGCAGGTCCTCGGCCAGGCCGCGGCCGACGCGCCCGACGTGGCCGCGGTCGCGGCCAGGACGCTGGCCCGGTGCCGGCCCGACGGCACCCCGCCGCCCGCCGAGGTCAAGCTGTTCGCGCCGGTGCTGCGGGACGCCGGGCTGCTGGGCGGATGACCACGAGCGGCGGCGCGGCACCGGGCACCGCCGGGACGGCGGCGGGCGGCATGACCGGGGTGCCCGGGCTGGCTGCGGGCCGGCTCTGGGCCGCGACCCGGTTCCCCTACCTGGCCAGCGGGCTGTTCGGGGCGCAGGTGATCGCGGTCCACGACATCGGCACCGTGGCCGTGGACGACAGCTGGCGGCTGCACGCCGACCCGGCGCTCACCGCGCAGTGGACCCCGGCGCAGCTCGGCAGCGTGCTGGTGCATCACGTGTGCCACCTGCTGCGCGCGCACGCGGAACGAGCCGCCTCCGCCGGGGTGGTCCCGGACACCGCCCGGCTCTGGGTGCGCTGCTGTGACGCCGAGATCAACGACGACCTCGTGCCCGCCGGGCTCGAGCTGCCAGGCAGCCCGGTCCTGCCCGCGCACCTGGGCGCGGAGCCGGGCCGGCTGGCCGAGCAGTACTTCGCGGCGCCCCGGCCGCCAGACGTGCCGTCCGGGAATCCCGAAGAGCCCGACGGCGGCCGGCTGGATTGCGGCAGCGGCGCCGACGGACTCCGGCGGCCCTGGGATTCTGGGGGCCCAGCGGGGCTGCCCCCCTGGCAGGCGCGGCTGCTGGCCCGGCAGGTGGCGCAGGACTGCCTGCGGCACGGCCGGGAGGCGGGCAACGTGCCCGCGGGCCTACTGCGCTGGGCCGGCGATCTGCTCGAGCCGGCCGTCGACTGGCGCAAGGCGCTGGCCGCCGAGCTACGCCGCGCGGTCGCGGACGCCGCGGGGGCCGTCGACTACTCCTACCGCCGGCCGTCCCGGCGGGCGTCGGTGGCCGGCGACGTGGTCCTGCCCGCGCTGCGCCGGCCCGTTCCCGACATCGCGGTCGTCTGCGATACCTCCGGCAGCATGTCCGACGACCTGCTGGCCATGGCCCTGGCCGAGGTGGAGGGGCTGCTGCGCGCCGTCGGGCTGGCCCGCCAGCTGCGGGTGCTCGCCTGTGACACCGCCGTCGGGCCGGTGCGCCGGGTCAGCTCCGCCCGCCAGGTCGAGCTGGTCGGCGGCGGCGGGACCGACATGGGAGCGGGCATCGCGGCGGCGAGCTCGCTGCGGCCCAGGCCCGCCATCGCCGTGGTGCTCACCGACGGGTTCACGCCGTGGCCGGACGAGCCGCCGCGGGGCATGCGGGTGGTGGTCGGCCTGCTCGGCGACGACCCGCCCGAGGCCCCGGACTGGGCGCGGGCGGTCCGGGTCCCGGACGGCTGAGGCCGCGGCCGTGCTTCGGCACGGCGCGGCTGCGGGTTGACGGAATCTGCGGGGCGGCCTGGCCGGCCTGCCGTCCGCGTGCGGGGCTCATACTGAGGCTGAGGAGATACCCGCGAGTGCACCTGCGAACGCTGCCCCGATGGCGCGCCCGTCCGTTCCCGGCCACCGGGCTCAGGCTCGGCGCGGCTGCGAGCGTGGCCGGGCCGGTCGCCTTCACCGCGGCCTGGGCCGCGGCCTCGCTGTTGCAGGCCGGCCACGGTGCGGCCGAGGTGCAGATCAGCGGGCTGGCCGCACCCGACGCCCGTGATCCCTGGATCATGATCACAGGCTTCGTCGTGCTGGGCGGCTGCTCGGTCGCGTTCGGCTCGGCCCTGCGCTCCGAGCTGGGCGGCGCCGGGCGGGCCGGGCCGGGGCCGCGGCTGATCCAGGTGACCGGGGTACTCACGATCGCCGCCGGGCTGCTGCGCCGGGACCGGATGCTGCTGACCGCGCCGGCGGGGGAGTCCTGGCACAACCACGCGCACGACCTGGTGAGCATCCCGATCTACCTCGCGCTGGTGGCGGTCCCGCTGCTGCTGGCCCGCCGGTTCCGCGGTGACCCGGGCTGGAGCGCCCTGAGTGTCCCGCTGGCCGCCGGCGGCCTGGCCACGCTCGCGGTGCTGGCGGTGTTCCTGGCCGGGACCTCCCCGGCCGCGGCCGGCCTGCTGCAGCGGATCGGCGTCACGCTGCCGCTCGCCGCCCTGGGCGCGGTGGCGGTGCGGCTGCTCGCCGCGCAGGCCAGCGGCCTGGCGCACGGGCCGGGCGCGCCGGCCCCGGGCGCCGCGTAGCGGGCCGGTTATCGTGACGGCATGCCCGATCGCAAACAGATCCTCGAGGTCGCCGGGCACAGCGTGCCGGTCAGTCACCCGGACAAGGTCTACTTTCCGCAGACCGGGCACACCAAGCTGGACGTGGTCCAGTACTACCTGAGCGTGGCCGACGGCGCGCTGCGCGGCGCGGCCCGGCGCCCGATGGTGCTGAAGCGCTACGTCAACGGCGCGGAGGGCGAGCCGTTCTTCCAGAAGCGGGCGCCGTCCTCGCGGCCGGACTGGATCGAGACGGTCGAGCTGAGCTTCCCGTCCGGGCGGACCGCCGAGGAGGTCGTGGTCCAGGACGCGGCCGGGCTGGTCTGGGTGGCCAACCTCGGCTGCATCGACCTCAACCCGCACCCGGTGCGCGCCGACGACCTCGATCATCCCGATGAGCTCCGGGTGGACCTCGACCCGGTGCCGGGGGTGGACTGGGCCCAGATCATCCGCGTGGCCCTGGTCGCCCGGGAGGTGCTCGCGGACTTCGGGCTAACCGGGTGGCCGAAGACGTCGGGCTCACGCGGGATGCACATCTACACCCGGATCGAGCCGCGCTGGACGTTCTCCGAGGTGCGCCGGGCCGCGGTGGCGCTAGCGCGGGAGGTCGAGCGGCGGGCGCCGCAGGACGCGACCTCACGGTGGTGGAAGGAGGAGCGCCATGGCGTGTTCGTCGACTACAACCAGAACGCCAAGGACCGCACGATCGCCTCGGCGTACTCGGTCAGGCCCACCCCGGACGCCCGGGTGTCGACGCCACTGACCTGGGACGAGGTTCCGGACTGCCGGCCGGAGGCGTTCACCATCGACACCGTGCCCGAGCGCTTTGCGCTGCTGGGCGACGTCGGGGCGGGCATCGATGCCGCGGCCGGCTCACTCGGGCCGCTGCTCGAGCTGGCCGCCCGGGACGAGGCGGCCGGCCTGCCCGACGCCCCGTGGCCGCCGCACTTCGTCAAGCAGGCGGGCGAGCAGCCCAGGGTGCAGCCGTCCAAGCGCCGCGCCCCGGCCGCGTCACCCCCGGCCGCGTCACCCCGGCCTGCCCCGCCCGCCGGGTCCTCCCGGCCTTCTCCGGCCGGCCGTCGCCGCTCATCCATGCCGCTCATCGAGGTAGCCAGGGCGGCCACCCGGTCCGAGGCCATGGCGGGCCTGGACCGGTGGAAGCAACGTCACCCGGAGGCCTGGTCCCGGCTCGAGCCGGCCGACGTCCTGGTGGACTCGATGCGCGGGCGATCCTCGACCTGGACCCGGATCCGGCTCAACCTGCGCAACGTGGC
>Ga0318563_10001343_pt1 | contig 10482 bp, 6 predicted proteins | sample GRESIP066b5f19_FD_203689 | JGI IMG/M metagenome (GOLD analysis project Ga0318563, IMG submission 203689) | Tropical soil microbial communities from Luquillo Experimental Forest, Puerto Rico - GRE.SIPMG.066b5f19 | ecosystem: Environmental > Terrestrial > Soil > Tropical forest > Bulk soil... | reverse complement strand
GCTTGCCGGTCTCGACGCGCGGCTCGCGCAGGATGGCGGTGCTGTTGGAGACGGCCTCGATGCCGGTGAACGTGCCGCCGCCGAGCGAGAACGCCTTGAGGAACAGCGCCAGCACGCCGAGCTTGCCCAGTTCGCCGGCCGCGGTGCGGGTGTCGTGGAGCGTGTCGGCGACCATGGGGCCGAACTGCCCCAGGTGGGTGAGGATGCCGTAGTTGATAAGGAGGAAGTGGCTGAGCACGAACGCCACGAAGATCGGCATCAGCACCGACACGGACTCCTTGACGCCGCGCAGGTTCAAGGCTGTGAGCCCGGCCACGATCACGATCTCGCACGGCACCTTGAGCGGCGCGAGCCCGATCGGCAGGAACGAGTAGAGCGCGTCCACGCCGGAGGCCACCGAGATGGCGATCGTCAGCACGTAGTCCACGACCAGGGCGCCGCCCGAGATCACGCCGGGGGTCTTGCCCAGCAGCTTGGTCGCCACCAGGTAGCCGCCGCCACCCGTCGGGAACAACTCGATGATCTGGGTGTAGGACGCGCTGATGAGGAACACGGTGAGCACGATGGCGACCGTCAGGTACAGTGCCAGGTGCGTATGCGTGCCGAGGGTGAGGTACGCCTCCTCGGGACCGTAGGACGAGGACGACAGTCCGTCGGAACCGAGCCCCACCCAGGCGAAGAACGCGATCAGCGCGAGCTGGTGATGGATCCTCGGGTCGAAAAGGTTCTTGCGACCGCCGAGGATGAGGCCCCGCAATCGTTCGAGCACCGGGGCAGGTTAGGGAGTCGGGGCTGGTCTTTCAAGCACTCGGAGAAGGGATTCGGTGGCGAGCTTCCTGTTGTCCACGAGCATGCTGGTGTTGCTCGCTGCGGGCACCGCCGCGGGCGATCGCGGGCCCGGCGTCGCGCCCACGTTGCCGGCGCGCCCCGAGGCGAATCCGGGCACGGCGACGCTGTCGCGATTCACATTGTACGGCTGGGTGTCGCCGCCGACGACGTTCACGACGGCCGAGCGCTACGCCGAGTTCGCGAACGCGGGGTTCAACACCACGGTACTCGCGTGGGAGGACCCCGGCTCGCTGGCGGAGAACAAGAAGCGGCTCGAGTTCTCGCGACCAGTCGGCGTGCGAAACCTACTGCTCGACCAGCGCTTCGACCAGGTGCGCGGGGACGATCCGGCGTCGATGGCCGTGCTCGACAGCATCGTGAGCGCGTACCGCGACGACCCGGCGTTTCTCGGTTACTACCTGGGCGACGAGCCTCGTGTCGAGCGCTTCCCGCAACTCGCCGAGTGGTTCCGGCTGCTGCGTGCGCGCGATCCAGCGCACCCGGGCTGGAACAACCTTCTCGGCCGGCTCGCGTTCCCGACGCGCGACTCGTGGATCGCCTACCTGCGCGCATACGCGAGCCAGGTGCAGCCCGCGGTGCTGGAGACGGACGACTACGACCACACCAACCACGGCGACCACGGGCAGTTCGTGGAGAACGTGGCAGGCACGGGCCAGGTGGCGCGCGAGTACGGCCTGCCGTTCTGGGGCGTCGTGCTGGTGATCAAGCACTACGACTACCGCGAGGTCGATGACGGGCTGCTGCGCTGGCAGGTGGCGCAGTGGCTCTCGTACGGCGCCACCGGCATCTGCTACTTCACCTACTGGACGCCTGCGCCCGACAGCACGGTAAACTGGGGCGACGGCATGATCCGCTGGGGCAGCGGCGAGCGGAGCCCCCACTACGACCAGGTGCGAACGCTCAACCTGCGGCTGAAGCCGATGGGCGAAGCACTCGCGAGCCTCGCGTGGCTCTCGACCGAGCAGAGCGGCGAGACGCCCGTCGGCGGAACCGCGTTCGAGCCCGATTCGCTGGTCGAGGCCATCGAGGGCCGCGCCGTGCTCGGCACGTTCGCCGACGCGCAGGGCACGCCGCACCTGTTCGTCGCCAATCGCGACTCCTCCGCTGCGCAGACCCTGGCGCTGAACCTGGTCGGCGAGCGGCGCGTCGAGCGCTTCACCGACGCGGGCGGCTGGACGACGTGGCCGAGCACGCCCACCGCGCACGGCCGCCGCGTCGAGCTGACGCTCGAGCCCGGCGACTTCACGCTGCTGCGGCTCTCGGGCGGCTGCGACGGGCTCACCGCGGGCGCGTGCTCGGCCACGCTCGATGCCGCGCCGAATCCGGGCAGCATGAGCGTGCGCTTCGCGGCCACGCGCGTGCAAGGTCCGGCCACGCTCATGCTGCTCGACGTGAACGGGCGCCGCGTCTGGGCGCGCACGCTCGCGGGCGATGCGCCGGTCGCGGTCTGGGACGGTCGCACCGACGACGGCGTGCGCGTCCGCCCCGGCTTCTACTGGGCGCGCCTCGCCGACGCGCGCGGATCGGTGGTGCGCCGCGTGGCATGGCTGGGCGGGAAGTGAGGAGAAGCTGGACCTCGCTCGCCGCGGTCTCCCGAGCGGTGATCGCGTGCGAGCGCTGTCCTAGGCTGCGCGCGCACTGCGAGCAGGTCGCGCGCGAGAAGCGGCGCGCGTATCGCGACCAGACGTACTGGGGCCGGCCCGTGCCCGGCTTCGGCGACGCCCGCGCGCGGCTCGTCATCGTTGGCCTGGCGCCCGGCGCGCACGGCTCCAACCGCACCGGCCGCATGTTCACCGGCGACGCGAGCGGCGACTGGCTCTACGCCGCGCTACACCACGCGGGCTTCGCCTCGCAGGCGGAGAGCGTCGCGCGCGACGATGGCCTCATCTTAAGCGACTGCTGGATCACCGCCGCCGGCCGGTGCGCGCCGCCCGGGAACCGACCCACCCTGGCCGAGCTCGACCGCTGCCGCGAGTATCTCGCTGCCGAGCTGGCGCTCCTCGAGCGCACGCGTGTCGTGCTCGCACTCGGCCGGATCGGGCACGAGGCATGGCTCAAGGCGAGCGGTTGGTGGGCGCGGCTCCCGAGCCGCGCCCGTCCCAAGTTCGCGCACGGCGCCGAGACGCGAATGGGAGACGGCGTGACGCTGCTCGCGAGCTTCCACCCCAGCCGGCAGAACACGCAGACGGGCAAGCTCACGCCCGCGATGTGGCGCGCCGTGTTCGCGCGCGCGCGCCGGCTCGTCGACGCTGGCTGACGCTTCGCGATTCGCCCCGGCGATGCTAGCGTGCGCGCAACTCCCAGGCGCGACATTCTCAGGCGCGACATTCTCAGGCGCACGTCGGCGAGAGGGATCTTGGTGAGCGAAGCGGTGTCCGGGCGTCGCGGCGGCGTGCTCGACATGAACGGCTACCAGTGGACGGTGCTTCTCGCCGCCTGGCTGGGCTGGGGCTTCGACGTCTTCGACGGGCTGCTCTTCAACTACGTGGCCCCGAACTGCGTGCCCGCGCTGCTCCACCTGCCGCTCGGGAGCCTCGAGGCGAAGGCGGCGGCGCTGCGCTGGACGGGCGTGCTCACGTCGCTGCTGCTCGTGGGCTGGGCGATCGGCGGCATCGTGTTCGGCCGCATCGCCGACCGCCTCGGGCGCACGCGCACGCTGCTCCTCACCATGTTCGTGTACTCGATCGGCACCGCCGCCTGCGCGCTGGCGCCGAACCTGGGCGCGCTCGCGCTCTTCCGACTCGTCTCGAGCCTCGGGATCGGCGGCGAGTGGGCGGCGGGCGCGGCGATGGTGGCCGAGGTGGTGCCCGAGCACCGGCGAGTCGAGGCCGGCGCGCTGCTCTACACGTCGTCGCCGCTCGGCCTGTTCCTCGCCACGTTCGTCACCTGGCAGATCCAGGGTGTGCACATGATCGGCTCGCCCGAGACCGCGTGGCGCTATGTGTTCCTCACCGGGCTCCTGCCCGCGGCGGTGGCGTTCGTGCTGCGGCTGTTCGTACGCGAGCCCGAGCGCTGGGCGAGCGCCAAGAGCGCCGCGTCGCCGCGGATGCGCGAGCTATTCGCGCCCGCGTACCTGAACGCCACGCTCTCGGGCCTCGCGATGTCGGTGGTGGCGCTCATCACCTGGTGGAGCTGCAACGCGTTCATGCCGCTCGTGGCCATGGGGCTCGCCGCAGCCGACGCCGCCGCGCGCGGGCTCGCGCCTGGTGCTGCGCGCACGCTGGGGGAGGCGTGGAAGGCGCTCGCCACGAACTGCTTCAACCTGGGCGGCCTGCTCGGCACCGTGCTCACGATCCCGCTCGCCAAGGGACTCGGCCGCCGACCCATGTACGCGCTCTACTTCCTCGTCTCCGGGATCTCGGTGATGGGCGCGTTCGGCCTGCCGCTCGCGGGCCATGCGCGGCTCTACATGTTCTTTTTCATCGGCCTGAGCGTGTTCGGCGTGTTCGGGAGCTTCGCCTACTACCTGCCCGAGCTGTTCCCGACCCGGCTCCGCGGCACCGGCGCGGGCTTCTGCTACAACGCCGGCCGCGTGCTCGCCGCCGTGGGCCCGTTCGTGGTCGGGAGCCTCGCGAGCCGCGGCGCCGCCGCGCTCGAGACCGAGCTGCGCGTGCTGTTCTGGGTGGGCGCCGTGCCGCTCGCGGGGTTGCTCTTGCTGCCGTTCGCGCTCGAGACGCGCGGCCGCGCGCTCGCCGACTGACGACGCCGCACGTTGAGAACTCGCGCGAGCGGCCGGCGGGAGATCCTTCGCGCAGCGACGATCGCGCGCTCGCGGTTTTTCAGCCTTGACGTCGCGCGGTCGCGCGCGGCATGTTCCCACCCGACATCTGTTGGGTGCCCCGCACGACGCGGGGGAAAAGGGAAGCGGGTGAGAATCCCGCGCGGTCCCGCCACTGTGATGGGTGAGGCGCGTCCGTTCGCCACCGGGTCGAACCGGGAAGGCGGACGCGCTCCGACGCGGCGCTGAAACGGCGACGCCTAGGAAGCCCTCAGTCAGGAAACCTGCCCGGCAGCCATGCTCCCGACGCCGCGAGCGAACGGCGTGCCGGACCGGCCGTCAGGCCCCGGCGCCACGCTCGTGGCACCGGGGCCTTTCGATTCGAGCGCGAACGACGCCGTGATCGACTACCTGACGGCTCTATTCCTGTTCGGGGCGGCAGCAACCTCCCCGCAAGTTTGCGTGCGCGACACCTCGGCTTCGCTCCCCGACTCGGGGGCGGTGGCCGGTGCGAACGACACCCTGCCTCACGCCGTGTCGCGCACGCCGACTCCTCCGGCGCCCGTCGTGGTGCTGCCGCCGGTGAGCGTGGAGGCCACGCTCGAGCGCGCCCGCCGCCGCGCGCCGACCGCGTTCGTCACCGTGCTCGACGCCGGCCGCGACACGCGCGCGATCGCGTCGCTCGACGAGATGCTGATGGAGGCCGCCGGCGTGCGGGTTACGCAGTACGGCGGCATGGGCGCGTTCTCCACCATGTCGCTCCGGGGCGCGCCTCCCGGCCACGTCACCGTGCTCATGGACGGCGTGCCGATCACCTCGGCGGCGCACGGCATCGTGGATCTGTCGAGCCTGCCGGCCACCGCGGTGGAAGCGGTCGAGGTGTATCGCGGCCCGGCGCCCGTCTCGCTCGCCACGCCCACGCCGGGCGGCGCCGTGAACCTGGTCACGCAGGCGGGCGCCAGCGCGCGCACGCTGCGCGTCTCGGCAGGCTCGTTCGGCACGGCCGAGGCGCAGGGCACGCTCGGCGCCTCGCGCGGCGCGTGGTCGATGCTCGCGCACGGCGGCTGGCAGGGGAGCGACGGCGACTATCGCTACCACGACGACAACGGCACGCCGCTCAACCCCGACGACGACAGCATCGAGCGCCGCGTGAACGCGCGGTTCGATGCCGCGTCGGTGCTCGTGCGCGGCGGCTATGCGCCCAGCGATCACGTGCAGGCGAGCACGCGTGTCGAGTACTTCCGGCGCGGCCAGGGCGTGCCGGGGGCGGGCTCGACGCCGGCGCTCACCGCGCGCTACGCCGAGGACCGCACGCTGGCGGCGGGCGACGCGCGGCTCTCGCGTGGCGCGAGCGCGCCCGCCCTGGAGCTGCGCGGCAGCGTCTCGCGCGAGCACTCCGGCCTGCGCGATACGAACGGCGAGCTGGGAATTGGCCGCGTCGACACGCACGAGCGCTTCGACGACGCCTCGGGCGCCGCCGAGCTCTCGAGCCCGGCCCGTTGGAGCGTCTTGGCTCTGCGCGCCGGAGGCGCGCTCCGAGGTGAAGTCGCGCGCCCGGCGGCGCCCACGGCCGGGCTGCCCGACCCGCCGCCGAGCCACCGGCGCACGCGCTCGGCTTGGCTCACCGCCGACGTCCATGGCTTGAGCGACCGCGTGCTGCTGCACGCGTCACGGCGCTGGGACCAGCAGCGCGAGGACATCCTCGACACGCGCTCGACCGGAGCGATCCGGGAGCAGTCCACCGCGCGCACGCTCGATGCGCCGCAGCTCGGCGCGCGGCTGCGCGTCGCGGGTGGGCTCGAGCTCAAGGCCAACTGGTCCCGCTCGGCGCGCGCCCCCGAGTTCGACGAGCTCTTCGGCAACGACGGCTCGATCACCGGCAACCCCCTGCTCACGCCCGAGCACGCCGAGAGCTGGGACGCGGGCGCGGTGTGGGCCTCCACGTGGGGCCGTCTGCGCTGGAACGCGAGCTGGTCGCACCACGCCACGCACGCCCGCGACCTGATCGTCTACGAGCGCAGCTCGCCGCGCGGCGCGCGCCCGGTGAACGTGGGCGCGGCGCGGCTCTTCGGCGAGGAGACGGAGGTGCGCATGGCCTACGCCGGCGCGGAGCTCGCCGCGTCCACCGCGTGGCTCTCGGCCACCGACCGCTCGCCGATCGCGTTCTACCACGGCCGCCGGCTGCCGCAGCGCGCCGAGCGCCAGTCGTTCGCGCGGCTCACCTGGCGCGGCGGGCCGTGGACGCTCGCCGGCGACGTGGAGTACCTCGGCGACACCTACCTCGACCGCGCCAACTTCCGCCTCTCGCCCTCGCGCACGCTCGTGGGCGCCGCCGTGGGCCGCACGTTTCATGCGCTCAGCCTGCTCGTGGAGGGCAGGAACCTGGGCGATCAACTCGTGGAGGACGTGGCCGGTTTCCCGCTCCCGGGCCGCATGGTCCTGGTCTCGCTGACGGTCGACATCCCGCACTGACAACCCCAAGCCCCGGAGGACGTCTTGACCCACCGCCACCGCATCGCCATCGCGTCGTCGGCATTTCTCGCCGCGCTCGCGCTGGCGCCCGCCACGCCGGCGCGCGCCACGCGCGCCTACTTTGTTGAATCCGACTACTCCACCGGCTCGCTCAGCGCGCTCGACGTGTCCCCGCTGAACCCGATGTGCAACGTGGCGAGCATCTTCTCCGACGCGCGGGTGCGCTGGTATAACGGACGCGTGTACGTGATCAACCGCTTCGGCGCCGACAACATCGAGGTGCTGGACGGCACCACGTTCGGCCTCATCAAGCAGTTCTCGGTGGGGAACGGCGCCAATCCGTACGACATCGCGTTCGCCTCGCCCACCCATGCCTACGTGACCCGCTACGAGACACCTGACCTGTGGATCGTGAACCCGGCCACCGGCACGCACGACGGCACCATCTCGCTCGCGGGACTGGCGGATGCGGACGGCATCCCGGAGATGGACCACCTGCTCATGGTCGGCCCGCTGCTGTTCGTATCGCTCCAGCGCGTCGACCGCAACAACGGTTTCCAGCCCACCGACAGCTCGCTCGTGGCGGTGATCGACACGCGCACCGACCAGCTCGTGGACTGCGACGCCGCCCACCCCGGCGTGCAGGGCATCCTGCTGCCGCGCACGAACCCGGTGACGCCGTTCGTGTTCGACGCGCCGCGCTCGCGGCTCTACCTGGGCTGCGTCGGCCGCTACGGCGTCAACGACGGCGGCATCGTGCGGATCGACGCGGCTTCGCTCCGCGCCGATGGCGTAGCGGCTGTGGAAGACTCGCTCGGCGGCGACGTGGTCGACCTCGTGTTCCGCGATGACGCGCGCGCCTACGCGATCGTGAGTGACCCGGCGTTCAACACCAGCCTCATCCGCTGGTCACCGGACACAGGTCGACGGCTCGACACGCTCTACGCGCCGGGCGGCTTCTCGCTCGCCGACGCCGAGATCACGCCCTCCGGCGACGAGATCTGGGTGTGCAACTCGAGCTTCGGCGCCCCGGGCGTCCACCGGTTCTCGACGGCCGACCAGCAGCAAGTCGGGATCCCGATCACGTGCACGCTGCCGCCGCAGGGGATCACGTTCGATGCGGCTACAAATCAGGTGGCGGGAGTGAACGACACCCCGCCCGCGCGGCTCGCCTTCGCGTCGCCGGCGCCGAACCCCGCGCGCGGGCCGGTGCGCCTGTCGCTGCGCGCGCCGGCGGCGGGCACGCTCTCGGTGGGCATCGTGGACGTCGCCGGGCGGCGCGTGCGTGACCTCTCGCGCACGGTGGCGGCGGGGCCGGTCGAGCTCCTGTGGGACCTTCGCGACGAGGGCGCGCGGGCGGTGCCGCCGGGGCTCTACTTCGCGAGCGTCCGGCTCGGCGACGATCGCGTCTCGCGCACCGTCCTCGTGCTCCACTGAGTCGCACCGTCGCTCGTCGTGGAGTGCCACCAAACCCGACGGCGGATGATGCATTCTGCATGACAATTCCCTTGGGATTCGCCGGTCCATGCCGCAGGATTATGCGTGGGCTGCCGCCGCGCGGGCCCATCAATTGCGCGGCCGGCGCCCACGCTCGACCCGCCCGTCGAGCGTCATCGCCCGCACGGGAGCGCGCCCCTGACCCGCTTCCCTGCACGGCTCGAGGGGTTGGCGAAAGCCGGCCCCTCGTCGTCGTTTGAGGCGGCGTCCCACGACCGTGGACGAATCTGGTAAGGTTTTTCGCCGCAACTTCGTCGGATCCTTCCCCTGCCTCCGGTCCAGGACTCATGCCCGCCTCCCCCCAGCTCCGAGAGCAGTTCCTCCAGCACAACCCCATCGCCGTCGAGCATCGCCGCGACCGGGCGGAGTTCGACCGGGAGCTGCGCCGGATCAGCGACTGGCTGCCCCGCGACCGCCCGTTGCGCGTCCTGGACCTGGGCTGCGGCGCCGGGTCGTGGACCGGCTTCTGGCTGGAGATGGGGGCCCAGGTGGTGGCGCTGGACCTCGACGTCGACTTCGTCCGCGTGGCGGCTCAGCGTCTGGCGGATGTCAAAGGCCGGCTCTACCCCACGATCGGAGATGCCGGCCGGGTGCCCCTCGCCAGCCGCAGCTTCGACGTCGTGACCGCGAACTCGCTGCTCGAGCACACCCCGCACTGGCAGAGCGTGGTCGAGGAGGCGGCGCGCCTGGTCGCGCCCGGCGGCGTGCTCATGCTCCACACCACGAACCGCTTCCACCCGTTCCAGACCGAGGTGCGGAACTTCCCATTCTTCCCCTGGCTGCCCGAAGGCACGCGCAACCGGGTCCTGGCCTGGATCATGAAGCACCGCCCCGACCTCGTGGCCTACACCGACCTGCCGGCGGTGAACTGGTTCCACCCGGTGAAGCTCAAGGCGTTCGTCGCCGGTCTCGGCCTCGACGTGTACGAACGCCTCGAGCTGGTGCGTCCCGAAGAGCTGCACGGCGTGCGCGCGCTCGGTCGCTGGATGGTCTCGCGCGACGGGCGCCGCGTGCGCGGCCGTGCGCTCTACTACCTGCTCACGAAGAGCGTGTCGCTCTACGCGAAGCGGCCGGCCTGAGCCGAAGCCGCGCCGTCGCGCTGCCCTGACGCGGGCCCAGGTGCCGCCGGAGAGTCGCAAGCCCCGCCTGCTCATCGTCGGGCCGCTGCCGCCGCCGATCGGCGGGGTGGAGACGTTCACGCAGGCCATGCTCGAGTCGCCCGAGTTCGCGCCGTTCGAGCTCGCGCACTGCGACACCACCAAGGGACGCGCGAAGGCGTTCCAGGGACGCTTCGATGCCGCGAACCTGGCCTGGGCGTTCGAGCACTGGGCCCGGCTGGTGCGCGTCACGTCGCGCTTCCATCCCGACGTGATCTACGTGCCGGTGGCGGGCACGTTGTCGGGCGTGCTGCGCGATCTCGTGCTCGCCGCGATCGCGCGCCGCGCCGGTGCCCTCGTGCTGGGGCACCAGCACGCGGGTGACATCCGCGACGTTCTCGCGCGCCGCGGAGTCGTCGGTCGCCTCGTGCGTCTGGGCTTCGCACAGTTCGACGCCATGCTCGTGCTGGGCGAGCCCTGGCGCAGGATGTTCGAGTCGTACGGGCTCCGCTGTCCCATCGCGATCTGCCCGTCGACGCTGCTGCGCGAAGTGTTCGACCGCGGCGCGGCGTTCACGCGCGAGCCGCGGCGCGAGCCGCCTGCCCGCATCCTGTACGTGGGCCAGGTCGGGCGGCGAAAGGGCGTGCTCGACCTGCTCGAAGCGGTGGCGCGACTGCGCCGCGAGGGCCTGGCGGTGGAGCTCACGGTCGTGGGCCCCGAGAAGCTGTCCGGCGAGCTCGAGGAGGCGCGCGCGCGCGCCGCGGCGCTCGGGCTCGACTCCAAAGCGCGCTTCACGGGCGCCCTCACGGGCGAAGCGCTCTATGCCCACTATCGCGACCACGACCTGCT
>Ga0318563_10001339_pt1 | contig 10496 bp, 6 predicted proteins | sample GRESIP066b5f19_FD_203689 | JGI IMG/M metagenome (GOLD analysis project Ga0318563, IMG submission 203689) | Tropical soil microbial communities from Luquillo Experimental Forest, Puerto Rico - GRE.SIPMG.066b5f19 | ecosystem: Environmental > Terrestrial > Soil > Tropical forest > Bulk soil... | reverse complement strand
GGTGCTCGCCGAGCTGACGCTCAGCGGCAAGAACATGCGGCGCGCGCGGTCGCTGGCCGCCCAGGTGCTGCACGAGCCACCGCGAATCGTCCCGGCCTAGCTTTCCTCGCTCGACGCCGGGGATTCCGCATTCCGGGTGCTGGCTTAGGCTCGCGTCATGCCGAGCTCCCTGCCGCGCAGTGCGCCAGCGGCTCAGCGGGTCGATCCGGCGGCGATCCTCAGCTTCCTGGACGCTGTCGATGAGCGTCCTGACATCGAGATGCACAGCTTGATGGTGGTGCGGCACGGGCAGGTGGTGGCTGAGGGGTGGTGGGCGCCGTACAGCGCCGGGCGGCCGCAATTGCTGTATTCGCTCAGCAAGAGCTTCACCTCCACCGCGGCGGCCTTCGCGCAGGCCGAGGGCCTGCTCGATCTGGACGACACGGTTGTCTCGCACTTCGCCGAATTCGCCGCGGACATCACCGACCCGCGCAGCCGCGCGGTGAAGGTCCGGCACATCGCCTCGATGGCCGCCGGTCATACCCGGGAAATGCTGGGCGAAGCGATCATGCGGGACCCGCACGAGCCGGTCCGCGGGTTCCTGCTGAGCCCGCCCGACCGCGAGCCCGGCACGGTCTTCGCCTACAGCCAGCCCTGCACGTACGCGCTGGCCAGCATCATCCAGCGCAACGCGGGGCTGCCGCTAACGGGCTACCTGCGGCCCCGGTTGTTCGACCCGCTCGGCATCGGGCACGTCGGCTGGCAGACCTTCCCGCCCGGCCGCGAGCAAGGCTTCAGCGGCCTGCACGCCCGCACCGAGGACATCGCCAAGCTCGGGCTGCTGTACGCGCAGCGGGGCCGTTGGGACGGAACCCAGCTCATCCCCGCCGAATGGGTGGCCGAAGCCACCTCGGAGCAGATCAGCAACCCGGCCGAACCCAACCCTGACTGGCGGCAGGGCTACGGCTACCAGTTCTGGATGTCCCGGCACGGGTACCGCGGCGACGGGGCCTTCGGGCAGTTCTGCGTGATCTTGCCCGAGCAGGACACGGTGGTCGTCACCACCGCCTACACGCTCGACATGCAGGCCGTCCTGGACGCCATGTGGGCCCACCTGCTGCCCGGCCTCGGTACGATCTCAGCCGGCGCCAGGTCCGCGCACGACCAGCTCAGTGCCCGGCTCGCCCGCCTCGAGCTGCCCGCCTGCCCGGCGGCGCCGGGCCCCGCCGACTGGGACCCGTGGACCAGCGGCCCGTTCACCATCGCCGCCGGTACCGCAGGCACCCAGGTTCAGCCCCTGCTGACCGGCATCGAAGCGGCGCCGCAGGCCGACGGCTGGCAGATCAGCCTCATCGAGCCCGACAACGCGCTGACCGTTCCGGTGCGCGCCGGAGCCTGGGCCGTCTCTGACCACGCCGACCGCTACGGCCAAACCATCCCGGTGGCCGCCTCGGGCGGCTGGCTCGATGGCCACACCCTGCGCGCCGAGGTCATCTTCCTGGAAACCCCGCACCGGATGGACATCACCTGCTCCCTGTCCGGACGAACCGCCCGGGCCGTGTGGCGCCATCCGCCGCTCGCCCCCAGCAAGCTCCAGGACCTGCACTGCCCGGGCTGACCGGGGCAGCGGCGTGAACCACGATCCGTTCGGTAAATGCGGCGCGGCGGCGTGAGCGGGTCGATGGGCCGTTGTACCAGAAAGAGCTGGCACGATGCGCCATCGACCAGGTTAGGGTGGACCTCGGCGAGAAGCTGTGGGGCGGGTGGGGTTGATGAGGCCAGGCGGGTGCTCCTGGCCGACCGGTCGTGATCTGCTTGCTGGCATGCTGGACTTATGGCGGATCAAGGGTCCAGTCCGGTCCTGGTCGGGCGGGCCGAAGAGCTGGCCGTCCTGGCGGATGCGCTCGCCGGGGCCCGCGAGGGCGGGCACCCGGCGCTGCTGATCGGCGGCGAAGCCGGCGCGGGGAAGTCGCGGCTGCTGGCGGAGTTCGCCGCCACGGCTCCCGAGGCGCGGATGCTGACCGGCGGCTGCCTGCTGGGCGGAGATGAGCTGCCGTTCACCCCGTTCGCCACTGTCCTGCGCGGCCTGGTACATGAGCTGGGCGCGGACGCGGTAAGGGCGATGATGCCGGGCCGGGGCACGCCGGAGCTGGCCCGGCTGATGCCCGAGCTCGGCGAGCCGGATGAGGGCCGCGATGCGGGCCAAGCCCGGGCCCGGCTGTTCGAGGAGATGCTCACGCTGCTGGGGCGGCTGGCCGAAGCCAAGCCGGTGATCGCGGTCGTCGAGGACGCCCACTGGGCCGATGAGTCCACCCGCGGACTGCTCGCGTTCCTGATCGGGCAGCAGCGGGAGCTGCCCGGCACGCTGATCGCGGTCACCTTCCGCTCCGATGAGCTGCACCGCACGCACCCGCTCCGCCCGATGCTGGCCGAGCTGGCCAGGATCGGCTGGGTGCGGCGGATGGAGCTCCCCCGGCTGACCCGGCGCGAGACAGGAGAGCTCGCCACCCAGATCCTCGGGCGTGAGCCGGACCCTGACCTGGTGTCCCGGCTCTACGGGCGGTCCGAGGGGAATCCGCTGTTCGCCGAGGAACTCATCCACTGCGCCGATCTGGACCGCGACCTTCCTGAGTCGTTGCGCGATCTGCTGCTCGGCACCGTACACCGGCTGCCGGACGTCACCCGTGAGATGCTCCGGGTGGCCAGTAGCGGGATCGAACCGTACGGCCATGGCTTGCTCGCGGCGGTCAGCGGGCTCAACGAGGACGAAGCACTGGCTGCGCTGCGCCCGGCGGTGATGGCGAACGTGCTGCTGGCAGCCGTGGACGGGTATTCCTTCCGGCACGCGCTGATCCGTGAGGCGATCAACGGCGATCTGCTGCCCGGCGAGGACGAACGGCAGCATGCCCGATACGCCGCCGCCATCGACGCCGACCCGTCGCTGGCGGGGCCGGGCCGCGCGGCTATCGAGGCCGCGCACCACTGGTACTGGGCCCGCGACGCCGACCGTGCCCTGTCCGGCGCGTGGCGGGCGGCCGCGCTATTGACGCAGTCCGTCGCGCACGCCGAGCGGCTGGCCCTGCTCAGCCGCGTGCTGCAGTTGTGGGATCAGGTACCGGACGCGGCCGAGCGCACCGGCACCGACCGGGCCGGGGTGCTGGCGCAGGCGATGCTGACCGCGGAGCTGACCGGTGACGATCAGCGCGGACTGGCCTTTGCCGACGCGGCGCTGGCCGAACTGGACCCCGCCACCGCGCCGGTTCGCGTCGCGTTCATGCTCGGCAAGCGCAGGCTGTTCAAGAGGCTTCTCGGACAGCCGGGCGGTGAGGATGACCTGCGTGCCGCCCTGGCCCTGGTGCCGGCCAAGGCCGCCGGCGCGGCGGCGACGCGAGCCGAGATCTTGCTGGCCATGGCCCACTTCGGCGTCACCCCCACGGAACGGGCGTACGCCGAGGAGGCGCTGGCGCTGGCCCGGCGGTCAGGCGCGGTCGGCATCGAGGCGAACGCGCTGCTGACTCTGGCCATCGGCGCCACCGCGCCCACCTTCCAGGCCGCGCCGGGCAGCGAAGCCCTGGCGCTGATCACGCAGGCTCACGCGACCGCCGCCCGCAGCGGTCACTTCCCGGCAGCGCTCCGGGCGGCGACGCTTGAGTCCTACCTGCTCGGGGCGGCCGGTGAGCATGAACGCTCGGCTGAAGCGGCGCGGCAGGGCATGCGCGAGGCGGAGGAGAACGGGCTCACCCGCGCGCTCGGCACGTTCCTGGCCATCAACATGGCCGAAGCGCTGTTCGCGCTCGGCCGCTGGGACGAATCGTCGGAGATGGCCGAGCGCGCGCTCGAGCTGTCTCCGCCGACGCTGCATCGAAGCGCGCTCTGGGCGAGACAGGTCTACGTCATGGTGGCGAGGGGGCAGATCGAGGCCGCCGCCGAGGCGCTGCCGGCGGCCCGCGAGATCCTGTCGGACACGCCCTTCGAATACCAGTATCACCTGCCGCTCGCCGAGCTGACGGTTCGGCTCCGGATGGCCACAGACGGCCCAGCCGCGGCCCTGGACGAGGCGATTGAGGTAACCGAGCGTTACGACCTGTCGCGCGCCGTCCCACCGCCGAACGGGTGGCCGCTCGTGATCGCCCTGGCCCACGTGAGCCTGGCTGCCCTGCGGGAGGCCGCCGAGGCCCGGGCGGAGAGCATCGCCGAGCGGGCCGCCACGCTGATGGGGCGGCTGCGGGCGGCGGCCGCGGGGCTGGCGGCGGATGGGCCCTTGCAGCGGGCGTACCGGCTGACCTTCGCGGCGCAGGTAGCGACCGCATCATTCGTCCACGCCGAGATCGTTCCCGCCGCCGAGGCCCCGGAGCCCGTCGCGGTCCGGGCGGCCTGGGACCAGGCAGCCAAGGACTGGGAAGCGCTCCACCAGCCCTACGAGCTGGCCATCGCGCTCACCTGCGCGGCCGAAGCGGAACTGGCAGGCGGGGACCGGGAGGTGGCGGGCGAGCGGCTGCGCCGGGCCGCGCCGCTGGCGGCTCAGCTCGGCGCACAGCCGCTGGCCGACACGATCACCTCGCTTTCGCGGCGGGCGGGCGTGACGCTGGGCGCCAAGACCCCGGCCAGGCCGGGCCGGCTCGGGCTGACCGATCGCGAGCTCGAGGTGCTGCGCCTGGTCGCCGCCGGGCGGACCAACCGCGAGATCGCCGCCGACCTGTTCATCTCGGCCAAGACCGCCAGTGTCCACGTGTCGAACATCATGGCCAAACTCGGTGCCGCCAACCGGACTCAGGCCGCGGCGATGGCACAGAGCGAAGGGCTCCTCGATCCGTGACGGGCGGCGATAGACCACGATCCTTTCGGTAAATAAGGACAGATCCCGGTCGGGACCAGTACGGGGGTGATGGCCGCGGAAGGTGAACATGCGGGCCGCCGGCTGCAGCGGGTCCGGGGTGCCGGTGAAGCGGTGCGCGGCGGCGCCCCAGCCCTCGGCCGGGTCGGACACCCACAGCTCGTCGAAGCCGCGGCCGGCGAACCAGTCGCAGATCCGCGGCAGCAGGTCCGGGGCCCAGCGGCCGCGGGTCCATACCACCGTGCCGCCCCGGGCGCACAGTTGGGTGCAGAAGCCCACCGTGCGCTCGATGTCCGCGTCGGTCATGTTGCCGAACACGCCGCAGACTATGACCAGATCGGCGGGCGTCAGCCCGGCGTAGGCGTCGGTCAGCGCCGCGTCGCCGGTCATCACCTCGACCCGGGGCAGGCCGGCCGCCTGCGCCGCCTGCCGCGCGGCGGCGGCGTTGCGCGGATCGAGTTCGACCAGCCGGGCCCGCACGTCGCGGCGGCGGGGGTGGCCGGCCAGCGCGCCGATCAGGTCGCGGCCCTGGCCCGCGCACACGCTGATGGCGCGCAGCGGGCCCGGCTCAGCCTGGTCCAGCGCGACGCGGATCTGATCCTGCACCGCCGCCAGGCGCCGGGCCAGCGCACTGCCGGGGTCGTCGTAGTCGTGGTGCCAGGTGTACCAGTCGCGTTCAGTCACAGGGGCCATGGTACGGACGGGTAATAACGCACGGGTGGGGCGCAGGGACGCCCGCCTGGAGCACGGCATGCTGGAGGTCGCGGGGGTGCGGCGCGGGTACTGGCTGGCCCGGGGCGGGTCCCCGGAGACGCTGCTGATGGTGCTGCACGGGTCGGGGACGAGCGGCCGGGACATGGCGACGATCTTCATCGGGCTGGCCACCCGAGGACCTGCCGTGCGAGCGGAGGGTGGTCCCGGTGTAGACGGTGGCCCGGCCCGATCTCCCGCCAGCTGGACGCGACCGGCATTCTGCTGCAAATGATTTGACAGAATCTCCGCGTGGTGTATCAGGTGACGGGGGGGTGTCCTCCGGGTTAGAAAAGAGAGGATAACCGCCACCATCGAGGCGCTTATGAGGGCAGAGGGCGAGCCAGCCGAGGCTGGCCGTGCGTGACGACCCGACGGTAGTCGCGCTTGTGGCCCGCGCAGCCAGGGGCGACCCGGGCGCGTGGGATGAGATCGTGGAGCGATACGCGCCACTGGTGTGGTCCATCTGCGCCAGGTTCCAGTTGAGCAGCCACGATCGCGAGGACGTGAGCCAGAGCGTGTGGCTGCTGCTGGTCGAGCAGCTCGGGAAGCTGCGAGAACCCGCCGCACTGCCCGGCTGGATAGCCACGACCACGCAGCGGGAGTGCCTCCGGGTGGTGATGGCGGCGCGTAAATCGGAGCGGCTAGGGACAGGACTAGACGACGCTCTGCAATTCGTGGACCACACGATAATCGACGAGGAGATCCTCATGGCCGAGCGGAACGCGGCGCTACGGGCGGCGTGCGCGGAGCTGCCGACCCGGTGCCAGCAACTGCTGGCCATGCTCACCAGCGACCCACCGTGCTCGTACGCGCAGATCAGCGAGAAGCTGCAGATCCCGATGGGAAGCATCGGCCCGCAGCGAGCCCGCTGCCTGGAACGGCTGCGCAGATCCGCGGCCCTGGCCTGGCTGGACGACGTCCACTGGACGGAGGGCGAGCATCATGCCTGACCGCTCGGACGATGAGCAGATCCTGGCGGGGTTGGGCGATGAGCAGCTCCTGGCGGCGTTGGGCGAGGCGTTGAGGGCACGGCAGGCCGTGCCGGAGTGGTTCGTCGAGACGGGAAAGAACGCCTACGCATGGCACAACATCGACGCTGAGCTGGCGCAGCTGACCTACGACTCGAGCCGGGATGAGGATACGGTCGCCGCGGTGCGGTCGGAGGCCGCGTCGATCCGGGCGCTCACCTTCACCTCGGGGCGATTGTCCATTGAGCTCGAGGTGGCCGAGAGCTCGCTGCTCGGGCAGATCATCCCGCCGCGGGCCGGCACACTCGAGGTCCATACCACGGCGGGCGTGACCTGCTCGCCAGTGGATGAGATCGGGTGCTTCGTGGTGGACCCCATCCCGAGCAGCCCCTTTCGGCTCCGCTGCCGCACGCAGGACGGGGCCGACGTGCTGACCGGGTGGATCACGCTGTGAGTCCCGTGGTTCCGTGGCTCAGGCGGCACCCAGACTGACCAGCGACATGGCGGTGGCGTGCTGGACGGGATCGTCGGCTAGTGCGAGGCGGACGCTGTGCAGCGACTCGGCCGAGGTCTGGCCCGCGCGCAGGCAGCGGTGCAGGTCCACCATCAACGGGACCAGGGCCTGGTCGTTCAGCGGAACGATGCCCGCGATGATTCCGGCCGTCCCCAGCGGCAGCAGGCTGCTGACCAGGCCGAGCAGCTCGTTGGCCCCGGCAGGCGCCAGCACGCCGGAGTCACAACTGGACAGGACCAGCCGGTAGGGCGCGCGGTACAGCCGTTCGAAGTCGTAGACGGTCAGTGGCCCGTCGTGCATCCGCAGTGAGGAGAACAACGGGCTGTCGGCCCGGAAGATCCCGTGCGCGGCGATGTGCGCCAGCCACGCCCCGTCCAGGGCGGCCAGCACCTTGTCGGCCGTGGCGCCCTCGTCCAGCATCGTGACGTCGTCGTACAGCCGGGCGACCAGGGGCACTTCAGCCCCGTCAGTGGCCAGGCCGGGCCCGCGGGCCAGGGTGACGTGGCGGTGTTCGGGTTCTGCCGCCTGGCGGGCCCGCATCCAGGCGCTGGCGGACGGGGCGACGCTGATGACCCGGTCGTTCAGTGCGGGCAGCAGCGCCCACGGGACGGGGTGCAATTTGCCGGTCGGGACGATGATGACCGGCCCGTCGCCCAGGTGCCCGACGGCTGGTCCGAGCAGCGCTTGCTGGAGGGCTGGCCCGGCCTTGGCCAAGATGGCTAGCGGACTGGCCGGGTCGTCGCCAGGCCGGCTGCGGGCCAGGCGGCGCAGGGCGAAGCGGGCGAACTCCGCGGCCTTCATGGCGTCGCTGGCGTGACCGGCCGCGAACTGTCTTATCCGGCCCGATCCGCAGGTCAGGACGTAGAGGTCACCGTCGACGTCGACAATCTCGATGAGCTGGGCGGGGCCGAGCTCGTCGAGCAGGTCGGCCGGGCTGAACCGGGCGCGGCTGGCGCCTTGGGCGCCGTGAACGCGCAGCGCGCTAGCGCGGACCACGCTTTCCAGCCGCTGTTGTTCCTTCTGCAAGGACGCGCTCGGCGTGCCTCGGCCCCGTATCTCCTCAAGTTGCCTGGTCACGCTGCGCAGCGCGGCCAGGCTGGCGTTGAATTCCGCGTCGGCCAACGGCCGCACGGGGGGAACTGCCAGTGCAGTAGCCCGCCAGCGCTCGCTCCAAGTCAGAAGGAGCCGCGGGCGGCGGGCCCGCACGGCGTGACGCTGGGCGAGCGCGGCAAGTTCGGCGCCGTGCACGGTGGCCTGGGCCCGGAGCTCCGAGGCGCCCAGGGTCAGCCGGTACTCGTCGAGAACATCGAGCCCACGGCGGCAGGCGGCCAGCATCCGGCCCGGACGCCCCCCGGCCTCGGCTAGCAGGGCCTCGGCTCGCAGGGCCTCGCCGAGCCAGCCACTGGCCCGTGACAGCGCCGGACCGCGGTTTCTGGTCCGGGCCACCGCGGCCAGATGGCGTTCGGCGGCGTCTTGGCGGCCGAGGTCCAGCGCAATCCGTCCGGCTAGCAGATGCGCCTGGATTGCGTCGCTTGAGCCAAGGGCATCCAGCCTGGCGGCCGCCCGATTCGCCTGGCGCAACAACGGGGCCGCCGCCGGGCCGGCCGCATACCGGGCCTGGACGAGGACGCGCTCCGCGTGGGCCTGCCACCAGGCGCTGCGCTGTGTCCGGAACAGACGGTATGCAGCCTCCGCCCAGTCCTGCGCGGGCTGTGGCCGGGCCGCGGCTAGCGCGCAGTTGGCCGCCATCAACAGCAGTTCTGCCTTCTTCGTGGACCGGCCGCGGATCTGCTCTATCTCATTCACCCCGGCTTCCGCTCCGGCCAGCGCGTCCCCGGTCAGCCCGGCGGCCAGAAGTACAGCGCACCGGTCGATGTACAGCGAAGTGATGGGCACGCTCAGCCGCCGGAAGCCCGGAGCGGCCGCGTCGAGAAAGGCCAGCGCGGCCGGGAGATCTCCGGAGGCGAAGGCGGCCGAGGCACGATTGAATACGGCGATGATCGCTTCCAGTTCCTGCCCTGCATCGGAGAACAGGCGTGCGGCGAAAACCAGATCGGCATCCGCCCGGCTGGTCAAACCCAGGCCCAGATAGGCCATCGCGCGGTTGTTGAGCGCGCGAGCCGTCCAGTGGAGGTCACCCGCGTGGCGCAACAAGGTGACCGCGCGCCGCAAGTCCTCCAGAGCGGCCTGATAGCGGCCCAAGGCATTGAGCGCTAGCCCGCGCCGGACCAGGACGCGTGCGGCCAGGACGCCACTGGACTGGTGCACGGCCATCTCGAAGGCGGCCAGTCCGGCCGTCGTCCGGCCAGCGTGAACGAGCGCCAGGCCCAGGCTGGCGAGCACGTCGACTTCACGCTCGACCGAACCGGTCCGGCGCGCCATGCGCAGCGCCGCGCGCGACTCGCGGACGCCGGCCTCGACGTCGCCGAATTCGCGTTGGACGATTGACGCGGCCTGATGAGCCACTGACGCATCGTATGGACCCGGCCGTCCCGCCAGCACGGCTTGGGCCCTGGCCAGTGCCTCCCTGGGACGGGAGTAGGCCAACGGAAGCAAGTAGTCGACATCGCGCGGATCCGATGTGACCGCGCGGTCCTCCCCAGTCACGATCCGATTTTAGGATCCTCTATTTAGGCGGTCCAGGTATCAATCGCGGCCGTGGCTGCTCCGTACGGTATCCCAGTCCGCGGGTTGTTTTGCAGATCCCGCGGACTGGCGACCAGTGCCAGCGGTTAGATCGGGTAAACGATCAAGTCTCCGGGAGGTCCAGTGGCCTGGTTTCACGCTTTGACAGAGATGAAGGACCGCCATGAGGCTGACATCATCGTGCGCGCGTTCGCCGAGCGCCACGAGCACCACGTCGATATCGGTGGCGCTATCACCGCGGACGGCCGTCTCGCCTACATGTACGCCAAGGATCGGTTGCTCGTCCGCGAGCAATACCTCCGAGGGGAAGGAGGGACCCACGGCCCTCAGCGTATTCGAGACGCCCACGCTCGAAGAGGTGTACTGGACGTACTCGAGCATCACGGTGTCGCGACCGTTGAGGTCAGGCGGGTGGCCAGAGACATCGTGGTCGTCCGCTTGAACCCTGAAGTCCCCGCAGAGACTCGGGGCGAGGGCACCGCTGAAGGTAACAACGCGAGGTCTGAAGGTGATGAGGGAAGCCCCGGAATTGACAGCCGTCCTTCCGCGGGTAACGACGGAACGCTCGAAGGCAACGGCGAGACCGGCGAAGGCAACGGCGAGACCGGCGAAGGCAACGGCGAGACCGGCGAAGGCGACGGCGGAACCGCCGAAGGTAACGGCGAGACCGGCTACGGTAACGGCGAGATCGGCGACGGTGAGGAGCGCGACGCGCGGTTCTTTCTCCGGCGCATCGAGGAGGAAGTCGGTGCCGGAATCGCGACGATTGATCAGGTGCTAATCTCCTCGCCGGAAGGGACTG
>Ga0318563_10001336_pt1 | contig 10502 bp, 18 predicted proteins | sample GRESIP066b5f19_FD_203689 | JGI IMG/M metagenome (GOLD analysis project Ga0318563, IMG submission 203689) | Tropical soil microbial communities from Luquillo Experimental Forest, Puerto Rico - GRE.SIPMG.066b5f19 | ecosystem: Environmental > Terrestrial > Soil > Tropical forest > Bulk soil... | reverse complement strand
TAGACAATCCGCGAACCAGGACCAGCGTCAGCAGCAATCTTGCTGGCTAGTTCCCTCCCTGGCTTGTCACCATCAGCGAACACGATCACGGTTGCGAAATCGCGCAAGACCAATTGCCAGTGCCAACCCTGCTTATCCCACTGGCTAGCACCAGGAACACCAAACGTGTTTACCCCTAGATGTTCAGTAGCCGTAACAGCGTCCAGCTCACCCTCACAAACTCCTATAACGTCGTGACCTCCGAAGTAGGCCAGAGCGTTGTAAAGCCTCTGCTCTTGCCCGTGAGGCTGCGTATACTTCGGATGACCCTCAGCCTTACAAGAATGATCCTCGATACACCTGTACTTGATAGCCCGAACACCAGCAAGTGTCAAGTAAGGAACAACGAGCCTGCCAACGTGAACCTCATCACCAGGCAGAGCGTCGGCCACAATCCCAAGCTGGTATTTATCAGCAAAGTCCCCTAGCAACCTCCTACCCAGATAGTCACGTCCAACTTGGCTTGTAGGGTTTCCTTCGTCTGCTAGTTGTTCGTGATACTTCTGTGCTTTCGTAGCCAAAGATGCTTTCTGCGAATCGTTGAGCATCGGCAAATGACATGTTCTCCTGTTCCATAATCAGTTTCCAAGAATCACCCGAGACATCACACGCCATACACTTAAAAGCGTCAAGAGCCTCATTGATCCTTCCGCTAGGCGTGTCGTCTGGTTCGTGGAATGGGCAGCGAATCTGTCTCCACTGCCCATAACCACGAATCGTGTTAAGCTGCCCGCCGTAGTGTTCGATCACTTTCGTTATCGGCGGGCACTCCGATCGGTCCCCTCTCAAGATACTCAATCGCCTTCTTTAGTATTCCTATCGCACGAGTCTTATCCTTATAGGTTCTCTCAGCACCACCCAATACCTTTCGATTGCACGTTACACAGAGCAACCCGCGGATACATTTACCGCATGACCGTCCACCAGGGCAGCAATGGTGATCGTGGTCAACCGCTAGCCGCTTGTTCCGTGGTTTGGTTCCGCAGATAGCGCAGACTCCACCTTGCGAGGCAAGAAGCGTCTCATAGTCGGCAACGGTAATATTGTATGTATAGCGCAGACGCGTAACCCGCTTGACTTCAGGGTTGTTTCTATACCATTCTGCGCTCTTGGCGCGGTGGCACGTTTTACAATTCCACTGTAATCCGTCCTTGGCCGTTGCCTTTTTATTAAACTCCGTAACAGGCTTAACCTCTTTACATTTACTGCACTGTTTCATTTCTGTCATGCGGCAACCTCTTGCGTATCGTCAGGCAACTGCCTGTAAGCATCCTGGAATGCTAGAGGGACTGTCTTACCCCAGCCAGCGAAGGATTCACCATCAGGTGTACTGATCTCAAAGTAATACAGATTCCCCATCTTGGGATCAGAGTTGATAGCGCAACCTGCATCGAGGATCTTTTCTAGCGCGATGACGAACCGAGCGTCTACCGCGGAACTGGACAAACAGAACCATCCTTAATCGTCGGAATCCTGCTTGCTTAGGTAAATGTCCATGCCTACAGTCGGGTTACGCCTAGCGTAAACACCCATCGAGCCTTGAAGGTCCATACTGCGGACTACTTCAGCCCACTGAGCCATTTTCTCCCGGTAGTCTTTCACGCTAGCTGTGTCTAGCAGGACATCACCCATCTACTAACCCTTTCCTAGTAATCCTCTGCCTCTGCGCGAGTAATGAAGAAATGAATACCCGAACCACACTCAACAGTCCAGTCGTCATCCCACGAGTCAGGACGCACAGTCTCACCCTTACGGTAAACGAATTCAGGATCGTATGAACTGTACGCCTCATCTGCGCCGATAATCTCCAAGACTTTTGCGTATTCTGCTCTGCACTTACGGCCGGTAGCGTTTGACCGCTTAGCCTTAGCGGGAATGCGTAGCTTGACAAGAATGCCATACTGGCATTTCTTCCAGCCGGTCACGTCACCATCGTCAGGCAGGATGGAAAGACGAGCGCGTATTAGCGGAGAAATATTCTTGGCCCCGTACAGGTTGGCCCCGTACAGGTTGGCCCCGTACAGGTCGGCCCCGCGCAGGTTGGCCCCGCGCAGGTCGGCCCCGTACAGGTTGGCCCCGTACAGGTTGGCCCCGCGCAGGTCGGCCCCGCGCAGGTCGGCCCCGCGCAGGTCGGCCCCGGGCTTTACCGTGTACGTATTACCGTTAACAGTTACAGTCCTATCTTGCATTAGCAAACACCTCTTGAGTAAAGAAACCTGAATCCGTGATCGTCATACGCTCAGCATCAACCACCATCGGAAAAAACGACCTACCCGAAGGGTCCTGAGGACCATTCGTATTCTTAACACACGCAACATTCAACGTATCCATATTCACGCCAACGGTGAGAATCAGCCGCGGGAACTGGCTTATCTTCCCGAGAATCGCGCTACGTGGAGGCGGAAACCCTTGCTCGTAATTAGACTCTGACGTGTGATGCAACACGCAGACGTGACATTCAGCGTCACGAGCAAGAATATCCAGATTCCTGATGAACTCTCTTGCTGCCGTCCAATCCTCACCAACCTCTGACATGTTCAACAGGTTGTCGATAAACACGACGTTGGGGAACGAGCCGTAAACCGACTCAAACCCTCTCATATGCCTATCAAGATCATCAATATCAGCAGCCTTATAAACCCACCTAGTGTGATCCATAGCCGTCAGAGCATTCCTGTAAAACGGTGCGCTACTAGACCTCATCCCAGCTTCAACCACTTCAACAGTGCGGCGGGTGAGGATAGCAGCAGTCCGCTTAGCCGTCGTAAACTCGTCAGCGTCAGCACTGAAGTACAACCCGTACACACCCTGTTGAGCCCACCTGGTTAGCAGGTTCAGGGCAAGAGCGCTCTTGAAAGCACCAGGAGCGCCAGCGAGCATCGAGGTAGCCGACAACCTGAACAGGATCTTGTTATAAGTGAACGCTTTATACACTTCTGGCAACGGTCGGCCAGTGTTAGCTGACCGACCGAACGCCTTAGCCAGACTTTGCACTAGCCTCAGCCTTAAGAGCTTCAGCTAGTTCCTTAGACGCTGAATCAATCCAATCGTCTGCATACTCATCCTCAGCCGCATAGTAAGCGTTGTCCTGGTCTCCGTGTTCCGCACTCAATCGCCGCAACACCGCGCGGACAACTTCCTCTCTCCATTCCCAACTCGCCTTAGCCATAGCTACGCCTTCTGAGTCTTGCACTTGTTCGGATCGTTCCTGTCAAGCGGGCAGGCAAAGAACGGACCATACTGACCGTTGGGGAAATACCTCATCTGTCCGTGAACACAGGAGCGGACTGGTGCGGGCTGGGCGGGTTGTGCGTGCTGCTGGGCTGGTGGCTGCGTGGGCTGTGGCTGCTGCCACTGTCCCGTCTGCGTCTGCTGGGGCCTGGTGGTGGTGGCGGGTGTTCCCGCCCAAGGATCGTCTGCCACCGCGGAACCAGGCATTGAATCCTGAACAGCTTTAGCCGCGCCAGCGTGAGCGCCAACCTCTGACCGGAAACCCGACACTGCGATGGTGCCATCGTCGTGAATGTGGACAACAAATTCAGCGATAACAGACAAAGCTAGTTTCCCTCTCTAGTTTCTTGTACTTTCGGTACGTCGATTATGACGTTCGGTGCATCGTAGTCGTGCCAGTTTTTCAACACCCTGGTTGCTTTGAACGCTTCCCAGCATTCAGGAATCTTGCCTATCGGTACAAGGGCTGCTGACCGTGGTCTCACGTGGAGTACCGCGGCTCGTTGGAACGCTGGTAGCGGAACCTCCGTACCGTCATCCCTCAGGATGAAGTCCGCGTACATTCCCGCTGCTAGCTGCAAACCGAAGTCAGGGTAAACGTTCTCACCAGTCTTAGTGTCACCCAACACTAGCCAACCGCGGATGTTCGCTGCCCAGTCCATTGTTCCCGCGTAACCCCACGTGTTAGACCAGACGGTAAACTCAGCGTCAACCCACTGGGGTTGATAGTCGATAACGAATTTAAGGAATGATTCCCACATATGCCGTGCTGTGACTGGCCAATCTCGCCATTCGGGAGAATTACCCGTCTTAATGTAAACGTCTATCGCATCGTGAACGAGGTCACCGATCCTAGCCTTAGCGCTCCATTCCTTAAACGGTGCGTCATGAATCAGCTTACGACGCTCCCTAGAATCATCCATGTCATCGAGCATTGTCAGGTTTTCGTCAACGAACCTCGCGCAACCCCACGCGGCAGCGTGCTTCAAACCTCCCTTGTCAAGCATGTCTTTAACAGCCGTAATCGACGGTACAACCATTTTCGTGACAGGATGTTCGTACACCCTGCCGCCATCCTCAAACCCTGGTTCACCTGGGTTGGCGGGACGTGCTAGTTTCGGTGCTGTCATTCGTAAATCCAGTCATCGTCATCCGTCTCATTATCATCGTCATCAGGACCACGCATTTAACCTCCATTAGATGTGAGGAAACCCGCGGGCAGACTGCCGCACGCTGCCCGCGGGTTTCCCGTCTCGGTGACCTAGCGGAACAACCGCTGATCGTCATAATTCCAGTCATCAACTGGCCGGTAAGAATCATCACCAGAACCAGTCTTAATGAACCTCCCCACCACCACACCCAGGGGAATACCGATCATCACCCAGGCGACAAACCCGAGCGCCACCCAGGACCAGGCGTTCACAGCTGATCCTCAATCAGATCAGCAATCTGAGCGAACGAATACTGAGGATAATCGTGGTCACCGTCGTTCAGTTCAGCGAGAGTAGGAAAGTCACAGTCGCCCAGCCTGACACCAGGGTCACCGCTGTCCAGTGCTGCCCACTGCCGGACATCATAAGGCAGGATGTGAGCCTCAAAACAAGGACCGTATGATGCCCATACGGTCTCGCCATTGTCATTATAAGCGCGGGTAGTAACGCCAGCGTTTACGGCTAGCTCGCACAACACACCCAGACAGCAGAACTTGCCGTCGCTGTTCAGCGCACCCTGACCCTGTTCGTATTCTCCCGACCGGAGAGCAGCAACCCACTGCGCTTTAATCTCCTGGTTCACATTCTTTACATCCTTTCCTTTACTGGCTGCCTGAGTAGCTTGACACCTAGAACCTGGGAAACTTCCCGGTAGAGACCTTCCAGCTGGTGTCGCATCGGCTCAACACCCTTCCAGAACATTGAACCGTCAGTCAGCATCGACAGGCGGATAGTAGAAGTCCAGCCGGAAAACATCCGTTCCTGAAGCTCAGACAGTTCCTCAGCCGTAAGAGCATCGAACATAACGCGACATCCTCTCTCGCCTGTGCGTACCCGTCACCCATACCATCGGCATAAGCCTCATAAAGCATTTCCCGGACCTTGCTACTCACGTCCGGCTGATTAGGGAACATCGTGCCAACCTCAGTCAAGAGGTTGGTGAGGATCTGTGACATTGGGTCACCCGCTATCTAGTCGGTTGTTGTTTCGCGGGCTGCCAGGAATCGAACCTGAACGACTCAACTCTGATCGGGGGGAGAGGTATCAGAGATAGTCGCAAGCCACTTCAGCCCTACATGGTTCACAGCAACACGCATCCCAATCTCGTCATAGCGTGCCCCTTGGACGGCTGAGCGTCCCAGTCTCGTGTAGCTCAGCGGTCAGCGGGAGAGTGCTGCTAGCCACCATTTCCCGGTGGTGGCAGCCAACTGTTGAGTTCTCAACTATCGAGCGGTCATCGAACCTGTGTTCACTCACGCCGTTACAGGTTCAAAGCCTGGTAGAACTTTCGATCAGATCACCTAGGCTGGCCTGGTGATCTGACGTTCAATCACAGGTTCACCCTAGCTGGTTCAGAGTTGCGTTCGCAAGAGACCGCAAGACTTTAATTGTCACGATCAGGTCTCGGCTGTTAAGGTTTGGCTAGCACGGGCCGCTCAAAGCGAGTAGACACAAGACACACCCCAACCGCCCACGGGGGGCAGCGTTGAACGCGCCAACAACACTCGGACAGCTCATCCGGTCATGCCGTAACGCAGCTGGTCTCACCCAGCCTCAGGCAGCAGCCGCGGCAGCCGTCAGCGTCGGCACCTGGTCACGAGTCGAACGGGACAGGCTCACACCTGAACCCCGCTACCTCGCAGCGATAGCCCACGCAGTCAACTGCACACCCGACGCGCTAGACGAGCTCGGGCTAGCCGACGCTGCCGACCTGCTACGCGCAAGACTCGGACAAGCAGACGGGAACCAGCGCCACCATGCGCCAAACTCGATCGTCGCAGCCATAACGCTTTTCCAGATGGCAGCGCTAGACATCGGCTGGTCAGTCGGGATAAGACACCCAGACAAGAACACGTACCTGATCGAGTTGAGGCGGGACAAGATTCCTACGGTGGTGTTAGCGGAGGGTAACCCAGCCACCACCAGCACCAGGTAGACCGCAGAAGGTTCCGCGGGACACGAGCCAGAGGGTTCCCCAGCCTGAACCTGAACGCTTTCAGAGCGTGGACAACCCTAGGCGTGATAGACGCCTGACCGTGTTGCTTCAGGCTCTTACCGTCCGACTGAGACGCTAGAGTCTGGTCGTCTGGATCATCCATCGCAGACGAGGACGCTGCTGGCTTGATCACGTGGACGGCTGACGTCATAGCTTCCTGGTAGCGTACACGGACGATAGCCTGTGCAGCTGAGCAACCCATCAGGCTAGTCAGCACTGCGACCAGCAGGGTTGCTAGCACCAACCGGAACACTCGCATCAACCCCCCCAAGGGCATGAAGATCGTCAGCAAACGATCGCTATCTTGCCTCGACTTGCGTCATCACGCAAGGGGAACCTGTAATTACATTGACAACAGGTTACCAGAGAGTAATTTACGTTCAGCAAACCTTCAGGAAATTCAGAAGAAACACAGAAGCGCAGACCCTTGGTTAGATAGCCACCAGGAAGAGAATGTGACCTAGATCACATCAAGAACCAGTTGCATCCAACCAGAAACTATAATATACGCGTACGCGCGTTTAAACGCGCGTTCTTTAAACAAACAATCTTCTAAACAAAGATTCTCTCCTAAGGGAGAGAACTAAACAACCAACCTTCTTTAAACGCGCGAAAGCGCGCTTGTCCCGCTTACCTCACACCACCAACCTCCGCTAGAATCACAACCATGTGATTCCCCTACCTACGGAGGTTGGAAGATTGAAACTGAACGCTTCGCTTGGAACAGGTCTTGCCGCGGCTGGTTGCTCTGGTTGCGGAAACGTGTTCACGACCGTCAGGAACTTTGATTCTCACCAGAGATTCACCAAGGATGGTCTTGTCTGCCTAGATCCGTCTGCTGTCGGGTTGGAGCGTAAGCCGTCTGGTCGTTGGGGGATGCCGACGACAACCGCTGGGATAGTCCAGTTTGCTACAGCGGTATCAGAATCAGACCAGAACGGGTCCGGGTTGGTGTCATCGGACACCCTAACCAATGTTGCCTAACCGCTGTTGTTGAAAGGTTCAACTAAATTGATGACTAAGAAGTGCCTATGGTGCCCGATCGTCTTTGAGATCCAGCGTAAGCGAGTCGCGCTCTGCCCAGGATGCAGACTTAAGAAGCGCCGTATCCAGACGAATGTCCTTGACCGTGAACGCGCGGAGGAACGAGCGACGTTGCTTAACAACGTGCTGCCGCAGATTCCCGTTGAGCTTCATCCGCTAGCCCGTCAGCTAGCAGACGAGTACCTAGACAGTCGCAGTGACGAAAACGGGTTGCCTCAACAGTTGCGCATGGCACCAGGCACCAAGACGGCAGCTGGTGCGGATGAGGGACGCACAACCGAGTACGTCAGCCTACAGAACGAGCTAGACGAGTTGAGCCGTCAGGCAGCGAGTCACCCTTGGTGGGATGACAACCCGCCAGAGGATGTTTTCTTTGAGTTGAGTAATGATGAAATGTTCAATTATGGAAAGACGCGTGACGTGGCTTAACCTGCGATTTCTGAAAGATAGCTACTAGTGAAGGGTGTTAACTCTTCCAAAGCCAGCGTTCGGCTCCGTAGGTCACTGGAAGCACAAAGACAACGGGCTAACCAAAGTTTGGCCGACCGAGGTCTAAGGGAAACACTGACGAGTGTTTATAGGGTAGGTGCCCGCAATATGGCGGGGTGTAGGTCGGCTTTCATTCTTTGCGGGTTGCAGCAGTTCGGTAGCTGGCTGGGCTCATAACCCAGATGTCCCAGGTTCAAATCCTGGACCCGCGACGAGCGGTTACAGTTCGCCTGGTGACTAAAACCGATCCAACCAAAAATAGGAACCAGGCTCTTAAGCCTCTATAGCCCAATCTGGCAGAGGCAAACGCCTTAAAAGCGTTCTAGTATCAGTTCAAATCTGATTAGGGGCACGATATGGCAAAACTGCACGCACGACCGTCTAACCAGTATCGTTACGAACATTACGACCCTCGCTAGGATGTGGTGCGGATGGGGAAACTTAGACACCACCACCACCATAAACACCACCACCATCATAAACACCACCACCATCATAAACGGCATCACGCCCATCACGTTCACCATAACGTTAATCATCACGTGACGGCTAGGGTTGCGCTTCACCGTAGCAGCGTGAGAGCGAGGATAGGACGGGTGAGGATCATCTGATGGGGTTCCTTGACAGTATCGAGGATTTGTTAAGCGTACGAGAGTTTGAGAGACACTACAAATGGTTGCTAAGTCTTGCCGTGGATGCGGGCAAGTCTGCCAAGGATCAATCTGCGGTGATTGCGTCAACGGGTATGAGCGTAGGCGAAACCGCCCATCAGCGTCCAAGCGGGGTTATGACGCAGAATACAGGCGAAACAGGCTCACCGTGGTAGATCAGGCTAGGCGTGGCCGTCCCTGCGTCATATGCGAGAAACCGTTCACCGTTGACCAGACAGTCACAGCAGAACATATCGTCCCGTTGCGTCATGGTGGTTCTAACGATAAAACGAATCTCGGACCAGCTCACCTAGCTTGTAACGTCGGATGGAATAGGAAACGGTAATGGGGCGTGTCAAGGCACCTAAGCACGAACACGACTGGTGGCCGATACGGAACAAAGACGGTTCAATCTACTATGAGTGTAAGTGTGGCGCAGTCAAGTTAGTAAGCAAATAAGGAACGTGAACAATGAACGCTGCTGCTCTGGCCTATGTTGCTGCTTTTGTCGGTGCCCCGTGCGGCGTGTTCGTTTACGACGTTTCCAAACTAGTCCGCAGAGACGTTAGACGCAAACGGAAACTAGCCCAGGAGATAACTCCTAATGGGGAAGAAAACCTTAACGTGCCCTAACTGCGGTGGTGACGGCTGGGTGCGTGGCAAAGGCGGATATCACGTCAACTGTCCACGGTGCGGCGGCAAAGGAACGATCACCGGATGAGCGACGGGCAAATAAAACTCTTGATATGGGCTGTTCTCATCATGCTCATCTGCTACGTGGGAAACATCAACATAGAACACGTCCTAACTGGTGTTACTCATTCTCTACAGCAGATGCACCAGGCCAACGCACACTAAGAGGCGGACTATGCCAGATAAGCCTAAATGCCCTATGTGTGACGGTAAAGGGAAAATCAACGGTCACGTCTGCCAGCTATGCGGAGGTTCAGGGAATGGGTAAACCCTGCCGACACTATTTCGTCAAGCAAAACGGCGTGTGGGTTTGCATTAGATGCGGAGCGTCACGCTGATGAAAGAAGACCACGAGCATGACCGTTCGTCACCCTCTACGGGCCGCTTGTTTAACAAGTTAGGTCGCGCTGGTCGGGCACCAGGGAGAGGGTACCGCAACACCGCGGGTACCAACCCAGGAGACTTCAACCGCAACAGGCCAACCAGAGGCTACGGAATGTCCAAGTCTCGTCGGCATCCCAAGAAGGGTCCGAAACCATAATGGCTGACAAGAACGACGCTAACAAAGCCAAAGATAAAGATAAGGCTGGCGTTGAAGCGATCAAACGTGCTGGTAAGTCTGAGAAGGTCATGAAAGCTTTTAATGCCAAGTACGGTAAGAAGGGTAAGTAATGGCGCTGACAACCCGTGCTATCTCCTGGACTGTTGACGGCGTGGACAACACGACGGCTACAGGTTCGATCACGATCAAGCCTAGTGTTCCCGTGATCGTTGATACGGTTGACAACATTGTTTACGAGCAGAACACGCTGACTTATTCGCTATCGGTTGGTCAGTCTGTTGCCGTTATCTGTACTGATAATGCTGGCACTAATCCGGCTGCCGGTAATTGGGGTTATAACATTACTGTGCAGTTCTCTCCTGGTGTGCCGACTATCAACGTTCAGGATGTTTCTGTACCGACTGGTGCTGGTGCTTTTTCTCTCGCATCGATCCTGAACGCTGCTGGGCTTTAGTTTTTGTGACGGGTAGTGACATCGGACATTGCTCGCATATGTGCGTACCCTCACCCATATGGGGTAGGGGGGGTGTGAAACTTCCCGTCCTGCCGCCCTTAGGACCCGTTTCCCAGCTCTCCACATCGCTGCA
>Ga0318563_10001335_pt1 | contig 10506 bp, 9 predicted proteins | sample GRESIP066b5f19_FD_203689 | JGI IMG/M metagenome (GOLD analysis project Ga0318563, IMG submission 203689) | Tropical soil microbial communities from Luquillo Experimental Forest, Puerto Rico - GRE.SIPMG.066b5f19 | ecosystem: Environmental > Terrestrial > Soil > Tropical forest > Bulk soil... | reverse complement strand
CGATGGCGCTCGATCCGCGGCGCGCGGCGCGACTGAGCCCGGTCGACATCACGACCGCGGCCTTCGCGCAGGATCCGCTTCCCGGCTACGCCGAGCTCAGGGCAAGATGCCCGGTGTCGTGGCATCCTTCGGCGCGCTGCTGGGTGGTCACCCGCCACGCCGATGCCGCCCGGCTCCTCCGCGACTCGCGGCTCGACCATTTCGGCGTCCTCGCTTCCTGGGCTCGCCTCAAGGAGCGCTATGGGATCGATTTTCCGACGACGATCCAGGTCGTCTCGCATATGCCCTTCAATTACGAAGGCGAGCGGCATGCCGTCCTTCGGCGAGCGATCGCCCGTGCCATTGCCCCCTTCGCCGACGACAATGCCCGGTTCCGCGCCGTCGTCGACCGGCTGCTTTCGCCCGGCCGGCAGAACGGCGGCTTCGACGCCGCCGAGGACTTCGGCCAGCGCCTCCTCCTCGAGATCGTCGCCGAGCTCGCCGAGATCCCGCCAGCCGATCGCCCGGCGCTCCAGGCGATGAGCCGCCTGTCCTGGGCGATCGACACGTCGCTCTCGATACCCAACCGGAGGCGCGTCGAGGCCATCCTCGAGCCGGCCCACCGATTGCTCGTCGCCGAGACGCGACGCCAGGTCGCGGCCGGATCGCAATCGCTGATCGGTCACCTCTATCGAGAGCTCCCGGAAGGCTCCGGCGATCGCCTCGAGGCAACCGCGGCGTTGATATCGGTAATGCTGATGATGGGAAGCGACGCGCTCGGCGGAACCGTGGCGCAGGCCTTGCGGGTCCTTCTTGATCCGGTGAAGCGGCGCGACCGTCCGCCGATCGCGCAGGCGAGCTGGGCGGCGCTTTCCGACGATGCGCTGCGCTATGCCGCGACGGTCGATTTCCTCACCCGGGTCGCGACCGATGAGATCGCCCTCGACGGCATGACGGTCGGGAGCGGCGAGGTGCTGGTCATCTCGCCGCTTGCCGCCAATCACGATGTCGCGGAGTTCGGCGACGACGCCGATACGGTGAGCGCCAAGACTGACAAGGGGGTTGGTCTCGCCTTCGGCGCCGGTGCCCATCTTTGCGTTGGCCAGCGGTTGACGCGTAACATCGTGCGCGAGGCCTTTGCCGGCCTCGCCGCCATGCCGCGGCTGCGGCTCGCGGGGCCGTATCGGCCGACCGCGGGGATGGTCATCCGCACCGCCGAAAGCCTGCCCATAGCCATCGATTGAGGTGAGAATGGACCCGGTGAAAGTGCGCGAGATGGTCTTCAACAGCGTTGCCGGGCTTGCCGGCGTGTCGCCGGCGTCGATTACCGATGTGACCAATCTCGAATCGCTCGGGCTCGACTCCTCCGATGCCGTGGTGCTGGCGATGGAGGTCGAGGAGCTGACCGGCCTCGAGATCGAGGTCGGCTTGTTTCTGCGCTGCGCGACCGTGGCCGAGGCCGCCGCCGAGATCACCGCGATTGCGGGTCGCGGCGCCGCAACGTCCGCCAAGGAATGAACCGGCGGCCGAAATATTCGATCGTCACGATCTGCAAGGGGCGGCTGCATCATCTGGTCCGCTCGCTGCCGGCGATGCTCAGGCAGCCCTTCGCCGAGGTGGTCGTCGTCGACTATGCCTGCCCCGACGGCACCGCGGACTACGTCGCCGCCAACTTTCCCGCCGCGCGGGTGGTTCGGGTGACAGATGCGGCGAGCTTCAACGCCAGCCATGCGCGCAATCTCGGAGCGGGCGCGGCGCTCGGCGATGTTTTCGTCTTCGTCGACGCCGACGTCGTGCTCGCCGACAGCTTCATCGCCGCCGTCGAATTGGGGCTCGGCCCGAACCAGTACGCCAAGTTCGCTGAGCCGACCATCCCGCGCGACAATTCGGTGCAGGGGACTTGCGTCATCCATCGTCGCCATTTCGAGCTGATCGGCGGCTATGACGAGGTGCTCACCAACTATGGCGGCGAAGACCTCGAGCTCTACGAGCGCCTGGCGATCGCCAAGATCGGGCGGCTGACCATCGATCAGCGCGAGGTCGTCGAGGTGATCGACCATGGCCGGGCGGAGCGGACGCGTTTCTTCGAGATCGCGCCGGAGCCGGGCTTCCTGATCGGCAAGGTCTACCGCGTCGCGATGGCAATGATGATCCGGCTCGGCGACAGCTTCGTGGTCGATCGCGAGCTGCGCGCCGGCGTCTACAAGGAGGTCACGCGCCTCGTCGGCAACATGATCAATCGCGGCGAAGGCAATCTCCGCCTGGAGATTACCTTTCCCGACGCGGCCAGCCACGGCCTCCACCAGCGTTGGCGGTTCACCCGCTCGATCGTGATTTGCGTCGACCCGCGCGGCGATGTGGCGGAGGGATAGCGCGGCACGGCACCCGCACTAGACTCGCCTCGGCGCGCCTGCTTCCTCGTCTGCCGAGGCGGAAAATCCTGATGCAGTGGGATCCGCCTTATCCCGTCCCTTCGTTGCCCCCGCTGTCCGAGCGAAGCGTGCGAGCGTTCGGCGATCGCGTCGCGGTCTGCTCCGACGATGAGGCGGGCATAGGCGTCATAACCACCGCCGGGGCCGTAGCCGACGACGAGCTTAATCGGTCCGGCGGGAAGTATGTCATCGCTGCCCGCGGCGGTGTTACGGCAACCGGCGGGAAAGCGCGTCGGCGGCGACCGCGGCGAAGATGATGCCGCCACGGACGATGTCCTGATAGTAGGGATCAAGCTCGATCAGATTGAAGCCATTGCGGATGCATTCGAGGAAGAGGACGCCGAGAACGGTGCGCCACACCGCACCACGTCCGCCGAGGATGCTGGTGCCGCCGACGACCACCGCGGCGACGGCGGGGAAGATCACCTCGGCCAAGCCATTGCCGGCGATCGCCGTGCCGGTCCGCGACACCAGCACGACGCCGGCTAGGCCGGCAGCAAATCCGCTCGTCCCGAAGCCGATGATCCGCAGTCTCCCGGTGCTGAGGCCGGCGAGACGTGCGGCTTCGCGGTTGCCGCCGGTGACGTACAGCCATCGGCCGAGTCTGGTTCGCGCCAGCGCAAACCAGGTGAGGGCGGCAAAGGCGAGGTAGATCCAAACGAAATAAGGCAAGCCGGCGGCGACGCCATTGCCGAGAACCGCAAACGGCGGATCGTCGGTGTAGAGCTGGAACCCGTCGGTCAACCGGGCGCCGACGCCGGCTACCATCAGGCTCGTCGCCAGCGTCGCGACGAAGGAATTGACCTCGAAGAGCGTAATCGCCAGCCCATCGAGGAGTCCGACCAAGGTGCCGGCGGCGACGCCGGCGAGGAGCGCCGGCGCGGCACCGAGTGCCGGCTGGAGCTTCACCGCGACTATTCCGGCGAGCACAAACGTCGCGCCGGCGCACAAATCGAAATCGCCGGCAATCAAAAGGGGGGTGAGCGCTATGGCGACGATACCGTAGATGGCGCCCGATTCGAGCGTATTGACGAGGTTGGCGCCGGTCAGGAAATGCTTTGAGGCGATTGACAGGACCGCCGCCAGCCCGAGCAAGGCGACCGCGATCGCGTAGTGACGGACGAAACGGACGGCGCTCGTCCCGAGGTGGGCGGCGGCGAGGCCAATCCGGTTCAAAAAAACGTCACCACTCCGGCGTGAATTTGGCGGCATCCGCCGCCGTGATCGGCGCCGTGCCGGTCGGCGAGAACTCTTTGCAGACCTCGACGTCGGGCCGGTCGATCGTCTCGCCCCTGGCCGCGAGGATCGCGTATTTCGCCGCGGTTGCCGCCTCGGTCATCGGCATCAGGCAGGTGCTGCCGAACATTTCCCCGGATTGAACGAGCTGCTTGCCGCGATTGCTGAAGGCGCCACCGGTGACGAGCACGTCCTTGCCCGGCACCCGGCCGAGGTCCTTGAGGGCGGCGACAGATCCGATCGCGCCCTGGTCGGCGTCGGCGGCGATGACGTCGACGTCCGGATGGACCTCGAGGAAGCCTTTGACCAGGCTCCGCGCCAGATTCGGGTCAAAATTGTTGGCGCCGGTCGCGACCACTTGGATCTTGGGATATCTGGCCGCCGTGGTGTCCAGCAAGGATTTTCGCGAAATCGAGGCCCAATCGAAGGCAAGCGGCCCGTGCGTATAGATGACCTTGCAGGGATCGGCGTGCTTCGCTTCGCAGGCCTGGTTGATGAGGTCGGCAAGCGCGATGCCGTTGGTCTTGGCAAGCTCGATCACCGAAGCCGACAGCCCCTTGACCTGACGGGCCGCCGTATCGGGATCGGGCCCCAAGGCATTGCCGAAGGCGACCACGGGGATGCCCTTGGCGAGCGCCGCCGTGGCGCAGGCGGTCAGAGGCGGCCCGGCCACCGCCTTCAGCGCGAAGGCGTCGTATTGCCTGGCGGCAATGGCGTCGTTGCAATTGGCCAGCTCCGTCTGCACGCTATTGGCCGAATCGAAGACCACGAAGCGTGCGGCGCCATCGTCGTCGGCAACGCGCTTGAAGGCGTTGATGATCGCCTGCTCGACGGGATTCGCTTGAATGGCGACAAAGAGAGCGATCGTGACCGGTTTCTTGGCGTCGGCGGCAGCCGTGCCATTGACCAGGACGAATCCGATTGCCGTCATCGCTGCTATCGCGATTCCCGGCAGGCCGACACGCTGATTGCGCATTTTCGTCTCCGCCCTCACGTCCTTCGCCCGCTCGCGAGTAGCCAATCCCGGCGTCCGGAACAAGCGCCCTGCCGTGCTTCGTGCGCGGCGTAAAGCCGGCAGGAACGGACCATTCAGCGCAGGATAAGTTCTGATGATGTCCTTCCTCGCTCGGTTGCCGTACCGACGCAAGCGCATCGGCGCGGGAGAGAGTCGCGCAGTTCGAGAGAGAGCCCCCTTGGCCTTGCGCCGGCGCGGACCCTGATCGCCTCGATGGCTTTGTGCTAGAAGGCGCGGCGCATGGCTTCGATCATCGATACCTCCGCCGATTTGCCTCTCACGGAGGCGCCGCCCGGAGAGGCCTTCGCGGCGTGGCCGTTCGAGCCCTTTCCGGCGGCGGCCATGGATGGATCGGTTGCCGACCGGTTCGACGCGATCGCGCGGCGCTGTCCGGGAGAGCTTGCCGCGAGCGACCGGGAGCGGTCGCTCACTTACGGCGAGCTTCGCGCGATGGCGGCGTCGATCAGCGGAATGATCGCCGCGGCCGGTGCTCGGCCCGGCCCCGTGGCCATCCTCCTTGCCAACGAAGCCCGCTATGCGGCGGCGATGCTCGGCGTGCTCGCGGCGGGCCGCGCTTACGTCCCTCTCGACGCCCATCACCCGATCGAGCGCAATCGCCAGATCGCTCAGCACTCGGAGGCGGCGACGGTCGTCTCGGCCGGGTCGGCGGCGGACACGGCATCAGCGATATTCGCCGGCGCGCTGCCAGTGATCGACATCGATTCGCTGAACGACAGCGAAGCCGCAGCGTCGCCGGTGCGGCCGCGCCCCGACGACATCGCCAACATCACCTACACCTCCGGCTCGACCGGCCGGCCAAAGGGCGTCTACCAGAATCACCGCGGGTTGCTGCATGACATCATGCAGTCGACCAATACGCTGCGGCTCTCCCCGGCAGACCGGACGATCGCCTTTCACTCGCCGAGTTTTCTCCACGGCACCCGCATCATCTTTGGGGCCCTGCTCAACGGCGGCTCCGTGCATATGCTGCGTCCGTCCGAGATCGGCGCGGTCGGTATCGCCGACGAGATCCGCGCCCGGCGCATAACCGTCTTCCGCGCGGTGGCCTCCCTGTTTACCAGCGTCGCGGCGACCCTTGCCGCCGGCGAGCGGCTCGACAGTCTCCGCTTGGTCTATCTCGGCGGGGATCGCGTGGCCTGGGGCGATTTCGATGCATTCCGGCGGGCGTGCCGGCCGGACGCGGTCTTCGGCGTTCACCTGAGCTCGACCGAATGCTCGACGGTCTACCTGCAATGGCTCATCGACGAGCGGCGGCGGTCGTTCGGCGGGCGACTGCCGATCGGCCGGCCCTTGGCGGATCGGACGGTCAGCCTTGTCGACGAAGGAGGATCGCCCGTCGAGCCGGGCGAGGTCGGCGAATTTGCCGTGACCAGCCGCTATGTTGCCCTCGGCTATTGGCGGGAGCCTGAGCTGAGCGCGCGCGCCTTCACCGTCGATCCCGGCAATCCCGCGGTGCGGACCTATCGCACCGGCGATCTCGGCCGCCGGCGCCCCGATGGCCTCTATGAATTCATCGGCCGCAAGGATGCGCAGATCAAGCTGCACGGCCACCGCATCGAGCCGGGCGAGGTCGAGGCGGCGCTGCGCTCTGCCCCGCCGGTGCGCGACGCCGCCGTGGTGGTACGCCGGAACAGCGAGGGTGTGCCGCGATCGCTCGTCGGTTATGTCGAGCTCAGGCCGGGCACGAAGGGCGTCCTGCCACGACACCTCCTGGCGATGGCCGCACAGGCTCTACCCGCCGCCATGGTGCCGGCGGTGATCGTGATTTCCGCCGAGCTGCCGCGGCTTGCCAACCTCAAGATCGATCGCGCCCGCCTCGCCGAGATCGATGCGGCCCGCGCCGGTGCGCCGACCGAGGACGCCGATCGTTTCGTGCGCGGGATCGTGCAGCTGTTCGAGCAGGTCCTCAACCTCAGCGGGGCAACGCCCGACGACAGCGTGGCAACGCTTGGCGGCAACTCTCTCCATAAGGTCGAGATCGCCCTGGAGCTGGAGCGGCGGTTTGGAATCAGGACACCAGTCGGCTGGTTGAGCGCCAGCCAGTCGATACGCGAGCTCGCCACTCGGCTCGGCCAGGCGATCGAATCGCGCCAAGACGCTGCCGCGAACATCGCGATGGCGCCGTACGGCGCCCGTCTTGAGCCGAGCAACGACCGACTGGGCGAGGTTCGAGCGCCGCGCCATTCGGTCGATGGCCTCGCGCCACTGATTAGCGAGCTGAATGCGGCCCTTGCCGAGAAACGGGCGATCGCCGTCGACCTATCCGAGGACTTATCGAAATGGGCAAATGCGCTCGACATCCTTTTCCTGGCTGGCAGGCTGGAGGTGCTCGCCCATAGCGCCAGCAAGCTGGCGACGGCATATCCCGGCTTCGATTATGCCGAAACGATCGCGACCTTCTTCGACCGGATGCCGCCCGTCGACCGGGATACCCTGCCGTTTGCCGACAAGCGGCTGCAATCCGTGCAGGCGATTGCGCGCCCGGCATCGCCGACCGTGATCCTCGCCTTTTGCGATCGCTATCACGGCCTGGGCGCGCCGCTATCGGCGATGCATCGGTGGCTCGGAAGGCTGCCGGCAAGCCTCATCTATCTGCGTGACTTCCGCCGCGTGCATTTCCTCGCCGGCATCCCCGAGCTTGGTCAGGACCGCGAGCACACGATCCGGGCACTTCACGGTATCGTCGGCGAGATCGGCGGACGCCGGATTCTGTGCTACGGCAATTCGGCCGGCTCATTTGCCGCGCTTGACTACGGCGCGGCGCTCGGCGCGGAGGCGGTGCTCGCGGCGGCGGGGCCGACCAATCTCCGGCCCGAGTTCAACGCACATTTGCGCTGGATGCAACCCGCCGAGCGCATTCAGGCGATGGTCCCCGGTGCAGCCGCCGATATGCGTGAAGTGTATGCCGCCCGGACGCCGGCGGCGCGGGTCAGGATCGCCTATGGCGAGCACGATTGGGACGACCGGCTACAGGCCGAGAATCTCGGCGGCCTGGCCGGGGTCGAGCTCAGGCCCGTCGTGGACTATCTCGGCCACAATATCGCCATGGAGCTGATCCGCCGTGGCGGTTTCGATGAGGTTTTGGAGTGGCTTATGGGACCTTCGTGACGAGCGCGTCCGAGGGCTTTCTTTCCGCACGCTTAATGCTTCGATTTTTTCAACAGTTTTTGGCGCTGGCCAGGCATCGGGCCAGTCGACCCTCGGTAAGGCAGTTTTGCGTGGTTTCATATGAGCTTGGCACTACCCGGCCGGCCGATCATTGCGGTGATCCGTCCTGACCGTCTGACCGCCCGCCGCCGATTTGTGACGAAGCTGCCACATTCTTGTGCCCCAATAGAATGGCAGACGTGAGAGTGAGTGGAGTCATGGGCAGCGTAACCATTCTTTGCCCGCGGACCGGCCGGCAGGTCCCCACCGGCATCGAAATGACTCGCTATGAATTCGATGCCATGCCGATCACGCAGGCGACCATGCATTGTTGGGCCTGTGGCGGCGAGCATACCTGGTCCAAACGTTGGGCGACGTTCGTTGAGGATCGCCGGAGCGTTCGCGAGGTGGACGTCCCCGCGCCGCACCTTCGGCGCGGACGCGAGCTCTTCCGGACACGCTAGATAGATAGCGTCGCCGACGGCAGGTCGGGTTGGGCGTTGCCGCGACGGGTTCGTCGCGGCTGAGACGCGGGTCTGTCACCCGTTCCCGCGGCTACTCGCTGCTTCGATTTGATTGCTATTTCGCTACTCGCCCGAAATGAGCCACCGCGCGAACGGCTCGGACGAGGGAAGCGCCGCTATCGCGGCGCCAGCACCATGGTCATCTGGCGGCCTTCGAGCCGCGGCTCAGCCTCGACCTTGGCGATCGGGGCGGTTTCTTCCTTGACCTTGTCGAGCAGACGAACACCGAGCTCCTGGTGGGCCATTTCACGGCCGCGGAAGCGGAGGGTCACCTTTACCTTGTCGCCTTCCTCGAAGAAGCGGCGGACGGATTTCATCTTCACCTCATAGTCATGGGTGTCGATGTTCGGTCGCATCTTGATTTCCTTGATTTCGACCGTCTTTTGCTTCTTGCGCGCCTCTGCCGCCTTCTTCTGGCTCTGATATTTGAAGCGGCCGAAGTCGAGGATCTTGGTGACCGGCGGCACCGAATTGGGGGCGATCTCGACGAGATCAAGCCCGGCCTCGCTGGCAATCTCGAGGGCACGGGCGATAGGGACAGCACCGTGGTTGGTGCCGTTCTGATCGATCAACTGAACTTGACTGACAGCGATTTCCTCATTGATGCGCGGCCCTTCCTTGGTGGGCGGCGGGGCTCTGTAAGGTCTGCGAATGGCGGCGAACTCCTCTAGCCGTTACTGACGATTTTATGGATTCGACCGAAGCCGGGCGAACTCCAACAATTCCGCCAAAGCCTCCGAGAAGTCAACCGGTGCCGTCGTTGCTATCGGCACCTCGCCCTCCCGTGCTAGGCGGAGGAGCATGTAGGATGACGGTGCCGCAATGGAAACCCCGCCGCTGCAACATCTCATCGTCGGCAGCAATCGGCGCGACATCGCCGTGCTTGGCCGAGCCGGCGCCGCGCCCGGTCTGTTCTGGCTTTCCGGCTATGCCTCCGACATGAACGGCACCAAGGCGACCGCGCTCGATGCCTATGCCGCCGGACGCGGCCTTGCCTGCACCCGTTTCGACTATTCCGGTCATGGCCAATCGGGCGGCGATTTTCTCGACGCAACCATTTCGGATTGGCTGGAAGAGGCGACTGCCGTCTTCGAGCGCTTCGCCACCGCGCCGCAGATCGTCGTCGGCTCCTCGATGGGCGGATGGATCGCGCTTCTTCTCGCCGCTGGCCTGCGTCGGCGCGGCGACCCCCTCGCCGGGCTGGTCCTGATCGCTCCCGCCGTCGACATGACCAAGGCGCTCATGTGGGACCGCTACCCCAAGAAGGCGCAGGCGGAGCTGCGCAGGACCGGCGTCTACCGCCGATCCGGCGAAGCGTCGGATCCGGCCCGCGGGCACGATTTCGTCACGCTCAAGCTGATCGAGGACGGCGCCCGGCATCTCTTCGGCGACCGCCTGATCGAGACCGGCTGTCCGGTGCACATTCTGCACGGCACCCGTGACGACGCCGTCCCTTGGCAGCTCTCGACCGCGCTCGTCTCGCGGCTCGCCAGCGACGATGTCGTCCTCACCCTGGTCAAGGACGGCGACCACCGCCTCTCGCGCCCGGAGGATATCGAGCGGCTGATCGCCGCGGTGGCCGCGATCAGTGATCAGTGACCCGACGCCAGGGACCTGATAGCAATATGAGCGTGAGTAGAGGGTGCAACGCGGAAATGTGGATACTTGCATGATCGGGGACGCCTACATCTCCGGCCCGGCCTATATGGGCTCGCCGGCCATCATCCAGACGCTCGGCCAATTTGCCGGCGCCATCGTCTCACTGACCTGGAAAGGCATCGAGTTCATTGACCATTTCGATCACGGCCGCGAGCTGCAGACGTCGGTCCATTATGGCCCGATCGAAGAGGACGAGGCCGGCACCCAAGCCGGCTCGCAAAGCCAATTGCTCGCCTTCGTTCACAAGCGCAACGTCGTTATCACCAGAACGCGACCGGCTCTGTACTACGGTGGCGGCCCTTCGCCGGACACCACCATCTGGAAACGCGTCCAGGTCGGCTGGGGCGGATTCAAGAACGTCATCGACTACCGAACCTCGGTCACAGTGACGTCTCTCCATCCGCAGATGGCCGTCGAGGCGCCGACCGCCTACATGCCCGGGGGGTTCAATGAATTCTTTTCTTTCGTGCACGGGAAGTTGCGTGTCATCCCC
>Ga0318563_10001334_pt1 | contig 10507 bp, 10 predicted proteins | sample GRESIP066b5f19_FD_203689 | JGI IMG/M metagenome (GOLD analysis project Ga0318563, IMG submission 203689) | Tropical soil microbial communities from Luquillo Experimental Forest, Puerto Rico - GRE.SIPMG.066b5f19 | ecosystem: Environmental > Terrestrial > Soil > Tropical forest > Bulk soil... | reverse complement strand
GTCTCGGTGTTCGGTATCAGCGCGGCCACCGGCGCGCTGAGCTCAGCGCCCGTGCAGACCGTGGCGACCGGGCAGAACCCGCAGATGATCACAATCGCTCCCGATGGCACAAGCGCGTACGTCACCGACGGCGACACGATCTGGCAGTACAGAATCAGCTCCGCGACCGGAAAGCTCACCCCCATGTCGCCCGCCACGGTGGCCACCGGAAAAAGCCCGCACGACCTCGCGGTCGCGCCGGACGGCAAGAATCTCTACGTCATCACCGTCGGCGACGACACCATCGCCCAGTACGCCATCAGCCCGGCCACCGGCGCGCTGAGCGCCAGGCCGGTGTCCACCGCCCGCACCGTGCCGGTCCCCGAGGCGATCGCGCTGAGCCCCGACGGCAAGAACGCCTACGTGACCAGCGAGGGCGAAGGCGCCCTGTCGCAGTTCGCGATCAGCCCGGTGACCGGCAAGATCACCCCCTTGTCACCGGCCACCGTCACCGCGCCGTCCCACGGCTCACTCGGCGTGGCGGTCACCCCTGACGCGGGGACTTGGCCGTGAAGGTCACCGCCGCCACAGCCCGGCCCCGCTCGGCGCTCACCTGCACGATCACGATCACCGGCCAGGGCCCGTCGGCAGCACCAGCATCACCCCCAGGACCTCGTGCCGGCAGCAACACCGCCACCGCCACCACGAAATCGCCGGGTTGATCACCAGGTGCGACCCGCCACCGGCGTCCGGACCGGGACCGGCCCGGACCAGGCCCCCGGATAACCTGACGGCGCGGGCCAGAGCAGGCACCGGTCCGCCCCAGGAACACAGTGCCCCCGCGAAGACCAGCCAGCCACCCTTCGCGCCACAGGCACGGCCAGCAGCTCGCCCCAGCGCCCATGCTTTCGCCGTGCGGGATGCCACGTTCTGGGCCCAGTTGAGGCAGCCACGCCTGTGGCCAGCCCTTGAGCATAACGGCGGGTAGGTGCGTACTCAGGCTTGCAGGGACCGGTCACAGTGCGTAGTCCGATTTCGGGTTTCGCGGTTACGGGATCGCCGACTCGGCGCGCTGGGCCGGAGTGGCAATGACTGCCAGAGCGTGCGGAGTTTGCCTGCGTGGAGCCGACCGGGCGCGGCGGCGCGGCCGGGCGACGTGGGCGCTGCATTGCCGAGGCCGGCTGTCGTTGTATGTCAAGACGGCGCCTGCCGCGCCGCTGGCCCGGTCCCGCCACTGATTGGCCGGGCCAATCGGGATGTGGCCGATGCCTGGCGTGCACCTGTTTTGCCCGACAGCTGGTTGCCGGGCTCGGGGTCCGGGCGCCTTGGTCGCCTGCCGGATGGTGGGACTTCGTCTGGTGCGGCAGGCGAGCTGGCTACGGTCTGGCGGGCACATCATCCACCGGTCGGTGCGCGGCCGCGGAGGAGAGCCGCGGTGACCGCCAGGCGCGGGGCTGGGCTGTAGTTGAACGTGCCGGAATGCCACAGGTCGGCGCCGTTGAACAAGATGACCGACCCTGCGGGCGCGACGAGCTTGACCTCGGCCGGGTGCGGGCCCATCTCGCAGCCCAGGGGCAGCGCGTCGGCTGGGTTCCGGTCGACCCGGTGCGAGCCCGGGATGACCCGCAGCGGCCCGTTCTCGGCGGTGAATGCGCTGATGCACCACATGGCCGATAGGCTCCGCCACGGCCCGTGCGTCCGCTGGCCTGGGTAGTAGTCGGGATGCAGGCCCTGGTGGCCGCAGCCCGGCAGCGGCGCGCGCAGCTCCAGCCCGCCCAGGTGCCAGTCGGGGCCAAGCACCGCAGCCGCAGCCTGCGCCAGTAGTGGATGCTCACGGCACGGCGCGAAATCGGGGTCCGACGGCCTCAGCGCCGCGTTCACGACACCGCGCTCTTCGACGTCCTGGCCGGGGTTGGCATCCCAGGCCACCAGCGTCTGATGGACCAGCTCATCAAGCCGGGCGCGCATCGGCGCAAGAACGATCTCATCCAGTAGCGATGGCACCAGCAGGTAGCCGTCACGCTCCAGGGACTCTCGCTGCCCGGCGGTGAGCAGTCCGGCCCGGCGGCTCACGACCGAGATTCTTCGCTGCCGCTGCACGGCGCCGCAATCGATTAATGGGCCGCTCCTCATGGGGCGTCATCTTCTTCAGCCGGGCAAAGACAGGATCGGTGGGGGTGCCGGGTCGGGCCCTATGGTGGGGGTAATGGGCGCTCCACGGTCGCGAACTCCCAACGAGCCTGGTGCGCGGGATATTGCCAGGGCCCTGTACCCGGACGTGGGCGGCGTGGAATGGATCCCCTCCGACGACGCTGACGTGTTCCGCGTGAGTTTCACCTCGGGCCGGGCGCCCCGGATTGTGAAGATGGCGACCCATGGCATCCGGGCCGTGTGGCGGGAGATTGGCGCCTTTCCGGCGATGCGGCGCCTGGGGATCCCCGAGGTGCTGGAGTTCGAGCATACGTCGGACGACCTGCCGGATCTGGGCATTGAGTTCCACGTCACGCGGGAGCTGGCCCACCCGCAGCAGGCAAACGGGGCGATGGCGGAACTGTGGGTCAGCGACCGGGTCCGTGCCCTCGAAGTGGCGCACTGGCTGGGCGACTGCACGCGCAGGATCGATTGCCTCGACTGGCGCCGGGTGCCGCGAGCCAATAGCCCGCACCAGTCCGCCGGGATCGGCGCGCAGTGGCGCGAGCCGCAGTACGGGCAGGTCCTGGCCCGGGCCGATTGCCCCGCCTGGGCACGTGAGTTCATCGGACAGGTGAGCGCCACGTTGCGCCGCCCCGAAGCGTTCGACGGCTTCGGCGGGTGGGGAGGCGAGCTGCTCCAGGCCCCAGACGGGCGGTTCGTCCTGATCGACTGGCCCGGCCTCGGCGCGGCGCCGCGCGGGTCGCTGGCCGCAGCTGGACTGGAGATCCTGCTTCGGTTCGGGGCCGCGGACCCGGCGCCCCTCGTGGAGCGGTTCTTGGCCGGCTGGGTCCCGGCCGGCCTGGACCAGAGCCGGCTCGAGGACCTGCGCCTGTGGTGCGCCCACGGCATCTTGTGGTGGGCCGGGCTGGACCTCAGCATGGGCGCTGGCCCCGAAGTGAACCTCACCGGCGTCTACGCAGCCGCCCGGCACTGCCTGCAGAACGACGATCCGGTGAGCTGGCTGTCACACGGCGCCGCAGCAGCGGCCCCCTGACCGGCCCTCGGCCGTCACCCCGCAGCATCACCGCCATCAGCAGGATCGTCTTCAAACGTTCGCCGGTTCGTCGTACTCCCCAGAACCGGTGCCGGTTGAGGACCGACCGGTAGCGGCTGGAGAAATACTTGTGCCGTGGAGCACCTCGCTGCCCGGTTGGCCGCGGTCCCCGGGGTGGTGGCTGTCACCCTCGGGGGATCGAGGGCGGCGAATACCGCTGTCGAGGGATCTGACTGGGACTTCGGCCTGTACTACCGGGGCAGGCTCGACCCGGCCGACATAGAGGCGCTCGGCTGGCCGGGCCGGGTCTTCGCCCCGGGCGAGTGGGGCCGCATCGTCAACGGCGGAGCCTGGCTGACGGTCGACGGCACCAAGGTCGACCTCATCTACCGGGACCTTGACGAGGTCATGCACTGGACGGCCGCCGCCGGGGACGGGCAGTTCGAGATTCACCGCGAGGTTGGCTACGTGGCCGGGATCGCCACCTACGTTCTGGCCGGGGAACTGGCTCTTGGCAGGGTGCTGTCCGGTGACCTGCCCCGCCCGGGTTTCCCGCCGAAGCTGCGCCACACCGCGCCCGTTGCCTGGTCCCGGCTCGCAGCAGGCGCCCTGCACTTCGCCGAGGTCCACGCCCGGCGCCAGGACAGGGTCGCCTGCCTGGCCAACCTCTGCCAGGCCGGGCTGGCCGCGGCCCAAGGCCGCCTGGCCGCCCGTGGCGAATGGGTGCTCAACGAAAAGCGGCTTGTCGAACGTGCCGGGCTGGGCGGCGTTCAAGGCCTGCTCGGGCAACCTGACCAGCATCTCAGCACCCTTGTTTCCGATGTCCGGGCCGACCTTAATCTGAGGGACGCTATCTGGGGTGACGAGTGATCAGTACAGCCTGAGTTATGCCCACTGCTGGCAGGATGACAGTGACCACGACGGACGCTGGCGCGAGGTGCACGGTATGCGGCGGCTGCGGCCAAGCAGCGAGGCGCAGATGGTCGCCCTGTTCCTGCGCACCGAACTGCCCGCCGCCCGCCACCCGGACGACCTCCGGGCGCTGCTGGAGCGCGAGGGCCTGCCCGAGCACGTGATCACCAACCCCGACCTCGGCGACGACGCCGAGAACCAGGCGCGCCTGCGGATATCGCACGTCAAGCGCCACACAGTGCAAATTACGGCGTGTGACGGGGAAATGGTGGCTCATAGCCGCCGATTGCCGACTCTGCGCTTGTCAATGGCCTGTTTGAGTTCATGTGGTGGCGACGCATATCGCCTTGATCTGGCTTCCGGGCAAGGCGCTGGTGACCGAAATACACGGCGGGCCGGATCGGCAGCGTGGCAGTGGCGAATAGGCTGCCCGGCGCCTGGCGGGATGGGAACCGTGGCGGTAACCGGCGCCGAGTCAAGCCAGGAAAGCTGGCCGACGTGGGGCGGAAGCGTTAACGGTTCGGGGAATCCTGCCTGATCGTGAGGTGACCGTTGTGCATGACGCCGACGCGCTGGGCCCGGCGGGCGATGGTGGTGTCGTGGGTGACCAGGATCAGGGTCAGGCCGCGGTCTCGCCACAACCTTTCCAGCAGGGTGATGATGTCGTCGCGGGTGTCTTCATCCAGGTTGCCGGTGGGCTCGTCGGCGAGCACCACCGTGGGGTCTTTGACCAGGGCGCGGGCGATCGCGACGCGCTGCTGCTGGCCGCCGGACAGTTCGGCGGGCAGGTGGCCGGCCCGGTCGGCCAGGCCCACCGATTCCAGCGCGGCGGCCACCCGGCGGCGGCGCGCGGCCGAGCGGGTGCCGAGCGGGATCAGCGCGGTCTCGACGTTCTCGGCGGCTGACAGGGTGGGGATCAGGTTGAAGGTCTGGAAGATGAACCCGATCTTCTCGGCGCGGACCCGGGTGAGCCGGGTTTCGGGCAGCGCGCCGAGGCTGGTGCCGTCCAGTTCGACGGTGCCGTGGGTGGGGCGGTCCAGGCCGCCGAGCAGGTTCAGCAAGGTGGATTTGCCGTGGCCGGTGCGGCCCTGCACGGCCAGCCATTCGCCGTCGTCGATGGTGAGGTCCAGGTCCTGCACTGCCGCGACGGTGCGGCGGCCTTTGTGGTAGCGCTTGGCCACCCTGGTCAGCTGGTACACGGGTTTCTCCTGTTCGTGATAAGGGCCGTGGCCGGGGGCCGGGGTCAGGCGACCCGGGACAGCGCGTCGGCGGGGCGCAGCCGGGCGATCCGCCAGCTGCCGAACGCGCCGGCCAGCAGGGCGCCGGCCACCGCGAGGAGCACGGCCAGGCCGATCATGCCGGCGCTGACCGAGGGGTGCAGCGGCACGGCGACGGTCTGGACCGGGCTGCCGCCGATGAGGCGGGTGCCGCCGCTGTCGAAGTCCGAGCCGACGGTGGCCGACACGCTGGGGGTCACCGCGGCGATGATCGCCGCGCCGATGTAGCCCAGGGCGATCCCGGCGGCGGCGCCGGCCAGCCCGACGGCCGCCGACTCGCCGAGCACCTGGGCGATGATGCGGCGGGTGCGCCAGCCGAGCGCCTTGAGTGTGCCGAACTCGGCGGCCCGGCGGGCGACGGCGGCCATGGTCAGCAGGCTGGCCACGGCGAACGCGGCGATCAGCACCAGCACCGCCAGCCACCGGCCCAGGTCGTTGGCCAGCTTGGCGGCGCTGGTCACCGACCCGGCCACCTCGCTGGCCAGGCCGCTGGCGCTGGTCACCTTGGTGCCCGGCAGCAGCCGGGCGACCTCGCGGGTGACCGCGGGGACGTCGGCGGCGCTGGCCGCGGCCAGGTAGATCGTGGTCACCTTGCCCTGCAGGCTGGCCGGACCCGTCTTTATCCACATCAGGTCCTGGGCCGCTTTCAGCGGGACGTACACGCGGGGCGGGTTGGTGCCCGCCGCCTGGCGGACGATCCCGATGACGGTGAACCTGATGGCCGGGGTATGGCCATTCGCATCCGCAGGGCCCACGATCGGCAGGACCGCGCCGGTCCGCAGGCGGTGCGAGCGCGCATACCCGGCGTCCACCACCGCGACGTGGGCATTAGCGTCGGCCGCGGTGAACAACCGGCCGGAGATCAGCGACGCGCCGCCCAGCGGGCCCAGCGTGGGGTGCCTGGTGTCCACGCCTTCCAGGGAGTAACCGCCCATCCGCGCGCCCAGGGCGTTGCCGCCCCTCCGCGCGGTGCTGGCGCCATTCTTGGGCCACGAGAGCGTGGATTCGCTCAGGAAGATCCCGCCGGCCGCGGCCGCCACGCCGGGCAGCCTGGCCGCGGCGGCCACCTTCGCCACGCTGATCCCCTCGGTCAGGGTGTCATTCGCGCTCAGCGTCTTCCCGGCCGCGCTGGTGCACGTGCCGCCGGCGACGCAGATCTCCGGACCGTGCGGGCCCATCTGGGGGGCGGGTGTGCCCTTCGGCGGCCTGCTGGGTCCCTGCCACTTCGGGCCGGTCACGGTCACGGTGGTGGCCTCCCCATACAGCGTGCGGAGCACCCTGAGCTGCGCCTTGGTCACCCCCGCCGAGGCGGCGGCCACGGTGACCACCAGCCCCACCCCCAGGGCCAGGCCCAGCGCGATGCAGATGGCCTGGCGCATGCGGCGGCGCAACTCGCGCCGCACATAGGTAACAAAGAACATCCAGCGCTCCTATCGGCTAGGGAAACTATCCGGGGCGGCGTGGCCCAGGCCGCCTGGCGGCCAACGGCAACGGCCCGGGACCACCGCCGTCACCGGTGAGCAGGTCGGCCGGGCCCAGGACCCCGGCCCGGCCGCGGGGCCAGCGACTGGCATGCTTGCAGCGCCGCCGACTCCTTGGCCGGAATCTTGACTGTTGTCCCGCTGCCGGGCGCGGGCAAGGACGTGGGCATGGACATGCCCGGCGGGGATGCGAAGGCGCCGGTCACGCCGTGCTTGCGCATGCACGCCATGTAGGCACCGGGACTGGGACGGGGGGATGGGCTGCTGCATGCCGCCATCAGCACGGCCAGGCCGGCCACGATGGCCAGCACCCCCGCACGCCGCCACCAGCACACCAGCCCGCCGCACCCGCCACTACCGTCGTTCATCGCGTGTTCGTCCCTTCGTCCCAATCAGGCCGGCAGTCCTGCCCGATTCACCGGTGATCCCTGGCCGGCCAGCAGCGTGCCAGGTCTTGTGCTGCTCACCGTTGCGCTGGGGGCAGCTCATGCGTCCCGTTTGTACGCCGGTCACGGTTGCATCCCCGTAACGCAGTTACCGTTTTGCAACCGCGGCTGAGGCATCCTGGACACCGGGCGCCGGACAGGCTTGCGGGCCGGGATGACCGGCGGCGACAAGGAAGTGGGGTGCGCGGTGCGGGTGCTGGTGGTCGAGGACCAGGCGAAGCTGGCCACGATCGTCGCGACCGGTCTTCGCCGGGCGGGCATGGCCGTCGACGTCGTCTTCGACGGCGCCGACGCGCTGGAGCACACGGCCAGCACGCCCTACGACGTCGTCGTGCTCGACCGGGACCTGCCCGGCGTGGCCGGCGATGAGGTCTGCCGGACGCTGGTCGCCGGGGGATCGCCGACCCGGATCCTCATGCTGACGGGGGCCCGCACCGTCGGCGACCGCATCGAGGGCCTCGGCCTGGGCGCCGACGACTACCTGCCCAAGCCGTTCGACTTCGGCGAGCTCGTGGCCCGGATCCGCGCGCTGATGCGGCGCCCCGGCGCCGCGCTTCCCCCGGCGCTGTGCCACGGAGACCTGCGGCTGGACTCCGCCCGCCGGCAGGTCACCCGGGCGGGCAAGGAACTCGCGCTCAACCCGAAGGAGTTCGCCGTGTTGGAGGTCCTGCTCGCCGCCGGCGGCGCCGTCGTATCCAGCGAGGAGCTCCTGGAGCGGGTCTGGGACGAGGAGGCCGACCCGTTCAGCCAGGCGGTGAAGACGACGATGAGCCGACTGCGGGCCAAGCTCGGCGACCCCCCGGTCATCGAGACGGTCACCAGGTCCGGCTACCGGATCACGTGAGGCCGCCCGTGCCGCTTGTTGCGATGGTGACCGGAGCGCTGCGGCGGATGCGCCATCCCCGCATCACCGTGCGCGGCCGCCTAGCACTGCTATACGGGTCCGTCTTCCTCGCCTCCGGCATCGCGCTGCTGGCGATCACCTACGTCCTGGTCGACGGCGCTATCGGGCGGATCGCCGGCGTCCCCGTTCCGGCCGGCCGCATGCCGGGCTCCTTGCTCCCGCATCACATGAAAGCGGCCACCGTGCGCGTGCCGGCGGCCGTGAGCCGCCTGCTCGCGGCGCAACGCACCGTGGATCTGCACTCGCTGCTGCTGGGATCGAGCATCGCCCTGGGCGTGATGACCGTCGCCTCGGTGCTGCTGGGCTGGCTGGTCGCCGGGCGGATCCTGCGGCCGCTCCGCACGATCACCAACACGGCGCGGCACATCTCCCAGGACAGCCTCGACCAGCGGCTCGCCCTCCAGGGCCCGCGGGATGAGCTGAACGACCTCGGAGAGGTCATCGACGGCTTGCTCGAGCGGCTGCAGACCGCCTTCGAAGCGCAGCGCCACTTCGTCGCGAACGCCGCGCACGAACTGCGGGCGCCGCTGACCTTGGAGCGGGCCACGCTCCAGGTCACCCTCGCCGATCCAGGGCTCACCCTCGGCACGCTGCGCGCGGCCTGCGAAGAGGTCATCGACAACGGGCGGCAGCAGGAACAGCTCATCGAGGCGCTGCTCACCCTCGCGCGCAGCGAGCGCGGCCTGGACCGCCAACAGCCCCTCGATCTCGCCGTGATCGCCGCTGACATCGCCAGTTCCCGCAAACAGAAGGCCGCCGCCGCCGGGTTGTACCTCGGCCTGGCGCTCGGGCCGGCGCCGGTCTGCGGCGACCCGCAGCTCATCGAGCGACTCGTGGCCAACCTGCTCGACAATGCTCTCCACTACAACCACGTCGGCGGCAGCGTGCACATGGCCACCGATGACCAAGCGGGCGGCGGCCGACTCACCGTGACCAACACCGGGCCAGTCGTGCCCGAAGACCAAATCGCCCGGCTGCTGGAGCCTTTCCAGCGCATCGCCCCAAGCCGCACCGGCCAGCACGACGGTCTCGGCCTCGGGCTATCCATCGTCCAGGCGATCACCCAAGCCCACGGGGCGCGACTCCTCGTCAACGCCGGTGAGGGGGGCGGACTCATCGTCGAGATCCGCTTCCCGGCTAGACCGTTCCCTTTGACGGGCATGCGGCCAGCGTGAGCAGTCATCCCTGAAGAAGCGTGCCAGCATGAAAGCATGGGTGGGGTTTCGCGTCCGGATGACGTTTTGGGCGTGGCGGCTGGCCTGGTGCCCTCCTTTCCCTGCGTAGCTGCCGGTTCCGTGCCAGCCGGTGCCCGGGTCAAGGACCGGGCCGGCCGTTACGGGCCTGCCGCGGCTGTACTTCACTACCGTCCCAAAGCCCAACCAGGCCAACAGCAGAGCTTCACCTGGACCTGGTCGCGCCCGGCGATCAGCGGGCCAAGCTGGCCTGGCTGAGCAGCTTGGACGCCCTCGTGCCCGGGGACAGCTGCTCTGCGTCGGCTGGATCGTGCTGACTGACCCCGAAGGCAACGAGTTCTGCCGGAGAGCTGTCCGGTTGCCTCCCGCTTGCAGCGGCCCTGGCTGGCCTCTTTTGCCCTGCCAGCGCCGGCAGGCGACCCGATCAACCAGATATGAGCGACCGACTTCAGCGCCGCCATCCCCGTTATCGCCGTCCATATCGGCGGCTCCGCGCGCGTCGTGCCCAACAGTGTCCATCACTCATCGTGATGGACACTGTTGGGGTCGACCCGGATGCCGTGGGACGACTCGTGGGACGGGCACGAGTCGTACCTCGGTGCAATGTGTGCTTTCCGGGCATTCGCTTGCGGCATCTGTGCAGGTAGAACGCCCGGAGCGGCCGGTCGGCCCACTCTTAATCCGCGGGTTCGGGGTTCGAGTCCCTGGCGGCGCACCCGTTCCGACCAGCACAAAGCCTTGCCGTCAGTCTGGCTCCTTACTTTGTCGTGGGGCGAATAGATCCGCCGCTTCGCTGCACACGCTGCCCACGGCGCATCATCGCCGCACACGTACAGTGATCCTTCCGGGTTGGCTGCCGCGCCGGGCGTGCGTCAGACGCCGACCCCGGACGGCCGGGGCAGCAGCTTCACGACTGCGCTGCGCTGGAAAGCAGATTGACTACGAGTCGGAAATGCCAATCCGCTCGTCGCCGATGGTGAGCCTTTTCATCCTGATCTTGGAGTTGCCCGGCATACGGCTTGATCAGGGGCGGCGTGTCGGCTTGGGGCGTAGCGAAGCCCCTGGTAGATGAGGCGATCGACCAAGATCCGCATCCGCTGCCGAGGGGCTTCTCGTGCTTTCCGGCCC
>Ga0318563_10001331_pt1 | contig 10515 bp, 8 predicted proteins | sample GRESIP066b5f19_FD_203689 | JGI IMG/M metagenome (GOLD analysis project Ga0318563, IMG submission 203689) | Tropical soil microbial communities from Luquillo Experimental Forest, Puerto Rico - GRE.SIPMG.066b5f19 | ecosystem: Environmental > Terrestrial > Soil > Tropical forest > Bulk soil... | reverse complement strand
CGAGTAAACAATATGCATTCCTGGCACTTTTATAATTTAAAATAATCTTTGCAATTTTTATGATCTTGCGGCTATCTTTGTAACTTAAAGGAAGGGAGCACAGGAATTTTATGGCAGATTTAAGATTTTTCCGTAAGTTTCATATTTTCACCTTTGTATGGGCTATTTATTTTATGGCTCAAGTCATAAATGCTCATTCAGATGACAAAGTGCACTATGGAGAAAATTTAGAAAAAATCACCCCTCCTGATAACTCCCAAGCAACAGGAGATTTCCATGTTGATGGACTGTTGTATCCTTCAGAATTCAATCCCAATACAATTAATAAATTAACTCCTGTGGCATTTTACATCGGACGGTGGACCTTCAATCAAACAATGGGCGAGGCGACTTTCTTCGATCCAAAGTTAGGAGAAGCTATATTCTCATTCAAATCATTGAGTTCTGGTAATGCAGTCAGGTGGCTAAAAATCAGTTTAAAATGGGATTTAAATTGTATTTCATTTTGTGTCGAAGGTGAAACTACTGAATTCTTACCCTCTCCATTAGCGGGAGACTTTTTGATTGATGAAGCAGGTCCTATTAGAGCTTCAACTATAGGGAGCTTCCGCCTTGGGGAGCTCTACCGCACCTTTAAACTTCCGCTGGAAGGAAAAATTTACAACAAAAAATCAACGAATTACAACGTAGAAAAAGTCAATATCACTGCCGACGGCACGTGGACAACATGGAGAAACGATAATTTATCGCTCTTTTCTACCTCCATGTCAAATAAGGGAATTTGCATTGAGGATCGCAGCGCAGCCTTGCCTCCCAGTGGCAATTTCCCCATGATTCCCAATGATACATTTCCCTCAGTATGGCCTGAAACGGCATTCCCGATCGAAAACATTAGAGTCTTCAGCTATAGTTTAGGAACAGCTCCTGCCAGACAATGGGTTCTTTGGGCCATCCAGCATAATATTAAAGTTCTTATAGGGATAAACCTACAAAACTATGCAGAGGATTTAGCTAATCTCTCAGCTGACTATCTTTCCGCTAACCCCTACCTAAAATCTTGCTTTGATAGAAATGTCTTGGCCTACGCTATTGGAAATGAAGCTAATATTCCAGAGATTCCTGATATTATTAACGGCATTCAGGCTACTAATACTCTCATAGGGCTAGGCGCAATTCCGACAGCGCCTGTAAGCACCGTACTAAACCTCAATGAACAGTGGATCGTGAATGCCTTTCCTCCTGAAAATGCTGAATTCACCAATGATTTTTTAACTCTTTTGCCATTCTTGGACATATTGATGTTTAATACTTATGGCGGCTACTTTATTTATGAGCCTGCCCTTTTGCAAGCCTCCCTTTCCTGGACTTCTAACGGTCAAGTTTTCTCGGTATTGCTCAATCAATTCGGCTCTATTAGAAGTGCTGCTTTAAAGGCAAACGTTTCCAGCAAACCTCTTTGGATCTGTGAAACAGGGTGGTCGTCCGCCCCCCTTTCCAATCATCCTGAACCTAAAGGTTGGTCCTCTGCTGCTCATCTGAAAACATTTTATAGAAATTTTTTAACATTTGATCAGAGCACCCCTTACTTTCCACAGTTGGCGAGTCAGCAAGTCCAGCCTCCTGAAATGATTTTCTATTTCGGCCTTCGCGACTCATTTTTGCCATTGCTGAATGTCGAGGAATTTTTTGGTCTTTATAAAAGCTCTCCGACATTGATCCAAAAAGATTTGTGATTATTATAACCGCCGCCGACGACACCTTCAAGAGCGCAACGTAAAAACGGTGTCAAAGAAACGGGTGCCAGTCGACTCAGGTCTCAAGTTTATTATTGCAGATAACTTTACTGCCTATTTTGGAAGCTTGGAATAATGAGAACCCTTTAGTTTAGAGAACATGGGAATCGCGTGAGTAATTTCTGGATATGAGGCTCGGCAGAGCAGGGCAATGAACCGTTCTCAGTTCATGCGCCTTTTGCTCTGCCTGAGGAATTTATAGACTTGATGCTGATTATCCGAGATTAAATGGTAATTCATCCATCCTCTGACAATCGCTTTTACTCGTTCAAGTAAATCTCAAATAATTGGATTCAATAGAGCGCAGCATCACTATACTGTCCCCATGCAGAACTCATGGGAGCAACAACTAACCGAATCATCAAAGTCCTTCGAGCGCTTTGCTCTCTACCGCGATATGGGCTCAGGGGGTTCGTTGCGCAAGCTGGCTAAAGACCTAGAACTCAATCCATCGACGCTCCTGAAATATCTAAGAAACATGCCTGGCAAGAGCGCGTAGTAGCTTGATGCTTATATTGATAGAGCAAGCCAATACAATCAAATAGCACAAGTTCGCGTCATGAAGCGCCGCCAGATTGCTTTAGCTTTGCGAGCGCAAAAAGTGGCCGAGAAAGGTCTGAAAAAGCTTCTACGCGATATGGATGATGAACACACATTGCGCAAGCTTTTACCCGAGGGGCTTTCCAAAATACTCGATATCGGTTGTCGTCTAGAGCGCCTAAACCGTGATGAGCCCGAACAAAAGCTGGAACTCGTTAATCAAAGCTTCGATCGCCTGAGCTTAGCTGCGGAGCCTTCATACTAAAGCAGAAGGCAAAGCATGAACCGTGATAAGACTTTGATCAACCTTGATCGTGCGGTGATCCACAAAGGTGGGCTTAGGAAATTCGTTGAGCTTTCATGGCATCAGATAGAGCCTGGGAAAAGCTTTGTCCCACGCTTAAAAGAGCGGGATTACGCGAGCTGTTTGTTCAATCTGGCACCAGACAGCGTACTATAGCGTTTCCCAGTTAAATGGAGCTTAATTAACTATAAGCCTCTGGCTAACAAAGTTGTTGTTCGCTAAGGTTCGCCTATCCTATCTGAGCGTGGCGGTAATTAGCCTAAAGCTCTTTTTACATTAAGAATGGAAAGTTCACTATGAGGAAAATACTACTAGCCTTTTTTTTAGCGGTATTGGCAATCGATGCCAACGCAATGTTTATAAGGTTATTGCGAACTGCTCCAAGTAGGGGTTTGTCGCGGCAAATGACGACGAAGACGATCGTGCCAAATAAATCAGTAGCCTTATTTGCCAGCGGTGTTGTAATTGCGGCTATCGGTTACAATGCTTGGAATAATGAACAAGAGAGAAAAGAAGAGCAAAGAGAAAAGCAAAAACTATTGGCACCTGTTGTTATAAATGAAGATTTTAGCATTGAAGTTATACATGAGCAGACTACAATTGTCCATTTTGCCCAATGGCATTGGTCGGATAAACTAGAATTGAATCCGGGCTCCCATGAACTTGCTATAATAGCTGAAATGGTAGCGCGGTCTCAGTTTAAGCTTGCTAAATTTATTTTAGCTAATCCAGATTTTGAAGTTTTTTCTGAGGAACTTTGTAAAGATCTAACATTTGAGAGCTTAAAAAATTCGGCGTCCGATTTCGATGTAGATAGTATTTTTAGCAATGGAATTCCTAATGAATATAGTGAGATTAAAGATCTACAAAAGCAATGTTTGGCAAAATTGGGAGCCTCAAGAGTATTATTTTATTTGGGATACCTAAAAAATGTACATAAGGTAATTGAATGCAAAAAAATAATAAAAATTAGGCAGGACTATGAGATGCTCTTAAAAGAATCTAACGGGATTGAGACACCCCATATTAAATATTTAATTCATACCAAAAGGGAAGCGGCTTTAGCTAAGGAGGTAAATTCTTTCTTAGAATCTAATCCTGGCAAGAAAATATTAATTGTCTTTGGAGCTGGCCATGAACTATCAGGCTTATTTGAAAACAAATCCTTCCAAAGAATTGGCAGCGACTGAACCTCCCCCTGACTTTAGTCCCGGGGAGTTTAGTAACCAGCCCGGTTTTAGCGATAAGTATGCTCACAAGAAGGCCAGTTTAGAGATTTCTTGAGCTTGTTTATGCAGTTTGCTACCAGGGAATTAAGAAAAAGAGGCCTTTATTTTACTTAGATGCTCTTATGGCTGTATCAAGAATTTTTCGGATTTGATAAATATAGGCTAATAATTTTGGAGGAATTATTTATATTATTAAACAGACATTCAGCTTTCTATTTTTGATCACGAGCGTATTAGCCTGTCAAGAAAACAAAACGCCGGCAATTGAAATAAACTCCGAGGCTCCATCTCTGGAGTTATCTGGCCTTAACTTCGGTTCAAAAAAAATCGAACCTGGGCAAGAAATTACTATAAAATTATGGGTATTCAATCCCGCAACAACGGCTAATGCCACTAATTTAAACCTAGCTTTAGAATCTCCTTTGGGTTGGGGTACAGAGATGTATTTAGGTAATACATCGACATGTGTACAAAAAAATGAGCTCTTAGCCGGGCAAAGGTGCTTTTATGACGTAATCCTAAGACCTCAATTTAGTAACGAGGACAGAAAAAATAATTTAATATTCACCTATAAAAATACTAAAGATCAAAAATTTAAATATGTTCTGAGCGGATCCATCAAAATCAAATCAAAAGCCTTAGAGTTATCAGGTCATAACTTTAAGGAAAAAAAGATCAATTTCTTTGACCAGGAAATCCCTGTAAGACTGCGCGTACATAATCCTGCCGCAGCAGGTTCGGCAACTAAACTTAACTTAACTTTAGAGCCTCCCCTTAAATGGCGGCATGACTTTGCCCTTGATAATAAGTCTACTTGTATAACAAAAGATGAGCTTCGCGCTGGCGAAAGTTGTTATTATGATATAATTATTAAGTCAGAATTCAGCAATTATAACTATAGAAATTACTTAATATTCACCTATAAAAATGCAAAAAATAAAAACAAGGCGTTTAAATTTGCTCTTGCTGGCAGTATCGATATCCTTGCACAACGAGCGAGCAATCCAACTCCTATATTGGCAGCGCTGGGTTCTTGGCCCAACATACCAAATCTAGAAATTCTTGACATAAATGGAACCCATAGTGTCAGAATTAAAAAAGGAACGATTTTTGGTAAGGCATTACTTAAAAGCGCAGTATGTACTGAACCTCAAACTAATGATCCTCTTTGGTATACCGATCCCGCAGTAGTAAAAATAAATTACACGTCGAATACATACTGTTATTTTAAGCTTAAGAGAGATGCGATTTTTATTGTTTTGAATGATCTTAAAAATCAGGGGTTACTATACAGTAAAATGAGAGGGGCCTACGAAAAAATTGCATTTCAAGTTGCGGTGGGCTACCCCAAAATTAAGGTCGATGAAGTTCTTGACCTTCTTCATAATAATTTTCCAACACTTATTTTTAGTTGGGAACCTGTGCCTAACTTCCTAAAACAAAAATTCTCGACAAGAATGTCACACGTGGTAATCGACCGCATTTTTTCAGCAGCTATATGCGATGCAGCACATAGTTTAGGCATCAGCGGATATATTGCGGGCAATTGGAAGAATTCTCCTTTAAATCCATTGAGTCAAGAAATCATGATATGCGGCAGTAAAAAACTGTTAAAGTTGGATTACTGATCGCTGCAACATGGGGTTTGGGGAGCGCGGCCGGTGACACGACTGTTGGGTTTACCCCAAATTTACGATTAGCATGAGCTATATGGGGCCTTCGGGGCGATTTCCGTCACTCTTCAGCTATTTATTTGTGGCAAAGCTTTTCAGTTTTTTCGTCTACGTAAGGTTTTAATTTTCTATCACAATTATAGATATTCGAAAAACCTTCTTCAATACATGTTATACCGCATTTTTTGCATCTGATCTCCTTCTGGCTGTACCCGAAATGTGTAACTTTAACATGAGCATTATAGTAAGAAGTATAAAAATCGATATGTTCCTGCTTAAGTGGCTCCCGCTTTTCTTCTAGGTTCCTTTCGGTAATACTCCCAGGGTGTTCTTTCTTGCAGACACGAAGCTTATCAAAGTCATTTAATTCTGGTTCACGTGGTTTATATGGTGTATAAGAATTAATTGGTGTTATTGTAGCGTACCTCTCTTTCTCAACCCGCCTGTTTCTTTCTTCTTCCTGCAATCTCTTTACTTCTTGCTCGAATTTGATGGCTTGCTCTTGGATGGCACGGACTCTAGCTTGCTCTAGTATTAACGCGGCTTCAGCATCGATGCGTCTTCTTTCTTCTTCCTGCTTTTCTTTATCTTTAATTTCCATATTTATCTGAGCAATGACATTGTCCAAACGAATCGCCAAAGTTTGATTTTTACCACTCCATGAGACTTGGTATAGATTTTCCGAGATTGGACGTAATAGGGTTATAAGAGAAGAATTATCTAACGCTGAGCGAACTTGGGAAATAAAATTCTTCGCCAGGTCATCCCGCTTATTTTCTAAGGATGCTTTATCAAGAGAAAAAAGACTTTTAAAGTCAACATGTTGTGAGAATAAATTCTCAATAATATCTTCTATTTCTGCGTCATATATTTTCGCTATTTCAAACTTCTGATTGGTATCAAATACCACGCTAATATCAATATTAGCTATTTTAGTCTGTCCCATACCCGCAATCACCTTGAGGATATTATCTCTGTCTTTCGAGTCTATGCTGGAATTCATTGGTTTAGACATCTGCTCTACCATGTTAGCATCTATTAAAAATTCCAGAATCTCAAATCCTGGATTCAATAAATCAACCTTAGCCTTAAGAAAAGTTGGAAGTTTGGCTGTATTAATATGACTTTTAGTCATTACTAAAGAGCTAAAAGTTTCAATAGGTTGGGTACTATTGGGAAGTAGTTGTTTTACTTGACTCAGGAGAGTTTTAAAACTAGATCCCCTATCGGACGTTATTTGATCCATACCTGCTACGAATACTAATTTCGCGCTTCGAGCATTTTCAACAATGTGTTTTATAAAACAAGCATTCACCAAACTTTTGGCCGTACCTCTTGTATCTTTAAATCCAGGCAAATCATAAAACAGCAATCCACCTACTTGAGCAAAAGCAGGTAAAAAAGTTTCAGAAATACTTCCATTGCCTATAGCCATTGCTAAAGGATCGTTAGGGTCATCTAGAACGATGTCATCTAAGTCATTAACCTTTAATTGCTTGCCGCTTAAGTAATTAATTAAAGTACTTTTCCCGGCTCCTGTATTTCCTAAAAAAACCACAATGTCCTTATCTTTGGAAGAATCCAGGAGCGCAGGGTTAGCTTTGAGATGGTTCTTAACAATTTTTCTCACAGTTTTGTGATCAACTTGATCTGGAGGTTGCATGCCCCAAATTTTTTGTGATGCTAAAAAGCTCATGATCAAAAGAGTTGAGGATATTAAAAGTTCTAATTTTTTCATGAAAAATTTCCTTTAAATTACGGTGTTACAATTACTTTTTGTTAAAGGAATAATCAATTGACGTCGAAAATAAAGATTTAGGTGACCTGGCCCCCCATTTCAGCGCATTACCATGTGAGCCCAAGTGCATATCAATCAGCTTGGGTTTTGATGGCTTGTAACGCTTAAGCCCTGACTTTCTTCGGTTCTGTCGAAATTAGCAAAAATGCTTCAGATCCTGACTCGAAGGTCTGTGGTTTTGCGGCTAATGCATCGAATTGTTGATGCAATGGTAGATTTGAATTTTGGGCCATTTGACCCTTGAGAATCATATGGATGAATTAATCCCAGCTATGGTTTTGGCTGCTGAATGAAATAACTTAAATCCCATCATTGGCTTGGTAATGCGCTTAATGGCGCGGCGATCCTGATGCTGAAGATCGGGAGCCTTAACTCAAACCTACAACCTTAACTATTTGTCCTGAATATTCCACAATGCTACCTGCTCGGATCTTGCATTTTTTTCTTAACTCAATTTTTCCATCGACCTTCACATTACCCTCAAATATTGCGAATTTCGCCTGTCCACCACTGCCGCAAAAACTCATGGCTTTTAATAAATCACACAGAGCTATGTAATCAACTTTTTCTAAAATAAATTCTTTCATTATTGCCTCGAGCATTTCTTCTATGCTCAAAATCATAGATTTTAAATAACTTCACAAATGGAAAATTAAAGCTTCTCTTCTTAAATAGAATGCGGCGCCGATTAGTAGATGCAGTTCGAAATAGGCTATTTGCGACAGAACACTAAATCTGATCTTTGAAACCCAGGTTCCAACTGCAGAGTGAAAGCCTGTAATATGTGTATTCTGTTAACTTGTTTGGAGAACGAGACTGTTATGCGCATGCGGCGTAGGCCCGGTGCAGCGTAATTTGTACAGTGCTTATTTAGCTCGATTTGTAAGCTCAAACAGTCTCAACAAAAGCCAAGCGGGACAAGCTTGGCCGGATGCGGAACCGCTTCTGCGACGTGCGTTGTTGAGTCTTAACGAAACTGCGAGTGGTAAGTCTAGGCTTGCTAGCTTTGGGCTTTCACAAGTCCAAAGACAGAGCGGTTTGCACGTTGAAGACGGATCAATGCCGAGCGATGCTGCAGATGTTGTATGGATGGGGCAACCCAGACCAGAGAGCTGCGGAGAGCTCGGTAGTATTGCCGTTAGAACCCCCTGACTTTAGTCATGGGGAGGTTCAGAGGTAATCGTCCCATTTTTTAGCTAACGCTTCTAAGCTTATTGTAAATAACTCATAAGAAGATGCCATCTTTATTTTGCTGAGTGCCCAGGGATAAATAGAGTTATTATTAAGTGAAATTAGCATATCACCGTTCTTGTCAAATAAAGTAAAACTAAAATCTGGTGAAGGCTTATAAACAGGACAGGATTTATTTTCACCCGCCAGAATAATGTTTCCATGAATTTGCAAAATTTTATTATTTTTTCCGATGTAATAGGCATTCTCGTTAATATTAGATTGCAAAATTTTTGCCATGGCAGTCATCGGTGCTACGAGTGCATATTTCTTGTTGTTTAAAACTTGTAACGACCATTTTGCGGCAAAGCCATGCAAAGGGATAGCAAGACCAGGGTGTTCGCTATTACCAGCTAAAATATATTTTAAATTTCGAAAAATACCCTGATGATTCTGAAAAGGGGCTATTTTATTCGTAGAAATTCCAACAACCATTTCTATGGTCGAAGCTTTTTCATCAAAATCCTTCCAAAAATTTTCGTATTCGTTATTGTCTTTAAAGTGTGCAAGTATATTGTTTTCTTTTGAGGATTTTATTGCATCTGCGGCTCTATAAAACATGAATCCAAATTTGTGCGGTATCTTTGATGACACATAAATCACCCATGCTTCCATATTTTGCCAGTCGCACAGAGGGGACAAAAGTGAACCCGCGGCTATACTTGTACCGCTAGCTAAGTTATGCTTTTTTGGAAAGCGGGTATTGAATTCAGAATACCATTTTTCTTGAGAATCGACAAATAAGCGCCATGTATCAAATTGTGATGGGCGCACAATTTTTTCAGCAACAAAAAATAAATCATTAGCTATTTTATAATAGTACAGCTTATCTTTTGTCAATTCCTGAATAGGAGTGGAGAAAGCGCAACAAGATAAGAGTATGAATACACATATAAAAACATTCTTCATAGACTTTTCCTCTTTAATTTCTATGATACTAAGGCGCTCGCTTGGCAAGCTCTTCCAGGTCTATAGTAAAAAGTGGATATGATTGAGACAAATAGAGTTTGCTCAGTGCCCAGCGATAGGAATTTTCCAGCGCATTATTTTTAAGAGAAAGGAGCATGTTTCCCTGTTTGTTATATAATTTAAATTCAAAACCCGGTGATAGTTGATATTGAGGGCAGTCTTTTACATAGAATCCCGATGTTATATTACCTGATACCTGAATAATCTTGTTATCTTTTCCGATAACATAGTCTTTTTCATTGAGCTTAGAACGCAATATATCTGCCATTGTATGCATAGGGGCTACCAACACATATTTTTTATTTTTTAAAACCTGCAGTGACCATTTTGCGGCGAAGCCATGCAAGGAGATAGCGAGACCGGGATGTTCAGTATTACCGGCTAAAATATATTTTAGATTCCGAAAAATACCCTGGTGATTTTGAAATGGAGCATCTTCATTAGTCGAAAGGCCCACTACAATTTCAATTTGGGAAGCTTTTTTTTCAAACTTTTTCTTAAATTCCTCGAAATCGCTTCTATCGCTAAAATAGAATTCCCAATTCCCTTCTTTTAAACCTTCGTAAGCCTTGACCGCCCAGGGTATAGAAAAACCGACAAAAGTAGGCTCCTTAATAGTTGCATAGATGACCCAAGCTTCAGTATTTTTCCAATCGCACAAAGGAGCCAATAATGAACCAGAAGCGTCAATTACACCCGAAATGAGCGCGCTCTTTTGAGAAAAATGCTCCTTAATTTGGGAGGCCCAATTCCCTTGGTTAAAAGCAACCATGAGCTGCCAAGTCGCAAATTGCTCTTCATCAGCTATTTTTTCGGCGACGTAGTATAAATTACCTACTTTTTCATAAAATAATTGCGATGTAACTTCTTTAATATGAGCAAACACATTTATACAGAGCATCATAGATATAATAAAAAATTTCATTTAAGTTTCTCCATCCAGACAAACATATACGTATAAATATATAATCTTCAATGC
>Ga0318563_10001326_pt1 | contig 10529 bp, 10 predicted proteins | sample GRESIP066b5f19_FD_203689 | JGI IMG/M metagenome (GOLD analysis project Ga0318563, IMG submission 203689) | Tropical soil microbial communities from Luquillo Experimental Forest, Puerto Rico - GRE.SIPMG.066b5f19 | ecosystem: Environmental > Terrestrial > Soil > Tropical forest > Bulk soil... | reverse complement strand
GTCATGGCGTGACCGCATAACCGCGGGATGTAACGATTGCGCGGGCCGGGACGGTCCTGGCGGCGGCGCATCTCGTTCCGGCCCGGAAGCTGGTTCGCCCGCTGATACAGTGAGGGCATTTTCCAGAGCAGATGGCTGGCCCGGCACCCTGTCCAGCCGCAGGTTGGTAGCCCCGGGGGGACACGATGAACCGGCCGGTGCACATCAGCATCCGCGATGACCTGCGGATGAGACTCAGCGCCGGTGAATGGGCCGCCGGGGAGCGGCTGCCCTCCGAAACCGAGCTCGCCGCCCGGTACGGTGTCGCGCGCATGACGGTCCGGCAGGCCATCGGCGCCCTGGCCTCGGAGGGGGCGATCATCCGCCGGCAGGGCCTGGGGACCTTCGCGGCCGACGGGCGCCCGACCAGGACCGTGGACCTGCTGCTGAGCTTCACCGAGGAGATGCGCAGGCAAGGCCGCCAGGTCGAGACAAGATTGATCAGTGCCGCGGTCGAGCAGCCGCCGCCGGCGGCCCGTGAGGCGCTGCAGCTCGGACCGTCCGCCGCCGCGGTGGCGGTCCGGCGAGTGCGGGTGGTGGACGGCTGCCCGGTCGTGGTGCAGAACTCGTGGCTGCCGTATGCGCGTTTCGCGGGCCTGGACGCCGATCCGCTGCTGGATGGTTCCCTGTACGCGATGCTCGAGGCCCGGTACGGGGTGCGGATCATGCGGGCCAGGCAGTCCATCACCGCCGCGGCGGCGGGCGAGCCTGACGGGGCCGCGCTCGGGCTGCAGCCCTGCGAGCCGGTGCTCCGGATCTCCAGGACCACGTACGACAGCTCGAACCTCATCATCGAGTTCGCGATGAGCGCGATGCGCCCCGGCTACCCGATCGAGACGATCATGGAGCGCAGGCAGGAGCCGTGACCGTGGGGAGCGGTCCGGGGCGCCGCTCCCCGCGGGCGCAGGCTTACAGGCGCATCGCGTCCGGCAGCACGAAGTAGTACAGCAGGGCGATGAGGATCAGGTAGCCCAGGATGAACAGGCTCCAGCCCATGTTGTACCTGATCACCACGCCCTCCTTGCGCACGTACTTGGTCGTGGATACCCCGACGCTCGTCGTCTGCGGAGCGATGGCCTTGCCGACCTCGGCGCCGACCGAGTTCAGCGAGGGAAACAGCAGAACCGGGGCGCCCAGGATCTTGGCCACGGACAGCTGGACCGCCCCGAACAGCGCATTGGACGAGGTGTTGCTGCCGGACAGGCCGACCGCTATCCAGCCGAGGATGGGCGAGAGCAAGATAAACGGCGTGCCCACCTTGGAGAAGCCGTTGGCCAGGGAGTTCGCCATGCCCGAGTAGGCGTACACATAGGCGAGACCGAAGATGAACGGCCCGACCAGGAGCGCTCCCCAGGTCTGGCGGAACGTGTTGCGGAAGATGGTGCGGATCTGGCCCCGGGGACGCAAGAACAGGGCGATCAGGAACCAGGACACCATGATGGCCGTCCCCGCGATGAACGGCTCGAACTTCCAGGACGACTCGACCGTGCCACCGAGCGAGCCGACGGCGCTCACCTTCGGCTCGAACGGGATGTACTTGGGCAGCGACGACCAGGGGCCGGTCCAGGCGATGACCACCCCGATCAGGATGAGGAACGGCACCAGCGACCGGATGACGCGCTGTCGCCGGCTGCCCGCCGACCAGTGCGCCGCCGGGGTACCGGGGCTGTCCGCGGGCGTGGCTCCGGCCGGCACGGGCTCCTGGTCGTAGGCGCTGATCTCCTCCGGAGTGAGTTCCCGGCCGCCGAAGCCCAGCACGGTCTTCGGCTGCCATATCCGCAGCAGGCCGACCAGCGCGGCGAAGCAGACCAGCGAGCCGACGATGTCGGGCAGGTAGGGGCCGAGCCACTCGGCCACGGGGAACTGCCCCGCGATGTAGCCGAGCGAGCCGACGATGGCCAGCGGCCAGCCGTCACGCAGGCCCCGCTTGCCGCTGACGAGGTAGATGAGGATCCACGGCGGCAGCAGGGCGAGCAGCGCGACGATCTTGCCGACCGAGGCGGACAGCGACAGCAGCGGGAGGCCGGTCACCGCGGCCAGCCCGATGATCGGAGTGCCCAGGGAGCCGAAGGAGCACGGGGCGTTGTTCGCGAGCGCGGCGACCCGGATCGCGGCCAGGTCGGCCACCCCGAGCCCGATGAGGATGGGGGCCACGATGGCCCAGGGATAACCGAACCCGACCAGCCCTTCCAGCAGCGCGCCGAACGCCCAGGCCATCAGCAGCGTCTGGACCCGGATGTCCGCGCCCGCCTGGCGGATCAGCCAGCGCTTGAAGTCGTCGAAGGTTCCGGTCATCACCATCGTGAAATAGATGATCACGCCCCAGAACACGACCCAGTCGACCGACCAGACGCCGGTCGCGGCGCCGAGGCCGTAGGAGGCCATCGTGTTGGGGAACGGGGCATGCCATACGGCCGTCGCCAGGATGACCGTGACCACCGAGCCGATGATCACCGTCTGCCACGCGGTCATCCGGAAGACGGCCAGTAAGACGAGTAACAAGACGACCGGCAGGAGGGCCAGCAGGGCACTGCCGGCCACGGAGCTCAGCGGGTCGAGGACTTGGGTGAAGGGTTCCATCGGTAGCTCCTAGAGGGGAGGCGAGGGAAAGCCGACGACCTGCAGGACGCGACCTTGCGGCCAGTCGCCCGGCTTGCCTGAAATGTTCGCCCGAATGGGTCGTGCTGGCAAGGGTTAGCGATGGTTTGTTAACTGACTACCCTCTCGCCCACTCTAGTCCGGCTAGCCCCTCTCGCGGCCCTCGTCCGGCCTGATCCGTATCGCCCTATCTCGCCCTGGTTGTCGCGGTCACGGGTCTTTCTGTAGTTCCCGGACCGTGAACCCGGCCACGCGCTTGTACTCCTCGGTGATCCGGGCGAGTTCCGCAACGGTCACGTAGTCCTCCAGGCGCTCGAACGGACGATCGCCGGTCCGCTCGAACACCTCCCGCAGGATCGCGTCAGGCGGGCTGCGCCGGTTGGCGAGCACGACCGCTGCGGTCGCCTCCCGACGGCGGTCCTCGTACGCCGCCAGCGCGGCGACCGGGTCGCCGGGGTCGGCGGCCAGCGCGTCGGCGGCCGCGCGAGCATCCAGGATGGCCTGGCCGGCGCCGTTCGAGCCGCGGGGGACCATCGGGTGCGCGGCGTCGCCGAGCAGGGTCACCCGGCCGTGGCTCCATCTCGGCAAGGGCTCGGCGTCCACCATCGGGTATTCGAGCAGGACCGTGGAGGCCTGCAGCAAGGCCGGCACGTCCAGCCAGTCGAACCGCCAGTCAGCGAAGCGGGGCAGGAAGTCCTCGATGTCACCTCGCTGGGTCCAGTCGCGGCCCGCCCGCTGCGGGGTCTCGAGCTCGGCGACCCAGTTGACCAGCTGCCCGCCCCGGCCGTCAGCGTGATTCCGGATGGGATAGATGACGAGCTTGCCGGTGGCCAGCCATCCGGCGCGGATCATGCTGGCGCCGGTGAGGATGGGCGGCCACACCGAGACCCCGCGCCACATCGTCACCCCGCTGTAGCGCGGTGGTCCCTCATCCGGGAAGAGCTGGGCCCGGACCGCCGAGTGGATGCCGTCCGCGGCGATGACCACGTCGGCCTCCAGGCCGGTCGTGGTCCCGTCGGCTCGCTCGATCCGGGCGACCGCGCGGCGATCGTCCTGGTCCACCCGCGTCACGCGACGGCCGGTCGACACGGCTGCGGCGCCGAGCCGCTCGGTCACCGCGCCCAGCAGCACCTGGTGCAGGTCGGCCCGGTGGATCGAGTACTGCGGGTCCGGGTAGCCGGCCGCCCGCCCGGCCGGCTCGGCGTAGATGAACTGGCCGAACCGGTTGTAGAAGACCGACTCACCGGTGAGGACGGCGCGCCGCGACAGCTCTTCTTCCAGGCCCAGCTCGCCGAGCAGCCTGGACGCATGCGGCAGGATGTTGATCCCCACGCCGGCAGGCGCGAACCTGCTGGCACTCTCCACCACCCGGCACGGCAGGCCGGTCCGGTGCAGTTCGAGCGCGGTGGTCAGCCCGCCGATCCCGGCGCCGACCACCAGCACCGCCGGGCCCTGACGGGCTGACCGCTTTCGATGCGACACACCCGGCTCCGGCAGGCTCGTCATCGGTCGATCCCACGCCAGAGTACGTGGGCGGCCATGGGGAGAACCGACAGAGCCCGCCACGACTCGTGGCGGGGCTCCGCGGCGTGCGCGGTTCTCGTCAGTTCCCCGGGGGATGCATCGTCAGGACCTGCATTCCCGTTTGATACTCCTCGTTGAGGATGAACCCGAACGCGATGAGGTACAGCGCGGCCATCGGCGCGATGGCCGTCCACACCTTCCACTGCTCGCCGGCCTGCCGCTTCTCGATGACCCAGCGCTTGACCGGCGGCAGCCGGAGCAGGACCAGCGGGAGGCTGATGGCCATGATCTAGTAGAAGCGCTGGTGGAAGACGGGGTCGCCGTCACCCTGCGGCCCGTCGAAGGGCCGGAACCCGTCGAGCAGGGCCAGGTGGAGGATGATCAGGGCCCAGATGACGTAGGTCATCTTCTGCAGCTTCTTCCACCAGGTCCCCATCCTCCGCTGCGCCGGCGTATTGGCCGTAACCAGCAGCGGGAAGGCGACGAGAATGATGAGGAGGCCAGCCACGAGGAAGGTGTGCCCGGCGAGGCGGCCGAAGACGCCCCCGTTGAAGTTGCTCACGATGGCTGCGGTGGTCGAGTCCGAGATGCCGATGAGCGCGAAGAAGATGCCGTACCACCGCCGGAGCGGGGCGAACCACCGCGCTCCCGTCAGGGTAATCAGCGGGGTGATCGACACGGCGATCAGGAAGCAGAGCTCGCCTCCGGACCCCAAGATGTCGGCTTCGACGAAGGTGAGGGAATTCTTCTCGTTCAGCGACAGCCACCCGCGCATGACGAAGAACCACGGGACGAACGCGGGGAGGCGCAGGAAGAACAGCGCTATGGACCGTCGCTTGAACCGGGGGAAGTACGTAGATGGCTGGGCCATCCAGACATCGATGGACCTTCTTTTGGCATGTGACTCTACGTACCCGTCTTCCTCGTATTCCGGATAAAGATCATCCTGATAGAGGTCGTCGGCGTACGCGGTGTCCTGGTATGCGCCGTCGTCCGCGTAAGAACCAGGTGGTGGGATCGTACCTTGACTCACTTTTCTCCCTGCCTCCTCGTGCTATTCCCAGACTGCATTCGGCCTCCGCATGCCGAATACAGTCCAGGTCCAGCTGTTTCGCAGGCTTCTGTTTGTGGTTACTTGGTCGGTCCCCGCTGAGTGTGTGTGGTTACTTGGACGGCTGGGCCGACGGCGCCGATGGCGCCGGCGCGGTCGGCGTCGGTGCCGGTGCACCCGGATGGCCCGGGAACTGGTTATCGGTGATACCGGTCTCCGACGCGCCCGCGCCGTTCTGCCGGAAGATAAAGAAGGCGGGCCCGTGCAGCGCCAGCTCAGCCGTTCCTACGATGACGCCCACCGCGGTCACGGTGGCGAGAACCGCCATCATCTTCTTCCCGACGCGGGCTTGACGGCCCTTCGTGTCCGGCTTGCCGGTTGACTTACCAGGCCGCGCGCCGGGCCGGGTGGCCGGACCCACCGGCCTGGTGCCTGGCCTGGCTGGCCGGGCTGGCCGGGTGGCCGGACCCGCCGGCCTGGTACCTGGTCCCGCGGGCCTGACCGGCCTGTCGGGCCGGGTGGCCGGTCCCGCCGGCCTGACGGGCGCGGTAGCAGGCCCGGCTGGTGCGAGGGCAGGCCTGACCGGCCTGGGTGGCGCGATGGCCGGGGCCGGCATCGTGGCCAGGCCGCCGGGGCTTCCCAGATTCTCGCTGACGTAGGCCGTGACCCGGCTCAGCTCGTCCGACATCGCCATCAGGACCGCCCGCATCTGCGCGGCTTCCTGCTCGGCGGCTCGCCGGATCGCCTCGGCCTGATCGGTGGCCTGCTGGCGGATCGCGGCGGCTTCCTGCTCGGCGGCCTGCCGGATCGCGTCGGCCTGCCCCCATGAGCTGTCCGCGGTCGGCCCGCCGTCGGCAAAACCGGGCTGCGGCCGGGCGAAGCCCATGGCATTAGCGTCATCCGGGACGGCGTAGAGCCGCCGGCCGCCGCGAGCGCCCGGGGCGCCCTGGCCCGGATAACCGGGTTCCGCGTCATAATCCTGGGCCAGGGCGTAACCCTGCGCCGTGCCGTAGCTCTGAACAGCGTTGTAGCCCTGGGCCGGTCCGTAGTCCGGGCCCGCGTCGTAGCCCGGGGCCGGAGGGTAGCCACCCGGACCCTGGTCGTAGCCCTGCACCGGGCCGGCGGCCCGGGCCATGGCGTGGCCCAGGGCCGGCCCCGCAGCGCGCGCGGCAGGGTTGCCCCGCGCGGCAGGGTTACCGGGCCCTGCCGCCCGCGCGGGGTTGCCCCGGGCGGCGGGGTTGCCGGGCCTGCGGCCCTGGCCGCGGGGTTGCCTCGCGCGGCGGGGTGGCCGGGTCCGGGGCCGCCAGCGCGTGCGGCCGGGTTGCCCCGGGCGGCGGGGTTGCCGGGCCCGGGGCCTGCGGCCCGCGCGGCCGGGTTGCCCCGGGCGGGGCCCGCGGCCCGCGCTACGGCGTTGCCGACGGCCGGGCCTGCGGCCCTGGCCGCGGGGTTGCCTCGCGCGGCGGGGTTGCCGGGTCCGGGGCCGCCAGCGCGTGCGGCCGGGTTGCCCCGGGCGGCGGGATTGCCCGGTCCGGGGCCTGCGGCCCGCGCGGCCGGGTTGCCGCGGGTGGGGCCCGCGGCCCGCGCGGGGTTGCCCCGGGCGGCGGGGTTGCCGGGCCCGGGGCCTGCGGCCCTGGCCGCTGGGTTTGCGCGCGGCGGGCGATCGGGCTGGACCGGGTACGGGCCCGAGTTGTAACCCGGGCCTGGGTCGTACCCCGGTGCCGGGTGGTGCGCCTGGGCCGGAGGGGCCTGAATGGGGTACGGGCCTGACTGGGGCGGGTACGGGCCTGAGCCGTAGTCCAGGCCTTCGTCGTACCCGGCGTCATAACCTGGGCCTGGCCCGTAGCCCGGGCCTGGGTCGTAACCAGGGGCTAGATCGTAGCCCGGGCCCGGCCCGTAGTCCTGGGCCGGGGGAGCAGGGTTGGCCCGGGGCGGGCGGTTTCCCGGGCTGGCCCCGCCCGGCCGCCGTTGCGGCAGGGGAACCGACCCGTCGAGCGGGCTGGCCTGGGCCTGCGGGCCCGGGTGGCCAGCCGGGACCCGTCCCGGCCCGGCTGGCCCCGGCGCCCGCCGCTCCGGCGCCTGCGGCATGCGCACTCGCGGCACCGGAGCTGACGGGTGATCGGGATGAAGTGCGGGCGGCGGGCCGTCCCATTGCGGCCAGGAGGCCGTACCGCCAAGGTCCGGCGGCCAGTCTGGATCGGCTAGCGCGGGGAACCCGTTCGCCGGGGCGAGGGCTCCGTCCTGAGATGCGAGCGTTCCGCCACGCCCAGGTCCCCACATGGCGTTGGCGTCGGCTACGGGGTCTGCCACATCCACGGGCGACGGGAGGTACTCGGCTGAGCTGGACGGCATCCCATCGGGTGCCGGCGGCAGCTCGGCATCGAACCTCCGGTGCTTTCCGGGGGCAACAGCGACCACGGGGCCTCCAACAGCGGAAGGGGCACCCGAGCCAGGCGTTGGTCTCGGGCGGGGAGGGGAACGTGTTAACTCCTCCCTCGCGGCACACTAGGCCATTTCGCGAAGTCCCGGACAGGGACGAATACCTCTCGGGGGACGAATACCCCCTAGGGGGGGCCTAGTGGACCCTTCCGACCTGCGCAAATGGCTAGACCCGGTCGCGGGCGGTAAACCACGGGTGAACCAATCGCACGCGGCAGCCGTCCTAGGCGGATCAAGGCCACTTCGGCGATATTTCACGGATTCGAGAACCAGGCGGTCAGAATGGCGCGGTTAGAACTCGGTATCTCGCTCCGCGGTGCCGAGTAGTTCCAGGCAGTCGCCGAGCGCCCGCAGGTAGGCGCGGGATTCGGCCAGCAGCGGCGTCCAGTGCGCACGGTCGAAGTGGCTGGCCATGTCGTCGAGCCAGCACTGCTGGGTCTTCTGCCAGATGGAGTCGATCACCCGGAGCAAGTGATCCCCGTCCTCGTCCGGGCGAGCGGGCATCGGTGCGTTCCCCTCGGCCCGGTCAGGACCCCGCCACCTGGAGGCCGCGCGCGGCCTCCAGGCCGGTGATGACGGCGAGCAGGTGGTTCTCGGTCCGCGGCAGGTCACGGTCCAGCAGGTCCCGGAACCGCCCCGAGGCGCTGGCGAACGCGCCGGCCTCGTCCTCGACCCGTTGCTGCCAGCGCCGGATATGATCCAGCCGCTCCTGCGCCTCTCGCACGGCCGACTCCTCGGCGGAGCAGTCCGCGGGGCGGCCCGTGGCGGCTTCGGCGGCCGCGGCCAGCTGGCAGGCGGCGAAGTCGGCCTCCCGGCGGGCCAGCAGAGACCGCCATTGGCCCGCCTTGGCCTCCAGGGAGGCGCGCGTCGCCCGGATCTCGTCATCGCCCCGCTCGACCACCTCGCGCTGCGCGTGCCGGAACCGGGTCAGCGCGTCCCGGAGCTCCTTGAGGGCGTCGATGTCGGCGTGGATCTGTTCGGCCACCGCTGTCATCCCGCCGACAGTTCACGGACCGCCCGGAGCCGCTCGACCAGGGCCACCAGATAGGTCTCGTGGCCCTCGGTCGCGGCCAGGTACTTCTCCACTCCCGGGGTGACTTCCTCCAGCGCCTCGCCGAAATGGCGGTACATGTCATCGCGCCAGATCTCGCCCAGCTCCTCCCAGTGCGAGCGCATCAGCGAGAAGCTTTCCGCCAGATCGCGGTTGAACTCGAGCAGATGTGACCGGAAAGCGGCCAGCGCCTCGATATCACTAATATTGATCTCAGTCACGATTCGCCTTTCCTGTGACCCAGTTTAATGATGGCTATTTCACCAGGCTGTAAAAGATGTCGGAGATAACGGCAAGGTAGTAGTCGGCCGAATCCGGGAGGCTGGCCATGGCCTGATCGACTGAACTCCTCGACTGGCGGTCAGGCCGGGTCACGTTCTTTACCGATGTCCCGAGCGGCCGCAGGCGCAGCGCGATCTCCAGTTTCCGCTCCGGGAACCCGCGCGGCAGTGACCTCAGCGTATCGATCGCTGCCGCGGTTTCCTCTTGTGACATCTTGTCGTGTATGCGGTTGAGCCGAGTGTAGAAATCGCTGTGGATGGCCTCGTTCGCCCGTGCGCGCAGGCTGTCGGCCACCACCGCCTCGCCCGCGTTGTCGAGGAAGTCGGCCAGCCGGAGCACATCGCTCCACCGGCCCTGGCCGAGCAGGCCGTCGGCGAGGGCGATCGAGCTGCCGACGACCTTGGCCCACAAGATTCCCGCGTCGGCGTACGCGGCCAGCAGCCGGGCCTGCCGGTCTGTCTGATCATCGCCGGGCACCTCCTCGCCCGGCTCCGGGCTGAGCAGGTGGACCAGGCCGACCGCTTCCAGCAGTTTCCGCGTGGCCTCGAGCAACTGGCCCGCCTCCTCGGCGAGCGCTCCGGCGCGTTCCTGCTCGCCGGCCAGGATGGTGTAGGTGACGATGGCGGGCCGCACGGCCTGGCGGAGGGAGAGGTAGGGCGACAGGGCCGTGGCCGGCGCGTCGGCGGGCGGCGTGGTCGTGCCGCTTTCCCGTCGGGTGGTCATGCCGGTCTCCTGAAGGCGCTCTCGGCGAAGGCGTACAGGGAGGTGATCGAGTACGGCTTGAACTTCTCAACCTGCTCGTGCGGCCAGTCCGCATCCCGGAACAGGCCGCGATCGTCGGCCAGCCCGGCGGCCGCGGGCACCCCGAGGAGGGCGTCGCTTTCGGCAGGCGATTGCAGCCTCAGCGCCGCGCGCAAGGCGAACTGGCCGACGCCGGAGCGCCGCAGGGCGCGCTCGGCGGTGGCGAAGCTGTCGGCCCACATCACCACGTGGATGCCGACCTCCGGCCCGTACTCGGCGAGCCGGGTCAGCGCCGCCGCGGCCTCGCTCTGCTTGCCCCACTCGCCCTCCGCGGCCAATTCTTGCCAGCGGTGCAGGCCGGCGACGAGGAAGAACCGCTGGGGATCGGGGGGGCGCGGCGCGCCCCCGGAGTCGGCGAGGCGCGCGTCGAGCTCGGCGGTCAGGGCCGCCAGCGCGGCCAGGGCGGTCTGCGGGCCGACCATCTGGACCTCATGCGGCAGGCTCGCCGCCCGGGCGAAGAAGCCATGGAACGACGAGGACGGGCGCGCGAACTCGGCGATCACGAACGAGACGTCAGCGGGTGAGCGCTGGACCGCAGCGCTGAGCAGGGTGGCCAGCAGCAGCCCGTGGCCATGGCCCTCGTCCCCGACGATGAGCAGGTTCGACCGGACGAAGTTCTCGAACGTGGCGGTCGTGGCCGGCTTGATCTCGATCGCCTCGCCGAGCCAGGCCGCGGTGGTGGGACCGGGCTCGGGCCACCGGCCCGGATTCGCGGCAAAGGCCGCGCAGGCCGGGTTGTCCGCGAAG
>Ga0318563_10001322_pt1 | contig 10535 bp, 12 predicted proteins | sample GRESIP066b5f19_FD_203689 | JGI IMG/M metagenome (GOLD analysis project Ga0318563, IMG submission 203689) | Tropical soil microbial communities from Luquillo Experimental Forest, Puerto Rico - GRE.SIPMG.066b5f19 | ecosystem: Environmental > Terrestrial > Soil > Tropical forest > Bulk soil... | reverse complement strand
AGCCGCCGGTCAGACGGTCGAGCATGTCGCCGATGTTGCAGACCAGCGTGCCGGGGATGGGCGGGGCGTCGATCCAGCCCTCCGGCGCGGCGATCTGCAGGCCGCCGCGGTCGTCCTGGGCCAGCAGGGTCAGCAGCCCGTAGTCGGTGTGCTCGCCCACCCCCCAGCCGGCGTCGCCCGGTGACGACGACGGATAGTGGAAGATCCGGAACAGGATGGTCGGGTCCGCGGTGTAGCCGCTAGCGAAGTACGCGGCGTCCAGGCCGAGGCTCAGCGCCACGCCGGCCAGCACGGCCTGGCCCGCGTTGGTCAGCGCGTCGAGGTAGGACAGGACCAGCGGCCGCAGCCGGGGAACCTGCCGCGGGAACAGGTTGCGGCCGTGCAGCGGGAGCCCGGCCCGCACCCGCGGGTCATCGTCGGGCAGTTCGCTGCCGAAGTACAGCCCCTCCTTCAGGTCCGGCTGCCCGGAGGTGAGCTCGGCGCCCACGGGAAAATAGCCCCGCCAGGCCCGGCCGCCGCGCTCCATGGCGATCTCCAGCTTGTCCGCCAGGGGCAGGGCGAAGAACCCGGCGCTCGCGTCGGCCAGCTGATCCAGCAGGTCGGCAGGAACGCCGTGGCCGGTGACGTAAAAGAAGCCGCGCTCACGGCAGGCCGCCTGGATCTCCTCCGCCACCGCGCCGCGCGCTGGGGCCGGCCCGCGGCCGGCCAGCGGGCCCACGTCAATAACGGGCAACGCGCCGCCCGAACCTGCCATGAACCCATCCTGCCCGGAGCGGCGGCCTGCCGTTCCGTTACGGAGCCCTAACTACGCCTGCGAGACGGCGCCCTCGGGGCCGGGCGCCGGGCGTGCCACGGGATCCTCGGGTGTTCCGGCGAGCCGGGCGTGCAGCTGGTCCCTGACCTCGTCCGGGGTGTAGGCGCGGCGACGCCGCTCGTTGCGGGCGATCACCACGCCGGTGGCGGCCACGCCGACAAAGGCCCCCAGTCCCAGCACTTTCCACAGGCGCATCTGCTTAGGTTAGACCGTGCCTGCCGCGAGTATCACCCTGGACGAAGCCGTCGACTTGACCCGCACCGGCGACGTGTGGCTGTTCCGCGGGCACAAAATGGCCGACCGCGCGATCCAGGTGGCCACCAACAGCCCGGTCAACCACGTGGGCATGGCCGTGGTCCTCGACGACCTGCCCCCGCTGATGTGGCACGCCGAGCTGGGCCGCTCCCTGCCCGACGTGTGGTCCGGGACCCGGCACCGCGGGGTGCAGCTGCACGACCTGCGGGCGGCGGTCGACGTCTGGGGGACGAGGTACGGCCAGCGGGCGTGGCTGCGCCAGCTGGACCCGGCGGTGACCAGCGAGATGGAGGACGCCGTCCTGCGGACGATCGCCCGGCTGGACGGCACCCCGTTCCCTTCCACGACCCGGCTTGCGTCGCGGTGGCTGCTCGGCCGCGTGCCGGGCCGCAAGAACCAGCCCAGCGAGGCCAGCCTGGAGACCGCCTACTGCGCGGAGGTACTGGCCGTGACCTACCAGGCCATGGGGCTGCTGGCCGGGACCCGCGACCCGGGCTGGTATGACGCCGGGCGTTTCTGGAGCGGTGACCGGCTCAGCCTGGAGGCCGGGTTCCGGCTCGGCGGCGAGATCGCCGTGCGCCTCCCGCCCGCGGAGCCGGGCGGGACTGCCGGGCCGGACGACCCGGGCGGCCCGCAAGCGTTGGCCGCTCCCCGGGGGAACACCGCCGAACCCGGCTGACCCGCGCCGGCCGTCGTTACAGGCGGTGTCGGCGTGATTGCACCGGGAAACCCCGGTTGCCCCGGCTGCCCGGTTAGGTGCACGATTGGGTGGCGGAGCACCCTATGGCGCGATCCTTTGCACTCTGTGGGTTAGCGGGGGCCACGCTGCTGCACGCCTACGGAGGGATGCAGACGTGAGCCACGTGGACGGGGTCGCGTTCATCATCGTCGTCGAATCGTTCGTGATCGTGACCCTGATCGGCTTTGCCGCGGCCCGATGGCGCCCCGCCGAGGACCCGATGCACCTGAACGAGTGGGGCCTGGGCGGCCGCGGATTCGGCGCCTTCATCAGCTGGTTCTTACTCGGCGGCGACCTGTACACCGCGTACACGTTCATCGCGGTGCCCGCGCTGGTGTACGCCGTCGGCGCCGCGGGGTTCTACGCGCTGTCGTACGTGGTGATGGTGTTCCCGATCGTGTTCGTCTTCGGGCCGCGGCTCTGGTCGGTCGCCCGCGCGCGCGGCTACATCACCCCCGCCGAATTCGCCCGGGGCCGCTACGGCTCGCAAGGCCTGATGCTCGCGGTGACGGTGACCGGGATCCTGGCCACCATGCCCTACATCGCGCTGCAGCTCGTCGGCATCGAGGCGGTGCTGACCGTGCTCGGGATCGGCGGTACCTCGCACAACCGGCTCGTCAACGACCTGCCCCTGCTCATCGCCTTCCTCGTGCTGGCCGTGTACACCTACCTGGCCGGGCTGCGCGCGCCCGCGCTGATCGCGTTCGTCAAGGACGCCCTGGTCTACGTCACGGTCATCGTCGCGATCATCTACATCCCGGGCAAGCTGGGCGGCTGGGGGCACATCTTCGGCGCCTCGGCGGCGCACCTGAAAGCGGTCAACCCGGCGACCGGCAAGCCCAAGGGCAGCCTGATCGTGGCGCCGGCCGGGGAGTGGGCCTACGCCAGCCTGGCCCTGGGCTCCGCCCTGGCCCTGTTCATGTACCCGCACGCGGTCACCGGGGTGCTCGCCAGCAAGCGGCGCGACGTGATCCGGCGCAGCGCGGCCGCCCTGCCCGCTTACTCGCTGATCCTCGGGCTGATCGCGCTGTTCGGGTACATGGCCCTGGCCAGCCCGGCGGTGAACGCGGGCGTCAAGGCGGGCGGCGGCAACGCCCAGCTGTCGGTGCCGCTGCTGTTCCAGCACATGTTCCCCAGCTGGTTCGCGGGGGTCGGTTACTCGGCCATCGTCATCGGCGCTCTGGTGCCCGCGGCCATCATGTCGATCGCCGCGGCCAACCTGTTCACCCGCAACATCTACAAGGAGTTCCTGCGGCCCAACGCCACCCCGGCCCAGGAGACGCGGGTGGCCCGGCTGGCCTCGCTCCTGGTGAAGGTCGGCGCGCTGGGCTTCGTGCTGGAGCTGAACAAGACGTTCTCGATCAACCTGCAGCTGCTCGGCGGGGTCTGGATCCTGCAGATCTTCCCGTCGGTCGTGATCGGCCTGTACACGCGGTGGTTCCACCGCTTCGCGCTGATCATCGGCTGGGCCGCGGGCATGGCGTACGGCACGATCGAGGCGTACCGGACGCCCGGGGGCGGGCAGCTGCACTTCGGTACCTCCACGGCCCCGGTGTTCGGGCACGTCACCTACATCGCGGTCACCGCCCTCGCGGTCAACCTGGCCCTCTCGGTCGCGTTCACCCTCATCTTCCGGGCGGTCCAGTTGCCGGATGGGTACGACGAGACACGGCGGTCGGACTATCTCGCCGACCCGGTGGACGCGGCTCCGCCGCCGTCGATGGTCCCCCCGCCGAGGCGCCGCGGGACCCACCGGCTCCGCCCGTCGGTGAACGAGCGAACGTGACCCAGACCGCTAGCCGACCCGCCGGTACCGGTGTACCGCCAGCGGCGCGAAGACGGCGGTGATCGCGAGGCTCCAGGCGATGGAGTGCCAGGCCGCGGTGGCGGCCGGCCCGCCCAGCATCAGCGCGCGGCTGGCGCTGGCCAGCGCGGTCACCGGGTTGACCTTGACCCAGGCCTGGAGCCAGCCGGGCAGCGTGCCGGCCGGGATGAACACGTTGCTCCCGAACGCGAGCGGGAACATGACGATGAAACCGAATCCCTGCAGGCTCTGCGGGGACTTCACGTACAGGGCGAGGAGCACCCAGATCCAGCCGACGGCAAAGCCGAACAGGAACATCAGTCCCACCGCCGCGAGCGCGGACATCGGGTTGGTAGTGATCCGGAAGCCCAGCAACGACCCGTAGGCGAAGACCATCGCGACCGAAACCAGGTAGCGGATGAAGTCCCCCATGATCGTCCCGGTCAGCGGGGCCGACCGGGCGATGGGCAGGCTCCGGAACCGGTCGAAGATGCCCTTGGTGACGTCGGTGTTCAGCCCGATGCCGGTGCCCATGCTCGCGAACACCACCGTCATCACCATGATGCCCGGCAGCACGTACTGCAGGTAGGTGTGCCTGCTCTCACCCCTGATCGCGCCCCCGAACAGGAACACGAACAGCGTTACGAACACGATCGGCTGCAACGTGACGTCGAGGAGCTGCTCAGGATTGCGCCTGATCCGCACCACGGCCCGCCAGGCCAGCGTCAGCGCGTGCCGCAGCACACGCACCGGCGTCATGCTCCGGGCCCGTCCCGGGCTGGTCAGGGTGGTGGTCATGGGGTGCCTTCCTCCGCGGTGTGCCCGGTGAGTGCCATGAAGACCTCGTCGAGGCTGGCCAGCCGCAGCGCGAGCTCGGTGACCTCGATCTGCCCGGCCTCCAGCGCGCTGACCACGGCCGGCAGGACCTGGGCGTCATCGACCGGGACCGACAGCAGGCCCGGATCTTCCGCCGCCTGCGCCGGCGCGCGGCCCACCGCGGCCGTGACGATCCCGGTCACCCGCGCCAGGTCGGCCGGATCGGCCGGACGCACGTCCAGGGTCTGCCGGCCGACCTTGGCCTTGAGTTCCGCGGCGGTGCCGGTGGCGATCACCCGGCCGTGGTCGATGACCGCGATCTCGCTGGCCAGCCGGTCGGCCTCGTCCAGGTACTGGGTGGTCAGCAGCACGGTGGTGCCCTCCGCGACCAGCCTCCTGATCATCACCCACACCTCGCCCCGGCTGCGCGGGTCCAGGCCGGTGGTCGGCTCGTCCAGGAACAGCACCTGGGGCCGCTGGACCAGGCTCGCGGCCAGGTCGAGCCGGCGCCGCATGCCGCCGGAATAGGTCTTGACCGAGCGCCCGGCCGCGTCGGCCAGGCCGAACCGCTCCAGCAGCTCGCCCGACCGCCGCTTCGCCTCCGCCCTGGGCACCTCCAGCAGCCGCCCGATCAGCAGCAGGTTCTCGAAACCCGTCAGGTCCTCATCGACCGCCGCGTACTGCCCGGTCAGCCCGATCAGCTCGCGTACCCGGTCGGCCTGGCGGACGATGTCCGCACCGCAGACCCGGGCGTGACCGGCGTCCGGCCGCAGCAACGTGGCCAGCATCCGGATCACGGTGGTCTTCCCCGCTCCGTTCGGCCCCAGCAGGCCCAGCACCGTGCCCGGCTGGACGGCCAGGTCGACGCCGTCCACGGCCAGCGTCTGGCCGAACCGCTTGACCAGGCCCTCCGCCTGTATCGCCAGCGTCATCGCACGCGTTCCTCGCTGCTGGGGTCAGTGCACTGCCGAACCTACTTGCTGGCACGGGCCAGGTGATCCGGACCCGCCGGGCTGCGGCGGCCGACGACGCCGGTGATCCGGCCCCCGCCTGGACGGGCGGTCGCACCGGCGCGCCTCCCCGCCCTGCTTGACAGTGGCTTCGGTAAGTAGTAACTTACGGTAAGTCATGACTAACCATGGAGCCGCGCTCACGGCGCTCGCGGATCCGACCCGCCGAGCGATCTTCGAGCGGCTGGCCCGGTCGCCGAGCGCGGTCGGTGAACTGGCCCGCGAGCTGCCGGTGAGCCGACCCGCGGTTTCGCAGCACCTCAAGGTCCTCAAATCGGCCGGGCTGGTCACCGACCAGGCGGTGGGCACCCGCCGTGTCTACTCGGTCGACTCCGCGGGCCTCGCCGAGATCCGCGATTACTTCGAGCAGTTCTGGCAGCAGTCCCTGATCAGGTTTCGCGCCGCTGCCAGCCAGCCGATCCAGGAGGAGAAATGACCACACAACTCGAAGCCACCTCGGTCACTACGTCGGTCGAGGTCGAGGCGCCCGTTGAGCACGCCTTCCGAGTGTTCACCGAGGGCATCGGCTCCTGGTGGAACCCCGACCACCACATCCTCGAGGCCGAGCTGGCCGAGATGGTGTTCGAGCCGCGCGTCGGCGGCCACATTATCGATCGCGGCACCGACGGCACCGAGTGCCGCTGGGCCCGGGTGCTCGCCTACGACCCGCCGCACCGGGTCTGCTTCAGCTGGGACATAAACCTGCGCTGGCAGCTGGAGACCGACCCGGCGAAGGCCAGCGAGATCGAGGTCGCCTTCACCCCCGACGGGCCCGCGCGCACCCGGGTCGTGCTCACGCACCGCCACCTCGACCGTCACGGCGACGGCTGGGAGGGCATGCGCGATGCGGTCGGCTCGGGCTGGGACCTCACCCGCTACGCCGAGGTCGCCGGACAGCGCTGACCAGCGCGGGCGGGCACGGCCGGGGCGGTCGCCCGGGGCGGTCGCCCGGGCCGGTGCACGTCCGGACGGGCTCAGATGCGCTGGTCGGTAGCCGGGTCGGGGCGGCCGTCGAAGTACTGGGCCAGCACCTGGCCGAAGACCGGCTGGCCGGGATCGGCGCGCAGGAACAGCGTGACGCAGGAACGCAGCTTCTGCGCGTCGATGCCGCCGAAGATCTGCTCCGCGGTACGGTCCTGCGTTTGCGCCACGATGGTCGCGCACTCGACCAGCCGCGGGCCGAGCACGGGGTGAGCCAGGTAGGCCCGGGCCTCGTCCAGGGAGGAGATCGCGAACATCCGCGACGTCGCGCTGTACCCCAGGCCGGCGATCTGCGGGAAGACGAACCACATCCAGTGGCTCGCCTTGCGGCCGCGCCGCAGTTCGGCGACGGCCTGCTGGTATGTTCCGCCCGCGTCCTGGGCGGTGACAAACCGCTTCAGGTCGTAGGGGTCATCCATGGCCGCCTGCCTGCTGAGTCTCGGCGAGGCCGCCGGCGTAGAAGTGGCGGGCCGCGTCGAGCAACTCATCCAGCGGCGGCCACCACGGCCCATGCGCCAGTGACTTGAGCGTGTCCAGCAGGACCGATGCCTGGCCCGGGCGGCCGGCGACGCCAGCCACGGCCACCCGGCGCGGGCGCACGGCGCGCAGCGGCCCCAGGTACAGGTCCGGCCCGGCCGCGTCGGGCTGGGCCGGGGCCACGACCAGGTAGTAGTCGGGCAACTCGAACCGCTTGTCCCGCCAGGCCGCGAGCACGTCCGCGGCGCGCTCCTCGAATCCGGCCGCTCCGCCTGGCCCCTCCCACATCGCCCGCCACCCCGCGGCCACGTCGGCCAGCGGGTCGTCGGGCACGATCACGTACATGGACCGGCGCCGCGCCGCCTCCCGCAGGGCCAGGGCTCCCGCCTCCCAGCCGGGCCGGGCCGGCGCGGGCTGGCCGGCGGGCGATTCACCGGTCCCGGCCGCAGGAGCGCGGACGACGGAGATCCCAGGCGACTTGGCCAGCGCGGCCAGCAGCCCCTCGCCGATCTCGCCGACCAGGACGACCACCGTGGAAGACTCGCGCCGCATCGACCCGATCCTAGTGACCCGCTAGCGACCTGTCTGAGGCCCAGATCGCCCCGGTCATGGGAATCAGCAAAGGCGCGGTCAAAAGTCACGCCGAGCGGGCATGTCCACGCTGCGCGCCGAACTGCGTAGGACCGGCATTCCAGGCACCTGGCGGGAATTATGCCGTGCCGGATGAGCGCAGCGGACGAAGCGCCGCTTCGGTGCGCACGAGTTCGTCGAGCATTGCGTCGGCCGCCTGCTCCAGAACCGCATTGGGCTGGAACACGCCGTCGGAGTCCAGGAACTGGTTGTAAAACGGGATGTTGACGCTGTCGGTCACCGGCAGCATCCGGAGCGTCGTCACGACCTGCTTGAGTTGCTGCACCGCGCGGGTGCCCGCGGCTACGCCGCCGTAGGAGACGAAGCCGACGGGCTTGTGCTGCCATTCGCGGTGCAGATAGTCGATCGCGTTAGCCGTCAACTATTAACCTGGTTTTGCCGTGATACCCTGCCAGCACCATGCACACAGCGACCATGGGAGCCAGCAGAAATGACGACGAACGGGCGCTCGCCCATCCGTGACAAAGACCACCTCGAAGGACTGCGCGCCGGGCTGTACTGCCGCGTGAGCGTGGCCCGCGACAAGGACAGCCAGAACCCCGCCGACCTCATCACCGACAAGAGCACCGACGACCAGGCAGCCGACGGGCGCCGGTTCGCCCGGCGCCGCGGCCTGTCCGTCGCCGGCGTCTACAGCGACCCGGACATATCCGCATCCCGGTTCGCGATCAAGAAGGAACGACCGCAGTTCAACCAGATGCTCGCCGACATCCGCGCCGGGAAGCTGGATCTCGTCTGGTTCTGGGAACTGTCCCGCTCACAGCGCCGTCTCGGCGTGTTCGCCGACCTGCGCGACCTGTGCCGCGATCACGGCGTGCTCTGGGCGGTCGGCGACACGGTGTACGACCCGACGCGGTACGAGGACATGATGCTGCTCGGCGTGCTGTCGATCGTCGCCGAGGGCGAATCGGAGATCAAGAGCATGAACGTCACCCGCGGCCACGCATCCAACGCCAGCGCCGGGCTGCCGCACAGCCCGCTGATGTACGGCTACCGCCGGATCTACACGGCAGGACCGCCCGGCAGGCGACTCGCGCAGGCCCTCGACCGCCAGGAACCTGACGGGCTCGTCGACGGCGTCACGCTGGCCCCGGGCGAGGTCCCGGCCAGGAACCAGCTCGCCGAGGATTCCCCCGCGTGGATCGTGCAGGAGATGTTCGAGCGGTTCACCGCCGGGTGGGGGCTCGCGCGCATCGCCATCGACCTGAACGACCGCGGCATCCCCGTGTCCCGCCCGCCGGGGCGCGGCAACGCATCGGCGAACCCGCGGTGGAACGGCACCACCATCCGCGAGATGCTCAAGAACCCGCGGTACATCGGGCAGCGCGTCTACCAAGGGCAGGTGCTCGACGGCGTGAAGGCCGTATGGCCGCCGGTGGTGGACGCCGGCACCTTCTGGGCTGCGCAGCGCCAGCTCGGCGACCCGTCCCGTCGCACCACCCGGGTCAGCAACAAGCCCGCGCACCTGCTGTCCGGTATCGCCCGCTGCGGGCTGTGCGGCCACGTCATGTACAAGAGGGGATACTCCAGGGACAAGCGCAAGGCCAAGCCCGCGGCGCCCGTCTACTGCTGCCAGCAGAACGGCTGCAACGGGGTAGGCGTCAAGTCAGACGCGCTCGACGAGTACGCAGAAGACAAGATCATCCTGTGGGGGTCCGACCCGGCTGTCTACGCGGCCCTCACCGAGTCCGAGGATTCCGCCGCCGCGGTGGCCGCGCAGGCGGATGTCGCGCAGTTCGAGGCAGAACTTGAGGAAACGCGGCAACTGTTCGAGGACGGCCAGATGAGCCCGGTCATGGCCGCCCGCAAAGAGCAGAAGCTACTCGCCCAGCTCGACGACGCCCGGCAGCGCGCCCGGGAGGCTGCGATGCCGAAAGTGCTCGCCGACAACATCGGCTCACAGTTCGCGCGCCGGTGGGTTGACGTGCTGGACATCGCCGCCAAGAGGCAGATCATCCGCGCGGTCGCCGAGATCAAGGTCAACCAGGTCGGCCGGGGCAGGTATCACAGCCCGGTCAGTGACCGGGTTACGTGGCGCTGGCTGATCGGCCCCGAAGCCGGGACCGCCGGCGATCCTGCCTGATTGCGGCCGCCGGTAGCCGTGGCCTAGGCTACGGCTTGTACGCACCCGGAGACACAACCGGGGTTCCCGCGGGCCGATGCCCAGGGCGAGTCATCTAGCTGCGCCGCTGTGTTGCCGGGATGACGCACAGCCCGAGGTGAGACCCCCGCGGGATGGGGCCGCCCCACATGGGGCAGGCGGACCGGGATGACAGCGGCATAGCAGCCCGGCCGTATCACTCGTGACTCGCGAGCGTGGGCACTCACGACCAGGAAAGGCCAGGGCCTTCCGATCAAGGAAGGCTCTGCCCTGGTCGTGAAAGGCAGCCCCAGGACATGCCAACCTCGAACATCTACCGCGCAGCCGGCGCCCTCGGCGCCCGCCGGCGGTGGCAGCCCGGATCCAGCGAGGAAGAACTGCTCGCCGACCTCCAGGCGGCGCGCGACGAGCACCTGCTCGACCAGGTGGAGGAACGCGCGCCCGAGCTGACCCCCGCGCAGGTTGACCGGCTGCGCCGGATCTTCAGCGGCGCGCAGTGAACCGGGATGGTGAAGGCCCCGGGCAGCGACTCCCAGGGCCTTCTGACAACGATTCACCGGGCGCGGCGACCGTCGTTTGCATGATAAACCGCCAGCGCGTCTGCTGGCGGTGCGGCGTCCCGTTCGCCCGGACCACGGCCGCCGACCTCGTCCGCTGCACCGCGATCGCCCGGGATGGTGCGGCATGACCGGGCCCGCGCTTACCAGGCTGCGCCGGGCACTCGAAGACCACGGCTGCCGGGTGCGGGGCAGTTCCGCCCAGTGCCCGGCCCACGACGACCGGCAGGCCAGCTTGTCGATCGGGCAGGGCAACGCCGGCGCGGTGCTGAAATGCCACGCCGGGAACGGCTGCGCCACCGACGACATCCTCGAAGCGCTCAGCCTGTC
>Ga0318563_10001320_pt1 | contig 10538 bp, 11 predicted proteins | sample GRESIP066b5f19_FD_203689 | JGI IMG/M metagenome (GOLD analysis project Ga0318563, IMG submission 203689) | Tropical soil microbial communities from Luquillo Experimental Forest, Puerto Rico - GRE.SIPMG.066b5f19 | ecosystem: Environmental > Terrestrial > Soil > Tropical forest > Bulk soil... | reverse complement strand
GTCCTGAAATAACGAATAGGGCTGAGCGCGCATCAGGCGCTCAGCCCTGTGGGTTCACGAATTTGCAGATCTTGAAAGGCAGCCTTCTCATCGCAAGGGGCGAGAAGGCGTCCCGTGGCCTCTTCAATCGCCGCTGAGCGGCCCGAAATCCAAGTGGTCGAACAGCACATAGCCGCCGCCTTCCGGAAGCGGGGGGCGGCCGAAATGATTGATGTAGGAATAGGGAGAATATGGCCCGGTCAGCGGATATTGCGACGCATAGACATAGTTCGAGAGCGACCCGACGGGAACGATCGGCCCCGGATCGAGGAAGCTGCGAGGCGGCACCTGCACGACGAAGGGAGCGCGCACCGGCACGCGATAGCGGTTACGATGCGGGGTCGCAGCGTCGGCTGGCACGGTGCTCAGTGCACCGGCAGCCAGGAGGGCAATGCCCAAGATCGAGGAAACGCGCATTTCAAATATCCTTGTGCAGCCGCGTGCCATTCCATTTCTTAAATAGGCATGGTGAACCCGCCATGCCACTCCGTGAAAGGGGGAACACGCGACGCGGTTGCTTTATTTGCCCCGATATCGCGCGGCATTTGAGCTACTTCGTTTTCGCACCGCGCAAACGGGGCGGATTTGCGGCATTATCGACCGGCGAGCCGCCGGCCGAGGCCGCGACCGCCCGGGCCTTGCCGCAAGCCTGACGCCGCCGCTCGGCCGCGACGAAGCTGTCGCGCAAGGCCATGTCCTCGCCGGCGCTGAGAAGCGCCAGCCGATCGATGAGGCAGCTGAGGACGGCCCGGCCGGCGAAGCTGCCGATGGGCGCGCAATACCACCCGGTGAGCCGCAGCTTCTCCCCGCCGACTGCACGCCGGAAGGCGAGACAGGAGCGCTCGACACCTGCCATGCCGAGCTTGATCTCGGCGGTTTCCATCTCGCCGAACTTTGTGCGCATCGGCTCGCCCGGCGCCGATTTCAGGACGGCAAGACCCGCAAGCGCCGCGCTGCGCGTGAGATCGACAAAGAGTGGCGGCGCGTCGGCGGCCTCGGAGCCTGCGCGATAGACGGCAAGGCGCATATAGGGTGCATCGCCGCGTGCAGCGGAGCCGAAGCTCAGCCGGTCCTCACGGCCGTCACCCGCAATCGCGCGGCTGGCGTCGTAATCGGCGACGACCTTCACGAGCTCGGGCGCCTCGAGCGCGAAGAGGCGGATCGGGCGGATGATCGGCACGAAGGCGGGCTTCGCCTGTGCCGGGGAGTTTGGCGCGGCGCCGGGCGCCGGGGCAGCGATGGCCTCGGGCTGCGTCGGCCTCAGCTCATCTTGGGCTGTCGCCTCGCCCCTGTCGGGCAGCAGCACGAGGCCCGTGATGCCGGCGAGAATGACGGCGATGGCGAAGAGGCCAGGCCTTGCGAGGCGCAACGCGAGGGCGGAGCGCAGCACCTGCGTCGGATGCCCGCTCTCCTGCGCATGGCAAGGGTCCTGGGAAGAGTCCAGCAGCGCTTCCGGCCAACCCGGCTCGATGCCGCCGGCGCCTTGTGCATCGCGATGATCACTCGGCCCAAATCCACGCGATTGCGGTGCCGTCCCGAGGTGGGCGGCGTGCCGAAAGCCGGCCGCCCGCCCCCTCAATGTCCCGTCCAGCATAGCTTAACCCATTCCCTGCGCCCGCATCGTTGTGCGAGCGCGGCGAGAATGCCTGAGCTTGGCTCACGGGAGAGTTACCGCCGCGGGGCTACATCGAGTCAGAGTCAATGTGCGGTTACCCGGGAGAGGCGCCGCGAACGGCGCCGATTGCAAGCCCTGGCTCAGAATTTCCAGGGCTCGCGAGGCGAAGCCTCAAGCCGCGGCGGGCAGCGCCGCCTTCGCCTTCTCGACCACGGCGCTGAAGGCCGCGGGCTCGTTCATGGCGAGGTCCGCCAGCACCTTGCGGTCGACGCCGATGCCCGCCTTCAGGAGGCCGTCGATGAAGCGGCTATAGGTGAGGCCATGTTCGCGCACGGCAGCGTTCAGGCGCTGGATCCACAAGGCGCGGAAATTGCGCTTGCGCACCTTGCGATCGCGATAGGCGTATTGCATCGCCTTCTCGACCGCCTGCTTGGCGACGCGGATGGTATTCTTGCGGCGGCCATAATAGCCCTTCGCCGCCTTGATGACTTTCTTGTGCTTGGCGTGAGACGTCACGCCCCGTTTGACTCGAGCCATGGTTCAAGCTCCCAAATTTCGTTCGATCAGCGGATTTCGTTCGGCCGGCGCTCAGACGCCATTCGGCAGGAAATATTTGCGGATCACGCGTCCGTCGGATTCCGACATCACCGTGGTGCCGCGCTGATTGCGAATCTGCTTCTGGGTCCGCTTGATCATGCCATGGCGCTTATTCGCCTGGCCCGAGACGACCTTTCCGGTCGCAGTGAGTTTGAAGCGCTTTTTGGCGCCCGACTTCGTCTTCAGCTTGGGCATTTCGCGTCCTTTCCATGTGACATTGACGAAAAGCTCCATCGCTGGAGCTTCGTCTTGCCGGAACTGCTCGGTTGGAGCGTTCGAAACCGCCACGGCAGCCCTGTCGAGCCGGGCGGTTCGTTCGAGGCGCGGTCTATGGCAGAACGCGCGGAAAATTGCAACGGCGCTTCCGGACCGCCGGCATCCGGCCGGCTCTTGCCTGAGACCCGGCGGTCCGAGGCGCGCCCGGCGCTCCTTAAGCCATATGCTGGCCACCATTCACAGAGAGCGTCGAGCCGGTGATAAAGCCGGCCCGGTCGCCTGCGAGATAGACGACGGCGGCCGCGATCTCCTCGGCCTCGCCGAGGCGTCCGACCGGGATTTGCGGCAGGATCTTGGTTTTCAGCACCTCCTCGGGCACCGCCTTCACCATCTCGGTCGCGATATATCCCGGTGCGATGACGTTCACCGTGATGCCCTTATTGGCATTCTCCTGCGCCAGCGCCTTGGTGAAGCCGATCACGCCGGCCTTCGCGGTCGAATAGTTCACCTGGCCGATCTGGCCCTTCTGGCCGTTGATCGAGGAGATCGAGATGATCCGCCCGAAGCCGCGCGCCCGCATGCCGTCGATCACCGGGCGGGTCATGTTGAACAGCGAATCGAGATTGGTGCGGATGACCGCCGACCATTGCTCGGTCGACATGCGATGGAACATCCCGTCCCTGGTGATGCCGGCATTGTTGACGAGGACGCCGATCGGTCCAAGATCCTTCTCGACCTGGGCGATCCCGTCGGCGCAGGCCTTGGGATCGCCGACATCCCATTTATAGACCGCGACCCCGGTATCGGCGTTGAACTTCGCGGCGGCCTCGTCATTGCCTCCATAGGTCGCGGCCACCGTATAGCCAGCTTCCTTGAGTCCTTTCGAAATCGCCTCGCCGATGCCGCGGGTGCCGCCGGTGACGATCGCAACCTTGGACATGATGGACTCCCCTGACGCTTGCGTTTCCGTTTCGCTCACTTTGGCCGGCGCTTATCTCATCCGCCGCTTCCATGATCGTTTCACAACAGGCAGGGGAAAGTCCATCTTTTGTCTGCGCTTGAATGGAAATACACTGTCGCCGAAGAGGAGATGCAGGTAGCGCGCCGGCCCGCCGGCGCAGCCAACGTTCTTGTGCAGCGAGCAGGGAAACGGCCGCGACGCGGCTAGACCCCTCCGGTCTCGCAGGCGAGGACGCAGGGGTGCTCGGCATCGCCGCGCTCGACCTGCAAGGTCACATGGCCGATCGAGAAGCTGCGCTTGAGCGCCTCGCGCGCCTCGGCCAGGAACTTGTCGTCGCTTCCGGCTTCCTGGCGCACGAGATGCGCGGTCAGCGCCGTCTCGGTCGTGCTCATCGCCCAGACATGCAGGTCATGCACCGAGCGGACGCCCGGAAGGGCGGCGAGGAAGGCCTCGATCTCGGCCGGGTCGAGATGGGACGGCACGGCGTCGAGCGCCATGTCGATCGTGTCGCGCGTCAGGCGCCAGCTGCCGATGAGGATGATCACGCCGATCGCGAGGCTGACCGCAGGATCGATCCAGAACTGCCCGGTCCAGGCGATGAGGAATCCGGAGATAACCACGCCGACCGAGATTGCGGCATCCGCCACCATATGCGTATAGGCGCCGCGCGCATTGAGGTCGCGCTCGCGCCGCCGCAGGAAGAGAAGCGCGGTCGCGACATTGATGGCGATGCCGAGCGCCGCGACCAGGATCACGACGCGCTCCTCGACCGGGGTCGGCGCGAGGAGGCGAGAGCAGGCCTCGAAAATGATGATCGCCGTCGCCCCGATCAGCAGCGCCGCATTGAGCATGGCCGCGATGATGGAGGCGCGCCGATAGCCATAGGTGCGCTTGCCGCTCGGCGGCAGCCGCCCGAGCCAGGAGGCGAACCAGGCAGCGAGGAGGCCGAGCGCGTCGGAAAGGTTGTGGGCGCCGTCGGCGATCAGCGCGAGCGAGTTCGCCGCGACCCCAAAGCCGATCTCGGCAACGACGAAGCCGAGATTGAGCAAGGTGCCGATGGCGAAGGCCCGGCCGAAATCGACCGGCGCCTCCCCATGGTCGTGAGGCGCATGATGGTCGTGACCGCCATGCCCGTGATCATGCATGAAAAGTGCGCGCCACCAGGGCACGGCCTTGCCCGCTACCGGGCGAGCCTCGCCCGGAGCCGGGTGGTCGTGCTCATGGACAGGGCCATGCGGGCCGTGCTCATGATCGTCGGTGTGATCATGGCCGGCCGACATGGCTCGGGCCCTTTTTTCGAGGGATGCGCCTTTCAGCGCTCGACGCACATGGCGATGCCCATGCCGCCGCCGATGCACAAGGTGGCGAGCCCCTTCTTGGCGTCGCGGCGGCCCATCTCGTAGAGGAGCGTGGTCAGCACGCGCGCGCCCGACGCCCCGATCGGATGCCCGATCGCGATCGCGCCGCCATTGACGTTGACCTTCGAGGCATCGAGGCCGAGATCCTTGTTGACGGCGAGCGCCTGCGCCGCGAAGGCCTCGTTCGCCTCGACGAGATCGAGGTCGCCGACCTTCCAGCCCGCCTTCTCGAGCGCCTTGCGCGAGGCCGGGATCGGGCCCGTCCCCATGATGGCCGGATCGACGCCGGCCGTCGCCCAGGACACGATTCTCGCGAGCGGCTTCAAGCCGCGCTTCTTGGCATTCGCCTCCGTCATCAGCACGACCGCGGCCGCCCCGTCATTGATACCGGACGCGTTGGCGGCGGTCACCGAGCCTTCCTTCGAGAAGGCCGGACGCAGCTTCGTCATCGCGTCATAGGTGGCGCCATGGCGGACATATTCGTCATTCTCGATGACCGTGTCGCCCTTGCGGCCCTTCACGGTCACAGGCACGATCTCGTCCTTGAAGCGGCCGGCCTTCTGGGCGGCCTCGGCCTTGTTCTGCGACGCGGTCGCGAACTTGTCCTGCTCCTCGCGGGTGATCTGCCAACGCGACGCCACGTTCTCGGCAGTATTGCCCATGTGATAGCCGTGGAAGGCGTCGATCAGCCCGTCCTTCAGCATGGTGTCGGTGTATTTCATGTCGCCCATCTTGACGCCGCCGCGCAGATGCGCGGCATGCGGCGCCATCGACATCGATTCCTGGCCGCCGGCCACGATGATGTCGGCATCGCCATTGGCGATCTGCTGCATGCCGATGGCGACGGCGCGCAGGCCCGAGCCGCAGAGCTGATTGAGGCCCCAGGCCGTCTTCTCCTGCGGCACGCCGGCCTTCATGGCAGCCTGGCGCGCGGGGTTCTGGCCTTCGCCTGCGCTAAGGATCTGGCCGAGGATCACCTCGTCGACCTCCTCCGGCTTGACCTTGGCGCGCTCGAGCGCCGCCGTGATGGCCACCGCCCCGAGTTCATGGGCCGGCAGCGTGCCGAATGCGCCGTTGAAGCTACCGACCGGCGTGCGCGCCGCCGACACGATGACGATGTCATGATCCGACATTGAAGCTCTCCCGCTCAGCTGCTCTGATCAAGTCAAAGCCCGGAATTTCGACCCTCGGCGCTGCATGCGAGGCCCCTCATGCACGCGAGAGGCAAAAATTATTCGCGACGATGGCGCAACGACGATAGGCAGCCGCATGAGGCGGCAATGTCCTATGTGATGAATTTCGCGCCATTGCGCAACCTCGCTTTCGCGCGGCGCGTTGAGGTGTCGCTTCGTCCTGCTTCGTTCCCCGCTTCGTTCCGCTTCGTTCTCCCTGGGGGGCCCGGCTCTGCGCCCACCGGCGGCACCAAAGAGGCGTGAGGCGACGAACGATCGATTGCAGTCGCCGCAGGAGGGTGCTTCAATAGCGCGCATGACCAAGACTGACCCTGCTGCCAATGTTGATGCTGCCGTCATGACCAACGATAAGCCGGAGAAGGGGGCGTCGGCGGCGAGCGAGCCGGTCGCCATCAAGAAATACGCCAATCGCCGTCTCTATCACACGGGCTCGAGCGAATATGTGACGCTCGAGGATCTCGCCCGCATGGTGAAGGCTGGCGAGGATTTCGTCGTCAGCGACGCCAAGACCGGGGAGGACATCACCCGCTCGGTGCTCGCCCAGATCATCTTCGAGCAGGAGAACAAGGGACAAAATCTCCTGCCGATCACGTTCATGCGCCAGCTCATCCGCCTCTATGGCGACAGCATGCAGGCGCTGGTGCCACAATATCTCGACTTCTCGCTCGTCAGTCTGATCAACAACCAGCAGAAGCTGCGCGAGCAGTTCTCCCAGACGATCGGCCAGACACCCTTCGCCATGCTCGAGGAGCAGACGCGCAAGAACATGGCGATCTTCGCCAATGCGCTGCGCATGCTGACGCCCTTCGCGCTTCCGGGCGCGGCTCCGGGCGCGGCGCCGGAGCCGCAGGCCTCCGAGCCCGCGGCCCCTGACGAAATCGGCGAGATGAAGCGCGAGATGGAGCGGATGCGCGAGCGTCTGGAGCGGCTGTCCCCGACGAGCGGTCAGAAGGGCTCAGGCGGTCAATCGACCTGAGCCGCGGCGGCGCTCTTCCTGGCGCCGCTCGGGCTTGCCCTCAATGTCGAGAAGCTTCGGGGCCCCGATGAAGCGGCCCTGCAGGTAGTCGACGCCGAGCTCCTCGACGATACGGGCCGCGGCCTTATTCTCCACCCACTCGGCCACGACCTTGCAGCCGATATGGCGGGCGAGATCGACGAGGGTGCGGATGAAGAACCGCCCGTCGCTCGACCGGTCGACATCCTGCACGAAAGTACCGTCGATCTTGATGATGTCGACGGGGAGCATGCGAAGCGTGCGAAACGAGGTGTGGCCCGAGCCGAAATCGTCGAGCGCCACTGTGACGCCGAGCTCCTTGACGATGGTCAGGAGGTCGGTGGTGCGCCGGATATCGGCGAGCGCCATCGATTCCGTCACCTCGAGGATGAGCCTCCCGGCGAAGGGCTTGGGGCCGCTCGCATGGGAGCGCAGCACGGCGAGCCATTCGGGATCGGCGAGCGAGAGCGCCGAAGCGTTGATGGCAAGCTTGAGATCGGGATGGCGGGCAAGCGCCTCGGCGGCGAGCTCGATGACGCGCTGATCGAGCAAGGTGACGAGCCCACTCTCCTCGCTGCTCGGGATGAAGACCGAGGCCGGCAGCAGGCGGCCCGCTACGTCGCGCAGGCGCAACAGCCCTTCCTGGAAGGCGACCTTGCGGGTTCCGGCCTCGACCACAGGCTGGCAGGCGAGCGCCAGGCGTCGCTCGTTCAAGGCCTGCAGGATCTCCTTCGCCCAATCGATCGTCGGCGGGCCATCCGGCCCTGGACCGCTCGGAGGCGCGACGCCCGCACCCGCGCCGAAACGCGCCTTGGCGGTGTCGACGACCGAGGCTGCAAGGGCCTGCGCATCGGCATGCGAGCCCTTCCAGACGACGCCCGCGACCGAGCCAACGAGGTCAGCGCCATCCTCATCCTCGGGGAACTCGAAGGCAGTCTCGAGCCGCTTCAAGGCTGTCGCCATCTGGGTCTCGTCGCAGCTGTTCAGCACGCAGAGCGAGGTCTGATCATCGATGCGCACCAGCGTATCGGCGCGGCGCATTACCCGGCGCAGCCGCCCGGCGAAGCCTTCGCCGGCGTCATAGGCGGCGAGCGGCTCCGGTGCGGTCGAAATCTGGCCCCTCGCCGCGACGACCGCGATCAGCGCGAAATTGCGGTGGGTGCGCTGCGCCTGCTCGGTCGCGCGCTCCAGCACCTCTCGCAAGGATCCGCGACCAAGGAAGCGATAGGCGAGGTCGCCGCCCTTCGGCAGGTCCTCACGCAGTTCCGGCGGCAAGGCCCGCACATGCAGGAGGCCACGCGCCGACATCGGCTGGCTGGGCAGGCAGGCGAACCAACGTCCGCTCTCCTCGACCAGATAGGCGCGCCCATCCTGCGAGCGCAGCCTGTAGCTCAGGGCGTAAGGGACGCCCGAGCCGTCATCAAGGCGCTCCTCGCCGAACAGCGCCGCTTGGCGCACACCGGGGACGCCGCCGACCTGGCTTTGCTCGAGCTGCGTGATGGTCTCGAAATCATGCCCCCAATCGCCCTGCAGCACCTTCTGCACATCACCCACGAAGGTGAGAACGCCAGAGCGCAGGTCCCAACTATAGGCAAGGAAGCCGAGCGAAGCGAGGACACCGCCGGGATCGACCGGCCGATGCTCCGCGCTCGGACCGCCAGATCCCTCCTGGTGCCGCGCTGCGCGGCCTGCCGTTGCGGGCGAAAAATCGTTCATAACCCCTGCCGATCGAAGCGAGGATGGCGCGATGCCACTTATGGCTCGCCCATCAGGGCATAAGCGCGCAAAGCGATTAAATTACTCTGAATCCAAGCGCTGCTCAGATAAGGAATCGACAAGGTTGACAAAAGGTTAAGGACCCGGCCGAACGGGCCGCCGGCCGGCAACGACCGCATCGAAGGCGGAAAGAAGCGCCGGCCGGAGGCCGGCGGACCAAGAGGGAAGAGCCGGCAGGTGGCCGGCGATCCAAGCAGAGAGAGCCGGCTGGCGCCGGCGGTCCAAGAGAGAAGGGCCGGCAGGTGGCCGGCGGTCCGAGGCTCAGTCGCCCTGGCCGGGGTTCGGCGAGAAATGGGTCTCGAGCTTGTTCGGCACGCCGTCGAATTCCTTGCCGTCGGCGGGGCCTTCCCGCTTGATCGTGATGTTCGGCCAGGTCTTGGCGTAATCGGCGTTGAGTTTCACCCAGGATTCGAGGCCGGGCTCGGTATCAGGCTTGATGGCGTCGGCCGGGCATTCGGGCTCGCACACGCCGCAATCGATGCATTCATCGGGATGGATGACGAGCATGTTCTCGCCCTCGTAGAAGCAATCTACGGGGCACACCTCGACGCAATCCATGTATTTGCATCTGATGCAATTATCGGTGACGACGTAGGTCATAGAGGTTCCCTGTCGCGGCGTTGCCTCACATCCCGCTTCCGCCGCAGGCGTCCATTGCCTACAAAACCTCGCGATGGGGCGCAAGGGCAACGATTTGGCCGCGGCTTCCCTCGTGCATGGCCCTCATGCGAGGGGTGAAGAACCGCTCCCTAAGAAGGCAAACGCCCCCAATCGGGGCCGTCGCCGGGCTCCGACCAAAGGCGCGATCCTTGTCTCGCCCCGCGCCAGGGTGTAGGCGGCTTCGGTTTTGGTTCGGCTCGGCTCAGGCTTGGCCCGGCCCCCCGCAGCAGCTGAACATGGCCCGACACCCGCACGAGATGATCTCGCAGAACCGGCTGAACGAACTCAAGAAGATCGCGATCGTCATCCACGACCTCGTGATGACGGCGCTCGCGGTCTATGTGGCGCAGCAATTGCGCTTCGACGGGTCCATCCTCGCCGGGTATCTGGCGCAGTTGCCGGTCATCCTCGCCTTCACGCTGCCCGGCGCCGCCCTCATCTATTGGGCCTCGAACCTCTACAAATCGAAATGGCGCTTCGCCTCGATCCCCGATCTCGTGAACATCGTTCGAGCCGCGAGCCTGCTCGCGATCGGCTTCCTGCTCGTCGACTACCTCCTCGTCTCGCCGCAATTCCTCGGCCATTTCTATTTCGGCAAGGCCTTCGTCGCGATCTATTGGGGCTTGCAGATCTTCTTCCTCGGCGGGCCGCGCTTCGTCTATCGCTGGTGGAAGGATCGCGGCCATAAGGTCGCAGCCAATCGCGAATTCCCGGCCGAGCCCGTGCTGATCCTCGGCCGATCCCAGGAAACCGACCCGGTGCTGCGCGCGATCCAGGCGGGGCAAGTGGCGGGGTTGCGCCCCGTCGGCCTGATCTCGCCAAGGGTCACCGATCTCGGCTTACGGATCCGCGGCGTGCAGATCGTCGGCACCTATGCGGATCTCGACGCCGTTGTCGCGCGGCTCGCCGTCGATGGCCCGACGCCGCGGCGCATGATCCTGTGCGCGAGCGCGCTGGAAGATGCGGCGGGGCTCGAGTCGATCTATGCGCTCGCGCGCCGCTACGGCATTGCGGTCAGCCAGACGCGTCCGCTCGTCGGCGGCGAGAGCCCGGAGGCCGCGCCCAAGCTCGCGCCCGTCGCCATGGAGGACCTCCTGCTGCGTGAGACGGTCGAGATCGACCGGCATCG
>Ga0318563_10001319_pt1 | contig 10539 bp, 10 predicted proteins | sample GRESIP066b5f19_FD_203689 | JGI IMG/M metagenome (GOLD analysis project Ga0318563, IMG submission 203689) | Tropical soil microbial communities from Luquillo Experimental Forest, Puerto Rico - GRE.SIPMG.066b5f19 | ecosystem: Environmental > Terrestrial > Soil > Tropical forest > Bulk soil... | reverse complement strand
GCTTGTGCCAGCGCCTCGTTCGTCGTCGCGAGATCGGCCAGCAGCAAACCCCCTGCCGTTGCGGCGGCTGCGCCGAGGAACTTCCTCCGGTTCATGTGCGCGACCGGGTCGGTCGGCGCCGCTGGTCTTTTATCGTCCGATCGAGATGAATCCATGGCGTCCTCCTATGTGGATCGTTATGTTGGCATTGCCAGGCATTGCCGCCGCGCGCCCATGCGCTTTCATGCAGGAGCCCTCCTGAACAACGTGCGCGTGAACGCCCCGTCGAACCACGGATGGACCGACAGCCGTCTGAACCACGGCGTGGAGCGCGAGCGCTTGCGCTCGGCCGAGCCGAGCGCCGCCCTGTCCGCGAGCTGGTGCATCGCAAAGAACTGGCAGCCTCGACCGACTTTCTGCTCGACGAAACGGCAGCCGTCCCACATCGGGCATTCGAGCAGGATCGGCAGGTGCTCGAGCTGGTACCAGGCGAGAAACTCGACGCGGAAGTCTTCGGGCGTCCACAACCCGACGTGGAACAGCCAGGTGCCGCCCTGGCGCCCGTAACGGCCACCGGTGAAGAGCACCGTCATCTGCTTTGCGCCGGAAACTTCGGCCGCGAGCGGGTCGTCGACGCCGCAGACGATCAGGGTCCCGCGGCCGTCGTCGCGCACGTACACTTCGGCATCCGCTGCACAGCCGATCGCCGTGCGGCGGATTTCCGCCGCGTCGGCCGCTGCCAGCTCCCAGATCAACATCGAGCGTCACCCGGACATTTCGATTCGCAGATCTCCTGCGCCCTCCCGCCCGCGCAAACCAATATAACCGATATGCCGGTGGCGGGTGATCTCGCTAAGGAGTTCGCGCAGCGGGTTGTAGCCGCTGTAGAAGCGCGTGTAGTCCCGCTGCGCGCGTGCCGCGAACAACGGCTTCAGGATTTCATCACCGTAGAACACCGCATTCAGCAGGTCTTCGTCGGTCTTGAACGGGCCGCGCGTCCGCCTCACGCGCTCGAGCGCGGGCGGAACCAGATCGCCGCAACGCCCGCTGACGAACGTGTCGCCGTCGCGCACTGCGCGCTCCATCAACTTCGGCGCGATCGGCGCCGGCGGCTTGCCGTAGTAGCCGAGGCAGTACTTCCGGAGCTCGTCCGGCACGGTCCTGTACCGCTCGCCCTGCATCACGTTGAGGACCGCCTGCGTCACCATGAACTGGGCGGTCGGACTCACAACCGGCACGTAGCCCATGTCTTTGCGCACCTGCGCGGTCTCGTGCAGGATTTCATCGAGCCGATGTTCGATGCCGATCCCGCGCAACTGGTTGACGAGGTTCGTAATCATTCCGCCCGGCATCTGATGCTCGAGCACGCGCTCGTCAAACTCGAGGGGCTCGCCGCGCGGTTTGTCCCAGCGATGGCATGCGTAGCGGAAGTAGCCGGCGACTTGCTCGAGCGCTTCGCGGTCGAGTCCGGTTGCATAGCTGCGCGCGACGAGCTGGTCGTGGATCCATTCCGCGGGCGGGTGCGACGCACCGTGGGCGAGCGGCGAGACGCACGTATGGAGCTTGTCGGCGCCGGCTTCCACGCCGGCAATGAGCGCATCGGGCGCCCGCCCGGTCATGCAATGCGAATGGATGTTGATCGGGACGGGTCCGATCGCTTTGCGCAGCGCCGGGATGATCGTACGGATCCGCTCCACCGAGAGCATTCCGCTCGGATCCTTGAGATTGATCTCGTCGGCGCCGATCGCCACGAACTGCGCGGCCTTCGCCGCGTAGTATTCGTCGGTGTGCACGGGGCTCCACGAGAAGACGAGCGTGCCCATTACCATCAGGCCGATTTCATTCGCCTTCGCGACGCATACTTCGACGTTCCCGAGGTCGTTGAACTGGTCGTAGATCGCGACCTGCGCGATGCCGTTCGCCTTGAGCCGCTCGATCGCGAGTTCGACGACGTCGTTCGGAAAGACCTCGAACGTCCACAGGCTTTGTCCGCGGACGATGGCGTTGATCGGTGTGCGCGTGATGAGCTTGCGCACATGGCGCATCCGCTCCCACGGGTCTTCCTTCAGGAAGCGCACCGAGACGTCCCACACCGCACCGCCGATCAGGTCGATCGAATCGAAGCCGACGCGGTCCATCCGCGCGGCGACGGGCAGCATGATCTCGTTGGTCATCCGCGTCGACCACAGGCACTGATGCCCGTCGCGCAGCGTCTCGTCGACGATCGGAATGTAGCGCTGCGTCGTCACAGCGGCCTCATGATCGTGCGAATGAACTGCTTGTCGAACCAGTCGTGCTTGCACAGCCGATGCCACCACGGCGTGTCGACCGAGCGATTGCGCGCGTCGGACTTGAGCGCCTGCAGCTCAAGGTATTGAAGTGTGGCGAAGGTGTAGCTCGAAGCGTCGAGTGCGCGGAAGAGCTCGCAGCCGTACCATGAGGGCTCCTCGAACAGCATCGGCATGTGTTCGTACTGGAACCACGCATCGAATTCGTTGAGGTAGTCGAACGGGACCGGGTACTTGAGCAAATAGACGATCGCTCCCTTTCGATCGGATCCGCCGCGGTAGACGCGCACGCCGGTCCACGTCGTCGTCGCCTGACCCGTATCACCGTTCGCGGGAACGAGTGCGGCATCGCCGCGGTCGACGCGCACACCGCCGGGGCGCCCGTCCGGTGCGTACCACTCACCGTTCGGCGTTGCAGGCCGCTCGGCGTACTCGGCGATGCGGACGTAGCTCATGCGGTGAATTCGGCGGCGACGGTGGCGTTATTCCCGTACCTTCCGCGGAGCACCTTCTTGTCGATTTTGCCGTTGGCAGTCCTGGGAAGCTCGGCGACGATGCTGATCGTCCGCGGTTTCTTGTAACCGGCCAGCTCGCGCGCGCAGTGCACACGAAGCTCGTCTTCGCCAATCGCACAACCCGGCTTCGCGACGATGAGCGCGAACACCGCTTCACCCCACAGCGAATCGGGCACGCCGATCACCGCGCATTCGGCGACTGCCGGATGGCGATACAGCGCATCCTCAACCTCGCGCGGATAGACGTTGTACCCGCCCGAGATGATCATTTCCTTCTTCCGGTCGACGATCGTATAGACGCCGTGCTCATCCACGCTCGCGAGGTCCCCGGTGTGGCACCAGCCATCGCGGAGGATCTCCGCGGTCGCATCGGGATCGTTCCAATAGCCGGCCATCACGTGCGAGCCCGCAACGACGAGCTCGCCGACTTCGCCCGCACCGACGTCTCGTCCATCGGCGCCGACGAGCCTCACGCTGACACCTGTCGCCGCACGTCCGGTCGCGCCGGCGGCGACGAGCTTGCCTGTGACCGGGTCCGACCGATGGTCGTGCTTCCCCAGGATAAGGTCAGGATGCGGTGCTTCGGTGAGCCCATAGATCTGGACAAAGATCGGGCCGAACGTGGCTAGCGCGCGCTCGAGCACCGGCGCGGGCATCGGCGCACCCCCGTAGATTACGGTGTGCAGGCTCGAGATGTCGAAACGTTCGCGCTCCGGCGCATCCGCAAGCATCGCCACCATTGTCGGCACCATCCAGCTCATCGTCGCCTTGTGCTCTGCGACGAGGCGGAAGAATTCACCTGGCGAGAACTTCGCCGAAAGCACGTTCTTCCCTCCCTTCGCGAACACCGGCAGGACCTTGGTTCCGCTTCCGTGCGCAAGGGAGGCGACATGCAGCATCGCGTCATCGGGTGTGACGAACATCTCGTTCGCATAGGTGATGAGCACGCTCGCCCATCGGGCGGCCACCGTCGTGAACGCCCCTTTGGGCCGGCCCGTCGTGCCCGATGTATAGCCGATCATGTAGCCGGCGCCGTCCCTCGTATCGACTGCGAAGGGTTCCGAACGGCCTTCGCGCAGAACGTCATTCCAGACAAGTGCATCGGAAACACCCGGAAGCGCGTCGACCGCGATCACGTGCCGCAGCGAAGGGAGCCGCGGGCGAATCTGCGCAACGACGCCCGTAAATGCGAAGCTCGTGACGAGCACTGCGGCACCGGAATGACACAGGATGAATTCGATCTCGGGTGCGACGTAGCGTGGATTTACCGGCACGCGGATGAGTCCCGCTTTGATCAGCGCGAAGTCGGTGACGACGAACTCCGGACAATTTGCGAGCAAGACCGCGACACGCTCTCCTTTCGTGACGCCGAGCGCGTGAGCTAGCGCAGAGGAAAGGCGGTTGCTCTCGGCTTCAACGTCGGCGAAGGTCATCGAATACGCATTACCGGCGAGAGCCTCGCGCTCCGCAAATTCGCGTCCGGCGCGCGAAATGAGCTCGGCGAGCATATTCATCGTCGGGCTCCGTCTAGCCGTTCCGACCGAGGATGACGGTCGCGTTGCCGGCGAGAACGCCGCCGAATCCGTGCGCGAGCACCCTGCGCGCGTTCGCGACCTGGCGTCTTCCGCATTCGCCTCGCAACTGGCGCACGGCTTCGACGAGCAGAAAGATTCCGAACATTCCAGGATGGCAATAGCGCAAACCGCCGCCGGCGGTATTGACGGGCAGCGTCGAGCCCGGCCCGATGCCCCGCTCGACCAGCGCGCCGCCCTCGCCTTTGCTGCAGAACCCGAGGTCCTCGAGACCGAGCACGACCATGATCGTGAACGCATCGTAGATCTGAAGGACGTCGATGTCTTTCGGGCCGAGGCCAGCCATCTCGAATGCAGCGCGCCCGGACTGTACGCCAGCCGTTTCGGTGAAACTGCGCATGTTCGTCATGTAGCAGTGGCTGTGGCTCTCGCCGGTTCCGAGCACGCTCACCGCGGGTTTTCGGGATTTCCTGGCACGGTCGAGCGTCGTGAGAACGATCGCGCCACCACCGTCGGTGACAAGGCAGATGTCGAGCTTGCGCAGCGGATCGCTGACGAGCGGGGACGCGAGAACGTCGGCGACGGTAACCGGCTCGGGCTTCAGCGCCTCGGGATTGAGCGACGCCCATTCGCTCGCGGCGACCGTGACCTTCGCGAGTTGCTCACGCGTCGTGCCGTATTCGTGCATGTGGCGTTGCATCACCATCGCGTAGCCGGAGATCGGGAAGAGCGGGCCATAGGGCCGCTCGTAGGGCAGCATGTCGGCGCCGGTGACGAGCTTGCCGGCATCGCTCCGCTGGGTACTCGCGTACGCAATCACCGCGACTTCGCACTGTCCCGAAACGATCGCCCGAACCGCGTGGCCCACGTGCGCGACGACCGAAGCTCCGCCGATATTGGTCGAATCGGTGACCTTCGGCTGAATGCCGAGCTGATCGGCGAGCGTCACCGACGGCATCCAGTAATACGGCGTGACCGCATAGAGCCCGTCGACGTCGCGAACCGAAAGATCCGCGTCGACGAGCGCCTTGTGCGCGGCCTCTGCCATGATCTCGGCGACGCTCTGCCGCGACTCCCATCCGATTCCCGCCGTCGCCGCACCGACGACCGCGACCTGCCCCGACAGCGCTCCGACGCTCATGCGCGACGAAAGAGCGGAATCGCGATGCCTCCTCCCGCGTCTTCGAACAACACTTCGACGCGCATTCCGACCGCGAGCGCGTCGAGCGGCGTGTCGACGACGTTGGTCATGATCCGCACGCCTTCGTCGAGATCGATCATCGCCACCACATACGGGACCTTCGTCTTGAAATACGGATCGCCCGACTGCCGCACGACGGTGAACGTGTGGACCGTGCCCTTTCCGGAGCCGCGAATCCAGTCGACGCGTCCGGAGCCGCAGTGCGGACAGCGTGGACGCGGGTGCCAGAACGTGCGCCCGCAATCGGTGCATCGCGGTACGACGAGAACGCCCTCGGCAGCCTTGCTCCAGAACGTCGCGCCAGCGTTGCGCATTTCCGGCAACGGGCGTGCATGCGCCCGTTCGGACTTCATCGGAGCGGATCCTGTCGTCGCCATGGGGCGCAAGCGCTCTCAGCGTGCGAGCGCGAGCTCCGCGCCGGCAACCCGCACGCGCAGCTCACCGACCTCGTGTTGGCGCCGCAGGTACTGGACGAGCTCGAGCAGCGGCGACGTGTGGTAAGAGTAGCTAAACGTCTCGCGCGCGAGCGGCGCGAGCAGCTCCTGGTCGTAAAACGCGGCGAGCAGGATGTCTTCGTCGTCTGCCGCCGGGCCAAGCGCCTTGCGCAACCGCGGCACCCACGGCTCGACGTGCGTGCCGGCGCGCTCGTTCGCGAGCACCCCCGGCTCGACCTCGGCGCGCTCGAGAAACTCCTTCGACGGCGTCGCTGCGAGGCGGCCGTAATAGCCCATCGCGTACTTGCGTATCTCATCGGGGATCGTCTTGTAGCGCTCGCCCTGCATGACGTTGAGCACCGCCTGCGTCACCACGTATTGCGCGAAGGGACTGACGAGGATCGGATAGCCGAGGTCCTCGCGCACGTGCCCGACTTCCTCGAGGATCTCGGGCAGGCGATCGCCCATCTGCATTGTCTGCAGCTGCGACTTCAAGTTCGAGATCATTCCCCCCGGCACCTGATGCGAATAGAGCGATGGGTCGTAGGCGACGACGCGCCCGCGCGGCTTGCCCTCGCGGACGCAGAGCCAGCTGAAATAGCCGCTGATCTCGGCGATCGCCTCCATGTCGAGCGACGTCTCGACGCCCAACCTCGCTGCGCGCTCGACAATGTCTTCGACCGCCGGGAGCGAGGCGCCGTTCGCCAGCGGCATCACCGCGGTGTGCACGTAGTGGAAGCCCGCCTTGATCGCCTCGCTGTATACCTCGGGCGCGAGGCTCGACTGGCAGTGCGAATGAAGCTCGACCTTCGTCTCGCCCGCCGCGTGCATCACGACCGGGAACAGCGTTTTCGCCCGCTCCGGCGTAAGCAGCCCGGTGGGATCCTTGACGCCGACTCGATCGGCGCCGAGCGCGATCAACTCGCGAATCCGCGCCGCGTAGTAGTCGTCCGTGTGCACCGGGCTCACCGTGTAGACGGTGACGGCGGTCACCGTCATGCCGGCGGCCTTGGCCGACGCGATCGGCACTTCGACGTTGCGGTTGTCGTTCAGCGCATCGTAAACGGTGACGTTCTTGAGGCCGTTTCGCGCCAGCACCTGCGAATTGAGCTCGACGATATCGTCGGGGAACAGCTCGAATGTGTACAGGCTCTGGCCGCGCAGGAAGCCGTCCGTCGGCGTCGAGAGCCTCGCGGAGAGCATCTCGACGCGCCGCCAGGGGTTCTCGTGCAGATAGCGAACGCACACGTCGAAGACCGCGCCACCCAGCATGTTCACGTAGTCGTAGCCGGCGCGGTCGATCGTCGACAGAATCGGCGCCATCATCGCGGTTGTCATCCGCGTCGCCCACAGGCACTGGTGGCCGTCGCGCAATGTCACGTCGATGAAACGGAGGCGGCGCATCGGTCAGCCCATCGGATCGATGACGATCAGCGCCTGGCCCATATCGACCGGCTGCGCATCGTTGACCAGCACGTGCGTGACGCGTCCCGAGGTGCCCGCCGGCAGCGAGTTCATCAGCTTCATCACCTCGATGATGCACACCGTAGCATCGGGGCTCACTTGTTGCCCAACTTCGACGAAGGGCTTCGCCCCCGGCTCCGGGCAGCGGTAGAAAGTTCCGACCATCGGCGACTTGATCACGACGCTCCCGGCGCGAATGTCGCTCGGAAGCTCGGGTGTGTACGGTGGCGAGTCCGGTATGTCGTTCTCGGTTCTGGCGGGTTTCCCGACGTTTGCCGCTTCAACGGCAGCCTGCGGTGGCGTCGTGACGGCGGACGGATTCGCAACGCCCGGCCGGGATTTGCGCAGGTCGAGCTCGATGTCGCCGATCTTCAAATGAAACTCGGAAAAGGCCTCGGCGGACTTGATGAGCTCGACGATCTGCAGCAGATCGTCGTAGGTCAGGATTTCTTTGCCCACTTAAGCCGTCTCCTCTGAGTCCCGTCCGGTCCGGAGCGCGCAACTCGCCATCGGATTTACCCGGTCGCCGGATGCAGTCTCACCCCGGACGGGCCGCGAGCGGCCTTGCCGAGGAGAGATTATTGAAGCCGGAATCGCAAATAAAAAGCTAGTATTTATTGATCCGAGCTAAATATCCACTTTATTCCACCGGGGCGCTCGCGTCCCGACGCGCGTTGCAATGCCCCGTGAGGTATGCAATCCTCCGCCGCGAGCGACGGCGAGACACGCCTCGGGCGCGACTCGCTCCGGACTCGAGCGAGTTTCGTCGTGAGCCAACAATCCCGACCCAATTTGCGCCGCTTCGGATTCGTCGACGTCACGCTGCGCGACGGGCACCAGTGCCTGTGGGCGACCCGGATGACCACGGCGATGATGACGCCGATTCTCGGCACGCTCGACCGCGTCGGCTACGAGTATCTCAACATCCTCGGCGGCGCGGTGTTCGACGTATGCGTGCGCTTCCTGCACGAAAACCCCTATCGGCGCGTCGCGCTCCTCTGCAGCCGCCTCGCCACGCCCTGCGACGCGCTCACGCGTGGCCAGAGTCTGTACACGTTCGAGCTGTTTCCGGATGACGTCGTCGCGCTCAACTCGCAACTCCTGGCGCGCCTCGGCATAAGGCTTCTGACAGTCTACGACGCGCTCAACGACAACCGCAACGTCGAGTCTTCGGTGCGCTCGGCCCACGAGGCCGGGATGCTCGTGAACACGATGATCACGTACACGCTGAGCCCCGTGCACAGCGACGCCTACTACGTCGGGCGCGCGAAGGAGCTTCGGGCATTGAAGGCCGATTTCATCTCGATCAAGGACCCGACCGGGCTGCTCACGCCCGAGCGTGCGCGCACGCTCTTCCCTGCAGTCGTCGGCGCCGCGGGCCCGATCCCCGTGCAGCTCCACTCGCATTGCCAGTCGGGACTCGCTCCCGAGGTCTATCAGATCGCGGTCGCGACCGGCTTCCGTCACGGCTACACGGCGGCCGAGCCGCTCGCGAACGGCGCGTCATTGCCCGCCACCGAGGACATCGATGCACGCGCGCGTTCGCTGGGATTCGCCACCGGAATCGACCGCCGCGCGCTCGCCGAAGTCTCCGGGTATTTCTCATGGCTCGCCGAGCGCGAAGGCAAGCCGCGAGGCCGCATTGCCAAATACGATCCGGCGCTCTACGAGCACCAGGTGCCCGGCGGGATGATCTCGAACCTCAAGTCGCAGCTCAAGGCGGTCGGGATGGAAGATCGGTTGCCGGCGATTCTCGAGGAGACTGCGCGGGTACGTCGCGATCTCGGCTACCCGATTGTGGTGAGCCCGTTCGCGCAATTCATCGTCACGCAGGCCGTGCTGAACGTCGTTCAGGGTGAGCGGTACAAGACGATTCCCGACGAGGTCCGCAAGTATGCGATGGGTTTCTACGGCAGGCTCGCCGCGGAGCCCTCGCCTGAATTCCTGGAGCGCGCCAACATCCGTCCGGAGGAGTTCGTCACCGAGCCTCCTGCGCGGCACATCACGCCCTGGCTGCCGCGGCTACGCGCCGAGCTGGGAGCCGCTGCGGGCGACGAGGACGTGCTTCTCTCCGCGTTCTACGACAAGAGCCTCCTCGCGCCCCTCGCGAAGCCGGCGCCGGCGTATGAATTCCGCACTTCGCCGCTCTACGAGTTGATCCGGCATATCGGGACCCGCGGCGGCATCTCGCACGCCCACATTCGGTTCGCGGGCACGGACATCCGTCTGTCCGCCTGATTGCGCCCGCGCGCACGCGGATGTGACCTTGACCCAACCCACAGGCGCGCAGCTCGCCGCGATGGCGGTCGCCGGTCTGGCGGGCGTGATCCGCGGCCTCACCGGATTCGGCGGAGCAATGGTGCTGACGCCGCCGCTCGCGTTGCTGCTTGGCCCTCAGCTGGCAATTCCCATCGTGCTGCTCCTCGAGGCGTTCGCCGGAGCACCGATGATGCGCGACGCCGCGAGGCGTGCGAGTTGGCGGACGCTCGCGCCGATCACATTGGCCGCATTCGTCACGATTCCACTCGGCGGCTATGTCCTGGTCCATGCCGACCAGCAGCTCCTCCGTCGGGCAATCGCGGCGATCGTCGTCGTGTTCGCGCTACTGCTGCTGCGAGGATACCGCTATGACGGCGCACGCGGACTGCCCGGCTCGGTCTCGGCCGGCGCCGTAGGCGGCACGCTGCTCGGCGCCGCGGGTATCGGCGGGCCGCCGGTGATCCTGTATCTGTTGTCCGGCCCCGACCCGATCCAGGTCACGCGCGCAAACCTCACGCTGTATGTTGCGTTCAGTTCGGTTGCGGGGCTCGCGATGCTTGCGACTCGCGGGATCCTGAACACGACGACACTCGCCTCGACGCTGGTGCTCGCGCCGCTCTATTTCGTCGGCGTGTTGCTCGGCGCGCGCCTGTTCGCGCGGTTCTCCGACAAGCGGTTCCGGCAGTTCACGCTCGTATTGTTGCTCGCCGTGTCTACTTTCATAATGTTCGCGTGAAGACTCGGGGCGCAGACCGCTTGATCGGCACGCTCGCCAAAGCCGGCGTCCGACGGATTTTCACAGTGTCAGGCAACCACATCATGCCGGTGTTCGACGCGGCGTTCGACGGTGGCATCGAGCTCATCCAC
>Ga0318563_10001316_pt1 | contig 10544 bp, 10 predicted proteins | sample GRESIP066b5f19_FD_203689 | JGI IMG/M metagenome (GOLD analysis project Ga0318563, IMG submission 203689) | Tropical soil microbial communities from Luquillo Experimental Forest, Puerto Rico - GRE.SIPMG.066b5f19 | ecosystem: Environmental > Terrestrial > Soil > Tropical forest > Bulk soil... | reverse complement strand
AATATGAACAACCAACCACTAACACGAGTTTTGCTGCAGAGTGGTTGCCATGCCAAATTCAAAAGAAATCAAAGACGGGTCATAGGAGCAAGAGCATTATTGCCACAGCATTTAAGCCAAAAAAGGCCAGTGTTTGATGGGCCAGGTGCCCAAACAGGTAATTTCTCGCGGTGCTTTTTAGGGGGATTAAGGTTGATTTCTGATCTAGTTTAAGGATAACGATTTGAGGAAATGCTGTAGTGGTGCAACGTACAGAAGATCTGGGCGATCCCCGAATTTTAAGTGAAGGATGGGAAGGTTAAAAATAATTAATCATTTTGTACGGAAAATCGGTTCCCGGTAGTCTTAGTATAAAATTGTTTATGAAATCCATGTTACTGGCCATCATGCTTTGTGGCATATTTGTAGCCGGCAAAGCCCAAAATGCCACAAAAATCATCAAGACTTACTTTTCGGGGTACGAAAAGAAAGATTGGAGTATCACTTCCAGCCAACTTGCCGACGGGTTTACCTTTACAAGTCCCGCCCCCGATGACCACATCCCCCTTGACGTGTACAAACAGCGGTGCTGGCCACAGGCAAAATTTATTAAAAAGTTCGATTTCATAGCCATAGTTCAGGATGGGGACCATGCATTCGCCCTCTATAATATCACCACCACCGATGAGAAGATCATCCGGAATGCAGAATATTATACCTTCAGCGATGGCAAGATAAAATCCATTGAATGCTTTTTCGGCGGCTCGGGGGCCGGTTATCCCAGTAATGCAAAGTAAATCAAAACATTATGGAGAAATTCCTATTCATTATCCGGGAGGACCTTAGCAAGCTTAAGCAGTGGAACGAAGAAGAGCGGTATAATGCTATTCGCCAAATGGATAAATGGGTGAAGTCCCTGGTCGAAAAGGGCAATTATATATCCGGCGATGTATTGCGGATCACCGGGAGCTATGTAAGCAAGAGCCAGGTCCTTTCAGACGGCCCGTTCATTGAAGCAAAAGAAGGCATCAGTGGCATTATGTTTATGGAAGCAACCGATTTACAGGACGCCATATCTCTGGCGCAAACCTGCTCCTTTGTTCAAAGTGGTGATATGGCCATTGAAGTCCGTCCCCTGATGGGCGTGAAAGATATAAGGGAATTAGGCAATGAAGGAAGAACAACCGGCAGTTGACAAATTATACAAATCCCATTTCGGGAAAATGGTAACAGCCATGCTTCAGTTTTCAAGGGATTTGGACCTTGAAACAGCTGAAGACCTGGTACAGGATGCTTTTTATTCGGCTCTTTCCACATGGAAGGTCACAGGTATCCCGGACAATCCCGCGGGATGGTTGTACAAAGTCAGCAGAAACAAGGCCCTTAGTCTCCTGAGAAGGAATAAATCATTTAAAAACCCTTTCGGAGGGGATCAAGCTATTACCGAGGGCGCAGAGCTGAATGAGGACCTCTTTGATGACCGAAAAATGTATCTGCTGTTTGCCTGTGCACACCCGCGTTTGTCCTCGAAAATGCAGGTAGTAATTACTTTAAAATATGTAGCTAACCTTCGGGCGGAATCACTCGCCAAGGCGTTGGGTATGACGATTGACGGTATTGATAAGGTCCTGTCACGGGCGAAAAGCCTGATCAGGATGGAAAACATATTTCTAAAAGAGCCCACGCCCCAGCAATTGAAAATAAGATTGCCTATTGTACATAAGATCATTTATCTGATATTCAATGAAGGGTACCGGGCAGGAAGTGGTAAAGAAATCATCCGGGAGGATCTGTGCGAAGAAAGCCTGATCATGACAAAATCTTTACTGGACAATCACATTTGCAACGCAGATACGGCTGCACTATATTCATTGCTATTGTTCAATGCGGCAAGGCTGGGTGCCCGACTTACTTCGTCAGGAGAATTACTCGATCTCACGGAGCAAGATAGGGCCTTGTGGGACAGCGACTTGATCGCCCTTGGCCATTATTACCTCACCCAATCACAAATTCCGGGGGAAATTTCTTCCTACCATTACGAAGCAGCGATTGCCTACCTCCATAGTCATGCAAAAAGTTTTGCGGATACCGATTGGGCGACCATCACGCAATTATACACGAAGTTATTGCACGGCAACCCCAATCCCTTTATCTCGCTCAACTATGCCATCGCACTTTACTATGATGGACAAAAACATTCTGCCTTTGATGTGCTGGAAGGCTTACGTAAGACTTTTCTCGAACAGTATTATTTATTACATGCTGCGTTGGGAAAATTGTATTTGTTGGAAGGGGAATATGATAAGAGTGACTTTTATTTGAATATGGCGCTATCACTGACTTCATTTCAGGCGGAGAAGGATTTTGTGAGGAAGATGTTGTTGAAAAATTGAGGTCGGGAACCCTATAGTTTCAACTGAACAACCCCATTAAAACAGAGATGGAACCAGGTTTGGTTCGGCTGGTTAAGCGGCTATCGGGGGAAAAGACAAGGTAGAGTGACAGCGATTTTGGTACAACCAGGATTTTCCGGAGCTCCTCCAGGCTGCCATAAGGCTTCTTGCGGAAGGCAATGGCGTAGAACTCGTCCTGCATGGTTCGATGTAGCCGCTCACAGAGGCCATTGCTTTTGGGATGACGGTCCTGAGTGTTGCTGCATTCAATGCCCTCTATGCGCAAACAGAGCTCGCACTCGTGGTGCTCAGGCTTTCCCTTGAACTCGGTTCCCCGGTCAGTCAAAACTCTCAGCGAGGGTATCCCGTGCTCCTCATAGAATGGCAGCACCTGGTCATTAAGCAGGTCGGCAGATGTGAGCGCATGTTTGGTTTCATAGACCTTGGCAAAGGCAACCCGGCTGTAGGTATCGATGAAAGTCTGCAGGCAGATCCTGCCAACACCCTTGATGTTGCCGACATGGTATGTGTCCTGGGATCCAAGGTAACCAGGATGCTCGGTTTCAATTTCCCCATGTGCTTCCCGTTTTTCCTTTTTGCATTCCAGGGCGATAAGCTGCGCCTCGGTGAGGAAAAGACCTTCTTCGGTTACCCGGGCCTTCAGGAACTATAATCGATTGTCAAAAACTTCCCGGTCATGCCTCATCCATACACTTCGAACACCTCGCGGGGAAAGAAAAATACCCAGCATTCTAAGCTCATTGGAGGCCCTCGGCTGACCATAGGCCGGAAAATCAAATGTCATCTTTACAACTGCTTCCTCCACAGCTGCTTCAACCCGGTTCTTGTGATTCGGCCTGCCGCGACTGATGTCATAAAGTGCCGCCTCGCCGCCAGTATCGTACAATTCTTTAATCCTGTAAAAGCTGTCCCGGGAGTATCCAATCACCTAGCATGCCTGGAAGACATTGCCTAAATGTTCTGCTAATTGAAGTAAACCAAGCTTGGATTTGATTAATTTCGATTCATGTTTCATGATCTGACATATTGTGGGTTGACTAATGGTATCATTACCTTAAAGCTAATCCCTGTTGTCGGATCGCATTGTGACTAGTTCAGTTTAGGTAACCTGATTTTAATCCGTCCTCTCGGATTAAATATTATCCTAACCAATTCAACAATGAACCCACAGGTCGAATCTAAATCAGAAAAAGCTCTTATTCAAACAATGGGGGGTATGAGGTATAAAAGAATCTGGATTAATCTTTCTATCGCGGGGTTATCCATGGTTGGCCTTTTAGGTCTGTTGCTGAGAACTAAGATCCTTTTGCCCCTGCCGTTGATCAATTACAATCACCTTCTTGAAGCGCATTCACATTTCAACTTTAGCGGATGGGTAACTTTATCACTAATGATATTAATGGTTAGTGAATTAGTGCCGCAGCAATCACCGAGCAATCTTAGATACGATTGGCTCATCGGCACGGCAGCAGGTGTTTCATGGTGCATGATGATTGTATTCCTCATTAAAGGATATCATGCCTTTTCCATTGTTGTCTCGACCGTTTTTATCACCATTACTTATGTATTTGCTTTCGTCTTCACACTAGATTTGATGAAAACGCGTTTGCCCAAGGCAGTCCGCCTGCTCGCTGTATCTTCCCTAGCATGTCTAGTCCTTTCTTCCTTCGGTCCTTTCGTAATAGATTATATTTTTTTCAGTAATTCATTTCAGTCCTTTACCTTTCTATATCGCGACTCATTGTTCACTTATCTTCATTTTCAATACAATGGTTTTTTCAGCTTGGCCATACTTGCCTTATTGTTCAATGAGATCCTGAAAAAAGGCCACCCGAACCCTAATACAAACATGGATCTTTTTGCATATATTCTGGTAATTTCGCTGATTCCGTCTTTATTTCTCTCTTACATGTGGCAGGATCCAGTAGCGGCTTACCGTGCCATTGCTATCGTCGGAAGCGGTCTAACCCTGGTCAGTGGCATACTTTTTATCCGGGCGTACTCACCACTGCATGGAAAATTTTTACAAGGGGACGGACTGGTAGTCCGTGCACTCATTTTGATTTCCATGATTTCATTTGTCCTCAAGCTCTTCCTTCAATGCTTTACTATCATTCCGGTGATTGGCAATGAAATATTTGGCAACAGGCCAATCATCATGGCGTTCCTGCACTTAGTGTTTCTTTCCTTTGTTACACTTTTTATCCTTGCATTTTTTGCCAAAAAGCAAATTCTTGATCCTAAGAAGAAAATAACCAGAGTAGCGTTGATTTTTTTCGCAGCTGGTGTTTTGCTTAACGAAGTCATTTTGATTAGTCAGGGTCTTATCACAGTCTTCTCTCCTGCAACGGTCATCTTTCTCTGGTTGCTCTGGGGGGCAGCGATATGGTTAGCGATTGGTGCTGCCATGATTACCATTGCCCGCGCACAAACAAATACTTCTTCTTGAAAAAACGAAGCTCATTTTTCTCCATCATTTTTTCTCATGAATTCTAAAACCTTCCGGGCCTGTTCATCGGTGAGATCCTGGTTGGGCATCCTGATCAGGCATACAACCATGTCTGCTTGTGCCGCCTGGTCTTTATCAAGCATTACCTTGGTATTCGTGACCCAGTTCATGATCCACTCGGCAGTTCTTCTTTTCGTGACACCGTACCAGCCAGGGCCGACCAGCAATTCGGGTGTTAGTTTGTGGCAGGCAAAACATTTTTGTTGGTAGATGTCTTGTCCATCGGAGGCCATTTGCTGGTCAAGAGGATGTGTCAATTTTACAGTATCAAACCTTCCTACGCCTTTTGAGTTGATGCCGGCTAACATGACGACTGTGTCGTTCTTGCGCTTTGTAGCAGTACTTTCATTTTGAGACTGACTGCTGTTTTGGCCCTGGTTGTTTGTTCCGCACTGATACAGAAAGATACTTGTGAAGGCAAACATCGTGAAGAGAAGAGAACGTTTCATGATTTTTGAATTTAATTATTTTATAAGTTAGCCATGACGAATATGTCAGAAAATAAATGTATGCCATAGTGGGATGGCGACTCCCAGGTTCATTTCTTCTTGCTTCCTTTGGCCAATGTTCTGATATAATTTACCAATTCCCATCTTTGTTGTTCAGAAAATATGCTTTTGTAAGCGGGCATGGGAGCTCTTCCTTCAGAAAGTTTCCAGAATATAGCCCCGTCAGTCTCTTTCTGAACTGCATCCGAAGTATGATCTGCAGGTTTCGGATTGAGACCTGCAGAAGCTGGACCGTCTCCTTTGCCTTTATCACCATGGCAGGGCCCGCAATTTCCAGCATACAACGTTTTGGCCTCCGCAAGGTTTTGAGGATTGCTTGCTAAAGGATTCTTAACATTGTCAGAGGTGGCTGGTGCCACCCACGGTTTGCTTTGTGCAGATGACTCGTGGGATATCAGGAAAAGTAGGGCCATTCCATTGATAAATACCAGACTCCAGAAGGACAAATTATTTCTCCTGATTTGCGATTCTTTCATAACGAACATTGTTTTTGATTAAGGTGTGTTATTGATTTCGAATTAGGTTATCAGTCAAAGGTATTTCACTTTTACAGGAAGAATATTGATCTTGGTCATGAAAAATAGCATAAGGGGCATCGTTTGAAGAATTAATCAGCTCATTTCCTCAATTCGTAGTTGAGCCGGCATTCATTTGGTCCGCTTTATCCTGGAGCCAGCTCGATTTCTTAGATCTCTAATCTAAACATTTTATTTTAATAGTAAAGTGACTATTTTAAGGGATTTTGGTGGTTGTGGCCCCATGGCCTTGTGAAAGGAGTCCAGTGTATTGTTAACAGGCCGGTTACATACGACCGTTACATGGATAGAGCAATTAAAAGAAGCGAATTCAATGGACAGTTCCAAATTGTGACATCAAGGTTTGGTGCATTCGACCGGTAACTTTTTTTTCAGCTCAATGGATTTTGGAGTTTCTATGTTGGCAAATTAACTCCGGAACTATTAAAACGGGGCAAATAATTTTCATCTGTGACGGGTACTCGGTTCGTGGTATAAATCAACATGTTTTTTTGATCCAGTTGGATAGTCCATATGTCTCGCCAGGTGTTTTTCACCAGGATGGAGGTTACTCAAAGCTGCAAGAGACCTTAAAAATTGCTGATACCATTAAGGAGTATTATTTGGATAATAATATCGACGGCTTAACGCCAGACATTTAGCGAATATTCAAGTATAGGGAAGCTATCGAAGATTATAAAACCAATAATGATATAGCAACTTGGAGTGCTGTATTAACGTCTATGGTGGCTATAGCTTTTTTTATTATTGGTTTATTAAGAATTAAAGAATCGAAAGACAGCAGCTTACCTCAGACTTGCCGCAAACTGCTGACAGGTATGGATTATAATCATTTGTAATTCATATCATTTTTTGAATCTGACTTGGAGAGGTGAGGCCTTATTGGTTCTGTTTTTAGACCAATAAGAGGGTTAGTCGTTTGACTGGCTAGGTGCAGGGGACTGGACTTTTCTTGGTGAAATTTATGGCTCAAACGTAATTCCCTGCAACTTTTTCAAATGAATATGCGTCGCAAATGCATCCATCAGTAGAAAATGATAGGTTTATTTGAGGTAAGTATGCACTATAGCTCCCCCTGGAAAGACCTTTACGTCAACTAAATTCAGTTCGAGTGGCTTTGCAAGACCATTAAAGATCGCAAGTCCCTGGCCCAAAACAACAGGATGAGTAACCAGGTGGTATTCATCGATAAGGCCCGTACCTATCAGGCTCCGCATGAATCCCGCTCCGCCATGTGCTAAGATCGGTTTCCCCGCCTCCTGTTTGAGCGTTCTGATTCCTTCTGCGAGATCGCCATCGAATACCCTCGCCTCGGCCCACGAAGCCGCGGCAGGTGACAGCTCCGCGGTGGGCAATATCCCCCTGGCCGCATTATATCCCCTGGCATTCTCCACTGCCGCTGTTGTATTCGCCGGATCAATGCCCTTGAATCCTTTTATGGTAAAAAGGGCCTTGGGTATCTCATTCATCGGCGCGGCAAAATCCTCAGTCGAAATCGGCCAATAAGAAGCCATGTCCTGAAAAGTCTTGCTGCCCATGATATGCAGCCCAGCCGTATGGCACAGCCCGACGATCCAAGCCGTCAAATCCTCATCCATGGTCTTGAAGATCCAGTCGATCTTGCCATTGTGCGTGCCGACAAAACCGTCAACGGAAACGGACATCTTCATCATTAGCTTGCGCACAGTTCAACAATTTTATTCCCAAAGATAAGCTGCCATCACCGAAATGAGCGTGGCTATAATCGACATACTGCAGGCATCTCTGTATTACTGGCAAATTGCTGGCAAATTTTAAAAAATACAAGGGCCACTGTGAAAGTGACCCTTGTACTACTTGAATTCTATGTGCGCAGGAACAGGAATCGAATGTATAGGTGCAAAATACTTAAATGCATCTAGTTACAATGATGCGTAGAAGCTGGAGTAACAATAAGGTAACAATATCCAAATGCAAATCAACAAATGTCGGCAGCATTCTATTTCATAAATGGAGCAAACTTTTGAAACGCTATACGGCGACCTATTTGCAATGGGATGTATCGTAAATCGATTGAGGAGGATTGGCTTTGAAATACCCCAGAAGGATATATCCGAACATGCCATGAACATTTGGTGCTCCAGTCACCTGTAAAGAAACAATTTTGTTTTTAGAAAAGACTTCCCGCCAAAACCACGGCTTGGCAGGATTTGTGATGGTTGTGTCACGATCATTTGTAGAAAATGTTACACTCGCAACCTGGTCGTTGAGACTGTCCGTAGAAATGCCAAACACGACACGGCATGTGTCCTTCGTCGTGTCTTGAAAGTTGACATAACACGGTTGAGAACGTATGTGCCTGGCTTCGAGCTTTGATTTAGGACACGAAAAAAGTGCAAATGAAAAAGGTATTAGCAGGTAAATTAAGGGATGTTTCATGTTCCTGATTTTTAGGATTAAGGAAATTGTTTTGGAGCCTTATTTTGGCAGATGGGGAGAGTTCCCTTCAGTCATCCTCTATAAAGATAGTGTTGGGTAAATGCCATAGTCAATAGGCAATTATGGCTATCGCTCTAAGAGGCTGTCAGGTATTCTAACGTGACTGAAGGAGGAAGGAAGGAAGAGGCTAAACCAGTTTTTGCGCAGCGCTTTGGCTACAGTTTCATTCAGGGAAGCTACCTGAAGTTTTTTTTGTATATATGCCTGATATGAGCCCGACGGAGTCGAAGCTTATGACGCAGGCGTCTGCGATCATCCTATAGTTCAGACCTCCGCTCATCTGTTGGAGAATTTGTTTTTCGCGGGCGGTCTTGCAGCAATCTGGCGAATTCGTTCCTGACTGGGTTGCTGGATATGTTTGAAACAGGTTTAAGGTTTTCCTGGCAATAAACGGTGACATATGGAGCCCCGCACTGGTGCGCTTCTGCAATGCGTTTCATCTGGGGGAGGGTCGTATCTTTTATTAAATATCCTCAAACGCAGGTGCAAATCGCAGCAAACATTTTATCATCATCTTCTAGCGACCCTTACTGTCAATGGTCTTATAATACGAAAACTTAACAATATTAGCAACAAATTTCAATAGGCATTTTGGGTGATAGGCATCACCTGTGAAAGGTTGGAAAACATACAGCTGAATATCAAGTGCCCGGAACAGGAATCGAATTGATTCAATGAAGTGCAGTAGGGTAAAGGCTTTCAAAGGATGTTGGTACGCCTAAGTTGCAGTAGGTTTAAAAGGAACTGAATAATTATCTTGCACCGATTCGATGGGTAGAGCCTAATATATCAATGCAAGATTTTCGTTCCTTCTCAACAATTCTAAGATTTAATTGAGCTTCAAATCATTTAATTAAGTGAGTTATGGTGACGAAAAAAGCTTACATTTAATCAATTAAAACACCCCTCAAGGATTTCCTTCGCTTTGATTTTTTCTTCGGTTTTTAATCCGAGCATTTAATTAACCTTTAGTTGGTGTTGGTTAGTCACTTCCATAGATTGTCTATTTACCAAACAATAATTAATCAATTTATGTAGAAAACCAAAGCCTCATGAAAAAAATTCTGTTAGTAACCTTATGCAGCCATCTTCTTGTTTATAACGCCAGCGCCCAGAAAAGCGCAAGCACTTCCAATTCCGGGTTTTCCTTCGATGTATTCGGTGACTCGAGAACAATGCAGTATCTGCCGTATAAAGAAGCGGATGAGCAGGAGGCCCGAAAATTAATGGTGGACATGTTCAAACTTGTACTTCCGGAAAAGGTAGCGGAAGCGATTGTGCAAAAGGATGTCAAATTGATTTACGATTCATCCAGCCACGAGTTGATAGAGATAGTCATGCCTTTCGAAACCAGTAGTGAGGTGATGACCCTAACGATAGACAAGGGGTGGGTCACATCGGCATCTGTGGAGGATATCAAGCTGTTACCTGGGGTTCATCGCACAATGTATCGGGTTGAAGGGGGAAGGTGGGTTGCGAAGGAAGTTACCAGCGACGTTAGGGATGGGAAGGCCAAGTTTATTTTGAATACTGGCGACTTGGTGTGGTGGGGCATGCAAGCCGATAAACCTTCCAATAATCCATATTGGAAAATATTCAAAAAGGATATATTACGCAGACTGCCGGCTCCAGATGAAGAAATGAAAAAAGCTGGGCTGGAAGGCCGCTTGTTTGTCGGACCAGGCAACCACGAAGTCTGGGCTGACTCCACTGCGGAAGGATTGAGAGCGACTTTGCCTTATCTCAGTAAGCTTGGCCTATCCAGAGATAACTTTGTTTACAAGTTTGACTTCAGGGGAACCCGTTTCATTTTTCTTTGGACGGGCCCATATGACTACCGTCAGCCTTCCTCATGGACAGGTGCCCGCCCACCTTATGCGGAGCAGATGGTGCAACTAACCAGATGGTTGGATGAGGCCAAATCAACCGGAATAAAAAATGTATTCATTGCTTTTCATGACCCGGTCATTTGTCGGGCAGGGATGGGGCCGATTCCAGAGGCACAGAATCCGCGCAAATTGTTTGCGCCTTATGCAAAAGACCTGGATATCGTCGTATTTAACGGCCATGTACACACCACTGAGCTTTTTCAAGCTGATGGGGTTAAGTATTTTGTGCT
>Ga0318563_10001310_pt1 | contig 10553 bp, 9 predicted proteins | sample GRESIP066b5f19_FD_203689 | JGI IMG/M metagenome (GOLD analysis project Ga0318563, IMG submission 203689) | Tropical soil microbial communities from Luquillo Experimental Forest, Puerto Rico - GRE.SIPMG.066b5f19 | ecosystem: Environmental > Terrestrial > Soil > Tropical forest > Bulk soil... | reverse complement strand
CCCTAACCTCGCGCGGCGGCCTCGGCGCGGGCCTTGCTGACCTGGCTACGCAGGGCGGCAGGAACCAGGTCGTCGTGGCCCCAGCCGGCCAGCAGCGCGGCCAGCGGGCGGGCGCCGGCGACCGCGGGATCGCGCAGGCACGCGGCCAGCGCCGGGTACGCGTCCGGCGGCCGCCCGTGGCCCACCGCCTGGATGGCCGCCCTGACCTCATCCTCCGAGCCCGTGCACTCGAAGGGCTTGACCCCGGTGAGACCAGCCATCTCCTGGTACACCCCGGACAACGCTGGATCGGCGAACATGTCACCGCCGGTCTTGCGTATCGCAAGATCGTGGCCAAACAGCGCGGCAGTCGCCAGGAACACCCACGCGCACTTGGCGCAAGACCGGCACCAGCCGCCGCCGGGTGCCCGATTGCAGCTCACCGTACGCAGGTAGGCGTCCACGTCGCCGGCCAGCGAGGCGATGATCTGCACCTCGTACAGCGGCCGGAGCGGGCTGCTGTAGCCAGGCGCGCCGGGCAGCCAGCGGTCGCGGTAGGACCTGGCCGCGGCCTCGAACTCGTAGCTCTTGGTCCACTGATGGTTCACCGGCCGGCCGAGGTAGGACCGCACGTTCGGCTCGTCGTCGCTGCGCGAGTTGCCCGCCATGACGGGCCCGTTGCCGCGCAGGTAACCGGCGAGCATCGCACCGAACGCCAGATAGGCGGAGAACGGCGTGTGCCCGTTGGGATGGCCGGCCGCGTTCAGCGCGAGCAACTCGGGCAGGATCGCGCGGCGCACCTCCACCAGGCGCCCGCCCGACGCCAGCGACCCGGCCAGGCCGCGCAGCCGCTCGCCGGGGTTGTAGAGGAAGAAATCGACCGGCGCGGTACCGGAACTGGCGGACACGACGCGGGACAGCGCGAGTGAGTCCTTGCCACCGCTGAACAGCACGAGCGGCGGCCCCACCGGCGCGGCCCCGCCCGGCGCATCCTTGCCAGGAGCGTCTTCGCCTGCCGGGCCACGGATGACCAGGAACCCCGGCGCGGTGTAGTCGATCTGGTTGCGATAGAAGAACTCCCCCATCGCCCCCGGCCAGAACGCCCGCCACCAGTCCAGTTCGGCGGGGTCAGGCGCCGGGAGCGCGACCTCGATGACCGGGCTGCACAGCGCCTTCCAGTAGGAGAACGCCTCGATGATGGCCAGGGCGCGGATCATTCGCTGTGCCGTGACCGTGGCCACGCGCCCGGCCTCGTCGGGCAGCAGCCCGGTGAACTCGACGACCGGCCGGAAGCGCAGCGCCCCGGCGGCGAACGCGAACTCCAGCCTCACCCCGGTCGGGCCGGGGACCGCACGGGCGTCCTCGATCCGGAACACCGGGTACTCCGCGCGCAGCCGCCGCAGGAGGCCGGCCCGCTCGACGTGCTCCTTGGTCGCGTCCACGCGGGCAGGCTACCGGATTCGACCCCCGGCCCCTTCCTTTTCGACCGCCGCCGGAGGCCGTTACCTGGGCAGACGCTGCGGGATCGAACCGGCGGCCACGGCTACGGGACGTGCTGAGCGGCCCGGCTGGCCGCCACCGCGTGCAGCGCGATGCCCGCCGCGACCCCCGCGTTCAGCGACTCTGTGTCCGCCGCCATGGGGATCCGGGCCAGCACGTCGCAGCGCTCCGCGACCAGCCGGGACAGCCCGCGGCCCTCCGAGCCGACGACGATCACCAGGGGCGCGTCGGCGACCGACAGGTCCGCGACCGGGGTGTCCCCGCCAGCGTCCAGGCCCACCACGAACAGGCCCGCCTGCTGGTAGGCGGCGAGGGCGCGGGCCAGGTTGGGCACCCGGGCCACGGGCACCCGGGCAAGGGCGCCCGCCGACGCCTTCCACGCCCCGGCGGTCACCCTGGCCGACCGGCGCGCCGGGATGAGCACGCCGTGCCCGCCGAACGCGGCGACCGAGCGGGTCACCGCGCCCAGATTGCGCGGATCGGTGACCCCGTCCAGCGCGACGACCAGCGCCGGGACCCCGGCGGCCCGCGCGCGCTCGGTCAGGTCCCCGGCCGCGGCGTATACGTAGGGCCGCACCCGCAGCGCCAGGCCCTGGTGTACGGACCCGCCGGTCAGCCGGTCCAGTTCCGCCCGGCCGGTCTCGACCATCGGCACGCCCGCCGCTGCGGCCAGGTCCATCGCCTCGCGCACCCGATCATCGGCGTCGCGCCGCGGCCCGGCGTACAGCGCGGCCGCGGGCACGCCCGCGCGCAGCGCCTCAAGCACCGCGTTCCGGCCGGCCACCATTTCCGCCGCGTCGCCCACACCGCGCGCCCGGCCGGCCGCCTCTGCGCGGGGCCGCGCCTCGCCGCCACGGTCCGTTGCTTTTGCTGCCGAACGACGGCCGCTGCCCGGGCTGGCATCGCCACCGGCCGGGTTCCGTGGCCCGTCGCCCGGCCCGGAGCGCCCGGCGCGCCTGGTCCCGGCGCGGGCGGCGGCCTCGGCACGGCGCTGCGCGGGGTGCCCGGGGCGCAGGCGCGCCGGCGGAGTCGGCCCCTTGCCCTGCAGCTTGTCCCGGCCCTTGCCCCCGGTGCCCGCGCGTGGCTTGCCGGACTTGGTCCGCCCGGCACGTTTTGGGGCGCCCCCGCTCATGCCGCCATCCGGCAGGAAACCGGGATCCGTGGTACCCGTCCCGGGATCATCGCTTGATGGTCCACCGTGGGCCGTCCGGGGTGTCATCGATGAAGACCCCGGCGGCCTCCAGGCTCTCCCTGATCGCGTCCGCCGCTCCCCAGTCCTTGCGCTCCCTGGCCGCCTGGCGCTGGTCCAGTGCCACGCTGACCAGCGCCTCGACCACGGCGCGCAGGTCGTGGTCGTCACCGGCCGCCGTCCATTCGGGCGAAAGCGGGTCCAGGCCGAGCACTCCGAGCATGGCGCGCACCTGCGTCAGCGCGGCCGCCACCGCCACCTTGTCCCCGGCGGCCAGCGCGTTGTTGCCCTCGTGGATGGTGTCGTGCACGACCGCGAGCGCCTGGGGGACGCCGAGGTCGTTGTCCAGGGCGGCGGCGAAGGCCGGGGGGATCGCGTCCCGGCCCGCCGAGGCCGGGTCCTGGGTGTCTCTGGTCAGTTCCACGGCGCGGGACACGAAGCCTTCGATCCGCCGGTACGCGGTCACCGCTTCGTCCAGGGCTTCCGGCGAGTACTCGATGTTGGACCGGTAGTGGGCCTGGCCGAGGTAGTAGCGCAGCTCGACCGGGCGCACCTGGGTCACCATCGCGTCGACGAGCAGCGAGTTGCCGAGCGACTTGCTCATCTTCTCCCCGGCAATCCCGACGAGGCCGTTGTGCATCCAGTACCGGGCGAACCCGTCGCCGACCGCGCGGGACTGGGCCAGCTCGTTCTCGTGGTGCGGGAACACCAGGTCAAGGCCGCCGCCGTGGATGTCGAACGTCGGGCCGAGGTACTTGGTCGACATGGCCGAGCACTCCAGATGCCAGCCGGGCCGGCCCGGTCCCCACGGCGTCTCCCAGGAGGGTTCCCCGGGCTTGGCTCCCTTCCAGAGGGTGAAGTCGCGCGGATCGCGTTTGCATTCGGCGGTGTCGGTGTCCTCGGCGGGGCGCATGTGATCAAGGCGCTGGCCGGACAGGGCGCCATAGGCCGGCCAGGAGGTGACGTCGAAGTACACGTCGCCGCCGGAGGCGTAGGCATGCCCGCCGTCGATCAGCCGGTGCATGAGCGTGATCATCTCCGGGACGTGGCCGGTGGCCCGCGGCTCCACGTCCGGCGGAAGGCAGCCGAGCACATCGTAGGCGCGGCTGAACGCCCTCTCGTTGCGCTGCGACACGGCCCACCAGGGGACGCCTTCGTCGGCGGCCACCCGGAGGATCTTGTCGTCGATGTCGGTGACGTTCCGGCAGAACGTGACCTGGTAGCCGCTCGCCTTCAGCCAGCGGACCAGGATGTCAAAGCACAGCCCGGACCTGATGTGCCCGATGTGCGGCGGTGCCTGCACCGTGGCGCCACACAGGTACAGCGAAGCCTTCCCGGGCTCGACCGGGGAGAACTCGCGCTCAGAGCGCGTTGCTGTGTCATGGAGGCGGAGCGTCACGCCGCCAAGGCTACCGCCGCCGGTCCCGCCAGCCGACCGATAATCCCAGCCCGCAACCCCCCGAAACCGGTCATGATCGTGGCAATCTGGCCGCCCCACCGACAGCACTTCCATGATCAAGTGATTCTGTACATACATGCTGTGAACAGAATCCCGTGATCATGGAGCTCGGGCTGTGCACGACGCGGTCGCGCAAAAGGCTGGCTAGGCTCCAGGCATTCGTTCGGTAAGTGAGTGGAACGGGCCCAGGCGCACCTTCGTCCTTGGTGGACGAGGAGGTGAGGGCGTGGCGCGCGAGGGCAATCGCACCGATGTGGGCCGCAGCCCCGCCCGCGACGACGTGGCCCGGCTACTGGCCGAGCGCGGCGACCACCTGATGCGCGCCGCGATCGCCCTGGCCGGGGGCCGCGCCGACGGCGAGGACCTGCTGCAGGCAGCGCTGGAACGATTGCTGCGCCGCTGGTCCAGGGTCCGCAGTGACCCCGAGGGTTACCTCCGCCGCACGCTCTACAACCTGGCCGCCGATGGCTGGCGCCGCCGCGGGGCCCTGCAGCGCAAGCTGCCCCTGCTGCACACCGGCCGCGACGGCGACACCAGTACCAAGGCTGTGGATGCGGTCGACCTGCGCGACGCGCTCGGCCGGGCCCTGGCGCAGTTGCCGCCCATGCAGCGCACCGTGCTGGTGCTGCGGTACTGGGAGGGACTCACGCAGGCGGAAACCGCGGAACTGCTCGGCTGCCCCGAGGGAACCGTGAAGTCGGCCACGGCCCGCGGGCTGCGGCGGCTGCGGGAACTCACCGCCTCCTGGACCGGCCCCGGGCAACAGCTCACGGAGGAACGATCATGAGCACCGATATCGCGGACCTGCTGCAGGAAACCATCGACCGGCTGACCGAAGGCGAGCGGATCCCCGATGGGCTGGCCGAGCGGGCGTTCCGGCGCCATCGCCAGCGCCGGCTCGCGCTGGGCACCGCTGCTGCCACCGGCACGGCCGTGGCTGCCGCCGCGGCGGTTTTCGTGGCGGCTGTCACGACGGGCGGGGTGCCACAGGGCGGCGGTGGCATTGTGCGGGCGCAGACGGCCGCGTACGTAGCCTCTCGCACCGAGCGCGCCCTGACGGCGGCCGCCCACGGGGGTGCGATCGAGCGGATCGACGTGACCAGGCGCAGCGAGAATCTCGACGTGGTCCTCGCCGAGCGCCACGGCGACACGACCGTGCTGCGGAACGTTCCTGGGCTCAGCGCCGGGCGGACCGTTTTCTGGTGGTACCGGGGCCGTCACCGGGCGCAGGCGCTGGCGGCGGACGGCAGCCCTGTGTTCGACCTGGGTGCCACCGGTTCGACGGGACGCCGGCCGCACGGACGCTATGCGCTCATCGACTACCCGGCGAAGATGTGGCTGCGAAACTTCAGCCTGGCTGCCCAGCCCATACCGCTGCCCTACACGTCCAGGAAGGGCCCCTGCCCGGAGGGCATCGATCCGGAGGCGACGGTGAGTGCGGCGCCTGCTGCCTGGACGGCCATGATCCGCAAGGCGCTGGCCTGCGGGGATTTCAGGCTGGATGGGCGGCAATGGATCGGCGGCACGCATGCCATCAAGATCGTCTCTTCGGCGCGGCTGGTGCGGCAGCTGGCCCTGTTCTCACGGATCACCGGAACGCTCTGGGTGGATCCGGCGACGTTCCTCCCAGTCATGGTGCGGTGGACCTGGCCACACGGCACGCTGGCGGCCAGCTTCCGGTGGCTGCCTCCCACCCGGGCAAACCTGGCCGCGCTGAGCGTCCAGATCCCAACCGGGTTCCGCCCGGTTAGGCTGCCCCGCGGCACCGGGCTCTCGTTCGACACCGTTACCTACGTGGCGCCGGCGCCTACCGCGACGCTGACGCCGACGGCTCCGGCTCCCACCCCCTCGCGGTGACCCAGTGGCCGCCCTCCGGGACCGGACAGATCAGCGCCGGGCGGCGCGGGCCCAGCTCCAGGCGTACTCGGGGTCCTCGGCCCGGCGGGCGGCCGGCCCGAGGCCCAGCGGGCGGAACGTGTCGATCATCACGGCGGTCTCGTCGGTGGTGGTCTTGCCCTCGGCCAGCCCCGCGACCGCGGCCTCGACGGCACCCGGCTGCGGGCCGTGGGTGAACCCGCCGGGGTGCAGCGTGATCGAGCCGAGCCCGACCCCGGAGCCCTGCCGGGCGGTGTAGTCACCGGCGACGTAGAACATCATCTCGTCGGAGTCCACGTTGTGATGGTTGTAGGGGATCGGCACGGCCTCGGGGTCGAAGTCCAGCGGCCGGGGGCAGAACGAGCAGATCACGAAGTTCGGCCCCTCGAACGTCTGGTGCACCGGCGGCGGCGCGTGGGTCCGCTTGACCACCGGCTCGAAATCGGCAATGTTCAGCGAGAACGGGTACAAGTAACCGTCCCAGCCCACCACGTCGAACGGGTGCCTGGCGTAGGTGAGCCGGGTCAGGCCGGCCCTGGTCCGCACCACGACGGGCACGTCCTCGCCCTCGGCGAGCAGGGGGCCATCAGGGCCGCGCAGGTCACGCTCGCTGTAGGGGGCGTGTTCGAGGAACTGCCCGTACTGGGACAGGTAGCGCCGGGGCGGCCGGATGTGCCCGGCGGCCTCCACGGTCAGCGCGGTCGCGCCTTCGCCGCCGGGCAGCCAGCGGTGAATCGTCCCGCGCGGGATCACCACATAGTCACCGGCCACGGCGTCGATCGAGCCGTAGACGGACTCCAGCCGCGCACTGCCGTATTGCAAATAAATGGCTTCGTCGCCGACGGAGTTCCGGTACAGCTCACTGGCGGCGTCCGCGGCGGCAAAGGCAATCCGCACGTCGTCATTGGCGAACAGGAGTTGCCGGCCGGCCACCAGGTCACCACCCCGTGGCAGGTCGGTGGTGCGCACGTGACGCGGCATCAGCGGATGGTTCGGCGCGGCCTGGCCCGCCTCCGCGCCGGAGATTCCTTCGCTCTTCACGATCGCCGTCGGCGGGTGCACGTGGTAGAGCAATGAGGAGTCGGAGACAAAGCCTTCTTCGCCCATCAACTCCTCGGAGTACAAGCCGCCATCGGGGCGGCGGAAACGCACGTGGCGCTTGCCTGGAATCTCCCCGGCCACCCGGTAGTACGGCATATCGTCTCCTTTGACGCGCGTGATCGCACGGCCCCGGCGGCCGGCGGCCTCACGCCTTCTGGCCGCTGCCGTGCGCGTCCGCGCTCGTGCTGTATGGCTTTCCGTACGGCGCGGCGCCCCCTGCGTGCCGATAAAGGCGCTGTAGTTTCGACTATAGGCGGGTGTTTTCCACCCGAGCAGTGCCGCAGGAAGGACCACCAGCCCCCGATGAGTAATTACCCTGTTGGCCGGCGCCCCCGTTCCGCGGACCCGCACTCCACGCTCCGCCTCGCCGCGCTCACCGCGGTCGTCGCGGGCGTGGTACTGCTGGCCGCTGCCGCCTTCGTGCTCTCTTACCCGGGAATACACTCGGTCGCGCTCCAGGCCGGGGTGTCCCCCAACCTCGCGAAGCTATACCCGGTCATCTTCGATGCCATGCTGGTCGTCGCTGGCGCGGCGGCCATGGCGCTGCGCGGGGCCGGCTGGTGGAGCCGCTTTTACGCGTGGGCCTGCCTGATCGTGCTGCTCGCCGCCGTGGCCATCGGGGACGCCGTGCACGCCACGGGCACTGCCCTGCCCGAACGCGCCACCCGTGCCGCCGTGGCGGTCACCCCATGGGTGCTCCTGCTGCTCGCCTTCGGCCTGCTGTTGACGATGCTCGGGCATTTCCGCAAGTCCCGGGCCGCGGTGGTGGCCAGGCAGGAGGCCCGTGCCGCCGCGGCCGGGCACGCGGACACCGGTAACCAGCCGGCTCAGAGCAATGGCACCGTCGCCGGGCGGGCGCCGGTGACCTGGGCCACGGCCGGCACCGCGGCCATCGCGGCCGGGGCAGTGGCAGCAGGCCCGGCAGTGTCAGCAGTAGGCCCGGCACTGGCACCGGCAGGTACCGCGGCCGGGGCTGCGGGAACCGCGACCGCGACGGAAGCGCAACCGCTGCCTCCGCAGCGTTTCGGCCTGGACTTCTGGCTGGGGCCCAGGCAGAGCCAGGCGCCTGGCCTCGGGGCACCCTACGAAGCCGATCTCGCGGACGCCGGGGAGGACGTCAGCCACAGCGACCCGGTGAGCTACGGCGTGGAGACCGGCTACGTCCACCCGGACAGCTACCGGGACGAGGGAGAGTACTCACCGCACGGCGATTCCGGCGGGCCAGGCACGTACGCCGGCTCCGGGGATTCCGGCCAGGACGACCCGGCCGGGCACGGCGACGTGATGCCGCAACGTGGCACCGCCGAGAGCAACGGCGAGGGCACTTTCGCCGCGGCCGCCGCGGCGCAAGCAGACAAGGCGGACGCTGCCGAGGCGGGCAAGGCCGAGGCCACGGCACAGGCGGACAAGGCAGACGCTGCCGAGCCGGACAAGGCCGAGGCCACGGCACAGGAAAGCAAGACGGACGGCGCCGCGCACGACGGCAAGACGGACGGCGCCGCGCAGGACAGCAAGGCAGACACCACCGCGCAGGACGACGAGGCAGATACCACGGCACAGGCGGACAAGGCAGACGCTGCCGAGCCGGGCAAGGCGGATGTCGCCGCGCAGGACGGCAAGGCAGACACCACGGCGCAGGAGGGCAAGGACGCCACCTCGGAGCCGGGCAAGGACGCCACTGCGGAGCCCGGCAAGGCGGATGGCGGCCAGGCCGGGAAACCCGCCCAGGACGATGCCAGCGGCGAGAAGGTGGCCGCCCAGAGCCCTGGTCTCGAGCGGGTGCGGAGCACCCCGACCCGGCCCGAGGAGTGACCGCGGGCGGGCCGCGCCAGCCGCCCGCCTCAGGCCAACCGCGTCAGGCGCGCGTCACCAGTGCCGTGGCCACTGCGGCGATGCCCTCGCCGCGGCCGGTCAGGCCCAGCCCGTCCGTGGTGGTCCCTGACACGCTGACCGGCGCGCCGCCGAGGGCCTCGGACAGCACCTTCTGCGCCTCATCCCGCCGGGGTGCGATCCGCGGCCGGTTCCCGATCACCTGGATCGCGACGTTGCCCACGGCGAACCCGGCACCGGCGAGCAGCGCGACGGTGGCGCGCAGCAGCGCGGGGCCGGACGCCCCGGCCCACTGCGGTTCGGCCGTGCCGAAGTTGGCACCCAGGTCACCGAGGCCGGCCGCGGACAGCAGGGCGTCGCAGGCGGCGTGCGCCGCCACGTCCCCATCGGAATGACCGGTCAGCCCGTCTTCACCAGGCCAGAGCAGGCCGGCCAGATAGAGCGGCCGCCCCGCCGCGAGTGGGTGCACGTCAACGCCAACACCCACCCTGAACCCATCATCGGATGACGGAGCATCGGGCACGTGATACCAGCACCAGGAAAGGCCGCTGGGTCAGGAAGCGAGGATCTCGTCGAGCAGTGCCTCGGCCTTGTCCTCGTTCGTCTTCTCGGCAAGGGCGAGTTCGCTCACCAGAATTTGCCGAGCCTTGGCCAGCATCCGCTTCTCGCCCGCGGAAAGGCCGCGTTCCCTGTCCCTTCGCCACAGGTCACGCACGACCTCGGCGACCTTGTTCACGTCACCGGAGGCGAGCTTTTCCAGGTTGGCCTTGTACCGCCGTGACCAGTTGGTCGGCTCCTCGGTGTGCGGGGCGCGGAGCACCTCGAACACCCGCTCAAGACCTTCCTGCCCGACGACATCGCGCACACCCACCAGTTCGGCGTTGTCCGCGGGCACGCGCACTGTCAGGTCCCCTTTATCAACCTTGAGGACCAGGTAGGTCATTTCCGCACCCTTGATCGTGCGGGTTTCGATCTCCTCGATGCGAGCAGCCCCATGGTGGGGGTAGACGACCGTGTCGCCGACCTTGAAAGTCATGTGGCACATACCCCTTCCGCTATGCCAATGCTACCACGACGACCGCTGTCCAATGGCCTGCCTTGACAGCAAACATGCAGGTCAAGGAGGCAATTAAATGATCTGAAAGAGATGCAGGCCAGCATGGGCGCACGCTGGCTCCCTGCTGGACGCTGGCTCAATGTGTCCTTGGCGATACCCCGGGTGGTGCTCGCCCGTACCACCCTGCGTGACCAGGACACCGATACACACCGACCGGAGTCAGGCGGGAGGGCGTTGCCGGTGACGCCACGCGCCTGGCGGGCTCATACTGGAGGTGAACCAGGCCGCTCGTGCAGGAGAGATGTGCGTGAATGCTGGCGGCGATCAGGGGCGGGACGACTACGGCCTGCCGCCGGTCGACATCGAGATTCCCGATGATGCCCGGGAACTCGCCAGGGATGTGCAGGCATATCACCGCGAGCTGAGGTCGCGGCGCCGGCGCCACCTGGCCAAGCGCCTTTACGGCCCGCTCACCAGGGATGGCATGGTGCTGCCTCTGCTCGCCGGGTGCCTGGCGCTGACGCTGGTCGCCGCGACGCTGCTCACCGTGTTCACCGCCAGGC
>Ga0318563_10001309_pt1 | contig 10553 bp, 7 predicted proteins | sample GRESIP066b5f19_FD_203689 | JGI IMG/M metagenome (GOLD analysis project Ga0318563, IMG submission 203689) | Tropical soil microbial communities from Luquillo Experimental Forest, Puerto Rico - GRE.SIPMG.066b5f19 | ecosystem: Environmental > Terrestrial > Soil > Tropical forest > Bulk soil... | reverse complement strand
TCGACCGGCTGCACACCACCGCCGAGAGCCATCACCGTGCCCTGATCATCGAGGTGATGGGCCGGCACGCGGGCTGGATCGCGCTGCACGCCGGGATGGCCGGTGGTGCCAATGTGATCCTGATCCCCGAGCGGCCGTTCAGCATGGAGAAGGTGTGTGCGTACGTAGAGCACCGGTTCCAGACCCGCTACGCGCCGCTGGTCGTGGTCGCCGAGGGCGCGCGGCCGGAGGAGGACGAACTTGCACTGGTCGACCAGCGGCTGGACTCCTTCGGCCATGTCCGCCTCGGCGGCATCGGCCAGCTGCTCGCCAACGAGATCGAGAAGCGCACCGGTAAGGAGGCCCGCGCCACGGTGCTCGGGCACATCCAGCGTGGCGGCACCCCGACGGCGTTCGACCGGGTGCTGGCCACCCGGTTCGGGGTGCACGCGATCGAGGCGGTGCACGACCGGGCGTTCGGCACGATGATGGCGCTACGCGGGACCGAGATCGTCCACGCCCCGCTCGGCGAGGCGACCAGGGAGCTCAAGCTGGTGCCGCCGGAGCGCTACGCGGAGGCCGAGGTCTTCTTCGGCTGATTCCGCGGGCCGGGGCCGCGGCGCGTACGCCCGGCGCGCACGCCGGTCCCGGGCTCAGGGCGCGCTGCCGTCCCCGCCCGGGCCGGGGAACGGCTGCCACCGGTCGGCGGCGGTGCGCCAGGTGCCGTCGGGCTGGCACCGGGCGATCAGGGCGGTGGGGCCGGTCAGCGTGACCGCGACGCCGTCCAGGCCGGTCCCGGTGAGCGTGCGCTCGCCGGTGACCAGCGCCAGCGGCCCGGCGCGCAGCACCTGCACCGCCCGCGCGCGCAGCGGCAGCCGCATGTCCATCACCCCGGCCAGAACCCGGCGTATCGCCGGGTGCCCCGCCGCGGAGTGGTCCTGGCCCCAGGCCAGCGTGGCGTCCGGCTCGTACAGCGCCACCGCGGCCTCCAGGTCACCATCGGTGAGGGCGGCGCAGGCCAGCAGCAAGACCTCGGCGGGCCCGCGGGCAACCGGCGGCTCGATCAGGTCCAGTGCCTCGGTCAACCGCCCTCCGATCACGCCAGCCGTGCCCGCTAACCCCGGGGGGCGACCCCCGGGACCCCGGTGGCCTGCGGCCCCTGCGACCTCGTCGCGGGGCCTTGGCCGTTGTCCCGCAGGGCGAACCCCGGCTGGCCTTGGCCGTGGAACCGCTACGGTGCCCCGGTGGCTGGTCCGGAGCACCGCAGCGGGTTTACTCACCCGGTCTGGCCATGCTGATATGTGGCAGCGGCATGTTCTCAGCGCGCAGCCAGCCGGACACCCCGGGACGCTACGCCCGGTGTGGGTGGGAATTGCGGGGGCGCTGTGGGAAACGCGGGGTGACCGCGGCGCGGGCGCTGGCCTGAGCCCGGTCAGCGGGCGTCGCGAAGGCGCGCGTAGAGCGCGGCCGTCTGCTCCGCCGGGGCGCCGCCGAGCTCCGTGCGGAGCAGTTCGCGCAGATCCTCGTAGTGCCGCAGGGCACGGGCGGGCTGCCCCGCCGCAGCCCAGCACTCCATCAGCGCCCGGTGCGCCGCCTCGTCGAGCGGCTCGTGCGTGATCGCCCGCTGGTATACCTCGATCGCCTCGCGCACCCGGCCGTCGGCCACCAGCAGGCGGCCCGCCGCATCGAGCGCGCGCTCGTAGGCCCGCCGCAGCCCGGCGCGCCGGGTGACGGCCCAGTCCCCGGCGGCGCTGCCGGCCAGGAAGTCGCCGCCGTAGGCGGCGATCGCACGGCGCAGGTGCGGGAGCGCGGCGGCGGGCGGGCGCGCGGACCGGGCCGTGGCCAGCGCCTGCTCGAAGTCGTCCAGGTCACACTCCAGCGGCCGGGACACATCCAGCGCGTAACGGCCGTCGGCGAAGCCGATCCAGCCGCCGTCGCCCAGGGTCCGCCGCAGCTGCCGCAGCGCGCTGTGCAAGGCGTTGCGCAGCTGGCCTGCCGCGAGCTCGGGCCACAGCGCGAGGCCGATCTGCTCCCTGGCCAGCGGTGCGGAACTGGCGAACAGCCAGAGCAGTTCCCTGGGCTTGGCGTAACCCCAGTCGGCCGGGGTGACCAGCCGGCCGCCGAGGTGCGCCGTCGCCTGCCCGAGCAACCGCAGCCGCAGCGTTTCCCCGGCTGCCCGGTCCGCCCGCGCGGGCGGCGGGCCCGGCCGCCGCGCTGCTCCAGACCGCGCCCCGGGCGGCGGCCCGCCCGGTGAACCGCGGCCGGCCCCGGGCTGTCGTTCGGCAGGAAAATCCGGGCCGGGGACGGGCGGTGCGCCCGCATCGGACGGTACCGCCGCGGCGGCGGGGGAGCCGGCCGCGGCCAGCACCTCGTCCAGCGGCCCGGCCGCGCCAGCCTTGGCGAGGTCGGCGAACGCGGCCTCGCCGAGCGCCGCCCGGGCGGCCGCCTTGGTCCTGGCGTGGTCCGCGCGCTCGCAGGGCGCGACGGCGGTGCCGATCGCGTCCCTGATCTGCTGCGCCGCCCCGAGCAACCGGGCCGCCTGGGCGGGATCTGGCGGCTGCGCGGCGAGCGCCGCAGCGGCGAGGTCGTCGAGCACACTCGCCACCCGCCAGCGGTCGCCGAGGTCGCGGTGGATCCGCAGGGCCTCGTGCAACAGTTCCGGTGCGCCCGGCTCGCCGCGCCGCACCGCGAGCAGGCCGCGCTCGTGCAGCGCCCACGCGACGCCCTCGCGGAATCCGACCTCCCCGGCCAGCCTCGCGCTGCGCGCCAGGGCGGCGTCGGCCGTTTCGTGCTCGCCGCGGTACATGGCCGCCACGCCCAGGTTGAGTTCCGCGCCCGCGGCGCCCTCCGCGTCGCCGAGCTCGGTGAACGCCGATAGCGCCTGCGTGCACTCGGCCGTCGCGGTGCCGAAGTCGCCTTGCAGCCACGCGGCGAAGCCGAGCGCGTCATGGGCGTTCGCCGCGCCGTGCGGGTCGCCGAGCGCCTCGAACTCGGCGAGAGCCTCCGCGTGCAGTTCCCTGGCCCGCGCGTAACGGCTCTGTTCCCTGGCGACGCTGCCCAGCGCCTGCAAGATCCCGGCAGCCCCCCGCCGGTCACCGAGCTCGCGGTGGAGGGCGAGCGCGGCCTCGAGGCGGCGTACCGCCGCCGGGTACTCGCACTGCAGGTGCGCGAGCATGCCGCTGTCGCCCAGGGCCTTGGCGCGGACCGCGGCGGGCGCGCCGCCCGGGGCGGCGAGCGCCCAGTCCAGCCAGTCCCTGCCCTCGCGGTAGTGCCCGCGGAGGTACCAGAACGGCGCCAGCGCGCCCGCCAGCCGCAGCGTGCCGGCGATGTCCTTTCGGTCTCGCGCGGCCTGCAGCACCGCGCGCAGGTTGTGCGCATCGGCCTGCAGCCGCTCGGCCGCCTGCGCCTGGTCCCGGCCGGTCAGCTCGGTTTCCGTGCGCTCCGCCAGGTCCAGGTACCAGGCGAACATCGCCTGGCTGGCCGCCGGGTGCTCGCCCGCCTCGGTGAGCCGCTGCGCGCCGTACCGGCGGACGGTCGCGAGCATCCGGTACCGGGCCTCGGCCGGCGTGTGCTCGACCGATAGGAGCGACCGGTCCACCAGCCGGGCCAGCAGGTCGAGCACGTCGGCCGGTTCGGCGTCGCCGAGCGTGGCCACCTGCTGCGCCGCGGCCAGGCAGAACGAGCCCGCGAACACCGACAGCCTGCGCAGCGCCGCCCGCTCGGCTGGCTGGAGCATGTCGTAGCTCCAGTCCAGCGCCGTCCGCAGCGTCTGATGCCGGACCGGTGCGCCCTGCCGCCCGCCCACCAGCAGCTTGAACACGTCGTCCAGGCCGGCCAGCACCTGGCTGACCGCCATCACCCGGAGTTTCGCCGCGGCCAGCTCGATGGCCAGCGGCAGGCCGTCGAGCCTGCGGCACAACTGGCCGATCAGCTCCGCGTTGTCGTCGGTGATCTCGAAGCCGGGGAGCACCGCCCTGGCGCGGTCCAGGAAGAATTGCATGGCCTCCGAGCCGGCCAGCAGCGCCGCCGCGCCCGTCGCACCGGGCGCGGCGTCCTGCTCAGCGGCCGGCCATGCCCCCGGCTGCCCGGTCGGCTGCGGGACGGTCAGCGGAGCCAGCGGCCAGCGTGCCTCGCCCGCCGCGCCGAGCGGCTCCCGGCTGGTCGCCAGGATGTGCAGCCGCGGGCACATGGTGAGCAGGCGGCCGGCCACCTCGCGGCAGCCGGCGGTCAGGTGTTCACAGTTGTCCAGGACGATGAGCGCGGGGTGATCGGCGATCCGCACGGCGATGGATTCGGCCAGGTCGAGGACGGAGGCGTCCCTGGCCCCGACCGCGTCCGCGATCGCCTGCGCGGCCATGTCGTCCCGGGTGACCGGCGCTAATTCCACCCACCAGGCCCGGCCGCCGAACCGTGGCTGCACCCGCGCCGCGACGGCGAGCGCCAGCCTGGTCTTGCCGACCCCGCCGGGGCCCATCAGCGTCACCAGGCGGCTGGAATCCAGGGCGGCCGCGACGCCCGCGCATTCGGCGCGCCGGCCCACCAGCACGGTGACCGGGGCGGGGATGCCGGAGCGCGGGGCGGTCGGCGGCCCAGGCCCGCCCGAGATGGCCTGGGGGGGCTCCATGAGGAAATTGTGGCACCATGCCCGCCTGGCCCTGCCCCGGGGGCGGCCGCGGCGGCTGGCGTAATCCGGCGGCATGGCCCGGCGCGCGATCTAGGTTGGAGCTGCGGCGGCGGGGCGGGCCGCTGACGAGAGGGGCGCTGCGCTATGGACCGGGACCAGGCCGTGGAGTGGATCGGCCGCTGGGATGCCCAGCAAGAGTGGTACATGCCCGACCGCGAGGAGCGGTTCACCGTGCTCATCGACGCGGTCGAGGCCGGGGCCGGGCGGGACGACCCGCTGGTGCTCGACCTCGGTAGCGGGCCTGGCTCGCTCGCGGTCCGGCTGCTCGACCGCATGCCAGCCGCGCGCGTGGTGGGCATCGACTCCGATCCGCTGCTGCTGACGCTCGGCCGCGCCGCGCACGGCGGCCTGGCCGGGCTCCGTTTCGTCGACCAGGACCTGCGGGTTCCGGGCTGGGCCGGCCGGCTGGGCCTGGACCGGGCGGCCGACGCGGCGGTGAGCACCACCGCGCTGCACTGGCTGGACGGGGCCCAGTTGCGGGCCATGTACGCCGAGCTGGCGACCGCGCTGCGCCCCGGCGGGCTGCTGCTCGACGGCGATCACCTGACGGAGGACCCGGCCGCGGCGCCCGCCCTGGCGGGGCTGGGGGACGCGATCAGCGAGCGCGGCGCCCGCCGCCGGCTCGGCGGCCGGGACGTGCACGTGGAAGATTGGCAGGCCTGGTGGGCAGCGGCGACCACCGACCCGGGACTGGCGGGCCCCGCCGCCGAGCGGGAGCGGCGCCGGATCAGCGAGGACCATCACGGCTCGGAGTCGGTGCTGCTGGCCCAGCACGTCGCCGCGCTGCGCGCGGCCGGGTTCGCCGAGATCGGCACGCTCTGGCAGTACGGCGAGAACCGCATCCTCTGCGCCATCATGCCCGGCTGAAGGCCGCATCAGCCTGGTTTCCATGATCACGGGCACTTTCCCGCTGCATATGCGGAAAGGTGACCGTGATCAAGGAAACCAGGTGCCGGTGGCGGCGGTGGTCAGGCCATGGCGGGGGTGGGGACCGCGCGGCGCGGGTCGAGCAGGCCGGGATCGGTGGCCATGAACACATCCAAGAAATCCACGTGCCAGCCCGCGGCCAGCAGCGGCCGGACCGCCGGATGCGGCCCAGGCAGGCACACCCGCGCCCGGCCGTCCGGGGGACTCAGCGACGCGAGCACGGCCGTGACCGCCTCCACCGCCCCGTGGTCCCCAGCCGCCGGGGACAGCGCCAGGTGGGCGATGCCGTACTCGGCCTCCTCGCCGGCCACGGTGCCGGCCGCCAGCACCGCACCGCCGTGGCGGGCGGTGACCGGCCGTCCGCCGGGGCGCGCGGCCCAGGCCCGGTGGTCGGCCGACCGGTCGATCCCGGTCCACTCTGCCTCCAGCGCCGCCACCTCCTCCGGCGACGCCGCGGCGATCGTCCAGCCCGGCGCGCGCGGCAGCGCGCCGACGTCCCCGCCGAGGTACAGCAGTGGCCACCAGGCGTCCAGGCCCGCCCGGGTGTACACGGGCAGGGCGTGCGCGTGCAGGCTGCTGAACGTCATGCGCGGCGAGCCCGGTTCCCACAGCGCGGCGAGCAGCGCCTGGCCGACGCCCCGGCCGTGCCACCCCGGGTCCACGAACAGGTCGCACAGCATGGTCACCGCGGCCGGTCCGTCCCCGATCCGCAGGGTCGCGCCGAAGCCGGTGACCACCATGGCCCGCCCTTCGGTGGCCCGGTGCTCGGCCACCAGGACCTGCCCGTGCGCCAGCAGGTGCCGGACATAGGCCGGGTCGGACCCGGACCATTCCTCGACCTGCCCGGTCGCTTCGGCTACCGCCGCGATGGCGGCCAGGTCATCCTCGGTCGCCGCGCGCACCTCCGGCTTTGTCACGGGCCTACCCTGCCAGGGCCGCCGCCTCGCCGCCAAGGGATTCCCGCCGCCCGGCGGTTACCACTCGCGCATCCGGCGGGCCAGGTAGGCGCGTTCCGGCGCGGGCGGCTCCAGCGCGATCGCCGCCTCGTAGGCCGCGATCGCCTCCGTACGCCGGCCCAGGCGGCGCAGCAGTTCCGCGCGCGCGATGTGCAACTGCGGCCACCGCGCCAGCCGGGCATCGCCGCCGATGGTGTCGAGGATGACCAGCCCGGCCGCCGGGCCCTCGGACATCGCCACGGCCACCGCGCGGTTCGCCTCGGCCATCGGCGAGGGCTCGTACCGGAGCAGTTCGCCGTAGAGCAGGGCGATCTCCCGCCAGTCGGTGTCCGCGGCGGTGGCGGCGCCCGAGTGGCACGCCGCGATCGCCGCCTGGACCTGGTACGGGCCGGGCCGGTTGCCCCGCAGCGCCCGCTCGACGAGCGCCTCCCCCTCGTCGATCATGGCCCGGTCCCAGCGGCCCCGGTCCTGGTCCGCGAGCAGCACCAGGTCACCGTCGGGGCTGAGGCGGGCGTCCCGGCGCGCGTCGGTGAGCAGCAGCAGCGCGAGCAGCCCAAGCACCTCGGGCTCGCTGGGCAGCAGCGCAGCCAGCGCCCGGGCGAGCCTGATCGCCTGGTCGCAGAGTTCGCCGCGGATCAGCGCGCCGCCGCCCGCGGTCAGGTGCCCCTCGGTGAAGACCAGGTACACAACCCGCAGCACGGCGGCGAGGCGGGCCGGCAGGTCACCGGGCCCGGGCACCCGGAACGCGATCCCGGCCTGGCGGATCTTGCGCTTCGCCCGCACCAGCCGCTGCGCCATCGTCGGCTCGGGGACCAGGAACGCGGCGGCGATCTCGGCGGTGGTCAGCCCGCACACCGAGCGCAGTGTCAGGGCGACCCGGGCGGCCGGGTCCAGCGCGGGATGGCAGCAGGTGAAGATCAGCGCGAGCTCGTCGTCGGTGCCCGCCGTCCACCCGCCCGGCGCGTGCGGCGCGGCGTCCTCGCGCATGGCCTCGGCCTCCTTGTCCATGCGGCGCCGGTCCCGCCGCAGCCGGTCGAGCGCCTTGTGCCGCGCGGTGCCGATCAGCCAGCCGCGCGGGCTCGACGGCCATCCCTCGGCGGGCCATTGGGCCAAGGCCGCGGCGCAGGCGTCCTGCACCGCGTCCTCGGCCAGCTCCAGGTCGCCCACCTGGCGCGTCACGGCGGCGACCGCCGCCCACCAGTGAGCGCGGAACACCTCCTCCAGCGGGCCGTTATCCGGCTGGCTGCTCAGCGGGAGCCACCACCTGGACCACCGGGCGCACCTCCACCTTGCCTACCTCCGCCGCCGGGAGGGTCGCCGCCCACCTCAGCGCCTCGTCCAGGTCCGCGCACTCCACCAGGGTGTAACCGCCGAAATGCTCCTTGATCTCGGCGGCCGGGCCGTCGGTGAGCAGCGTTTCGCCGTTCCGGACGCTGAGGGTGGTCGCCGCGGCGGGCGGCTGCAACGGCGCGCAGTCGATCAGCACGCCGGCCTGGGCCATCGCGCCGGTGGCCGCCCCCCATTCGGCACGCATCCGGTCGAACGCCTCGGTGCCGGGCTCGGGGAGCTGCTCGTCCGGCCGCCCGTACAGCAGGAACAGGTACTTCACCATGCACCACCTTTCCTGGCCGGCCAGGGCGCCGGCCTCTGCATGGAGTCGAACGGGGCCGCCCCGGATCGACACGCCTGGCGGGCCGTCCGGATACCGGCGCCCGCGATGTGGCGCCGGCCTGTGTGCCTGCTGGCAGACTAGAGGAATGTCCGCTACCTCCCTCACGGCGCCGGCGCAGGCGGGCGCCGCCGCCCTGCCCCAGCCGTATGAGCCGTGTGTGCTGCTCAAGCTGGGCGAGATCGTGCTCAAGGGGGGGAATAGGCGGCAGTTCGAGCAGCGGCTGCACGCGAACATCCGCCGCGCCATGGATGACGCGGGGCTGGCGGTGCGGATCTGGCAGCGCTACGGGGTCATCATGCTGCGCGCCGCCGAGGGCGCCGATGCGGCGGACGCCGCGGTGGACAAGATCGCCGAGCGGGCCCGCGACGTCATGGGGATCGCGAGGGTCTGCCGGGCGGTACGCGTGGCCAAGGAGCCCGAGGCCGCCATCGGCACCGCGGTGGCGTTGATGGCGGGGAAGACCGGCTCCTTCGCGGTCCGCGCCCGCCGCCGGGACAAGCGGTTCCCGCTCAGCTCCGCCGAGCTGGCCACCAGGATCGGGGCCGACGTCCAGCGGGCGTACGGGTACCCGGTCAACCTGAAGCACCCGGACAACACGGTGTTCGTCGAGGTGGACCAGCACGAGGTGTTCGTGTACACCGACGGCCAGCCGGGCCAGGGAGGCCTGCCCGTCGGGATGAGCGGCCACGCCCTGGTGCTCATGTCCGGCGGCATCGACTCCCCGGTGGCCGCGTACCGGATGATGCGCCGCGGGCTGCGCTGTGACTTCCTGCACTTCTCCGGCATGCCGCTGACCGGGCCCGAGTCGGTGTACAAGGCCTACGGCCTGATGCACCAGCTGGACCGGTTCCAGGGCGGATCCCGGCTGTTCGTGGTGGCGTTCGGCAAGACGCAGCAGCGCCTGGCGGCGTCCGGCGCCAGCCGGCTGCAGATCATGGCGCAGCGCCGGCTGATGCTCAAGACCGCGGAGGTGCTGGCCGGCCGCCTCGGCGCGGCGGCGCTCATCACCGGCGACTCCCTCGGGCAGGTCAGCAGCCAGACGCTGGCCAACCTCACCGCGCTGGACGACGCGGTCGGGCTGCCGATCCTGCGCCCGCTGATTGGCCGCGACAAGATGGAGATCATGGCCGAGGCGCGCCGCATCCGCACGCTGGCCCTTTCCGAGCTGCCCGACGAGGACTGCTGCACGCTGCTGACGCCGCGGCACGTGGAGACCCAGGCCCGCATCGACGACCTGCGGCGGATCGAGGCCCGCCTGGAAGCGGGGGACCTGGCGGAGGAACTGGCCGGCCTGGCCCAGGAGTACCGCCCCGACCGGTCCTGAGCCCGGCCGCCGCGCGCCCGGGAAGCGCTCCCGTGCGTTACGCAGCGGGGCCGTGGCCCCAGATCACCGCGTCTGAGCCCGTGCCTCCGGACGACTGCAGGAATCCCGAGGCCCACAGCGACGTGGTGCCGGGGATCGGGGCGATGCCGAACACCGGCCCGCTGCCGCCCGGCAGCGTGTGGCTCGACCAGGTCCCGGCGGCGGACCGGTGCTCGACCACCGGCGGCTGCGACGACGACTGGCCTGCGCTGAACCACAGGCCTCCGCTGCCGTCCGGCGCCATCCCACCGAGCTGCACCGATGACGGTACCGTCAGGCTGGTCCAGCTGGTGCCGTCGAAGTGCAGCAGGTGCCGCGGCGGGCTGCCGCCGACCGTGGCGGTCGCCCATACGTTGCTGTCGGAGAGGGCGAGAATGTCGCCGAACTGAAGCCCGGTCAGGGCCGTGCTGGTGATCTTCTGCCAGGTGGTGCCGGTGTAGTGGAGCAGGGTGTCATCGGGGGCGACAACCGAGCCGATTGCCCACATGTCTGACCGGGAGACGGCGCTCGCGGTGGAGATGCCCCCGGCCAGCCCGGTGACCTTGTGCCAGGTGCTGCCGACCAGGTGCCAGGTGCCGAGCCCCGGGTTGGCGCCGGGACCACCGAACACCCAGACGTTCGTGGGGCTGAACGCGGTGACGCCAGTCAACCGGCGGACGAGTTGTGATTCCGGCCACGTCTTGGCCACCGACCAGGACATGCCGTTCCAATACAGCGCGTAGCCGGTCTGCTGGCTGACCGCCCAGACGTCGTTCCCGGCAGGCGCGCTCACCGCGGCCAGCGTGCCGGTCAGCCCGCTGGGCAGCGTCGAGGCCTGCCATCTCGTGCCGTTCCATTGCTCGGCCGCCGGCGCTCCCGGCGTGCCGCCGGACAGATCGGTGCCACCCACCGCCCAGGCACTGGTCTTGCCGGACGCGGCCACGCCGATCAGGCCGTTGTAAATGGTCGATGCCCCGGTGTGCGCCTGGAAGG
>Ga0318563_10001306_pt1 | contig 10559 bp, 8 predicted proteins | sample GRESIP066b5f19_FD_203689 | JGI IMG/M metagenome (GOLD analysis project Ga0318563, IMG submission 203689) | Tropical soil microbial communities from Luquillo Experimental Forest, Puerto Rico - GRE.SIPMG.066b5f19 | ecosystem: Environmental > Terrestrial > Soil > Tropical forest > Bulk soil... | reverse complement strand
GGACCAGCCCGGTCGACCCGGTCGCCCGCGCCGCGCTGCCCTCGCTGGCCGATGCGGCGTGGCTGGAGGATGCCCGGGCCCTGGGGCGAATGGAGGCCGAGCGCCTGCGAGTCGGCGCCGGGCTCGACGCGCCCGGGCGCTTCAGCGGGGGGCTGGAGGACCCGGGCCTGGTGGAGGCGCTCGCCCTCCGCCTGGGCGGAAGCCGGGATGGCCCGCTCTCCTCCACCAGCCTCAGCCATCTGGCCAACTGTCCCTTCCAGGGCGTGGCTCGAAAAGTATTGGGGCTCGAGCCGCCGGAGGATGCCTCCGAGGAGCTCGATGCCCGCGGCCGCGGACAGCTTCTCCACGGCGCGCTGGAGCTGCTGGTCCGCCGCCTCCTCGCCGAGGGGTGGATCGACGCCGCGCCCGGGACGCTCCCTGCCGACCTGGTCCCAGGCGTCGTGCGGAAGGCAGCGCGGGAGCAAGCGGCATCGATGCCCACTGGCCATCCCCGAATCTGGGCGCTGGCCCAGGCCCGGGTGCAGCGGACGCTGGAGCGGCTGCTGGCCACCGGGAAGCTCTTCCCGTTTCCCGGGCTCCGCCCGGCGGCGGTGGAGGTTCCCTTCGGCCGTCCGGAGGCGGAGGAGGGCTGGCGGTCGCTGGAGATTCCTCCCGCCTTTCCCGGCGAGGGGCCGGTGTGGATCCGCGGCACGCTCGACCGCATCGACCGCGGTCCGGGCGGAACCGGGGTGCTCGACTACAAGAGCAGCAAGCGCCGCGACCACGCCCGCAACGACTTCCTGGTCACCGACTTCCAGCTCCCGCTCTACCTCCATGCCCTCCGGCTGCGCGGCGAGCAGCCGCCGCTCCGGGCCGGCTGGCTCTCGCTCCGGAATCTGGAGTTCATCCCTCTGGAGGACGTCGACGGCGGACCGCTGGAAGGACTGCTGGCGATGGATGCGGCGAGCCGGGTCCTCAACGGAGGGGCCAACCTCGCCACGGCGGTCCACCAGCTCCTGGCCGAGCCACGGCACGGGCAGTTCCCAGTCCGCCCGCGTGACTGCACGTTCTGCGAGCTGGCAGCGGTGTGTCGCATCTCCGAGCGCCGGGCCCCGGCAGGAGCGGAGGGATGAGCGCGCCCCGGAGGAGCGCCTGTGTCTTCGCCGGGGCCGGCACCGGGAAGACGCACGGGCTGATCACCGAGTGCCTCCGGCTCCTGGCCGGAGCGGATCGCGAGGAGCCGCTGCTGCCCGGCGAGCTGTGCCTGCTCACCTTCACCGAGAAGGCGGCGGCGGAGATGCGGGGCCGCCTCGCCGCGCGGGTGGATGCGCTGGCAGCGGGTCGGGGCCAGGAGCCGGAGCTGGAAGCGGCGCTGGCTGCCGCCGGCCGTCCGATGCCCGGCAGCGCAGACTGGCGACGGGTACAACTCCGGCTCTCCTCGGCGACGCTCTCCACCTTCCACGCCTTCTGCGCCGCGCTCCTGCGGCGGGCACCGCCCGAGGCTGGCGTCCCTCCGGGCTTCCAGCTCCTCGACGAGGAGGAGTCCCTGGAGCTGCTGGAGGACGCCGCCGAGCGGCGGATTCTCGAAGCCCTGGAGGCGAACGACCCCGGCGTGGAGGCGCTGTGCACTGCGCTCGACCTGCGCGGGTTTCGCCGCAACGGGCTGGTGGAGCTCCTGGTCGATCAGTACCGGCGGGTCCGCGACCACGGCCACTCCCCGGACGGCCTGCTCCTCACCACCGCGGACGACGTCGACCGTGCGCTGGCCGAGTCGCGGGAACGGGTGGGGGCGGTGCTCGCACAGGCCACCGAGCGGGCCGCCGCGGAGCGGGCGGAGTGCCTCCCCATCCTGGGGGCGATGGCGGACCTCCTGGTTGGATGGGGGCCGGCGACGGCGCTCGACCGGGCAGCCCGGCTCGCCGAGCTCCGCGACGCGCTCCCCCGGGGGCAGGGCCGGAACGGGTTGGGGTCGGCGCTCAAGGCGCTGCGGGACGCTTTGTACGGGGCGGCCTCGCCGCTGGGGGCGGTGGCGCTCCAGCTCGCCCGACCCCACGAGGAGACCTGGAAGCGGCTCCTGGTGGAGCTGGAAGCACGGCAGCGCGCAGCGTTCGACGATGCGGGGGCGCTGGACTTCGCGGAGCTGCTCCTCGGGGCGCGGACGCTGCTCGCTGGGGATCCCGCCTTCCGGGGCCGAGAGCAGCGGCGCATCGGGGCGCTGCTCCTCGACGAGTTCCAGGACACCAACCGGGTGCAGCTGGAGCTGGTCCACCTCCTCGCCGAGGCCCGGGAGGGAGGTCCGCGTCGCCTCGATGCCGCAGGCCCGACCACGCTCCCGCTCGAGCCGGGCCTGGTCTGGGCGGTGGGCGACCGGAAACAGTCCATCTACGACTTCCGCGGGGCCGAGGTGGAGGTGTTCGAGCAGCTGGCGGTGGCGGTGGAGACCCAGGGCGGCGAGCGACGCTTCCTCCGCGAGAGCCGCCGCGCGCGTCCGGCGCTGGTGGAGCTGCTCAACGGGCTGCTCCCCGGGGTCCTGGGCAAGTCTGCCGCGCATCCGTGGGAGGTTCCCTTTCGGGCCGGCGAGGACGACCTGGTGGCCTGGCGGCCGGAGGAGGGGCCACCGAGGTCGGTGGAGCGCCTTCAGGCGGAGACCGCGCCCGATGCCCGGGCCGAGGACCGCCGCCGCGCCGAGGCCGACCTCCTCGCCCGCCGTCTGCGCCGGCTCCTGCTCCCGGGCGAGGGGACGTTGCCCACGCCGTTCGACCCGCCGCGCCCGGTCCGAGGCGGCGAGGTGGCGATCCTCCTTCGCTCCTTCACCGAGCTGCCCGTCTACACCGAGGCGCTCGCCCGGCATCACGTGCCCCATCGCGTCCTGCGCGGGCGCGGCTTCTACGCTTCGCCAGAGGTACGCGACGCCGCGTCGTTGCTCGGGCTGCTCGTCGAGCCGCGTCATCCCGTCCACCTCGCCGCCTGCCTCCGCGGTCCGCTGGTGGGGCTCTCCGATGCGACGCTGCTCAGGCTGGCACTGCCCAACGGCCGCCTCGATGCGCGGGTGTTGACCGGAGGGCTCCCCCCGGAAGCGCTCCCCGGCGAGGCGGAGCGGCTGGCGCGCTTCGTGGCCGTGGTGCGCCGGCTCCGCCGGGAGATGGACCGGCTGTCGCTGGTGGAGCTGCTCGAGGAGGCCTGGTCGGGGCTCGGCACGCGCGCGGCGCTGGCCGCCGGCCCGCATGGCGAGGAGCAGCTCGGGCACCTGGAGCGCCTCCGGCAGCTCGCCGCCCGGTGGGACGCTCAGGGTCGCCCGGACGTTGCGGCCTTCAGCCGGCGCCTGGAGCTGCTCGCCGATCGCGATCCACGCCTGGCCCTGGAGGAGGTCGAGGATGCCAGGGCCGGCCATGCGGTGCAGCTGCTCACCGTGCACGCCGCGAAGGGCCTGGAGTGGCCGGTGGTGTGCGTCGCCGACCTGGGCAGCATCCGGCCCAGCGTGAGCGGGCGCCTCCTCGTCGACCCGCGCGAGGGGCTGGCCTTCCGTCCGCCGGTACCGTGGAGCGCCGACCCGCACCCGACGCCGCGGCACCAGGAGTTACAGGAGCTGCTCGCCAGCCGCGAGCAGGCCGAGAGCCGGCGGGTGCTCTACGTGGCCCTGACCCGCGCCCGGGACACGCTCCTCCTCTCCGGAGTCGCAGGGAAGAATCCGCGCAGCTGGGCGGCATGGGTCGACCCGGGGCTGGCGACCCCGGCAGTGGCAGCGCGCGTCGTGGTGCATGGCGACGAGGACTTCCCGCCACTGCCGTCGCCGCCCCGCGATGCGCTACCCGACGTCGAGCCGGCGCGCGTGGAACGGGCCCTGGAGCGACTGCGGCCAGCGCCGCCGACGGACTCCGCTCCGGTCCCCCTCTCCCTCGAGGCGCTCGAGGACGCCACGGGATGCCCGCGGCGAGTCCGGCTCCGGTGGGTCGAGGGACACCGCGAGGGGCCGGGCCGGGGAACCATCGCCCCATCCTCCCCCCGCCACCGGGACGCTGCCCCGGCGCTGGCGCGGCAGCTCATCGCCCTCCTGCCGGCGGCGAGCTGGGCGGAAGGAGTGTCCGGTGCCGGCGCCCTTGCGGCCCTGGCGCGGCTGGGGCTCAGTCCGGGCGAGGCGAGCGCGCTGGGCATCCTCCCGGTGCTCCGCCGGATCGCACCGGCTCTCCGTTCGCTCGGGACGGGGTGGACCTGGCGGACATGGGTGCCGGTGCAGCTGGAGCTCGGTCCGGCGGAGGTCCGCGATGTCCTTCCCCTGCTGCTCGAGGGGCCCGGCGGGTGCCGCGCGGTGACCGTGGTGCCCGGTCCACCCGGCACCGAGGGCACCCCGGCCACCGAGGCGGTGCTGCTCGCGGCCCTGGGGGTGGATGCCGGCCGACCGGTCGAGGTGGCGTCCGTCCCCCTCGAGGGCGGCGGTCCGATGCTGACCTGGACGAAGGCACCCCGGCTCGGCGAGCAGGGGCTCCGGAGCGCGGCGACCGCCGCGGTGGAGGCACGGCACGCGCTGCCAGAGGTGATCCCCATCGAGCGTTGCCAGGCGCTCGGGTGTGGGTTCCTCGCCCGTTGTCACGGGAAAACCCGCGGGCTATAGGCAGACATCGGCCATGCCGAACGTCGTGGTGGTCGGTGCGCAGTGGGGCGACGAAGGGAAGGGCAAGGTCGTCGACCTGCTCACCGAACACGCTCAGGTCGTGGTCCGGTTCCAGGGCGGCAACAACGCCGGACACACCCTGGTGGTCGGCGGGCAGAAGACCATCCTCACCCTCATCCCCAGCGGCATCCTCCACGCGGGGAAGACCTGCGTCATCGGCAACGGGGTGGTGCTCGACCCGGCGGTGCTGGTGGCGGAAATCGACACCCTTCGCGCGCGGGGCGTCATTCGGACCGACGGCCAGCTGGTCATCTCCGAGTCGGCGCACGTCATCTTTCCCTGGCACCGGCACCTCGACGCCCTCCGGGAGAAGGCGCGCGGCAGCTCGCCGATCGGCACCACCGGGCGGGGCATCGGCCCGACCTACGAGGACAAGGTCGCCCGGCGGGGCATCCGCGTCCGGGACCTGCTCGACGAGGCACGGCTGTTCCGCAAGGTGGAGGAGCGGCTGCCGGCGGCGCGGGACGAGCTGGCAGCCCTCGCCGCCCGGGCCGGGGTGACTGCGCCGGAGCTCGACGCCTCGGCCATCGCCCGGGAGTACGCCGCCTTCGGGACCCGGCTCCGGCCGCACGTGCGCGACGCCTCGCTCTACCTCCACGGCGAGGTGAAGCGCGGGGCGCGGATCCTCTTCGAGGGCGCCCAGGGCACGCTGCTGGACATCGACCACGGCACGTACCCCTTCGTCACCAGCAGCAACACCGTCGCCGGCAACGCCGCGGTGGGCTCGGGCCTGGGCCCGACGGCGATCGACAAGGTGGTGGGGATCAGCAAGGCCTACACCACCCGGGTCGGCGGTGGCCCGTTTCCAACCGAGCTCACCGACGCGCTGGGGGAGCGGCTGCGGACGGTGGGCGAGGAGTTCGGCTCGGTGACCGGACGCCCCCGGCGTACCGGATGGCTGGACGGGGTGGTGCTTCGCTACGCGGCGCGAGTGAACGGGCTGTGGGGGCTCGCCCTGACCAAGCTCGACGTCCTCTCCGGCCTGCCCTCGCTGCAGCTCTGCACCGGCTACACCCTGCGGGGCGCGGCGACCGACGACCTCCCCGCCGATCCCGAGGACTTCCAGCAAGTGAAGCCGGTGTACGAGACCCTGGCCGGCTGGGAGGAGCGGCTGAGCGGGGTGCGGACCTTCGAGCAGCTCCCCGCCACCGCCCGCGCCTACGTCCGCCGAGTGGAGGAGGTCGCCGGCGTTCCGGTGGTCTGCGTGTCGGTCGGCGCCGAGCGCGGAGAGACCATCCTCGTCACCAATCCCTTTTCCTGAGGGAGGGAGCCATGCGGCAACCGATCGACATCCCCTCGCGCCCCGGCTCGCACGCCGAGCTGACCAGGCTCTTCGAGCAGCAGTCGGCGAAGCGCTGGCCGCTGGCCCGTTCCACCGCCGGCGAGCGCCGGGAGCGCCTCCGCCGGCTCAAGTCGGCCGTGGAGCGGCACCGGGTGGCCCTCGCCGAGGGCATCCGCCGCGACTTCGGCCGCGCCGTCGCGGAGTCGGAGTGGATCGAGATCCACCCCACGCTGGACGAGATCAACGCCGCCATCGCCCACCTCGCAGAGTGGATGCGTCCCGAGCCGGCGGGGACCCCGGTGCTGCTCGCCGACACCTCCAGCGAGATCCGCTTCGAGGCGAAGGGACAGGTGCTGATCCTCTCGCCCTGGAACTACCCGGTCTTCCTCTTCATCGGCCCGCTGGTGGGAGCAGTGGCGGCGGGGAACACCGCAATCCTCAAGCCCTCGGAGAAGGTTCCGGAGACCAACAAGGTGCTCCGCCAGATCGTCGCCGAGGCCTTCCCCGAGGACGAGGCGGCGGTGGTGGAGGGCGAGGCGAACGTCGCCGAGGCGCTGCTCACCTTGCCCTTCAACCACGTCTTCTTCACCGGCAGCACCCGGGTGGGGAAGCTGGTGATGGCCGCGGCGGCGAAGACACTCGCCTCGGTGACCCTGGAGCTGGGTGGGAAGTCCCCGGCCTACATCGCGCCCGGTGCCGACGTCGCTCGCGCCGGCCGGGCCATCGTCTGGGGCAAGTTCGTCAACGCCGGGCAGACCTGCGTCGCTCCGGACTACGTCCTGGTGCAGGAGAAGCAGCGCGACGCCCTGGTCCAGCAGATGCGGGCCAGCGTGGTGGAGAGCTACGGCCCGGAAGAGGGCTGGGCGAAGAACGCCGACCTCGCCCGGCTGGTGGACGCCGGGGCCTTTGGCAGGGTGAAGGGCCTGCTCGACGAGGCGCTGCAGCGCGGGGCGAAGGTGGCCTTCGGCGGGGCGGCCGATCCCGGACAGCGCTACATCGCCCCGACCGTGCTGGTCGACGTGCCGCCCGATGCCGGCATCCTCCAGGAGGAGATCTTCGGGCCGGTGCTGCCGGTGGTGACCTACCAGACGCCGGAGGAAGCCCTGCAGTACGTCCGTAGCCGCCCGCAGCCGCTGGCCTTCTATCCATTCGGCAGCGGGTCCGAGACCCGGGAGGCGATCGCCGCCACCACCTCGGGTGGGGTGTGCGTGAACAACGTCCTCATCCAGCTCGGCAACCCCGATCTTCCGTTCGGCGGCGTCGGCCCCAGCGGGCTCGGCAACTACCACGGACGAGCAGGCTTCCGGACCTTCAGCCACGAGCGGGGGGTGATGCGCCAGAGCGGCAACCCGCTGGTCCGCTTCATCGCCCCTCCGTACCGGGCGCGGATGAATCGCCTCATCGCCCGGGTCGCCCGGCTGTTGGAGTGAGTCGTGGGCGGCGCGCTGAACGTCCTCACCGTCAATCTGCTCTTCAGCACCGTCGTCTTCGCCATCCTGGCCGGGATCTACGTGATGCCGGCGATCCGGGCGGGGAAGACCCGCGCGGTGCTGATCCCCGTCCTCCTCCTCCACGCCTTCCGGCACCTCGGGCTGATGTTCCTTGCGCCCGGGGCGACCGACCCCGGGATCCCGATGGGCTTCGCCGTCCCGGCGGCCTACGGGGACCTCCTCGCGGCGATCCTGGCCCTGCTCGCCCTGGGAGCGGTGGTGAAGCGAAGCGGGGTGGCGCGCCCGCTGCTCTGGGTCTTCAACATCGAGGGCACGCTGGATCTCCTCAACGCCATCTACCTGGCCAACGTCAACGCCGCCTTCCCCTACATGGGCGCGGCCTACTGGATCCCCGCCTTCTGGGTTCCGGCCCTCCTGGTGACCCACTACCTGGTCTTCGTCATCCTGCTCCGGCCCTGGAAAGGGCTCTGACGGTCACGGTTCGTCGTCTCGCAGCTACACCCCGTGAGGCACGGCCGCGGCTGCGCTCGCGGAAGGTGCGGTGGACACACGGCAACGGGCACAGATCCAGGCGGACCTGACGGCGCTCGCCGCGGGGGACCGGTCCGCCTACCGCCCGGTCTTCGCTGCGCTCTGGCCGCTCCTCCGGAGGTTTTGCGAGCAGACCCTGCGGGATCTCGACCTCGCCCAGGATGCAGCCCAGAGCGCGCTGATGAAGCTCTTCCTTCACGCCACCGAGTTCGAGCCCGATCGCGATGCGGTGACCTGGGCCCTCGCCTTTGCGGCCTACGAGTGCCGGACCGTCCGCAACAGGGCCATCGGGCGGCGGGAGGAGGTCGACGCCGCGCTCCTCGCTGCCGTCCCTGGCGGCGCTCCCACGCCAGAGGAGGTCACCATCGAGGCCGACCTGTGGGCCGCGGCCACGGAGGTCCTTGGGACGCTGCGGCCGCAGGATGCGGAGACGGTCCGGACCGCGCTGTCGGGCGCCCGGCCCACCGCCTCCCCGGTCTTTCGCAAGCGCCTTCAGCGGGCGCTGGAGCGACTCCGCGTCGCCTGGAGACACACCCATGGCTCGCATGACTGAGGCCCGGCTCGAGCGCCGGGGACGACTGAGATACGAGCTCGGCCGGGCGGCGTGGGCCAGCCACGTCCTGCTCCTGGTCGTGCCGGTCCTGCTCGCCGCGCTCTTCCTCCAGCGTCCGGCGGCGCTGGTGCTCGGCATCGGGGCGGTGCTGACCGTCCTCGCGTTCGGACTGGCCATGCTCCACGACCGCTACGCCCGGGCGGTGACCGCGGGCATCCTCTCGGCGGTTCCGGCGCTGGCCATCCCGGTGCTGTTCCGGAGCCTGGGCATCGTCCGGCTCGGGAGCGCGGTGCTCGATCCGTGCATCCCCGCAACCTTCGTCGCCGGGGTCCTCGCCGGTGCCTTCGTCTCGACCCGGGCCGTGGAAGAGAAGCACCGCGTGTCGTACTGGCTCGCCGCCATCCTCACCGCGGGGCTGACCGGTGTCCTGGGCTGCAGCGTGGTGGGAGACGTCGGGGTCCTCGGCCTGATGGCAGGGCTCGCCACCGGCACGGTCCCGGTCCTGGTCCGCAGCGGTCTGCGCCGGGACTGACGGTCACGGACGCCGACGCTGGCGGCTACTCCTCGCATCACCCGTGGTCCAGGAGTCCGCCATGAAGACCGTCGCCACCTTGCTCTGTCTCGCCCTCTCCGCGCTCGCCGACCCGGCCCCGACCGAGCGCGTCCACTGCAACCTGGCCGTGCTCACCCGCGCCGAGCGCGAGCGAGACCACCAGCTCGTTCCCCTCCTGCGAGATGCGCTGCAGGAACGCCAGGAGCTCTCCGACGGCTACGCCTACCGCTTCACGCCCGGAGTGCTGAAGGACCTCGGGGAATGGGTGGCGATCGTCGCCAAGTGCTGCCAGCCGCTGAGCTACGAGGTCACCATCTCTCCGCAGCCGGGCGGCGCGGTGTGGGTCCGCATCACCGGGAACGAGGCCAAAGAATTCATCGACGCCGAGTTCGCCCCGCTGACCGCGAAGCTCGCCACCCGCGGGACCGGGAAGTGAACAGGCGGGAGCTCCTCCTCGCAGGCCTGGCGCTGCTCGGCGCCAGTGCCGGTTGGGGCGGGAATCCGCGACCCGCCTCCGGCATCGACTGGCTGCACGACGAGCAGCGCGCGTTCGCCGAGTCGCGACGCACCGGGAAACCAGTGCTGGTCGAGGCGTGGGCGGAGTGGTGCACCGCCTGCAAGCTGATGGACCGCAACAGCTGGTCCGATCCGGCGGTCCAGCGAAAGGTCCGGGAGCGGTTCGTCCCCCTTCGCCTCGACTTCACCGAGGACTCGCCGGCGACCGACGGTTTGCGACAGCGCTATGCGGTGGACGGGCTCCCCACGCTGCTCGCCTGCCGGGCTCCCGCCTGTGCCGGCACGCAGTCGGACCGGACGACCGGGCTGCTCCAGCCCGCGGAGCTGCTGGCCTTCCTCGCCGCCTTTGACATCCGGGTCAATCGGGGCCTCTGATCGCTCCATGTCCGAGGCAGTCATCGTCGATGCGGTGCGCACCCCGCGAGGGAAGCGCAAGGGAAGCCTGTCGTCGGTCCACGCGGTGGACCTCGCCGCCCACGTGCTGGAGGCGGCGCTCGCCCGCACCGGGGTCGCGCCGGAGCGGGTGGAGGACGTGGTCCTCGGGTGCGTGACCCAGGTGGGAGAGCAGGCCTTCGACGTTGCCCGGGCGGCGGTCCTCGCTGCCGGCCTTCCGATCTCCGTCCCGGGGAAGACGGTCAACCGTCTCTGCGGCAGCGGCCTCAGCGCCGTGGTGGACATGGCCCAGGCGGTGATGGCCGGACAGATCGAGCTGGGCCTCGCCGGGGGCGTGGAGTCGATGACCCGCATCCCGATGGGCTCGGACTTCAACGGTGGCGACGGGCCGACCTCCCCGCGGATAGCGGCGCGCTTCCCGGACCTCGTGCCGCAGGGACTCTCCGCCGAGCTCATCGCCCGGCAGTGGAAGCTGACCCGGGGGCAGCTCGACGAGTTCAGCGCCGGCTCGCAGGCCAAGGCCGCCCGGGCGCGCGAGGCCGGCTGGTTCCGTGGGGAGATCGCCCCGGTGCCGGTCACCACGCCCGATGGGCAGCAGCGGCGGGTGTCCGACGACGAGCACATTCACCCCG
>Ga0318563_10001305_pt1 | contig 10559 bp, 12 predicted proteins | sample GRESIP066b5f19_FD_203689 | JGI IMG/M metagenome (GOLD analysis project Ga0318563, IMG submission 203689) | Tropical soil microbial communities from Luquillo Experimental Forest, Puerto Rico - GRE.SIPMG.066b5f19 | ecosystem: Environmental > Terrestrial > Soil > Tropical forest > Bulk soil... | reverse complement strand
GCCACGGATAACCTGGCTTTTGGTGGCCAGAGGAAACCGGATTCCGTAATTCAATTTGCAAAAAGTGGCTATCTGCTGGTCACTGCCTTTTTCCTGCTCTCCAAAATCATTGGCGGGGAATCCGAGAATAACCAGATTGCCCTGGAACTTTTCATATAATTTTTGCAGGTCCTCATATTGGGGAGTGAATCCGCAGTCGGAGGCTGTGTTTACGATCATGACTTTTTTTCCCCTGAAACTGTCAAACTGGATCTCTCCTCCCGAATTGGTCGTTGTTTTCAGGGAATAGAAAGACACCAGGGGTGATGCAGCAGCCTGGTTGATTTTCATTTTCGTTTTTTTTCCGAATAATTTTCCGACATTCATCAGTACCGGGTAAAATGCCTTCACAATTTTTTGTCTGCCAGTCATATTTTTCGCATTTACATTGACAAGTTCTACGTAAAGCAAGAAACCCGCCGTCACTAACCCCAAAACAATTATCCATCTTATTAGTTTGCGTCTTTTCATCACTTTTTTATTGGATTACCTGATCAGCCATTTAAACCATTTAAGCTTTCCCTGGAAGGGCGGATATTTCATGTCCGGGTCCGGCCAGACGGGGGTCTTCATCACCGCCTTGGGATGCGTAAATGTTTCGAAGGTATAGCGTCCATGATAGCGACCGATCCCACTGTCACGGATACCCCCAAACGGGAGATGATGGTTGGCAAACTGCCAGACTGTATTGTTTATGCAACCGTTCCCGAAGGGTACCGACTCAATCCAGAACCGTTCGCGGTCCCTGCTGGAGGTAAATACATAAAATGACAATGGATCGGGATGTTGCCTCAATATGGACAATGCCTCCTTTTCCGAATCAAATTCGAAAACTGCCAGCAGGGGACCAAAGATCTCTTCTTTCATCACGGAGGCGCTGGAGCTGATCTGATCCAGGACGGTTGGCGAGATGTATAAATTTGCTTTGTCATGCCTTCCGCCAAGAATAATCCTGGCGCCTGAAATATAACCCACCAGTTTTTCAAACCTCTCCTGGTTAATGATCTTTCCATAATCCCTGCTCTGCGATGGGTCTGGTCCGTAAAACGCCAAGATCACTTCCTCCAGCTTCTGCAAAAACCGGTCACGTACATTCCGGTGGACGAGCAGGTAATCCGGGGCAATACAGGTCTGTCCGGCGTTGAGGAATTTTCCGAATGCTATCCGCCGGGCTGCAATATACAGGTCTGCATCTGCTTCCACAATGACAGGGCTTTTGCCTCCCAGCTCCAGGGTGACGGGAATCAGGTCGGAAGCTGCCTGCTGGTAAATGGCCCTGCCCACCGGGATGCTGCCGGTATAGAATATATGATCAAACCGGAATGCCCGCATCAGTTGCGGCACGACCACGGCACCTTCTCCCTGGACAACCCGGACAAAGTCGGGCTCAAAGCTGCTGACAACGATTTTTTCTATAACCGCAGCGGTGGCCGGGGCAAGTTCGGAGGGCTTCACTACGGCAATATTGCCGCCAGCGATGGCCCCTACCAGAGGGATCAGGGAAAGTTGAAGAGGATAGTTCCACGGGGCTATAATCAGGACGACCCCCAGTGGATCCCTGAAGATCCTGCTTGAGGAAGGCAGGTTAGCCAGGTTGGTGGTAACCCGACGGGGTTTCATCCAGCGCCGGAGTTTTTTGAGGGCCATGTTGATTTCGGCCAATAAGAGGCCCGTTTCAGTACCATAGGATTGCTCCGGATTTTTTTTGAGATCATCAAAAAGGGCCCGGGCAATTTCTCCTTCATGTTCTGCAACCCTCCGCTTGAGCGCAAGAAGCTGTTGTCTCCTGAACTCATAAGGGCGTGTGATACCACTCTGGTAGAAGACCCGCATCTTTTGTAATTCCTCTCCCAGGGAATTCAATCCCCCTGCCCGGGACGGGGAGCTATTTGCACTGTCCATTGGAAGTGACATATTATTTTTTATAAAGATCAGCACCCATGTTCAGAAGGTCCGCCATCGCCTGGCTTGTTCTGGCAAGATTGCGGGCTGTCTGTGAAAGGGCTTCGGCAAGCTCCGAGAGTCCAGGGTTGATCGAAAGCAGCACATCAAAATAATTTTGCAGACCTGCTTCCATATGCGCGGGGATCTTCCCGGCCAGGCCAACCACCGGAATATTCTTATACTTTGCCCTTTTGGCTACTCCAAAGGGACCCTTGCCCTCCAGGGTCTGGCTGTCAATACTGCCCTCACCTGTAATTACCAGGTCTGCCTTTGAGAGCTCGATGTCAAACCCGGTAGCATCCAGAAAATAGTCAATACCGTTGACAAGACCAGCATTCAAAAAAACGGCCAGACCTGCGGCCGTGCCTCCGGCTGCTCCTCCGTACCTGACGTCTGCCATATCCTTACGGGTCATTATTAAAGCAATATCCCTCATTTTTCGCAGGCCCGTTTCGAGGTCCGCCACCGCATTCGGGTTTGCCCCTTTTTGGGGGCCGAAGACCGCCGCCGCTCCGTCCTTCCCAAGAAGGCTATTTGCCACATCGCACATAACAATTATTTTTTTGCTGAATATCCTTGGGTCGATACCGGACAGGTCTATGCGTTCCACACCGGCCAGATTTCCTGGAATTGGTTCAAGGGGCTGGTCCCTGCCATCCAGAAAAACTGCACCAAGTGCCATGAGTATTCCCGAAGCTCCATCCACCGTTGCACTTCCCCCAACGCCGAGAATAATGGTTTCAACATCAAGGCCCAGGGCATAGCTGATCAGTTCCCCGGTGCCATAAGTTGTGGCAAGCAGCGGATCATATTCCGCAGCAGAGAGCAAACGTAAACCCGAAGCATCCGCCAGTTCAATCACGGCCATCCTTTGCTTTTCCGCGATGGCCACCGGGGCAGAGATTTTTCGCCCAAGCGGATCATGGGTCTCCACCCATATCATTCTGGCACCCAGATGATCCGCCAGCAGGGCGGCTGTACCATCTCCTCCATCCGCCACGGGAAAACAGTGGGTGGTACAGGAAAGAGTGCTCCGGTTCAAACCCAGCTGAATGGCTTTTGCCGCCTGGCCGGCATCCAGGCTGTGTTTAAAGGCATTGGGAGCAATCAGTATGTGCATGCGTGCTTCATGATAAAATGAAAGACAACAGGTATACCATCAGGAAGGACACCAGGCCCATCAGGATTGTTGCGGTCGAGTATACTTTCGCCACTGTTTTCATGTCAAGGCCTGAAAAATTGACGATCACCCAGAAATAGGCATCATTGGCATGTGATACAACCATTGATCCGGCGCCCATCGAGAGCACACAGAGCAGCCTGCCATTATCCTGGTCCAGGCCAAGCGGTGCGAGCAGCGGATGCACAATAGAGGCGGCTGTGATGATCGCCACTGTGGAAGAGCCCTGGGCTGTTTTCAGCACGGAGGTAATCAGAAACGGAAACAGGAGTCCCAGGCTTCCGAGGTTGAGGATCTCGCGCAAATGTTCTCCGGGTTTTACACTGGCCAGGACAGCTCCGAACGCACCACCGGCCCCGATGATCACCAGGATGCCCCCCGCCTTTTCGACAGACTCCTGCAACAGGCGGCTCGTGATTTTTCGGTCCCAGTGTTTCCAGGATGGAAGGGCGAGCAGGACGCCGATTCCCAGGGCGATCACCGGATCTCCTATTACCAGGACAGTCCGCAACCAGCTGGTTTGCGCGGAGGATGCGGTTGTAAAAAATGATTTTACTGCAATCAGGATCACCGGAACCACCACTGGCAAAAAAGCTCGCAATGCAGAAGGGTCTCCCTGGGAGTTTGGCGCCACCGGTTCAGGCAGATCAGCGGCCAGATGGATTTTTCGCCCCTGGTACACCGACCAGAGATGTCCCACCAGCATGGCAGGAATGGCCACGAGGATACCCACCATGATCAGTCTTCCAAAATCAACACCCATAATCCCGGCCGCTGCTGCAGCTCCCGGATGGGGAGGGACCAGGCAGTGTACAGAGAGGAGACCGGTTGCCAGGGATACCGAAAGAGTTGTAACGGAAATGCCCGTACGAAAGGAAAGGGGACGGTTCAACCCTGCCATCACGATGTATCCGGAATCGCAAAAGACCGGAAGGCCCACGATAAACCCGGTCAGGCTCATGGCTAAAGCGGCCCGTTTTTCACCTGTCTTTTGCAGGATATAGTCGGCCATGACCCGTGTACTTCCCCGGTGTTCCAGCAAGACACCGAGAGTTGTCCCCAGCACAATGATCAGCCCCAGGGATTTCATCACATTGCCAAATCCGTCCTTCATGGTATTGACAATGGTTTCCGGGGATATGCGCAGGCCCATGCCTGTGACAAAGCACGCTATCATCAGGGCAAAAAAAGCATGGATCCTGTAACGGAGCGTCAGCAGGACGATGATGGCCAGGCCAGCAAGGAGGGAGCCAATGATATAATAAAACGGAAGGTTCACCAAGACGCAGGAAATTGATCCGGGTTAAGAATACAAGATACTGAAGACTTACCTATTTGGTGGAATGCATTATCCTATTTGTTATGTCGACCAGGGAAAAATTCTACTTTTGCAGACTATGACCGATGAGTACTTCATGTTGCAGGCCGTCAAGGAAGCCAAGAAAGCGTTCGGAGGCGGTGAAGTTCCGGTTGGCGCCATTGTCGTGATGAGTGACAAGATCATCGCCAGGGGTTATAACCAGGTGGAACGCCTGAACGATCCGACTGCACATGCAGAAATACTCGCCCTGACTTCTGCTTTTAATTTCCTCGGGTCAAAATACCTACCGGACGCGACGATCTATATTACCGTTGAACCCTGCCTGATGTGTGCAGGGGCTTTGTTCTGGAGCAAGATCGGTCGTGTCGTGTACGGGGCGGACGATGAAAAGAATGGTTACAAAAAATATGTCATTCCCTGCCCTTCCATAGAAGCGCTGGGGATTGCCCCCTGGCCTTTTCACCCGAAAACAATACTGTCGCATGGCATCCTGAAAGATGAATGCGCTTCCCTCATAAAAGACTTCTTCAAGACCAAAAGGCATTGATGCCTACAGCTTTCTTACCGAAATTTTCTAGAGCGTTTTGATTTTGATATTCTTGAACCAGATCCCTCCGCCATGGTCCTGCAGGGCAATATAACCGTTGCGGGCATTTCCGTAATCAGGATAATCTTTCCACTTCCCGGTCGCCTTGAGTTTTTGCCACTCGGGAGTCCAGACTGTAAAATCAGCAACCTTGATTCCGTTCAGCCAGTGTTCGACATGGCTTCCATTTACTATCAGCCGGGTGTGGTTGTAAGTCCCTGCCGCCCTTGAAGCCTGCTGAAGGGGTGGGTGCATGGCATAATCGGCCCCGCTTTTCTGCCAGTCTTCGAGTTTCCCTTTATAGCCGAGGTCATCGATGAGCTGGTATTCCGGTCCGGTCTCATAGGATCCTGGGTGTGTTTCCAGGACATGGTACAACAGCCCGCTGTTTGCAGCCGTTTCAATCTTCCAGTCCAGTTCCAGTTCGAAGCTGCCATAGGTCTGTCTGGTGATCAGGTCGGCATGCTTCAGCGTCTCTCCCTGTTTACAATGCAGTTCCCCATGAAGAACTTCCCAGCTGTTTTCCTCCTTATTCTGGTAAGTGCGCCACCCCTCGGTGGATTTCCCATCGAACAACAATCTCCATCCGTTCTTTTTTTCCTCTGCTGTCAGTGTATTGTCTGGGCCCTGGAATGAATTTCTGCCGGCAGGATAATAGGATGAGGCAAATGTGATAATACCCGCTGCCAAGGTGATCATTGTTAATCCTGTTTGCATAATTTTTTGGCTTTAATATACCTGGTTAACCAGTAAACTTACCTGCTGCCCGGTTGTAGCCAACGCCACTGTCGTCACAGGGTCTTTGCGGCTACCCACTGCTGTCTTTAATCCCATGAACTGTATTTCTCTCGCGGCAATGATGTCCCGGCCATGGGTTACGTGACACTCCCCGCTGGTCCATTCCCGGACCGATAGATCAGGTTCTTCCAAAATCTGACTACAATGGGAAAAGGTTTTGGAACGGGCAAACCATTTGTCCAGTTTGAAGATGTTCTTGGCGATGGATTGCCGGATGATGCTTCCATACTATTATTTTTTCTGATTTCAGCCAAAAGCGCCGCTACAGGCGGTAAGATAAGATAAATATGAATCACAAGGATTTGTCGCACCGGGAAATTGACCCGGTAATATGATCCTTTCATTCATTAACGCAATCTTATATTCTTCAATTTCTTTCATTCTAACGGTCATTTGTTTTGAGTTATCGGATGATGATGTGTAATTTTGTCTCCCATCCCCGGACCAACGTATTTTTCATTCAACAAAAAAACAACAGTTATGGCATTTACTTTACCTGCGCTGCCCTATGCAGCCAATGCACTGGAGCCCCATATTGACGCAATGACGATGCAGATCCATCACGATAAACATCACCAGGCATATGTAGACAACCTCAATAAAGCCATCGCAGGAACACCCCACGAAGGAAAATCGCTGGATGAACTGATTCAGCACGCCGGTACGATCAGTCCGGCCGTGCGTAATAACGGTGGGGGACACTGGAACCACAGCTTTTTCTGGGAAAGTCTGGCTGTCAATGGCGGGGCAACGCCCAAAGGGAAACTCGGGGAATCGGTCGCTGCCGAATTTGGTTCCCTGGATGCCTTCAAAGAGAAATTTACCCAGGCCGGCATGACCCGTTTTGGAAGTGGCTGGGCCTGGCTTATCGAACAGGACGGGAAACTGCTCATTACCTCCACGCCCAACCAGGACAACCCGCTGATGGATGTGGCTGATGTAAAAGGTACTCCCCTGCTCGGGGTGGACGTCTGGGAACACGCTTATTATCTCAAATACCAGAACCGCCGGGCAGAGTATCTGGCCGCCTTCTGGAATGTAATCAACTGGGATGTGATCAGCAAACGATACGAAGATGCCCTCTGACAGAATGTAAGAAAAAATATGTTACTTGCAATCCCGGTGTACCACATCGGGATTTTTTGTAAAAACAATCAAATGAAAAATTTATCCTTCCTTTTTGCCTTTTCCATCATGCTGGCCGCCTGTTCTGGTCGTGGCAAGAAAATACTGCTCTATGCCAGCAGTGCCATCCAGGCAGACAATACCCAGAAAAATATAACGGTAACCGATGGTACAACCCATCAGGAAAAGGAACTGGAATTTAGCGGGTCAGGGCCGGTTGAGATAAATGTTCAGTCCCCGGCGGGGAAATTCACCCTGGAGGCTACCGGTGAGGGCTATTTTCTGGCCAACCTGAAACCGGACACCGTGGTGGGTAGCCTGCAACACATTGGATCAGATACCAGCAATAACAAAATCACCCAGGAGCATTTAAAGCAGATGATTGACAGCCTGGAACAACTCACACTGGGGAAAAACGTCAATGCGGCAAACAAAAACTATTTTATCGTGCCAGGAAGGATTGCGCGCATCAGTGAAAACACAAACAAGATCAAAGTCTTCGGACCCTATGACAAAATCCCGGGCGGATTTGATGCGGCCAGCTATACCGAAGTATATAAATTCTATACACTGAAGGACATCCGGGAAATGATAGCCAAGTTACCGGCCATGACAAAATTCTGACCTTGGCCAGGCAGGGGCATTCACGGTACCGGGTCATAGCCATGACCGCCCCAGGGATGACAGCGGCTAATCCGTTTGAGAGCAAGCCAGCCTCCTTTGAAGAACCCGTATTTACGCAGTGCTTCCAGGCTGTATTGTGAACATGAAGGTGTATACCGGCATTTTGGCCCTATATAGGGAGAAATGACCCACTGGTACAGCTTGATCAGGGCGATGAGGGGCAGACTAAGAATGCGCACTATTGTTTTCATCCACAATGCTTGTGAGTTTTTGAAGGATCATGCCCATTTTGTTATAAACCAGGTCGTATTCAGGAAGCTCCTTACCCGTGTATATAAGGAAAAGGACCAGGTGAAGGTTTTGATTTTCCAGTTTTTCACAGAGAGAATTTTTTTGCAGCCGCCAGGCCTCGCGGGCAAGCCGCTTGATCCGGTTTCTGTCCACCGCCTTCCTGAAATTTTTTCCGCTGACACCAAAACCGGCCTGCAGGGTAAAACCATTTTCAGACAGTAGATAAAAAGCGCGGAAAGGATACTGGGCAAAGTTTTTCCCGTTACTGAAAACTGCCTCAATTAATTTGCGGCTTTTCAGCCGCTCATTCTTTCCCAGTGTAAAGCGGTTTTTAACCATATGGGCGATTAAGCAAAATTAAAAAGCTCCGATACAATTCGGAGCTGTCCATTCAGGTTATCCTTTTCCTTATTCCGCGGCTCCCGCCGGGAAAAGGGAGCTTATTTCAGTTTCGATTCGTCAGAAACGGTGAGTTTCTTGCGACCCTTTTTTCTGCGGCTGGCCAGTACCTTGCGGCCGTTGGCGGTTTGCATACGTTTGCGGAAACCGTGAACCGTTTTGCGCCTGCGCCTGTGGGGTTGAAATGTACGTTTCATTGTCTAATTATTTTATTTGGAACCCGTTATGAATATTTGCCTGTAAAAAAACCGGCATTTTTCCTGGCTCGCTTCGGGTCACCATACCCGGCAGCGGTGAAAGGGACGGCAAAGGTAGGGAAAAACGGGTTAGGAAAAGCAAAATTCTGCTCCTTTCAATAACTCACGGAGAAAAAGCCCTGCGTGAGCAATACCGTCGGATTCACCCCCTGCAGGTCAAAGGCGGGGAACTGAAAGTCGCCCCTGATCCGCCGGCCCGTGGTATCATTGGAAAGAATGGTGATCGAGCCGGAAGGGTCAGACAGCAAGGTAACGCCCGGGGTCGGTATGTAAACCCCGCTATAGGTTCCCTGCTGGAGATCAGTGGAATAGGTCCCGGGGGCGACATTCGAAGGCATGATCAGGCCCACCAGTTTGGAGCCATCCTGGGTCGTGCCGATAATCTGGAGTTTATTTACCGGGGAGGCCGGCGTGATGCTGGTTGAAATGCTGGGTGCCACCCAAGGTGTTCCGGCGATCGTCACGTTAAAGGTGTCGGTCTGGGATGCCTTTGGCAGGGTGTCCGTATAAGGAATATTGTTGAAGATCCCCTGGGTAATGATTTCCTGGCGGCTGTCCTGGGCCCGGTAGACCTTGCACTGAAAGGTTCCGGAAATGGTTTTCTTTGTGGTATTGATGGCAGTTACCGTGACCTGGCCGCCGGCGAAGCTGGTATCCTGCCCCTGGCTGGTGGTGAAGGGATTGGTATTCGAAGAGTTCAGATCTGAATAGGAGAGTACGCTGGCCGAACTCTGATTCAGCGTATAGGTCCCGGTACCGGAACCAACCAGGGTAATGCTGACCAGCTTATTGTCGCTGCTGATGCCAGTTACATTGATGAGCCCTGCCAGGATGGTTGCACCGGAGAGGCTGTCCACAGCAATCCACTGAACTCCATTAATCATTGCCTTGAAACTGGCGGTATCTCCGCCTCCGATCTGGTGTGGGGTTTCGTAGCTCATCTCCTTGGAACAGCCGAAGAAGGAAATGATCATCAGTAAGGCGCCGACATATTTTAATTTCATAATGCAATATGTTTTGAACGCAAGGTTTTTCCATAGAAGAGACTGGCATGCTGATCAAAATCCTCTGTTGCATCAGTTGTAAAGAAACTGAGCTGTCCGTTTCTGCTGCATCTGCTTTTTATTTCCGGGTGCCGATCGAGGTAGTCCACCAGGCTTCGCGCAACGATCTCCCCCTGGGAAATAATTTTTACCGACTCAGGAAGGTACTGAACAATTTTGGCCTGAAGCAAAGGGTAATGAGTACAAGCCAGCAGGATGGTATCGATGTCCTTTGCCCTTTCCATAAGCTGATCTACATATTCAACTACAAAATAGTCCGCCCCCGGTTTATTGTGCTCGTTATTTTCTACCAAAGGTACCCACATTGGGCATGCCTGTTGAAAAACTTCGATTTCGGGGAAAAATTTATTTATCTCGATGGGATAGGAGGCTGACTGCACGGTTCCGCTGGTGGCCATGATGCCCACTTTGCCTTTCGGGCTCAGATTACCTATGATTTCCGTTGTCGGCCGGATCACCCCAAGGACCCTTTTGGACGGATCAATCAGGGGAAGGTCATGTTGTTGAATGGTCCTCAAGGCTTTAGCAGAAGCTGTGTTGCAGGCCAGGATAACCAGGGGGGCCCCCATCTCAAAGAACCATTTTACACACTGAAGGGTATAATGGTAAACGGTTTCAAAAGACCGGTTACCATAAGGTGCCCTGGCATTGTCACCCAAATACACAAAATCAAAGTCCGGAAGCCTGGCAGTAATTTCCTTCAAAACGGTCAGGCCGCCATAGCCTGAATCGAATACTCCAATGGGTTGGGATGCGGGCATATAACAAAAATAAAAAACGCCGGGCGATAAACCCGGCGTCTTTAAATATTATTATAATCGAATTAATGGAGTCCAAGCTTCTTCTTGGCCAGCGGCATCAGGTCTTCAGCCGAAGGATAGTACAGCAGGGCCTCCTTGGCCAGGACAAAGGTGTATCCATTTTCCTTGGC
>Ga0318563_10001302_pt1 | contig 10577 bp, 11 predicted proteins | sample GRESIP066b5f19_FD_203689 | JGI IMG/M metagenome (GOLD analysis project Ga0318563, IMG submission 203689) | Tropical soil microbial communities from Luquillo Experimental Forest, Puerto Rico - GRE.SIPMG.066b5f19 | ecosystem: Environmental > Terrestrial > Soil > Tropical forest > Bulk soil... | reverse complement strand
CGGGTCCAGGTCCGGGTCCGCGGTGGCGCTCCTGGTCCAGCCAGCCGCTGAGCAGCCCGATCCACCCCGGCGATGAGTCCTTGGGAGCCGGCGGGCGCCTCAGAGTGCGAGCGCGGCGATGCCTGCCCGGGCGACCTGCTCGTCCTGGTCGGAGGCCACCCCGGAGACGCCCACCGCCCCGACGCACTCGTCGCCGACCTTGATCGGCACCCCGCCCTGGACCCGCAGCTGTCCGGGGAACATCACCAGGGCCGGCCGGTCCTTCACCATGTCCTCGGTGGCCTTGGTGGGCAGGCGGACCATGGCCGCCGTCCAGGCCTTCCGGGTGGCAATCTCCGCGGTCTGGAGGAATGCCCCATCCATCCGCTCCAGGGCGACCAGGAACCCACCGTCGTCCACCACCGCGATGGTGACCGCCCACCGGTTACGTTCCGCCTCCGCCCGGGCGGCGGCGAGGATCTGCCGAGCGTCGGCCACGCTGAGAACCGTCTTGGTGCGCATGGGTAGGGACAAAAACACATCGGGGCGGGCTCCGTCTGGAAGCCCACCCCGAATCGGTTCAGCGGCAGCGGGTTCGAGCTAGCGGCTGGTGGGAATGGTCGCCAGGAGCGCCTCGTCCGACCCGGGGCCGATGTCCAGGCCCGACTGCGCGATGTGGAACGTCTGGGTCTGCTCGACGCCGACGACGGCCGGCTGCGCGGGAGCCGCGGAGTCGACATCGGCGAGGGCCAGCGCCACCGGGAGGCCCATCACCAGCAGAAAGCCCCCCACCACGCTGCGAACCTTCATCCAACCCGCGCCTTCGACCCGCTTGTCCTGGCTATTCATGGCCACCGCTCCTTTGGGGGCACCATCCATCGGCGCCGTCCATGCCCGGGACAGATTGCACCCACGGTGCCGTGATTAAGTAATTGAAATAACAGGGAGTCCTACTTCAGAGCCGGTACAGCCTCGGCCACAACCCGGGGGTGGGTGTTGCCGCCGGGGCAACACGGACCCCCGGGCTTAGGCTCGGCCGCCCATGGGTTCGACCCCGCCGCCGCCGCCTCGCCTCCACTACCTGTCGGACGCCGAGGTGCGTGCCGCGGCGCCGGGGCCCCGCGAGGTGGTGGAGCTGCTCACCCGGGCCTTCGAGGAACGGGCGGCGGGACGGACGGAGGTTCCGCCCAAGGACGGGGTGCATCCGGTGCCGGGTGCGCTGCTGCACGCCATGCCCGCCTCGGCCCCCGCCCTGGGCGCGGTGGGGGTGAAGTGGATCGCCGCGTACCCAGGAAACCGGGCCCGCGAGCTCCCGGCGGTGAGCGGCCTGGTGGTGCTCAACGATCCGGACACCGGATTGCCGGTGACGGTGATGGACGCGGCGTGGATCACCGCCATCCGGACCGCGGCGGCGAGCGTGCTCTCGGCGCGGTTCCTGGCCCGGCGGGAGGCAGCCTCGCTGGGCATCCTCGGCTGTGGCGTCCAGGCGCGCGCGCACCTCGCTGCCTTCGCCAGCGCCTTCCGGCTCCAGCGGGTCCGGGTCCACGACCGGCATCCCGAGCGGGCCCGGGCGCTGGCCGAAGAGATGGAGGCGTTGGTCGGGTGCCACATCGGGCCGGTGGGTCAGGTGCGCGATGTGGTGGAGGGGATGGACCTGGTGGTGACCTGTGGCGCCATCCAGCGGGTCCCGTCCGGGGTGGTGCAGGCTGCCTGGCTCGCTCCGGGCGCCTTCGCCTCGCTGGTGGACTTCGACTCGGCCTGGACCGCCGCGGCGCTCCGGGAGCTCGACCTCCTCGCCACCGACGACCTCCCGCAGCTGGAGCGGTTCCGCGAGGCGGGGTGGTTCCGGGACCTGCCCGCGGTGAGCGTCGACCTGGCGGCGCTGGTCTCCGGTCGCATCCCCGGCCGCACCTCCGCTGCCCAGCGCACCGCGGCCTGCAATCTCGGACTGGCGCTGGAGGACGTGGTGGTCGCGGGGGAGGTCGATCGCCGTGCCCGCCAGCGGGGGCTGGGGACGCCGCTGCTCCGCTGAGGACCCCGGAGAACCCCGCGCGGGGGTCACAGTGGCCGGTGGAGCAGCCGCGACAGCTCGCCGACGATGCCCCGCCGGAAGGCCAGGACGCAGACCACGAAGAGCGCGCCCTGGACCACGGTCACCCAGCCGCCGAGCTGGGCCAGGTAGCTCTCCACCACCACGATGACGAACGCCCCCACCACCGGTCCGAGGAGCGTCCCCAGACCTCCGAGGAGGACCATGAGAATCACCTCGCCCGAGGTCGCCCAGTACACGTCGGTGAGCGAGGCGAGCTGGAAGACGATGGCCTTGGTTCCCCCGGCCAGCCCGGAGAGCGCCGCGGAGAGGACGAAGGCGATCAGCTTGTACTGCTCGGTCTTGTAGCCGAGGGAGATGGCCCGGGGCTCGTTCTCCCGGATGGCGGTCAGCACGTGCCCGAAGGGCGAGTGCACGATGCGGAGGATGGCCAGGAATCCGAAGACGAAGATCGCCAGAACCACGAAGTACAGCGTGTAGTTGTTGTCCAACGAGACCAGCCCCAGCAGCTTCCCGCGCGGAATGCCCTGGATACCGTCCTCGCCCCCGGTGAACTTCGCCCGCAGACAGAAGAAGTAGAACATCTGCGCCAGGGCGAGGGTGATCATCGAGAAGTAGATGCCCTGCCGCCGGATCGCCAGCCAGCCCACCACCAGGCCCAGCGCGGCGGAGGTCGCGGTTCCGGTCAGCACCGCCAGCTCGAAGGGGAACCCCCACACCAGCGCGGCCTGACCGGCGAGGTAGCCCGCGGCCCCGAAGAAGAGGGCGTGGCCGAAGGAGAGCAGCCCGGCGTAGCCGATGAGGAGGTTGAAGGCGCAGGCGAAGAGCGCGAAGCACAGCGCCTTCATCAGGAACACCGGGTAGGCGACGAAGGGGGCGACCGCGAGGATCACCACCATCGCCACGATGGGCCAGCGCAGCGAGCGGGTGGAGGCGGCCACCGCCGGGGCAGCGACCGCGCCGTTGGTGGCAGGCTCGCTCCGAGGCGCCGGGGAGGTCATGTCGTTCTCCCGAACAGGCCGGCCGGGCGGACCATCAGGACGATGGCCATGATCACGAAGATCACCGTGCTCGAGGCCTCGGGCCAGAAGACCTTGGTCAGGCCCTCGATCACCCCCAGGGCGAAGCCGGTGATGATCGAGCCGAGGATCGAGCCCATCCCCCCGATGACCACCACCGCGAAGACCACGATGATCAGGTCCGCCCCCATCAGCGGGCTCACCCGGTAGATCGGCGCGGCCATCACCCCCGCCACCGCCGCCAGGGCCACCCCCAGCCCGTAGGTGATGGTGATCAGCCGGGGGACGTTGATCCCGAAGGCCTGGACCAGCAGGGGGTTCTCGGTGGCGGCGCGGAGATAGGAGCCCAGCCGGGTTCGCTCGGTGAGATACCAAGTCAAGCCGCAGAGGACGACGGAGAAGACCACCACCCAGGTCCGGTAGTTGGGGAGGAACATGAAGCCCAGGTTGCGGCCGCCGGTGAGCTGCTCGGGGATGTCGTAGGGCTCACCGGAGACGCCGAAGTAGTTCCGGGCGATCCCCTGGATGACCAGGGCCAGGCCGAAGGTGAGGAGCAGCCCGTACAAGGGGTCGAGGCCGTAGAGGCGGCGGAGCATCGTCCGCTCGATCACCACGCCGAGGAGTCCCACCACCAGCGGAGCGATGAGCAGCGCCCACCAGTAGCCGATGCCCAGGTGCTCGAGCAGGTACCAAGCCACCAGCGCCCCCAGCATGTAGAGGGCGCCGTGGCAGAAGTTGATGACGTTGAGCAGCCCGAAGATGATTGCCAGGCCGAGGCTGAGCAGCGCGTAGAACGAGCCGTTGATCAGCCCGATCAGCAGCTGGCTGAAGAGCGCCTGCGTCGACATGGGCCTGGCGGGCCGCCGTTACTTCTTCACCAGCGGGCACTCGCTGGTGCTGAGGGGCCGGAAGGCCTCCGCCGCGGGGATCTCCTTGATCAGCTTGTAGTAGTCCCACGGCCCCTTCGACTCGGAGGGCTTCTTCACCTCGTAGAGGTACATGGGGTGGATCTTCCGCCCGTCGGCGCGGATGGTGCCCTTGCCGAACAGCGGATCGTCGGTGGGCATCGCCTTCATCTTCTCCACCACCGCCTTGCCGTCGCCGTCAGCCTTCAGCGCCTGCACCGCCTTCAGGTAGTGCAGCACCCCGGCGTAGACCCCGGCCTGGACCATGGTCGGCCTCCGTCCGTTCATCCGGGCCCCCCACTTCTCGGCGAAGGCCCGGGTCTTGGCGTCGCGGTCCCAGTAGAAGGAATTGGTCAACTGAAGGCCCTGGGCAGTCTTCAGGCCGAGCGAGTGCACGTCGCTGAGGAAGACCAGGAGGCCGGCCAGCTTCTGTCCCCCGGAGACGATGCCGAACTCGGCGGCGGCCTTGATCGAGTTGATGGTGTCTCCGCCGGCGTTGGCCAGGCCGATCACCTGAGCCTTGGAGGACTGGGCCTGGAGGAGGAAGGAGGAGAAGTCCTGGGTGCTCAGCGGATGGATCGCATCGCCCAGCACCTTGCCCCCGTTGGCCACCACCACCTCGCTGGTGTCGCGCTCCAGCGCCTTGCCGAAGGCGTAGTCGGCGGTGAGGAAGAACCAGGTCTTCCCCCCGGCGCGGACCACCTCCTTGCCGGTGCCGTTGGCCAGGGACCAGGTGTCGTAGGTCCAGTGGACGGTGTTGGGGGTGCAGTTCTTCCCGGTGAGGTCGGAGGTGGCGGCACCGGAGTCGATGAACACCTTGTTCTTGTCCGCGGTCACCTTGGCCACCGCCAGGGCGACGCCGGAGTTGGGGACGTCGACGATCACGTCCACCCCATCCACGTCGTACCACTTGGTGGCGATGCCCGAGCCGATGTCCGGCTTGTTCTGGTGGTCGGCGCCGATCACCTCGATCGGGACGCCGTTGACCTTCCCCCCGAACTCCTCGGCGGCCATCTTCGCCGCGACGACCGAGCCTTGACCGCCGAGGTCGGCGTAGAGGCCCGACTGGTCGTTGAGAACGCCGATCTTGATCACGTTGCCGGTCATCTGCGCCGCCGCGGTCAGTGGGAGCAGGCAGGGAAGGGCCAGTGCGAGAAGACGGGAAGCGGTGCGCATGGGCAGCGACTCCTAGAACCTACGGTTGAACGGAACGGCTAGACACCGAGGTACTGCTGCAACTGGGGCATGCTCGATTCGAAGCGGTGGGCGGGAATCTCGTCCACCACGCGCCCCCGGTCCATCACGTAGTGACGGTCGGCGATGGAAGCGGCGAATTTCAAGTTCTGTTCCACCAGCAAGATGGTGAACCCTTCGGCCTTCAGCCGGCGGATGGTGGCCCCGATCTGCTGGACGATGACCGGGGCCAGCCCCTCGGTGGGCTCGTCGAGGAGGAGGAGCCGGGCCCCGGTGCGGAGAATGCGGGCGATGGCCAGCATCTGCTGCTCCCCCCCGGAGAGCTTGGTGCCCTGGCTGCGCATCCGCTCCCGGAGGTTGGGGAAGAGGGTGAGGATGGCCTCCACCCCCATCCCTCCCGCGGCCACGTGAGGGGGGAGGAGGAGGTTCTCCTCCACGTTCAGGCTGGCGAAGATGCCCCGTTCCTCGGGGCAGATCTCCATCCCCAGCCGGGCGATGCGGTGGGGAGGCAGGCCAATGGTCTCGGTGCCCTGGACCTTCACCGAGCCGGCGCGGCGGGGGACCATCCCCATCAGCGAGCGGAGGGTGGTGGTCTTCCCCGCCCCGTTGCGGCCGAGGATGGTCACCAGCTCGCCCGGACGGACGGCGAGGTCGACCCCGTGCAGGATGTGCGACTCGCCGTACCAAGCGTTCAGCTGGTCCACCGCCAGCAAGGGGGGCCCGGGCTGAGCCTGCGCCGCCGCGCTCCCGACCGAGGCCTCAGGCATGCTCGGCACCCATGTACGCCTGCATCACGTCCTTGTTCTTGGAGACGGTGGCGTAGTCGCCCTCGGCGAGGATCTCACCCCGGGCGAGCACGGTGATGTGGTGGGAGAGGTTGGCCACCACCTTGAGGTTGTGCTCCACCATCAGCACCGTCCGGTCGGCGGCCACCCGCTGGATCAGCGCCGAGATCCGATCCACGTCCTCGTGCCCCATCCCGGCGGTGGGCTCGTCGAGGAGGAGGAGCTCGGGGTCGAGGGCCAGGGTGGTGGCGATCTCCAGCGCCCGCTTCCGGCCGTAGGAGAGCTCCACCGCCGGCGTGTGGAGAAAGTCCTGGAGCCCCACCGCCTCGGCCAGCTCCCGGGCCCGCGCGTCGTAGCCATCGAGGACGTGCTCGCTGCGCCAGAAGTCGAAGGAGCGACCGCGGCGCCGCTGCAGCGCCACCCGGACGTTCTCCAGCACGCTGAGATGAGGGAACACCGCCGAGATCTGGAAGGAGCGGACCACGCCCCGCCGGGCGACCTCTGCCGGCCGGTCGGTCGTGATGTTCTCCCCCTTGAAGCGGATGGTCCCCGCCGAGGGAGTCAGGAACTTGGTGAGGAGGTTGAAGCAGGTCGTCTTCCCCGCGCCGTTGGGGCCGATCAGCGCGTGGATGCTCCCAGCCGCAACCCGGAGGCTCACGTTCTTCACGGCGACGAACCCCCGAAATTCCTTCGTCAACCCCACCGTCTCGAGCAGCGGTTCGCCGGCTTGACGCGGTGAATCGAGCATCGGCGTGACGTAGGTGACCGCCTCACCTCGTGCAAGACACGCTGCGTCGTCGCTCGACGGGACGACGAGTGGACGTGGACGTGACGTGCCTGGCGCGTCTAGTGGACGTGGACGTACGTGCCCGGCGCGTCTCCGCGCGGCGGATGCTCCTCGCTGCCCATCGAGGGCGGCGCCTGCCGAGCTCCGGCGCGGGAAGCGATCCACCGCGCCCAATCGTTCCACCACGTATCCTGATGACGCGTTGCGCTAGACTGCCACGCCTCCGGTCCCTCGGGCGTTGGACGGCCGACCCAGTACGCCGCCGACTTACTGGGCGGGTTCACCACCCCGGCGATGTGCCCCGAGCTGGTGAGGACGAAGTGGACCTTGCCCCCGAGGAGGCCCGTCGACCGGTAGGCCGACCGCCAGGGCGTGATGTGGTCCTCCACCGCGCCGACGATGAAAGTGTCCTGGGGGAGGGCCGAGAGCCGGAGCCGGCGTCCATCGAGCACCCACCGGTCGGCCGCCAGCCGGTTCTCCTGGTAGCAGCCCTCGAGGTACTCGCGTAGGAAGCGGGCCGGAATCCGGGTGCCGTCGTCGTTCCAGGCGAGGAGGTCGAACGCCGGGGGCTCCTCACCCATCAGCCACCCGTTGCCGACGTAGTTGAAGAACAGGTCGTTGGGCCGGAGGAGATTGAAGGTGCGGGCGATCTCGTGGGAGGCGAGGTAGCCCCGCCGGTCGACCGTCCGGAGCATCTGGGCCACGGTGGGGGGATCGGTGAACGCCCCGAGGGGCCCCGGCTCGGAGAAGTCGATCAGGGTGTTCATCAGGGTGAGGGTGTGCACCGAGCGGTCGCCGGCGGCATCGAGGTAGGCGGCGAGCATGGTGGCCAGCGTTCCGCCCAGGCACAGCGCGGCGACGTTCACCGTCTTCGCTCCGGTGATCTCCTGCACCACCCGCAGCGCCTGGAGCACTCCATCCTTGAGGTAGGTGTCCACCCCGGCGTCGCGGAGCGAGGCGTCCGGGTTCCGGTAGCTGATGGAGAAGGTGGTGTGGCCGTGCTTCACCGCCCACTCGATGAAGCTCCGGCCGGGAGCCAGGTCCATGATGTAGTACTTGTTGATCGACGGCGGACTGCAGAGCAGCGGGATGGCGTGCACGTCCGGCGTCTGCGGCGCGTACTGGAGCAGCTCGATCAGCGCGTTCCGGTAGACGACCTTTCCCGGAGTGGCGGCGAGCGTCTTCCCCAGCTCGAAGCGGGAGGCGTCGACCAGCCGCGGCCATCCCTCCCGCAGGCGCAGGTCGTCCAGCCAGGTCCGGAGCCCGCGCAGGACGCTCAGGCCCCCGGTCTCGAATGCCCGGCGGAGCGCGGCGGGGTTGGTGAGGAGGAAGTTGGTGGGGGCGAGGCTGTCCACCACCAGCTGACTCGCCAGCCGGGCCTTCTGCGCGGTGGGGCCCTCCAGCTCGGCGATGCCGAGGAGGTCCCGGTAGAGCTGCTCGCGGAGCAGGTGCTGCTGCAGCAGCCGGTAGAAGTAGGCGTTCTGCTGCCAGGTGGGCTCGCTGAAGCGGCGGTCCTTCGGGGGCACCGTCATCGGCCCCTCGGCATTCCCGCCCATCGCCCGGGCCACCGCGGCGCCGGTGGCGACCAGCGAGCCGCTGACGTACCGGCCCACTGCTCCGGCGGTGCGCGCCGGACGTCGGGCGAGGGCCAGCGACTCCTCCGCCAGCGAGCGGCCCAGCCGGACCGGGTCCACGGCATCGAGCAGCCGCCCGGCCAGCGCCCGGATTCCCCTGGAGGGTCGAGCGGCGGGTGGCGCCGGTGCCTCGGGTGCCTCGGCCGAAGCCGTGTCCTTCGAGGGGAGACGGACCACGCTCATTCGGCCTCCGTGGCGGAGCGAAGCTCCAGCCCCATCGGTGCGTCCTGGAACAGCCGGGCATCCATCGTCTTCAGGGGATGCGCCAGACGCGGTTGAAAGTCCATCCGATCCAGCACGTCACGTTGGAGGTCGACGCCCGGGGCGATCTCGGTGAGCTCCATCCCCGCCGGGGTGAGGCGGAACACCGCCCGCTCGGTGACGTAGAGCGTCTCGTGTCCCGAGGCCAGGGCCCGGGCTCCGCTGAACGTGATCTGCTCCACTGCCCGGACGAACTTCCGCTGCTGTCCGTCCTCGACCACCCGCAGCCGCCCGCCGCCGATCTCCAGCTTCCCCCGGCAGGTGAAGGTCCCGGTGAAGACCACCTTCTTCGCGTTCTGGCTGATGTTGATGAATCCCCCGCAGCCGGAAAAGGTGGAGCCGAAGCGGCTGACGTTGACGTTGCCCGCCGCGTCGGCCTCGGCCATCCCCAGGAAGGCCTGGTCCAGCCCGCCCCCGTCGTAGAAGTCGAACTGCTGGTTCTGGTCGACCAGGGCCTCGGTGTTCACCGCCGCGCCGAAGTCCAGCTTTCCCGCTGGCATCCCGCCGACGACTCCGGACTCGGTGGTGAGCGTCAGCAGGGAGAGCAGCCCCTCCTCGCGGGCGACGCCGGCCACCGCCTCCGGCATCCCGATGCCGAGGTTGATGATCGAGCCCGCCACCAGCTCCTCCGCCGAGCGGCGGCCGATGACCTTCCGTGCATCGAGGGGGAGGGGAGGCATCGATTCCAGCGGAAGACGCAGCTCACCGGAGTACGCCGGCTGGTAGGCGGTGGCGTAGGTCTGCCCGTGGAGCTCCGCCGGGGCCACCACCACCGCGTCGACCAGCGCGCCGGGGAGCTTCACGTCCCGGGCAGCGAGCGAGCCTGCCTCGGCAACCCGCTCCACTTGCACCAGCACCAGACCCCCACTGTTCCGGGCGGCCATGGCCATCGACAGGTTGTCCAGGGTGACTGCCTCGCGCTCCATGGTGACGTTCCCCGCCGTGTCGGCGGTCGTCCCCCGGAGGAAGACCACGTCGATGGGGAAGGCCTTGTAGAGGAGCCACTCCTCGCCGCGGAGCTGCACCAGCTCCACCAGGTCCTCGGTGGTCCGGGCGTTGACCTTGCCTCCCCCCAGCCTCGGGTCGACGAAGGTCTGCAGCCCCACCTTGGTCAGGGCTCCGGGCTTGCCTGCGGCGATGTCCCGGTAGAGGTGCGAGATGCAGCCCTGGGGGAGGTTGTAGGCCTCGAGCTCGCCTTTCAGCGCCATCGCCCCCAGGCGGGGGATGAGGCCCCAGTGGCCGCCCACCACCCGGCGCAGGAGCCCGGGCAGTGCCAGCCGGTTCAGTCCACGGGTCTGGCCATCGCCCTGGCCGGCGGCGAAGAGGAGGGTGAGCCCGCCGGGACGGCCGGTGGACTGGAAGGCCCGGGCCAGCCCGTCGAGCAGCGCATCGGGCGTCCCGATGCCGACGAAGCCCGAGGTGGCGAGGGTCGCGCCGGGCGGAATCCGCGCCACCGCGTCCTCGATGCGCATCACCTTGCTGGAGGGAAGCATCGAGGTGTGCGCCCGGCCTTTCCGGCGTGCGCCGTCCGCGAGAACCGCGGGGCGTCCCGCCAAAAAAGAACCCCGGCAAGGGCACGCGCGTCGTTGATTACGCGCGGGAACCCGCCGGGGTGTCAAACGTCAGGACTGCGAGAAGCGCTTAGGCCTTGGGGGTCTTGGGCGCCTTGGGGGTGAACAGCTCCACCGCCCGCTCCGCGGCGTCCTGCGCGGACTTCCGCCACTGCGCGGCGAACTGCTCGCTGGCGGCGAGGGCCTCCTTGGCCACCCGACCGCTCTCCTCGATGGCGCTGACCGCCTGGGCGTAGGCCTTCTTCTCCAGCTTCTCCACCTCGCCGAGGGCGGTGGTGAACCGCTGGGTCTGCTCGGTGACCAGCTTCAGCCACTCGTTGCCCATCTGCTGCGCCTGCTCAAGAAATGCCTTCTGGTCCATGGTCTCTCTCCTCCTGGGAGCTGTACGCGCC
>Ga0318563_10001300_pt1 | contig 10580 bp, 9 predicted proteins | sample GRESIP066b5f19_FD_203689 | JGI IMG/M metagenome (GOLD analysis project Ga0318563, IMG submission 203689) | Tropical soil microbial communities from Luquillo Experimental Forest, Puerto Rico - GRE.SIPMG.066b5f19 | ecosystem: Environmental > Terrestrial > Soil > Tropical forest > Bulk soil... | reverse complement strand
CCCCGGCATCCGCGCCGTGAGGAACGTGACGAGAGCCGACACCCGGATTTGAACCGGGGACCTACTGATTACGAATCAGTTGCTCTACCAGCTGAGCTATGTCGGCCGAACTTCGGGGCTGCGCTGAGTAGCACCGCTCTGCTTCGTCCGTCAAAAACCTACCGTCCGGTCGCTCGTCGATCGGAGCAGGAAGCACGCCGGCCTCCATCCCCGTCGTCCCCGCCGGCCGGCCCCCGCTGTCACACCCTTCAGGTCCACGACCACCCTGGGTGGACGACCGACCTGTTTCACGGGCATTCAACACGTCGCGTCAGCACGAACTTCTCGACGGACGTGCGTAGCAGTGGTGGCGTTGACGGAGGGGATCCCGGGACGTATAGCCGCGCCCGCACCAAGGAGCCGATACCGCCCATGGCAGGCCCAGAAAACTTCATGCGGGTGCCGACCGCGCAACCGAAGCGCACCCTCTACACCGACGCGATGGAGATCTTCCACCGCGCCGCGGACACCATCGGGCTCGCCCCCCGGGTGCGGCTGGAGCTCGAGGAGCCGGACTACGAGCACATCTTCTACGTCACCGCGAAGCTGAAGGACCGCCTCCGTCCCCTCTCCCCCGAGGCGGCCAAGGCCTTCGGCGAGCTCCCGGTCACCCAGGTGCGCGATCCCAACGGCCTGGAGCGGCTGGCCGACGGGCAGATCATCCTCAATGGAAAGGCGCTGCTCGGCTCGGACGTGAACATCCGCCGCGGCCACCTCCGGCTGCCAGACGGCGGCGTGTACCAGCTGGTCCCCGGCGAGTCGCAGCGCTTCAAGGCCTACCGGGTGCAGCACAACCAGGCCCGCGGCCCGTACAAGGGCGGCATCCGCTACCACCGCGAGGTGTCGCTCGACCTCTTCAAGGCCCTGGCCGCGGAGATGACCTGGAAGACCGCCATCGCCGAGGTCCCCTTCGGCGGCGGCAAGGGCGGCATCGCCATCGATCCCCGGCAGTACGGCCGGGAGGAGCTCGAGGCCATCACCCTTCGCTTCATGTACAAGCTGAAGAAGCTCATCGGCCCGAACATCGACATTCCCGCCCCCGACGTGGGCACCAACGGGGAAATCATGGCGCTGATGATGCGCCAGTACCTCGACGGCGAGCGCGAGCGGGTGGTCGGAAAGGCCATCGTCACCGGCAAGGACGTCCGCATCGGCGGCTCGGAGGGCCGGGTCAAGGCCACCGGTCAGGGCGTCGTCTACTGCATCGAGGACTACTACGCCGACAAGGGCGAGACCCTGAAGGGCAAGACCTACACCGTGCAGGGCTTCGGCAACGTGGGTTCGTTCGCCGCGGAGATCATGCACGGCCTGGGCGCCCGGCTCCTGGCGGTCAACGACGCCGACGGGACCGTCTTCAACCCCGAGGGGATCGACGTCCCGGCCCTGATGGCCTACGTGGCCGATCCCAAGAACCTCAAGCGGAGCGTCCTCGGCTTCCCCGGGGCCGCGAAGATCGAGAAGAAGGCGTTCTGGGAGGTGCCGGTCGACGTGCTGATCCCCGCCGCACTGGGTGGAGAGATTACCGGCGACGTCGCCGAGCGGCTGCAAGTGAAGCTCATCGCCGAGGGCGCCAACGGACCGACGACTCCGGACGCCGACCGGGTGCTGCAGAAGCGGGGAATCGACCTCATCCCCGACATCATCGCCAACGCCGGCGGCGTGACGGTCAGCTACTACGAGTGGATCCAGAACAAGCGGATGGAGTCCTGGAGCGAGGCCGAGGTGAACGCCAAGCTCGAGCATGCGCTGAAGCGGAACTACCGGATCATCCGCGACATCTCCCGCAACACGCCGCGGAAGACCGAGATGCACGACAGCCGTCCCTTCTGCGTCGGGAAGCAGGTGGAGCCGCGGCTGGCGGCGATGATCCTCGCCCTGAAGCGGATCGAGGCCCACTACATCATCGAGGGCTTCTCGCAGTAGCTCAGTGCATCACCCGCTCGCGGTCGACGAGCAGCAGCGGGTGGTCCTCCCGGGTCTCGTAAGCCACGATGCGCAGGCCCATCCCCCGGGTGTGGCCCGGTTCCTCGTCTCCGCGTCCGTAGCTGAGCGCGACCTGGTAGCGGACCTCGCAGAGACAGGTCATCTCCGTGCCGTCCTCGCCGGTGAAGGTCACCCGCACCCGGCCGCCGAGCGGCATCGGCTCGCGCGTCTCGACGAAGAGGCCAGTGGCGGAGATGTTCCGGGCAATTCCCCGAGTGAGCCCGTCGGGCGTGCTGATGTAGACAGTGAAGACCTTGTCGAATCGCAGGTGGCGTCGGCGGTCGCCCACGGGTCGGCTCCTTCTGGGAGGATGCGGCGCCGTTCACGGTACGCGGTAGTCAGATGTAGTCAAAATATCTACCCAGGGGAGGTGGGCGTGCGGAGAGGACTTGCGGGGTTGCTGCTCCTGGTGCCGTGCCTGGCACTGGCCGAGGACCGTTTCGACGCCCTCCGTGCCGAGGCCCGGCCCTACGACGGCGGCCTGGGACAGTTCCTCGAGGAGTACCTGGGGGATTGCGGCAACAACCCCAACTGCCGGAGCCACACCAAGGACTTCCAGGCCCAGTCCAAAGGCCAGCGGTTCTACACCCTGGTCCGAGAGGACGAGGCGGCGATGCTGGGGATGTCCGACCGCCCCACTGGCGGCGGCGAGTACACGGTGGAGGTCACCCCGTTCTTCCCCGGGAACGAGCACGCGCTGACCAACGCCACCCCGACCAAGACCGACCCCAAGGGGAACCCGATCCTCCCGGTGCTGATGCTTCCAGGGCAGGTGCCCGACGGAGAGACGGTCGACTCGATCGCTCGGATGTTCAAGAACCGCGGGGTGCGGCTCGAATTGCTCTTCCGTCCCGACCAGCCCTGGGCAGTGGCGAAGAAGGGTGGAGGAAAGCTGATCGGGCTGCGGGCGAAGCTGGACGCGATCCGGGTCACGTCCCGGTCGGGCGCCCTGCTTGCCCTGTGGGTGGCGGAGAAGTAGCCGGCAACCCGGCCAGCGCCTGGCGCAGCGGCCGGCCCTTCCCCTGAAGGGGCTCGAACACCCCGTCGCGCGGGGTCACGGGACGTCCACCACCAGCCGCCGCGGCTTTCCGGCCCGCTCCACCTCCAGCGCCACGCGCGGACCCGCCGGCCGCTGGTTGAGCGCCACCCGCAGGCTCTCCACGCTCGCCACTCGCTGGCCGGCAGCCTCGACCACCACGTCCCCCACCTTCACCCCGGCCTTGGCCGAGGGGCTCCCGGGGGTGACCTGGACCACCCAGGCTCCGAATGGCGAGCGCGCGCTCAGTCGCCGGGCGGCGTCGGCGTCGAGATCCGACACCGCCAGCCCCAGTGCATCGAGGCCTGCACCGGGGTCGGCCTCCCCCTCGGGACCGGCCGTCGGAGGACGCACCGGCCGCTCGGCGACCCGGGCGGTGAACTCCCGCGCCGCGCTTCCCCGCTGGACGCCCATCTTCACCAGCGTGCCCGGGGCGAGGAGGGAGATCTTCCGCAGCAGCTGCAGGTAGGAGTCCACCGGGCGCCCGTTGATGGTGGTCACCCGGTCGCTGGCGCGCAGCCCGGCAGCGGCGGCGGGCCCCCCGGGGTAGACGTCGATCACCTGCGCGGAGTGCTTCCCCGGCTCCTCCACCACCGTCATCCCTAGCCACCCCCGCTCGACGTGGCCGTTGTCCATGAGATTCGGGAGCAGGTCCTTCACCATGTTGATCGGCACCGCGAAGCCGATGCCCTGGGCGTGGCTGATCACCGCGCTATTCACCCCCACCACCTCGCCGCGCATGTTGAACAGCGGGCCGCCGCTGTTGCCGGGATTGATCAGCGCGTCGGTCTGGATGAAGTCGTCGAGAGGGCCCAGGCCCAGCACCCGCTCCTTGGCGGAGATCAGGCCGTGAGACACGCTGCGGTCGAGGCCGAAGGGGTTTCCGATGGCCACCACCCAGTCGCCGACCTCCAGCCGGTCGGAGTCGCCCAGCACCACCGACGGAAGGTCGGTGCCGTCGAGCACCCGGAGCAGGGCGAGGTCGGTATCGGGATCGCTGCCCACCAGCTCGGCATCGAAGCTCCGTCCGTCGGCCAGGCGGACCTGGATCCACTGGGCGTCCTTCACTACGTGGTGATTGCTCACCACGTAGCCCTCCGGGCCGAGGAGGAATCCGGAGCCGGTGGCAGTGGGAACCCGCCCGGCGGCGATGCCCTCCACCGGCTCGGAGTAGGTCAGGACGTTGATCACTCCCGGGCTCACCGCCTTGATCAGCGGCGCCAGCGAGCTGGGCGGGCTGAATCCCACCAGGAACGGCCCGGAGCCGTTGCGTTCCCGCCACAGGGGCTGCTTCGGAACCGCTGGACGGTCGCCTTGCTCGAAGGCGCGCGCACGCTCACGGGCCCAGTCCTCGAAGGCATGCTGGGGCCCGGTGGCGGCGAGCGGCAGGAGGAGGAAGGGGAAGAGCACCAGGTCGGGAAGACTCTACGCCTTCGCCGGTGCGACGTACTTGCCCACCTTCACCCGCCCGGGGCGAATCACCCGTCCCTTGAGGGCGTAGGCGGCGCGTTGCTCCTCGAGGACTTGATCGTTCTGGGCCGGCGATGCGACCAGCTCCATGTCCACCGCCTCGGCGAGGTTGGGGTCGTACGGGCGCCCGAGCAGGCGCAGCCGCTCCACCCCGGCGGCCTGGAGCCGCTGCAGCAGCTTGTCCCGGATGAGTCGCAGTCCCTGGGTCAACGGAGAGTCGTCGGCGGAGGCGAGCGAGAGATCGAGGTCGTCCAGCGTGTCCACCAGGGCCAGCGCCACCTGTCCCTTCTCCACGTCGAGGAGCCGCTCGCGCTCGCGGTTCACCCGGTCCTTGAAGCTGTCGCGGTCCCGCATCACGTCCTGGATGCCACGGGCCAGCTCGTCCACCCGCTTCTGGGCGGTAGCGAGATCGGCGCGGAGCCGGGCGACCTCGGGGTCTTCCGGGGGCGAAGCACCGGACCCGGCCGACTCCTCCACCGGGATGGCGGGGTCGGTGGGGACTTCGTCTTCGCGGGGCGTTCCGTCGGGGTGGAAGCGACGCTTGTCTTGGACGCGGGTCATGGCGGGGACGGCCCGGAAATTAACCAGAGGGAGCGTGCTGTCAACGACCTGCCCGGGCGCACGTCGGCCCTTGAGCGCTAGGTGGCCCCCGGCGTATTTCCAAAGGATGGCGACGACTGGACGGGTGATCCGCGCCCCGCGCGGAACGGAGCGCAGCTGCAGGGGATGGGTGCAGGAGGCCGCGCTCCGGATGCTGATGAACAACCTCGACCCCGAGGTGGCCGAGCGCCCCCAGGACCTGGTGGTCTACGGCGGCACCGGGAAGGCGGCCCGGGACTGGGCCTCCTTCGACCGGATCGTGGCCACCCTGCGAACGCTCGGTGACGACGAGACGCTGCTGGTGCAGTCCGGAAAGCCGGTGGGCGTGCTGAGGACCCATCCCGATGCTCCACGGGTGCTGCTCGCCAACTCAAACCTCGTCGGCCGATGGTCGACCTGGGAGGTGTTCCGCGAGCTCGAGGCCAAGGGCCTGATGATGTATGGGCAGATGACCGCCGGGTCGTGGATCTACATCGGGACCCAGGGCATCTTGCAGGGCACCTACGAGACCTTCGCCCAGGCCGGCCGCACCCACTTCGGGAGCGACGACCTCTCCGGGCGGCTGGTGCTCTCCGGAGGGCTGGGGGGAATGGGCGGCGCGCAGCCGCTGGCGGCGACGATGAACGGCGCGGCCTTCCTCGGGGTGGAAGTGGATCCGGAGCGTGCCCGGCGGCGCGTCGAGCACCGCTATCTCGACGCCATCGCCCGCGACCTCGACGATGCGCTGGCCCAGCTCGAGGCGGCGCGCTCCCGCCGGCAGGCCCGCTCGGTGGCGGTCATCGGAAACACGGCCGACGTGTACCCGGAGCTGGTCCGCCGCGGCGTGCGACCTGATTTGGTGACCGACCAGACCTCGGCCCACGACCCGCTGAACGGCTACATCCCCGCCGGGCTCACCCTCGCCGAGGCCGCCGAGCTGCGCCGGACCCGGCCCGAGGAGCACGTCCGTCGGGCGCAGGCCTCGATGGCGGTGCAAGTGCAGGCGATGCTGGAGATGAAGGCCCGGGGCAGTCACGTCTTCGACTACGGGAACAACCTCCGCGCCGGCGCGCAGGCGGCGGGGCTGAAGAACGCCTTCGACTTTCCGGGCTTCGTCCCCGCCTACATCCGGCCGCTGTTCTGCGAGGGCCAGGGGCCCTTCCGCTGGGTGGCGCTCTCTGGCGATCCGGAGGACATCCGCCGCACCGACCGCGCGGTGCTGGAGCTCTTCCCGGAGAAGGCCGCGCTGCGGAGGTGGATCTCCCTCGCCTCGGAGCGGGTGGCCTTTCAGGGGCTCCCGGCCCGCATCTGTTGGCTGGGCTACGGCGAGCGGCACCGGGCGGGGCTGGCCTTCAACGAGCTGGTGCGGAAGGGCGAGGTGAAGGTGCCGATCGTCATCGGCCGCGACCACCTCGACTGCGGCTCGGTGGCCTCCCCCAATCGAGAGACCGAGGCGATGGCAGACGGCTCGGACGCGGTGGCGGACTGGCCGCTGCTCAACGCGCTGGTGAACGCGGTGAACGGGGCGAGCTGGGTCAGCGTGCACAACGGCGGGGGAGTGGGCATCGGGTACTCACTCCACGCCGGACAGGTCATCGTCGCCGACGGAACCGAGGCCGCGGCACGCCGCATCGAGCGGGTCCTCACCTCCGATCCGGGGATGGGCGTGCTCCGGCACGTCGACGCCGGCTACCCGGAGGCGGCCAGCGTCGCGAGATCACGCGGGGTGAAGGTCCCCGGCCTGGGCTGAACCCATCCCCTTCGCATCGCTGAACGACCTCGGGACTCGCCCCGGTCCGGGTAGCATGCGCCCGCCCATGACGCCCCCCTTCGACGTGGTGGTCCGGAACGCCCGGGTGGTCTTCACCGCCGATGGGCCGGAGGGCAAGCCAGCCGAGGAGATGCTGGGAGCCATCCCCGCCGGGGCGGTGGGCATCGGCGCGGGGCAGGTGGCCTGGCTGGGGAAGGAGGCGGAGCTGCCCCGGGGCGCCGTCGGGCCGCGCACCGAGATGCTCGACGCGGCAGGAGGGCTGGTCGCGCCGGGGTTCGTCGATTCGCACACCCATCTGGTATGGGCGGGCGACCGGGCCAACGAGTTCGCCATGCGCTGCGCCGGCGCCGACTACCTGGCCATCGCCCGCGAGGGGGGAGGGATCGTCTCCACGGTGCGTGCGGTGCGGGACGCGTCGGAGGAGCAGCTGGTGGACCTCGCCCTCCCCCGCCTCCAGCGTCTCCTGGAGCAAGGGGTCACCACCGCCGAGGCGAAGAGCGGCTACGGCCTCGAGCCCGAGGCCGAGCTGCGGATGCTCCGTGCGGTCCGCACCCTCGGGGCGCGCCAGCCAATCTCGCTGCTCCCCACCTTCCTCTGGCCCCACGCCCTTCCCCAGGAATGGCAGCAGGACCGCGCCGGGTTCCTCGCCCAGGGCCGCAACGTGCTCCGGACGGTGGCCGCGGAGAAGCTGGCCCGATTCGCCGACGCCTTCATCGACAAGGGCGCCTTCACCGCCGAGGAGGTGCGGCCGATGCTGGAGGAGGCCCGCTCGCTGGGGCTGGGCCTCAAGCTGCACGTCGACCAGCTCCGTCCCACCAGGGGCGCCGAGTTCGCCGCCTCACTGGGCGCCATCTCCGCCGATCATCTCGAATCGGTGAGTCCGAAAGGGATGCTGGCCCTGGCGGCGGCGAAGGTCACCGCGGTGCTGCTTCCCACCGCGACGCTCGTCCTCCGCCTCCCCCACTACGCTCCGGGACGGGCGCTGGTTCGCGAGGGTGTCCGGGTGGGCGTGGCCAGCAACGTCAATCCCGGAAGCGCTCCCACCGAGAACCTGGCCCTGGCGCTGTCGCTGGCCTGTCTTCAGAACGGGCTGACGCCCGAGCAGGCACTGCTGGGAGTCACGCGATTCGGTGGCACCGCGCTGGGCGATGCCTCGCTGGGCAGGCTCCGCGTCGGCGGTCCGGCGGATCTGGTGGTCCTCGGCGCACCCGACGTCGCGCACCTGATCTCACACGTCGGGGTGAGCCACGTGCAGATGGTGCTCAAGGCGGGGCGCACAGTTCTCCGCTCGACCCACGCCGCGCGCTGCTAGCGTGAAAAAGTTCCAGCCCGGACCCCCCACGAGGTCCGAGCCGGAACAGGGCTTTCCCGCTCTGCCTCCGACGATCGGAGGACAGAACGCCCATGCGAGTCGAAACACCGACCTCGGCGGTGCATTCCTCGGCCCCGGGTTCATGCGACCCCGCTGCAGCCGTCACGCCGCTCGGCTATGAATCGCAGTGACGCCCATGTGTCGCCTCTTCGGATTCCGTTCCGCCACCTCCGAGCGCGTGCACGACGCGCTGGTGACGGAGCGCAACAGCCTCCGCCGCCAGTCGCTGGAGCATCCCGACGGCTGGGGAATCGCCTCCTGGGGCGAGAGCGGGCTGCCCGAGGTCGCACGCGGGCTGGGAGCGGCGCACCTCGATCCGGAATTCGAGCGGATCAGCAGCGCGGTGCAGGCGCGCACGGTGCTCGCCCATCTCCGCCTGGCCTCGGTGGGCTCGATCCGCCTGGACAACGCCCATCCCTTCGTCTTCCAGCGGTGGGCCTTCGCCCACAACGGGACGCTGCACGCCTTCTCCCGTCACCGCGCGGCGATCGAGGCGCTGATCGCCCCCCGGTTCGCGGCACTGATGCGGGGGGACACCGACTCCGAGCGCTGCTTCACCCTCTTCCTCACCCGCCTGACCGAGGTGGCCGACGTCGACGGGCGCCCGTCGCTGGAGGCGGTGCAGTGGGCCCTGGCCACCACCCTGGCCGAGGTGGCACGGATCACCGACGTCGACGTCGGGGACGGCAAGCGCTCGGCGATGAACTTCCTGGTCACCGACGGCGAGCTGCTGGCGGCGACCCGGCGTGACCGGACCCTCTTCTTCGCCGCCGAGTCCGCCGAGGGCGTCCCGATCGTGGAGAGGCCGAGGAGTGGCACCACGGTGCACGCGCTGGAGATCGCCAGCGAGGAGCTCCAGGGCCCCGACGTCTGGCACGCCGTGCCCCAGGACGGGGTGATTGGCATCGACCGCGACCTGCGTTTCGTGGAAACGTCCGTGGAGGCGCTGGTGAAGCGCCACGCGGGCACGCTCGCCCGCACGGGGTGAGCTATGCCAGGACAACTCTCGCAGATGCGGAGGGCGCTGGAGGATGCCCAGGCCTCCGCCGCCGCGGCGCAGGACATCGCCCTCCCCTTGCGGGCCTATGCCCGACCGGCCGCGGAGCACGTCTCGCTGGGCCGCGGGCTCCGGGTGGTGGTCTTCCTCGTCCTCTGGGGGTTGGGCTCCGCGCTCTCGCTGCTCCTCGGGCTGGGAGCGGCGGGCCTGCCCGGGGCGGGGATCTCGCTCCCGCTGGGAGTGGTGGTCTCCTTCTTCGTCGCCCTCTATCTCAGCCACATCGTCCGCATCGCCGCGCAGTGGGAGCGCGGGGTGGTGCTCCGCCTCGGCAAGTTCCACGGCCTGAAGGGGCCGGGGGTGTTGCTGGTCTTCCCGGTGATGGACACGGTGCGCTTCGTCGACACCCGGCTCCTCACCCTCGACATCCCCCACCAGCAAGTCATCACCCGGGACAACGTCCCGGTGCGGGTGGACGGGGTCATCTTCTTCACCGTGAAGGACCCGGAGCGCGCGGTGATCACCGTCCAGGACTACCGGTTCGCCGTCTCCCAGTACGCGCAGGCCTCGCTGCGCGACGTGATCGGGAGCATGACCCTCGACGAGCTGCTCAGCGAGCGGGACCAGATCCAGTCGAAGATCGCCGCGGTGGTGGAGAGCCGGGCCTCCACCTGGGGCACGCACATCGACTCGATTCGCCTGCTGGACATCGACATGCCCGAGGACCTGAAGCGGATGATGTCGCGCCAGGCCTCGGCGGAGCGGGAGAAGCGGGCCACCATCACCAAGGCCGAGGGCGACCGGGACGCGGCGCTCAACCTCGCCGCCGCGGCGGCGACCATGGCCAGCAGCCCGGGAGCGATGCAGCTCCGGACCCTGCAGACGCTCGACGGGCTGGGCTCCTCGCCCTCCAACACCGTGGTGCTCGCCGTGCCGGTGGAGGTGCTGGAGCTGGCCAAGGTCCTCTCCCGGCCCAAGACCGGCCCCTGAACGCCCTGCTCAGCCGACCAGGCCGAGCAGCTCGTCGCGCCACCGCTGGAGCAGGTGCGCGGAGAGCGTCCCCGAGGGCTGGCAGTGCAGCTCGCGGAGCTCCTCGCCGGTCTCGGTGAAGCGAATCCGGAGCGCATCGGCGGGCGCGGCGTCGGGGAAGCGGTCGAGCCACTCCACCGCCATCGCCCCCGGTCCGTCCCGGAGCTCGTGGTACCCGGTGCCGTAGAGGTCGTCGGGGTCGGTGAGGCGGTAGAGGTCGGCGTGGGCCAGCGGGAGCCGCCCCCGGTAGGCGTGGACGATGGCGAAAGTGGGGCTGGCCACCTCGTCCTCGGGGACGCCGGCGCCA
>Ga0318563_10001297_pt1 | contig 10589 bp, 9 predicted proteins | sample GRESIP066b5f19_FD_203689 | JGI IMG/M metagenome (GOLD analysis project Ga0318563, IMG submission 203689) | Tropical soil microbial communities from Luquillo Experimental Forest, Puerto Rico - GRE.SIPMG.066b5f19 | ecosystem: Environmental > Terrestrial > Soil > Tropical forest > Bulk soil... | reverse complement strand
CCTCTGCTATGGCTCGGCGGGGCTGTGGAGCGTGCGGACCCTGCTCCCTCCACTGCTGGTGGTCGGGGCGGCGGCCTGGAACTGGCGGCGGCTGCGCTGAGAGCGTGTTCCCGGCTCAGCCCTGCTCCACCACCACCGCCGAGCCATAGCAGAGGACCTCGGTGACCCCGGCAGAGATCTCGGTGGCGTCGTAGCGGGCCCCGACCACCGCGTTGGCGCCCAACTGCTTGGCGTGGAGGGCCATCAGCTCGAAGGCCTCGCGGCGCGCCTGCTCGCACATCTCGCTCCACAGAGAGATGTTCCCCCCGAACAGCGTCTGGATCCCGGCGACGAAGGTGCCGAAGACGTTGCGGGAGCGGACGACGATGCCCCGCACCACCCCGAGGTTCCGGACCACCCGGTGCCCGGGGAGCTCAAAGGTGGTGGTGACGCGGTCGAGGGGCAGCGTTGACAAGGAAGCGAGGGGGCCCTGGCGCATGCGCCGACCGTACTCGCTGGGGACGACGGCGACGGCTACCGCGCTCGCCGGGCGCCGTCCGGCCGCACGATCTGTCGCAGCAGCATCGCCAGCGCCCGCCGCTGGGGCGCCCGGAGCGGGGCGAGGACCGGGCCGGTGGCTCCGTCCACCACCGGACGCCACCGCCGGTGCCAGCGCACTCCCTGCGGCGTCAGCTCCACCCGCCGCCGGCGCCGGTCACCGGGGTCCAGGACGCGGGTGGTGAGCCCCCGCCGCTCCAGGTCGTCGAGCTGGCGTGACACTCCGGCCGGGTGCTGGGCGGAGGCGTCGGCGAGCTCGCGCTGGGTGAGGGGCCCCAACTCTGCCAGGCGATTCACCAGCGACCAGGCCACCACCGATTCCCCGTGGGCAGCCAGCGCCCGGGCCACGGCAATCCACAGGGTCCGACGGGTCTGGCCCACCAGACGCACGAGATCGGCCGTCTTCACGCCCCCCCGATCCCGGGGGGTCCTCGGTGTAGGCATCGGTCGGGTTCCGGGCGGTGCGTTAGCCCCCCGGGTACGGCCCTGTCCAGCGTGGGTTGCGGGCTGTCCACACAGTTCCGGGAGTCGTTGACGAACTTTACAGCGAAGGGGGTACCCCCCGCGCTATAGCGCTCCGCCGCTTTGCGCCGGCAACAGGAGCTCCCGACGTGATTCGACGTGGATCGAGCTGGATGGGAATTGCACTGATGGTCTCAGGGGCGGCAGTGCTGGTGCCGCCCGCCCTGGGCCAGGGGTCCGCGCCGCCGCCGGCGCTCCCCCCCGACGCCGGTCCGGGGTTCGCCCGACCGGGAGGCGCCCCCGACGCCCCGACCCGTGTGGCCCGGAGCATCAGCTTCCGGGATGCCTGGGTGACCGCCCTGGAGCGGAACCCCACCGTCACCACTGCGGTGCAAGAGATCCGGCGGGTGAGCGGCCTGATGGAAGAGGTGCGGGCCGCCTCGCTGCCGACCCTCGGAGTCACCGCCACCTACGTCCGGCTCGACAAGGACCGGACCTTCACCGCCGATCCCGACGCCGGCTCGATCGTCGTCCAGGGCAAGGACTCGATCAACGTCACCGGCACGCTGGCGATCCCGATCATCGCTCCCCAGTCGTGGGCGAACTGGAAGCGGGCCGGCGATCTCATCGAGACCTCCCGGCTCAACCAGCGCGACCTCCAGCGCCAGGTGGCGGTCAATGTCGCCCGCGCCTACATCACCGTCTTTGCACAGAAGCGGCAGGTGGACGTCAACCGCCAGGCCCGCGACAACTCGAAGGCCCACCTCGACTACGCCGCGCAGCGGCTACGCGGGGGGATCGGCAACAAGGTCGACTGGGCCCGCGCCGGGCAAGATCTGGAGGCCAACGAGTCCCTCCTCCAGGCCAGCTTCGCCAACCTCTACCGGGCGCAGGAGGCCCTGGGCATCCTCCTCGGCGTGGACGAGCCGGTGGACACCCAGGACATCCCGGTGCTGCCGGGGATGCCCAGCGTCGACGAGGCGCTGTCCGAGACCCCGACCCGGACCGACCTGATCCTCGCCAACTGGGAGGAAAACAGGACCGATCGCTCACTGAATTTGAGCTGGACGGAGTACCTCCCCAACGTGACCCTCTACGGGCAGCCGATCTTCCAGAGCCCGGCGTCGCTCACCCAGCCGAAGACCAGCTGGCAGATCCAGGCAGTGCTCACCTGGGTGCTCTACGACGGAGGAGCCCGCTACGGGCGCACCCACCAGCGCGAGGCGCAGCTGGAGCAGGCCAAGATCGCGCTGGCGGCCACCATCCGGCAGGCGAATTCGGAGGTCCGGACCTCCCTCGAGAACTTCGAGCGCAACAGCTCGGCACTTCAGAGCGCACGGAATTCTGCGAACCTCGCGAACGAGGCGATGCGACTGGCGGACATCTCCTACCACGCTGGCGCCACCACCAACCTCGAGCTGATCGACGCCCAGCGCCGGGCCCGCGACGCCGAGACGCTGGCGGTCATCGGGGAGGACAACACCCTCCAGTCGGCCCTCGACGTCCTGTCCGCCTCTGGTCGGTTCCCCCCCAACCTCCGGGAGGAGAATGCGCAACGGTCGAAATGACCGGGGTCCGGCGAAAAAGCCTGCGAATTGAAGGAATTTAGGTGTCCGATGGTGGGCGGCTCGTGAGAGAGTGCCCCCATGCTGCTACGTCACCGGTCTGACCGGCGGACACTGGTGTGGGCCGTCGCCATGCCGGTGGTCGCGTTCCTCCCCTACTTCCGCCCCGGCCTGGCCCTCTGGCTCTGCCCTCTCGCCTGTTACCTGGCGCTCTCGGCGGGGGTCATCGCCCACAACCACAACCACACCCCGACCTTCCGGGACCGGCTGGGCAACTCGCTGTTCGGCAACTGGCTGAGCATCTTCTACGGCTACCCGACCTTCGCCTGGGTCCCGACCCACAACCTCAACCATCACCGGATGGTGAACAAGGCCGGCGACGCCACCATCACCTGGCGCTTCACCAACGCCCACAACGCCTGGGTGGCGGGGACCTACTTCTTCGTCTCCAGCTGGTACCAGTCGGAGCCGATCAAGGACTACATCCGCAAGGCGAAGGAGCGGAACCCGCGGCTGTACCGGACCATCATCGGCCAGTACGTCTTCTTCCTCGGGACCCATGTGGCGCTCCTCGCCCTGGCCATCGCCCTCCACGGGCTGCGCACCGGCTTCAAGGTCTGGGGGCTGATGTTCCTCGTCCCGGCGCTCTTCGCGCTGTGGACGATCATGTTCTTCAACTACATCCAGCACGTGCACGCCGACCCCTGGAGCGAGCACGACCATTCGCGCAGCTTCACCTCGCCGACCCTCAACTTCCTGCTCTTCAACAACGGTTTGCACTCCGCCCACCACGAGATGGCCGGCGCCCACTGGAGCGCCCTCCCCGGTCTGCACGCCCGGCTGGTGAAGGAGATCAACCCCGAGCTGCTGGAGCGCAGCTTCTGGTGGTTCTGCCTCCGCAACTACCTCCTCGCCCTCTTCGTCCCCGAGCTGGGGACGCGGCAGGTCGGCCGGGCCCCGTTCGACGATCCGGCCCTGACCACCATCGGCGCCCCGCTCACCGCCGAGGTGGACGCTTTCGAGGCGGGCGTGAACGCCGCCCGCGCCTGAGCCACCACAGCCGCAGGGACCGTGCCCAGACCGCCCCGTGCGTGGAGGCGAGCGCCGTCACCGCCTCCACCAGGGCAGCGGTGCTCCGGGGCCCCAGCGCCGGCTCGCCGTAGCTGAGCGAGCGCACCACGCCCTCCAGCGCTCCGGGGGACAGCGGCACCGACTGCTCCCACCGCTCGACGGCTGGCACGCCCGGCCCGGCGGCGAGCACCAGCCATTGGCGGATCCGCGCTGCGTTGTCGCGGGGACGCGCGCGCGGGTTCGCCGCGGCGAGCAGCGCTCCCACGCCGCGCATGAAGGCAGTGTCCAGCGGCTCGACCTCCAGCACCGCTGCCACCCCGTCGGCGGCGAGGAGCCGGGCACTCTCGGCGCCGGCACGGTCGGGTCGTACCCAGTGCACCGCATCGGCGAGCAGCACCAGGCCTGCAGCGACGGCGGTCAGCCCGGTCGCCTCGGCGGTCGCGCGGACCAAGGTGACGGGGAGCTCCGCCGCGGCGCGCTGGCACTCCTCGCCCATCGCGGCGGCAGGCTCCACTGCCAGCACCGGATGCCCGCGCCGGGCGAGCGGCACGGCGACGAGGCCCGTGCCCGCCCCGAGGTCCACCACCGGGCGGCCGGGGCCGGCGAGCTCGGAGAGCCGGTCGACCAGCGCCTCGGGGTACGGCGGCCGCGCCCGGTAGGCCTCCGCCAGCCGCTGGAAGACGCGCGGCTCGGGTCGCTCGACGCGCGGCATCGGTGAGTGGCCCTAGGCGACGGCCGCCCGAGGTGACGGGTCGAAGAACACCGGGAGCAGCCGGGTCAGCGCGCCCAGCCGCCGGCCGGCACGCCCCTGCCCCAGCGCCGGTCCCGGCGGGACGCGCGCCTCGAGGGCACCGGCCGGCCGGCGCTCCAGAGCGATGAGGAGCCGCCGCAGGTCGAGCGGCGGAGCATCGAGGAATCCCTCGTCGAGCAGGAGCCGGGCGGAGAAGGCGCCCCACCCCGCCACCACCGCCTCCGGGCCGAGGAAGTCCCGGAACTCACGCCGTGCCTCCTCCAGGGGCCTGCCTCCGTCGAGCACCGGGCGGACGAGCCCGATGTAGTCGGGGATCGCCTCGGCGAGCGGGCGCCGCGGACGAACCACCCGCTCGAAGCGCGCGCCGGTCTCGGGGCGAACGGCGCAGAGATGCACCAGCTCGGGCGGGTTCCACACCCCGGGCACCAGCGGGTGGCCGTTGGCCTCGCACCACACCAGCACCAGCCGCTCGCCGGCGCAGGTGAGGCTCCGGGGGATGCGCGGCCGCGGTGGACCGGTGCGCTGTCGGACCCGCGGAGGTCCCACTCTTCGCGCCGCGCAGTGCAGCTGGTGATCGACCATCGCGGTGAAGGCCTCGCGCAGCGGCTGGAAGCGCGCCGCATCGCCCTCCAGCGCCTCGAGCACCTCCAGCACCGCCTCCAGGGTGGAGAGACAGTGCGGGGCGGGCTCCTTCCGGATCCGGTAGCTGCTCGGTGCCCGGGGGACGAACCCCACCCGGGGCAGCGCGGCCAGCCGGGGGTTGAGCTTCACCAGCTTCCGCGCCTGCGGCCAGGTGCCGTCCACCACCACCAGGCGCCGCAGCTCCGGGAAGGCGCCCGGCGGCAGGCTGGAGGGTCCAGGGAAGAGCAATGCCGTGCCCGGTGCGTCGAGCGCGGCCCCCAGCTCGGCGTCGGCGCGCACCGCCTGCACCACCCGGGCATTGGCCAGGCCGGCAGCAAGGAGGCGAACCGTGCCGATCGCCACCCGGCGCTCGCGGGGATGCTGGACCACCAGCAGCTCGGTGCGGGTGGGAATGCGGGGGAGGTGCTGGCAGAAGCAGGCCGCGCGGGGGCGCAGGCAGCGGAGGCAGAGCGGTCGCACCTCGGACCCTCATAGACGATCGCCCACCCTTCGCGGTAGCGAGGAGCCCGGCCGATGAACCTCCTCCTCCTCTCCCCCGACGAGCTGCTGCCCGACGGCACCGCGCGGGTGCAGGGACGTCGCGCGCGCCACGTGGCCGAGGTGCTGCGCGCCGGGCCGGGCGACAAGCTGCGCGCCGGGGTGCTGGGGGGAAAGCTGGGCACCGCCCGGCTCCTGGCGCTGGAGGACGATGGAGCCCATCTGGCCCTGACCCTCACCGAGCCTCCGCCTCCGCGGCCCGGGGTCGACCTGCTCCTCGCCATGCCCCGCCCCAAGGCGGTGCGGCGGGTGCTGGCCGCGGTCGCCTCGCTGGGGGTGGACCGGCTGGTCCTGCTCAACGCCGCGCGGGTGGAGAAGAGCTACTTCGATTCCAAGGTGCTCGCCGAGGCACGGATCCACAAGCACCTCCTCGACGGGCTGGAGCAGGCCCAGGACACCGTCCTCCCCGAGGTGGTGGTCGCCGAGCGCTTCCGGCCCTTCGTGGAGGACACGCTGGAAGGACTGGTCGGACCATCGCAGCGGCGGGTGCTCCATCCCGGGCCGATGGAGGGCAGCCGTCCGTCGTCCGGTGAACGGCTGGTGCTGGCCATCGGTCCGGAGGGTGGGTGGGTCCCCTTCGAGCGCGAGCTGCTCGCCGCCCACGGGTTCACCCCGCTGGGCCTCGGCCCGCGGACGCTGCGGACGGAGACGGTGGTGCCGTTCGCCCTCGGCTGGGCTGCCGCCCGCTGAACGGGAGCCGAGGGGCTGTACCCTGGCTGGTGCCCGGGTCTACGGTGGCCGGATGGCCCATCCTCCTCCGCCCACCGATGCCGCCCGCGCCACGGGGCGTCCCTCGACCCCGCAGGCCGCCGCCAAGCCGGCCACCCACGACACTGTGCCGCCCCCGGCCCTGCTGGAGTTCATGGTGCAGGAGTGGAAGCCCGCCAGCGGCAAGCTGCCTCCCCGGCTCAAGCACGCCGACGCCTTCGCCGCCCGACGCCGCGCGCTCTCCCGGCTCTTCCCCGGAGAGACACTGATCATCCCCACCGGCCACGAGAAGGTCCGGGCCAACGACACCTACTACCGGTTCCGCGCCGGCACCGACTTCTACTACCTCACCGGGAACCTCGAGCCCGACTGCGTGCTGGTGATGACCCCCGAGGCCGGCGGCGGCCACCGGGATCTGCTCTTCGTCGAGCCCAACAACGGCAAGACCGACACCACCTTCTTCACCGACCGCCGCAAGGGCGAGCTGTGGGTGGGCCCGCGGCTGGGCGTGCCCCAGAGCCAGGCCCGCTTCGGCGTCGACGAGGCCCGCGCGCTCTCCGAGCTGCCGGGGATGCTCGCCTCGCTCCGCGCTCCGGCGACCCGCCCGGCGCGGGTGCTGCGGGCATCCAGTCCCGCGGTGGACGCGGCGCTTCCCGAGGCCTCCCCCCGGGACGCCGAGTTCGCCACCGCACTCTCCGAGATGCGGCTGCTCAAGGACGCCCAGGAGGTGCGGGAGCTGTCGGCGGCCATCGCCTCCACCAAACGCGGCTTCGAGGACGTCATCCTCCGCCTCCGCGAGGCGCGTTCCGAGCGCGAGGTGGAGGGGGTGTTCAACCTCCGCGCCCGGACCGAGGGCAACGACTGCGGCTACAACACCATCGCTGCCTCCGGGGAGCACGCCTGCGTCCTGCACTGGGACCGGAACAGCGGCGCGATCCGCCCCGGAACGCTGCTCCTCCTCGATGCCGGGGTGGAGGCCCACAGCCTCTACACGGCGGACATCACCCGCACCCTTCCGGTCTCCGGGCGCTTCAGCAAGGAGCAGCGCCAGGTCTACGAGCTGGTGTACGCCGCGCAGGCCGAGGCCTTCGCCGCGGTGAAGCCGGGCAACGACTTCCTCGAGCCCAACCGGGTGGCGATGAAGGTGCTCGCCGAGGGGCTGGAGAAGCTGGGCATCCTCGAGGACGCCGCGGAGGCCCTGGCCGACCAGAACCAGTTCTACAAGCGCTACTCGCTCCACAACGTCAGCCACATGCTCGGCCTCGACGTCCACGACTGCGCCCAGGCCCGGGCCGAGACCTACAAGTTCGGCAAGCTCCAGGCGGGGATGGTCCTCACCGTGGAGCCAGGCCTCTATTTCCAGCTGGACGATCTCACCGTGCCGGCGCGCTACCGGGGCATCGGGGTGCGGATCGAGGATGACGTTCTGGTGACGGCAAAGGGAATGCGCAACCTGTCGGCGGCAATTCCCAGCGAGGCCAGCGACGTCGAGCAGTGGATGGCCAAGCTCTGGAAATCGCGCGGGCGCAAGAGCCACGCTTGACAGTCGCGCGCGGCGGTCGTTACCGTCCGTGCCGCTTGAAGACACTCCGCCAGATGCGAATGCACCTCGGCCCGGCCATGCAGATGCGTGGCCCGGGCGGGCTGCCGTTCGCCGCGGGGTGGTGTCGTCGGTCCTGTCGCTGACCGACCTCTCTCTGCAGTGACACGGGGCCACGCCCGGGGCTGACAGCAGAAGGTCCCCCGGTTCGGTGCCGACGTGTCTCGCCGCCCGCCCTCTCCCCGGGGCCCTCCGCTGCCCGCCTCCCGCGCCGTCCCGCGAGCCGGAGCACCCACCCGTAGTCCCCGAGGAGACGAAGATGAGCGAAGCGAAGGAAGAAAACCCGAGGTACCGACCGGAGACGCTGGCCCTGCACGCCGGCTACACCCCCGACCCCACCACCGGGTCGCGGGCGGTGCCGATCTACCAGACCACCAGCTACCGATTCCGGAACGCCGACCACGCCGCGGCGCTGTTCGCCTTGAAGGAGTTCGGGAACATCTACACCCGGATCATGAACCCCACCAACGACGTCCTCGAGCAGCGCATCGCCGCGCTGGAGGGTGGAGTGGCGGCGCTGGCGGTGGCCTCCGGACAGGCGGCGGAGACGCTGGCCCTGCTCTCCCTCCTCCGCTCCGGCGACGAGCTGGTCTCCACCTCCAGCCTCTACGGCGGCACCTACAACCTCTTCAAGGTGACCTTCCCCCGCCTCGGGATCCGCACCCGCTTCGTGGAGGCCTCGGACTTCGAGGCGCTGCGGGCGGCGATCGGTCCGAGGACCAAGGCCCTCTTCGCCGAGACGGTGGGCAACCCCCGGCTCGACGTCGTCCACCTCGAGGAGCTGGGGCGGATCGCCCGCGAGGCGGGCATCCCCTTCGTGGTCGACAACACCGCCACCACCCCGGTGCTGGTCCGTCCACTGGAGCACGGGGCGAACGTGGTGGTGCACTCGGCCACCAAGTACATCGGCGGCCACGGCACGGCGATCGGCGGGCTGATCGTCGACGGGGGCAACTTCCCCTGGGACAACGGAAAGTTCCCCGAGTTCACCGACCCCAATCCCGGCTACCACGGGCTGAAGCTGTTCGAGACCTTCGGCAACCTCTCCTTCATCCTCAAGGCGCGGGTGGAGCTGCTGCGGGACCTCGGGCCAGCACTGAGCCCCTTCAACGCCCACGCCTTCATCACCGGGCTGGAGACCCTGCACCTGCGCGTCCGCCGCCACTCGGAGAACGCGCTGAAAGTCGCTCGCTGGTTGCGCGATGACCCGCGGGTGTCCTGGGTGCGCTACCCCGGACTGGAGGAGGACCCGAGCTACCTCCTCGCCCGTCGCTACCTGGAAGGTGGCTCGGGAGGCCTGGTGGCGTTCGGGGTCAAGGGTGGCTTCGAGAAGGGCAAGGCGCTGATCGACCGGGTGAAGCTGTTCTCGCTCCTGGCCAACATCGGAGATGCGCGCTCGCTGATCATCCACCCCGCCTCCACCACCCACCAGCAGCTCAGTCCCGAAGAGCAGCGAGCCACCGGCACCACCGAGGACCTGGTCCGTCTCTCGGTCGGGCTGGAGCATCCTGACGACATCCTGGCCGACCTCGACCAGGCGCTGGGGAACTGACCGCGCCATGGCCCGCTCCGGTGCCAGCGCCGCGGCCAGCCCGCGGCTGTTCGACGTTCGCCTCCCCGGGCTGACCCTCCAGCACGGAGGGACGGTGGAGCCCCACCACGCCCGCTTCCAGTGGTGGGGACCCGAGGCGGACCTCCCGGTGCTGGAGGAGCTGGCCACCGCGGTCGACGCGCGTCGCAGCACCGGCCCGGTGTCGCGGGAGACGGCGCTCCGGGCCTCCGAGCGGAAGGAGACGCTGGACGATGGCGTGCCCACCGTGCTGGTGGTGCACGCCCTCACCGGCGATGCCCGCGTCGCCGGTCCGGATGGGTGGTGGGGGCCGCTCATCGGACCGCGGCGGGCGCTGGATCCGGCCGAGGTGCGGGTGCTCTGCGCCAACAACCTCGGCAGCTGCTACGGCAGCTCCGGACCGCTCGACGCCGGGTGGCCCGCGCAGGCGGTGTCGCTGACGCCGTGGGACCAGGCGCGGGCCCTGTGGAGCCTCCTCGACGTCCTCGGGGTGACCCGGCTCCGCCTCTCCACCGGGGCCTCGCTGGGAGGGATGGTGGCGCTCTGCCTGGCGGTCCTCCGCCCCGGCTCGGTCGGTGCACTGGTCCCCATCGGCACCGCCGCGGCCTCCAGCGCCTGGGTGGTGGGGTGGAACCACGTCGCCCGCCAGGTGCTCCGGCTGGACCCGGGCTGGCCGGAGGACGTCGGACGGGGCCTGGAGCTGGCGCGACAGCTGGCGATGCTCACCTACCGGGCCGAGCCCTCGCTCGATGCGCGGCAGCACCGCACCGCCGGCCATCCGCCGGAGGCACCGTGGAGCTTCCCGGTGCAGAGCTACCTCGAGCACCAGGGGCGAAAGCTGCGCCGCCGGTTCGACGGCCGGGCCTACCTCGCCCAGCTCGAGGCGATGGACCGGCACGACCTCGACGCTCCGCCAGCGGGGACCCCCGCCGGCGAGCTCGCTGCTGCCGCGCTGTGCGTGGACATCGACACCGACCAGCTCTTTACCTCCGCCCAGGCCGATCTCCTCGCCGACTGGCTCACCGCCCGCGGCGCCTCGGTCGAGCGGGCCACGGTACGAAGCCCCTTCGGCCACGACGGGTTCCTCGTGGAGTGGGAGGCCCTCGAGGTGTTGCTCCGCCGGGCGCTGCCCCAGGGGGATGGACG
>Ga0318563_10001296_pt1 | contig 10591 bp, 5 predicted proteins | sample GRESIP066b5f19_FD_203689 | JGI IMG/M metagenome (GOLD analysis project Ga0318563, IMG submission 203689) | Tropical soil microbial communities from Luquillo Experimental Forest, Puerto Rico - GRE.SIPMG.066b5f19 | ecosystem: Environmental > Terrestrial > Soil > Tropical forest > Bulk soil... | reverse complement strand
CGACAAGTGGCACTGACCTGACCCCGGCCACCCGCTACTGCCGAGCGAAAGGAGACCGCCATGCGCGACGACAAGTGGCACTGACCTATGAATGCTGGTGGCGCCGGTTCGTCAGGCCGGCGAGGCTGCGGGCCCCGCTGACTGCGACGGCCACGGCGACCATGGCGCCGACAGCACCGCACACCGCTATAGTCCGGGCCGGCGCGTGATGTTCCGCAACGGCCCCCGCCAGGATCATCACTACGCCCTGGCCCAGGCTCATTGCGCCTTGAGCCAGGCCAAAGGCTTGGCTGCGCTGCTCCTGCGGCGCCGCGCTCACGAAAGCGGCGTTGGCGGCCAGTTGATAGGCGGCGCACAAACCCGCCGTGACCAGGATCAGCAGCGAAATACCAAGGTCCGGTTCGAAGAAGAACAGGACGAGAACCGCACAGGCGCAGATGGCCAGCGGCCCCATCAGGCGCAGCCGCGTCGCCGGAGCAACGAAGCGGCTGAACGTAATGGCCCCGACCGTTTGGCCCAGGGAGTTGGCGGCCAAGATCGCGCCCACCGCGGCGGCACCACCACCGAGAGCGTTGGCGAGCGGGGCTGCCACACCCTCAGGCGCGTTGTAGAACGCGGCCAGCAAGCCGAACAGCAACGGCGTGCGCAGCGCCGGACGGGCCATGACCAGTCGGGCACCGGCGACGATATCGGCCAGCCGGGTCGGCTCACGGTGCCGGTCAGCCGCCGACGCCCGCCGCGGGCTGACCCAGATACGGACGATTAGCGCCGAACCGGCGAAGGTCAGGGCGTCGACGATCAGCGATGTCCGCGTGCCGAAGAGACCGACCACGGCACCGCCCACGGCGAAGCCAACTACCTGCGCGAACTGATAGGTGGTCAGGGTCACCGCGGTTCCCATGACGTACCGGTCGCCGCTGAGGACATCGGGGAAGATCGCCGCGCGGGCCGCGGTAAACGGTGCCTCGATGAGCGTGACCAAGAAGAGTAGCGCCACCAGGGCGGCCAGCGGCAGCCCCGGGATGACCATGACCAGGACGATTACGCCCCGGATGATGTCGCAGGTGATCATGACAGCCCGGCGCGGATACCGGTCGGCCAGCCAGGCCAGCGTCACGCCGCCGATGAAGGTGGGCACGATGGTGACCGCGAACGTGATCGCGGCCAGCAACGCCGAACGGGTCCGATCGTAGACGAGAACGGTCAGCGCGACCCGCGCCAGCTGGTCTCCGACGACGGACAACAGCTGAGCCATCCACAACGCCCGAAACTCCGCTACCGCGAATACCTCGCGAAATGGGGTCCTCGCGGGCTGCTCCGTCGCGCTCCCCCGGGCCACGGCGTGCCTGGCTATGTCGTCCTCCGGCTCAGCTCGCGCTGCGGTCTTCGGTAATCACATCCTGACCGACAGTTGCCATCTTTTGCAAACAGGCCGGGCCGCACGGGTTAGCCAGGGGCCGGTTCCGAGCAGCTCCACGGCCGGGATGGAGTCCCGTCCGGCTCCCGGCCAAAGCGGTAGGTCGCCGTCTCGCCGGGATAGGCCTCGAGAAAAAGGCCGAACATGCCCGCGTCGGCCGCCCGGACGGCCAGGGTCCGGACCGCCTCGGCGTCCCCGGCCTCGCGGAGCGCCGCCAGCAGCCGGCCCAGGGCTAGCTGATCGCCGGGACGGAACGGCTGGCTGGCGCCCACGCTCACCACTCGGCCGGGGTCGCGGGCCAGCAGGGCCTGGACGGCGTCGCCGGCTCGGGACCGGCGCATCTCCTCCAGCAGGTGGGCGACGCCCAGCGGGTCGTGCAGGCTGGCGTCGTGAGCGGCCCGCAGGGCCAGGATCGCGATGGCGTCGTCGGCGCCGGCCTTGCGTAGTGCGGCCAGCAGCCACGCGACGGCCTGCGCGTCGTCCAGGCTGGCCTGCCCAGCGGCCCGGGCGGCGAGGGTGCGGACTGCGTCACTGGCCCCGGCCGCGTCCAGCCCTTCCAGCAAGCTGGCCACGTCCCACAGATCGTCAAGCTGCACCTGACCGGCGGGGTCGCGGGCCAGCAGGGCCTGGATGGCCTCAGTGGCCTCGGCATCGCGCAATTCGGCCAGCAGCCAGGCGATATTCTCGGGATATTCGATGGGCATCTGGATGACAGCGTGCGCGGACACGGTTCGCACCGCGTCCCGGGCCCCGGCCGCACGCAGCGCTGTCAGCAGCGGGGTGTGCCACACGTACCAGACATGGTCACGAGCTTGGTCGACGATCCGGGTAGCTAGGGCCTGAACCGCATCATCCGCCCCGGCCGCGTGCAGCGCTTCGAGCAACGCGGCGATGTCCTCCCAGATCATGATGTTGGCCTGGCCAGCGGGGTCGCGGGCCAACAGGATCTCGATCGCATCATTGGCCCCGGCCGCGCGCAGCGCGGACATCAGCCGGGCGACGTATTCCCCGTCCTCGAGGCTGACCTCATGGGCGGCCCGGGCGGCCAGGACCCCGACTGCGTCGTCGGCCCCCCCGGCCTGCAGTGCACTTAGCAGGTCAGCGACGCCTCCGGTTTGATCGAGGCTGACGTGGCGGCCGGGATCGCGGGCCAGCAGGGCCCCGATCTCTTCATCGGCGCCGACGGCGCGCAGCGCGTTCAGCAACCCGGCGACGCCGTACGAATCCTCGACGTCGACCGCCTCGACGGCCCGGGTGGCCAGGGTCCGGATCGCGTCGGTCGCACCGGCGGCCTGCAGTTTGGCCAGCAGCCGGGCAACGTCCAAGATCGCCTCGGGCTCGGCATCCGCGGCTACCCGGGAGGCCAGCGCCTGCAGCGCCTCGACCGCTCCCGCCTCGCGCAGCGCTCGCAGCAGCCAGCCCAGGTACCGCGAGTCGCCCAGCCTGGCCTGCGCGGCGGCCCGGACCACCAGGGCGCGGGCCGCGTCTGCCGCCCCGGCCGCACGCAGGGTCCGCCATAGCTCGGAGACATCCCATCTGTTGCCGAGGCTCACCTGGCCGGCCGGATCGCGGGCCAGCAGGGCCTGGACTGCGTCACCGGCCCCGGTTGCACACAGTGCCGCCAGCAGCCGGGCCACATCCCACGGGTCGTCGAGGCTGACCCGGTCGACGGCCCAGCGGGCGGCGTCGGCCGGTTCGTCCAGTGCGCCCAGGCACGTGATGAGGTGACTGGCCGCGTCCGCGCGGCCCGCGGCCGCCGCGGATGTCCACAGGGCGGCGGCCCGACGGTACAGCCCCCGATCTTGCGCGGCCTGGGCGAGGCGGCCCCGGTCGTTCATGCCGCCGGCGTGAGCAGCGAGCGCGTCCCAAAGCGAGGCCGGGCCCAACTGGTCGGCCCGGGTGCGGCGGCCGTGCTGATCGAGGAAGCCGGCCACCCGGTAGCCGGCGCTGCCGTGGCCCGCTGCGGACGGACCGGGCGTCAGGCCCCAACTGGAGTCCGGCGCGGCGTCCCACCCGTCGGCCTGGTTCGGGTCATCCAGGTAGCCGATCGCGGCGGCGCGCAGTAGCGCGGCGGGCAGCGGATCGGCGTGGCCGAGGCGGCTGGCGTCCATCGCGGCCGTGATAAACGCCCGCCCGCGGGGGTCGGCGCCGGGCCCGTCGTAGCGGGCCAGCAGGTCGCCGGCCCCGGCCAGGTACTGGGTGACCTGCCCGTCCGGTCCGGCGGCGGCCACCGCGGCGCCCAGCACCGGATCGCCCGCGTCGGCGGCGGCGGTCATCTCCTCAGCGGTAAAGCGGGCCGGCACGTCGACGATTCCGCCGTAGGCGGGATCATGCGAGGCCGGATCGTACTCGGCGAGTACGTCGAGCGGGGCCAGCAGCCGCCCGACCAGCGCCGCCGGGTCGGCGGCACCGAGCCCGGCGGCGGCCGCGGCGGCGTAGCTGTCCCAGTACCCGGGCCAGATGGTGGCGATGGCCACCACCGGGCCCTCATCCTCCAGCGCGTCGTCCAGGCGGTCCAGGATGCCCGCGCCGCCGTCGGCATCCGCGTAGTGGCGCAGCTCACCGAGCCACAGCACGGTCCGGGCCGGGATCCCGGCCTCGAGCCGGGCCGCGAGCGCGGCGGCGTTCGGCGGGTACTCCAGCGCCCAGTCGGCCAGCACGTCGGTGACCGCCTCGTAGGCGGCCCGGGACGTGCCGGTCAGCGCGTCGCCGCGGATCAGCACGAGCCGGTTGTATATGGTCTCCGGATCCAGGACCGCCCGCAGCCACTCATCGTGTGGCCTGCGGACATAGGCTGGCATCGGCCCGCCGCTGACGACCCGGTGCACACCCAGCTCGGCTGGTGTCCACAGCCTGGCTGGGCGGCGCGCTGGCTCTACCATGACACCGGGTGGACGTCAGCCGCTGCGCAGGACCGCGCCGACCCGGCGCTCCGCCTCGGCCACGGCCGCGTCGCGGGCATCAGCGGTCTCCGCTGCGGTGAGCGTGCGGTCCGGAGCGCGGAAGTGCAGCGTATAGGCCAGCGACTTGCGGTTCTCGCCGATCTGGGCTCCGGTGTAGACGTCGAACAGCCGTACGCTCTCGAGCAGGTCCGCGGGCGCGCCCGCCACCAGCGCCGCCTCCACGTCGCCGGCGGGCACCGCCTCGTCCACGATCAGCGCCACGTCCTGGATAGCCAGCGGGTAAGCCGACAGCTCGGGGGCCTGGACGGCACCGACGCTCTCGGCCGCGGCGAACAGCACCGACAGGTCCAGCTCCATGGCGCAGGTCCGGTCGGGCAGGCCGAAGGCCTTGATCACCCGGGGATGCAGTTCGCCGACGTACCCGGCCAGCCACTCCCGCGCTGCCCCGTTCGCTGGCTGCCCGTCCACCTGGGCGTAGATCGCCGCGCAGCGCCCGGGGTGCCAGGGCGCATACTTGTCGGCCCGGATGTCCAGCGGCACCCGGCACATCCGGCCGACCGCGCGTGCGGCCTCGATCGCGTCGGCCCACGACGACGCCCGGCCAGGTCCCCACCACCCGTCCAGCTCACGAGCGCCCGCCAGGACCGCCGCGATCCGCTGCGGCTGATCGGGCAGCGCGGCCTCCAGGCTGGCCAGTTCGGCCACGGTGGGGCCGCGGTCGACGGGCAGAATCGGGGCGGCGGGAGCGGCGCCCGGCCGCGGCCGGAACACCAGGCCGATCTCGAACAGCGCCGTGTCGGCGAAACCCCGGCCGATGTTCCTGGCCAGAACGCGGAACAATCCGGGCAGCAGCGTCGTCCGCAGCAGCGGCTCGTCCTCGCTGAGCGGGTTCGCCACCACCACCGCCGGGCGGCGCAGGTCCTCGGGCGGCAGCCCGAGGCGGTCTGCGTCCGACCGCGACGCGAACGGCATCGACAGCACCTCGACGTATCCGGACTCGGCTAGCGTCCGGCCCACCGACCGGCGCAGCCGCTGCCGCAGAGTCAGTCCCCGTCCGGCCAGCGCGCGGGGCATCCGGCTCGGGACGCTCTCGTAGCCCTCCAGCCGGATCACCTCCTCGGCCAGGTCGGCCGGATCGGTCAGGTCGGACCGCCAGGACGGCGGCGTGACGTCCAGGACGGACACCGAAGCCGCTCCCGAAGCGCTCGCGGCGGCCTCATCCCGTTCAGATCCGGTCCGCCACGGCGCGACCGTGGGCGAGGCGGCACGGGTCTGGACCACCGTGCATCCCACCTCGCGCAGCCGCCGGACGACGGTGTCCCGGCCGTACACCACGCCGGCCACCCGGTCCGGGTAGTCCACCGCCATCGAGATCACCACCGGCTCCACGTCGGCTTGCGCGTGCGTGCAGCCTGGCACCACGTGACCGCCGCCCAGCCCGGCCAGCAGGGCCACCGCCTTGGCGCTGGCACGCAGCGGAAGCTCTCGGTCCACGCCGCGCTCGAACCGGTAGGACGCCTCGCTGTGCAGCTTGTGCCGACGGCTCATCTTGGCCGTGCCCCGGGCATCGAAATGAGCGGCTTCGATCACCAGGTCCGTCGAGGCGTCGTCGATCTCGGTGTTCAGGCCGCCCATGGTGCCGGCCATGGAGATCGGGCCGGAGGAATCGGTGATCAGGATGTCCTGCGGGTCCAGGGACCTGACCACGTGATCCAGGGTCTCGAGCTGCTCCCCCGGCCGGGCCCGCCGCACCACGATCTCGCCGGTCAGCTTGGACCGGTCGAACGCGTGCAACGGCTGGCCGAGCTCCAGCAACAGGTAGTTGGTCACGTCCACCGCGAGCGACACCGGCCGCATGGCGCACCGGGCCAGCCGGACCCGCATCCACAGCGGGGTGCGGGCCTCAGGCGAGAAGCCCCGCACCTCGCGCAGCACGAACCGGTCGCAGGCGGTCGGGTCGTCGATCCGGGCCGGGTAGACGTCCGGTCCGATGAAGTCCAGCGGTCCGCCGAGCAGCGTCGCGTCGGGCAGCGCGGTGGTAGCCGGGTCGGTGAAGGTCACGTCGTACGCGCTGGCCAGTTCGCGGGCCAGCCCGCGCACGGACACCGCATAGCCGCGGTCGGGCGTCACCGCGATCTCGAGCACCTCGTCGCGCAGGTGCGCGTACGCCACGAAATCAGCGCCCAGCGGCGCGTCGGGCGGCAGCACGAGGATGCCGGCGTGATCGTCGCCGATGGCCAGTTCGCTGACCGAGCAGATCATCCCCTCCGACACGTGGCCGTACGTCTGACGCGCGCCGATCTCGAACCCGCCCGGCAGCACCGCCCCGGGCAGAGCGAGCGCGACCCGGTCGCCGACCACGAAGTTGACCGCGCCGCAGATTACCCCGGAAGCCTCGTCGGGCGGGGCGTCGAGCTGCGCCTCGGAGACGGCGACCCGGCAGTACCTGATCGGCTTCTTCAGCCCGGTCAGCTCCTCGATCGAGAGCACCTGGGCGATCACGACGCCGCGGATGTCATGCCCGACGGACTCCAGCGACTCGACCTCGAGGCCGGCGGCGGTCAGCCGCCGGGCCACCTCGGTCACGTCGACCGGCTCGGGCAGCCGCGCGTACTCGCGCAGCCAGGAAAGCGGCACTCGCATCTCAGACCTCCATCCCGAACGCCCGGCTGAACCGCACGTCGCCGTCTACCGCGTCCCTGATCTCGGTCAGCCCGTGCGCGATCATCAGGCTGCGCTCGATGCCGAGGCCGAACGCGAACCCGCTGTAGCGGTCGGGGTCGATGCCGCAGGCCACCAGCACCCGGGGATTGACCATGCCGCAGCCGGCGATCTCGATCCAGCCCTGCGACCGGCACACCCGGCACGGGTCGCCGCCCGGCTTGGCTGAAGCGCCGCGGCAGACGTGGCATTCCATCGACACGTCACCGGACGGTTCGGTGAACGGGAAATAGTCGGGCCGGAACCGCGTGCGCAGCCCCATGCCGAACATCGCGTCCACGAACGCCTGGATCGCCCCGCGCAGGTCGGCCATGGTCAGGCCCTCGTCCACCGCGAGCCCCTCGATCTGGTGGAAGACTGGGCTGTGCGTGGCGTCCAGCGCATCGTGCCGGTAGACCCGGCCCGGGCTGACCACGTACAGCGGCACCGGGCGGGTCAGCATGGCCCTGATCTGGACCGGCGAGGTCTGCGTGCGCAGTACCATGCCCGAGTTGACTTCCGGCCCCGCCGGACTCTGTAGACCTGGCGCCGGGTCGGCGCGGGCCGTGAAGATCGTGTCCTGCGCGTCCCGGGCCGGGTGGTCCGGCAGCATGTTGAGCGCGTCGAAGTTGTACCACTCGGCTTCGACCTCGGGTCCCTCCGCGACCTCGTAGCCCATGGCCACGAACACGTCGGACAGCCGGTCGGCAAGCATGGTGACCGGATGCCGGGCACCGGGCGGGACCCGGCCGCCGGGCAGGGTCACGTCGACCGCCTCGGTGATCAGTACCTGCCGGTCACGCTCGGCTTCGAGCTGGGTCTGGCGCCGCTTGATCGCCTCGCGCACCTGGGTGCGGGCCGCGCCCACCCGCCGCCCGGTCTCGGCGCGAGCCTGCGGCGGCAGCGCGCCGATCCCGGCGCTGGCCAGGGCCAGCGGGGACCGGTCGCCGTCGTGCGCGAGCCGCGCCGCCTTCAGCTCATCCAGCGTCCGGGCGGCGGCGACGGCCGCGAGGGCCTCGTCGAGGGCCCGGGCCAGGTCTTCGGGGGCCAGGGGCGCCGGCTGGTCATTCTCGTTCTCTGCGGACATAAAGGTCCTGCTTCCTGCGGGCCGTACTAAGTTCTGCTCTGCTGGGGTTCCGGCGGCTCTTTCTACCGAACGAACGGTGGTGGCAGCCCACGTCAGCCGCGGGGTGCCGGGTGGCTAACGCGCGAGGGCGTAACCGCCCGTCATCGCCGTATGGATAGCCCGAAGGGACACTACCGTACCGGGCCTGGATGCGTAGCCGCCGGCGACGCTCTCAGCCCGCGACGGTCCCCGCGGGCACGATAAATCGGAACTCGGCGCCGCCGCCGGGGGCGCACCGCACGCCGATCGTGCCGCCGTGCGCCTCGACCAGGCCCTTGACGATGTAGAGGCCGAGGCCGGTGCCGCCGCCGTGCTGGCCCCGGCGGCTGCCGCCGCGGGGCTTGCCGCGCCAGAACCGGCGGAACACGCGCGGTGCGACCTCCGGTGAGATGCCCTCGCCCTGGTCGCGCACGGACACGGCCGCCGCGTCGGGCACGCCGATTGGTGCCGCCGCGGCGTCCATCCGTGCTGGTTCCACCACGATTGTCACGATACCAGCGCCGTGCCGGACCGCGTTTTCCACCAGGTTGCCGAGGATCTGGTCGATCTTGTCGGCGTCCAGCCAGGTCTCGGGCAGGCCGCTGTGCACGTCGAGCCGGAAGCGGTCCTCGGCCTCGCCGGCCGCCACCCGGCCTGCGATGATCCGCCTGGCCCGGTCCGGCAGGTCCACCAGCTCCCGGTGGACCTCCATCCGGCCGGACTCGATCCTGGACACATCGAGCAGTTCGGTAATGAGCCGGGTCACACGGTCCGCGTCGGCGTTCACCGTTTCCAGCATCACGCGTTTCTGGTCGTCGGTGAATCTGCCCCACTTGTTGAGCAGCGTGGCCGTGAAGCCCTTGACGCTGGTCAGCGGCGAACGCAACTCGTGGGCGACGGTCGACACGAGCTCGGCGCGGTCGCGTTCCAGCCGCTCCCGTTGCTGCGCGTCGCGCAGGCTGATGATCAGCCGCCGGACCCCCTTGGCCCGGTCCCGCACGTAGCCGACGGAGACAAGGACTTCGGTCCCGTCCTGCAGGCACAGCGAGCGCTCGGGGTGCCGGGTGCGCGTCGGCAAGCCGTGGTACGGGTCGACGTGGAGCCACCAGTCCCGGCCGTCGTCATCGCGCAGCGGCAGCACGTCAAACACGAACTTGCCGATCACCTCGGCGGGGTCCAGCCCGGTCAGGCGGGCCGCGACCCGGTTGAACACGATGATGCGGCCGACTTCGTCGGCGACCACCACCCCGTCCGGCAGCTCATCAGCGAAGATCAGGCTCCCGATCGGGACCGGACCTTCCGGGAGCGGGCTGATGCCGGAGTCACGACCGTCAGTGGTCTCGCGGTTCGGTGTGGGCGTTGCAGCGCCGCTCGCTATGAGCTCGTCCACTTCAGCGAAGCCTCCGTCCGGCGCGGCCGCGCGACAAGCGTCCGGTGGCCGGATGTGGTCACGGTTCGGGTGACGGATTGTGATCAGACTCTAGCGCTTTCATCGTCATCGGGACAGTCCTGAGACCCTGAATTCTCCTTGTTGCAGGCTAGGTACTCTATGCCACCAGGTGCTACTCACGTACCAGGCTGTCCGTTACCGTATGTACTCGCTGCGCACGCGCGGACGCGTAGAGACACACTGCCGCAGCCGCGGCCAGGTTGAGGCTCTCCGCCTGCCCGTAGATGGGCACCGCGACCGGCTCATCGGCCAGCGCAACCAGGTCGGGCGGCAATCCCCACGCCTCGTTGCCGAACACCCATGCGGTCGGCTCGCCCAGCCGGGCCTGGACGTCCGGGTCGTCCAGGGCACGCCCGGCCCGCCCCTCGGCGGCGAGGATGCGCAGGCCGGCCCCGCGCATGGCGGCGACGGCCTCCTCGAGCCGGGCACCGGCCACCACGGGCAGGTGAAACAGGCTGCCGGCCGAGGCCCGCACGCACTTGCCGTTGTACGGGTCGACGGACGCATCGGCGAACACCACGGCCTGCGCCCCGGCCGCGTCGGCGGTGCGCAGCACCGTGCCGGCGTTGCCGGGGTCCCGCACATTAGCCAGCAGGGCCACCAAGAGGGGCACGGGCTGCGTCACTCTGTTTTCCCGCTCGCTTCCGGGCGCTCTTGACGGGCCGCCTTCCGTCGTCGCTCCTACGTCGCTACTCAGTCCAGGCGACGCCGCGCCCTTCAGCTCGCTCACAACATCGGCGAGCGGGACGTCGACGAACCCGCAGACGGCCAGCAGGCCCTGCGGGGTCACCGTCTGGGCCAGGTCCCCCATCACCTCACCGCTGACCACGTGTACCGGCACGCCCGCGCGCTCGGCGGCGGTGACGAGATCGGCATGCCGGTCCCGGGCAGGCACGGTCACGAACAGGTCGGTGACCTGGGCCCCGCAGCGGAGTGCCTCCGCCACGGCCTGCGGGCCCTCGGCGAGGAAGGCCCGCTCACGCTGGCGGAAGGCACGCTTGGTCAGCCGCCGCGCC
>Ga0318563_10001294_pt1 | contig 10602 bp, 9 predicted proteins | sample GRESIP066b5f19_FD_203689 | JGI IMG/M metagenome (GOLD analysis project Ga0318563, IMG submission 203689) | Tropical soil microbial communities from Luquillo Experimental Forest, Puerto Rico - GRE.SIPMG.066b5f19 | ecosystem: Environmental > Terrestrial > Soil > Tropical forest > Bulk soil... | reverse complement strand
GATATCCCTGTCCCTTGTAACAAATTGTTCGTAGTCTATTTCCTGGGATTGCCGTTTACTGAACTTCAGATCATAGGTGGTATAACGATGCAGGGTCTCCAGGCCGTCTCCGATGTCCTCGATATTTTCGAGGATCTGGCGCAACCCTATAAATCCTTCGACATTGGAAGCCGTTCTGTTCTGGTCCCTGAAGCTGTTAAAATAGGTCTTCAGATTCCCGATCTTTACCCTCAGTAGATTGCCTCCGCTGGAAGGTTTGCCGCTTTTTACTGCAATGCCGATTTCATCCAGCTCTCCTGCCATGGCGAGGATCACGAGTCTGAATTTTTCCATTATACCGGTACCGTCGAAAAATTGATGAAGGCTGTTATAATCCTGGTGGGAACTCATGACCTGTTCAAAGAGATCGGTAGCGTCCAGAAATATCATCACCAGGATCCTTCCCGTGTGGGTGCTCTCTTTGACTATGTCTCTGGTCCGGAACAACAGGTCCCTGACCAGGGCCTGCTTTTCGTGCAGGGATGCCTGCTGGTCAAGCAGCTGCTGGTAGTCCTTTGCGTAATTATCCTGTTTCTGGTAAAAGGAAGCCCGGGTTCGAAGGTAATCTGCCGTAGACTGGATACAGTCGCCCAGGGCCTGCCTGGTCAGCCTGTAGGGACGGAAACTATAGAGTAGCAGGCTCAACATGGTATACCACAAGCCACCACAAAGGATATAGAATGCATTGACAGCTACTTTCCAGCCATGGTTATTGCTGTCAATATCCAGCACCATGGCAAAAAGTGCTGCAAGTCCGATAGAACCGGCCCTCGTGCCAAATACGGCGATCATCGAAAACCAAAAACATATGACAGTCAGGTAAATACCAAGAGCAAAAGGATAATCCTTGAAAATCCCTGTCAGCAAAGCCACCACAAAAAGGACCAGGTCACAAATCAGCATCGCGTTGCGGCGGTCCTTAATGGGACCCGCATTATCAACAATGATTACGCAGGAAGCGCCAAGTGACACGACGATTCCGGTGGAAAGGTGGTTGTAATAACCCAGAAGAACAGCAGGAAGGGTGAGGCCGGCCGTTATCCGGAAGCCCTCGCTTAGGTAATGGCTATTGACAAAGCTTCTATATTCCCTTACATAATCCATTGCTGGGGGTAAAGTTACCGGCAAAAAGGGAGGCTTAGCCTCCTTCCCCCCGCGTCCTGGCCATCCTGACGTAATACTTACAGGCAGGCTTCAGGCCGCAGACGGAGCACTTGGGATTGCGGGCCGTACAGGTATACCGCCCATGGAGGATCAACCAGTGATGAGCCTTGTGTATCTGGTCCCTGGGAATGAGCTGAACCAGTTGTCTTTCGGCTGAGAGCGGGGTTTTCGCACTGATAGTCAGTCCGATACGTGCAGCTACCCGGAATACATGGGTGTCAACCGCCATATTGGGCTGCCGGTCTATGACCGATGTGATCACATTGGCCGTTTTCCTGCCGACTCCGGGCAGTTCCACAAGCTCCTCAACGGTAAGGGGAATCTTTCCGTGGAACTTCTCTTCCACCATCCTGGCCATGCCAATCAGGTGTTTTGTCTTGTTATTGGGATAGGAAATACTCTTGACCAGGGGAAAGAGGTCATCAAAGTCCGCTGTTGCAAGTGATTGAATATCAGGGTATTTTTCAAATATCGCGGGAGTGGTCATATTCACCCGCTTGTCGGTACACTGAGCCGATAAGACAACAGCAACCAGCAATTGATAGGGATTATGGTAAAGAAGCTCTGTCTCTGCGTCGGGCGCGTTGTCCTTAAAATAGTTAATAACGAATTCAAACCGCTGCTTCCTGGTCATATTGGATGAGGTATAACCACGAATTTACGGGAATCGTTATATACACATGGTATCAAGGCTGCTGTACAGATTCTACAGCGGTCTCCCTTGCATATTGTAAAACTTTAAGGATGACTTCAGTACGGGGGGCAACAGTTACCTTGTCCAGGTGGTCGGCCGAAGATTGTAAAACCTGCATTTTTTCCCGAAGTGTCCAATCTTCTTTAAGAGCGGCTTCAATAGCGGCCGTGAGTTCGGTGGATGACTCTTTATACAAATAACGTAAAAGATCCTCCGGTGTAAAGAGTGTCATAGGCAAAACCATTTAATGTCCTAAAATTCCGAAGCAGTAAAATGAAACGTCCGAATAAAAAACGGCAATTGGGAAATCTTATTGTCTACCCAATGAAATTTAGATGAAATCCGGTCCATTTCTTAGTTGAAAGGGCCAACAGGGATATGATCAGGGCAAGCGGCCTATTTTTCACGAATCAGAAAGACATCCTCATTATCCCGCTTCATAAGGTACTTTTCCCGGGCGTATTTTTCAATGGTTTCGGGGTTGGATTTCAACTGATCCAGCTCTTTTCGGGTGGCCGCAATCTGCTCCTGGTAGTATTTCTTGCTGGCCTCCAGCTTCTTGAGCTCCTCCACATGCCTGAAATGGGTAGTAATAAAGTCACGGTCGTCTATAAAAAGTATCCAGACGGCAAATCCTGCCGCTGTCAGGAGGTATTTATTTTTCAGCCAGGACGGTATATTATTAAAAATCCGCAAGTAAGCACGTTTTTCGGTTGTTGGCCGGTAGCCAGGAATCCAGGTTCTTAAACCTTCTAACCAGAAACCATTCCGGCTGAGATCATCCCTGGCTACCGGTAACAAACCCTTTATTTTCCAAATTTAATTTTTCCTTTTGGAAAAACAGCATTTTCCCCCAGGATTTCTTCGATCCGGAGCAATTGGTTGTACTTGGCGATCCGGTCGGTTCGGCTGGCCGAGCCCGTTTTGATCTGGCCGCAATTGAGGGCCACGGCCAGGTCGGCAATGGTGGTATCCTCTGTCTCCCCGCTTCGGTGACTCATAATCGTGTTATACCCATTATGCTGCGCCAGTGTCACGGCATTGATCGTTTCGGTAATGGTCCCTATCTGGTTAACTTTGACCAGAAGAGCATTTCCCACCCCTGAATCAATGCCTTTCTGCAACCTTTCCACATTGGTAACAAACAGGTCGTCCCCAACCAGCTGGATTTTGCTGCCCAGGGTGTCGGTCAGCAGTTTCCATCCCTTCCAGTCATCTTCGGCCATTCCATCCTCGATGGATACGATCGGGTAGTTTTTCACCCAGTTCACCCAGTAATCCACCATTTTTTCTGCGGAAAGCTTACGCCCGTCGGATTTATGGAAATGGTATTGTTTTTTGGCGCTGTCATACAGTTCACTGATGGCCGGGTCCAGGGCAATGGCCACCTGGGTTCCTGCCTTGAAGCCTGCGGCCGTGATCGCGGCCATAACGGTGTCAATGGCTTCCTCGTTACTCTGGATGTCCGGGGCAAACCCGCCTTCATCCCCCACATTGGTCGAGTACCCCTTTTTCTTCAGCACACTCTTGAGTGCATGGAAGATCTCCACGCCCCAGCGCAATCCTTCGCGGAAAGACGGCGCCCCGACAGGCATGACCATGAACTCCTGGAAGTCGATCTTATTGTCCGCATGTGCCCCCCCGTTGAGGATATTCATCATCGGTATGGGCAGGGTTTTGGCGTTTGTGCCCCCCACATACCGGAACAGAGGCAGCCCGGATTCCTGGGCGGCCGCCTTGGCTGCGGCCATACTGACGGCCAGCATGGCATTGGCGCCGAGCTTCGATTTGTTGGGTGTACCATCCAGGCCTATCATCAGGGCATCCAGTCCGGCCTGGTCCGCCACTTCGTGACCCAGTATTTTCTCTGCAATGATGTCGTTGACGTTGTTTACGGCTTTGAGCACACCTTTACCCTGGTAGACTTTTTTATCTCCATCGCGAAGCTCCACAGCCTCATGGGCACCGGTGGATGCCCCGCTGGGAACGGCGGCCCTGCCCAGTACCTCTTCATCGGTTACAATGTCTACCTCTACGGTAGGATTTCCACGGCTGTCTAAAATTTGTCTGGCATGAATTTCTGCAATGTAGCTCATGATTGGTTCAAAATTTGTCGGTTATGGTATCGATTTGTGATGGCAGGCAGAATCTGCGGAAGGGCAATTCTGCAAATCAATTGGTGAGATTCCGGAAAACTTCCTCCAGGCTCTGGTTTCCACTCTGCAAAGAAACAATGTTCAGGTTGTTCTGCAAAGACAGTTCCAGCAATTGTTTTTTGGCTTCCACGGGGTCGTTCGTTTCCAGCTCCCATTGGCAGGCATTGATATTTCTAACCGTGTGCACGGCTGTCAGCCTCCTGAGCCATTCGGTCTCAAGGGCCTCCCGGAAGGTCACCTGGATCGTGTGTCCAGCCTGGTCCTCCCTGAGTTTGCTCAGTTTATTGTCAGCAACCAGTTTTCCCTTGTGAATAATAATGACCCGTTCACAAATGGCCTCCACTTCCTGCAGAATATGCGAGGAAAACAGGACGGTCTTGTTTTTCCCCAGATTTTTGATGACTTCCCTGATTTCAAGAATCTGGTTGGGGTCAAGCCCACTGGTGGGTTCATCCAGGATCAGGACCTCCGGTTCATGGATTAGGGAGGCGGCCAGGCCAACGCGCTGTTTGTATCCCTTTGATAATTGTCCAATCTTTTTTTTGCTTTCCGGGGTGAGCCCAACTAGGCCGATGACCTCTTCTATCCTTTTTTTCTTGCCGGCGACTTTATGGAGCCCAGCAATAAAATCAAGGTATTCCCGGACATACATGTCAAAATACAAGGGGTTGGCTTCCGGCAGGTATCCAATTCTTTTTTTTGTTTCCAATGGCTTTTCCTGAACATTGATCCCGCAGACCAGGGCTTCGCCGCTGTCCTGTTGCAGGTAGCCTGTAATTACTTTCATGGTTGTGGATTTACCAGCCCCGTTAGGTCCCAGGAATCCGACAATCTCGCCCTTGTCCACCCTGAAAGAAATGGAATCAACCGCCTTTTGTTCCCCGTACATCTTGCTAAGACCCCTGACTTCAATGGACATGATTGGAATTTGTCCTGCGAAAGTAGGTATTTACCAAATACTCTTTGGCACAATTAGCCATGTGGAGCCTTGAAAATAAAAATCGGGTATTGTCTCCCAGCATCGGATTTTCCGAAACGCTCAAAGAGAAGATATCCGGTCGCTGCAAGCACAAAATGTAAGGCCGCAGTCTGCGCCAGCGGCATTTAACCGTGTACGGCAGATCAAGTTTTGCGACTATTTAGGGTAATTGGTCCTGATCTTGCTCCATAATAAGTTCTCCAAGACGATGCCCAGGGCCTCCATCGTGCAGGGAAGGGCAATGGCCTTCAAATCTGCCATCCGCGGGCTTCTTCTATAGAACGCATGATTGACATTCCGATCCGCCCCACCCTCAATGAACTGTTTGCATATACAGTAGAATCAACCGAAATTCGTATGGATGTTGTGCCTCGTTGAATGTCTGTTTAGCCAGTTATATGGACAACCGAACAACATATCTTAAAAAGCACAACACTTTTAGAATTATGAGCAAAATTATCTTTGACAGCGGAATATCACTTGATGGCTTTTTCGCAGGCGATAACAGAAGTCCAGGCAACCCGATTGGCGACAACGGACCTGCAATTCATAACTGGATGTACAAACAAAAAGCATTTTGGAAAAACATCAATATGGAAGGCGGTGAAGAATATGGTGCAGACAGTAAATTAATTGATGATGTGTTTGCAAGAACAGGTTCTTACATTATGGGAAAACGAATGTTTGAAGAAGGCGAAGTGCATTGGGCAGAAGATTTATACAAAGCAGATGTTTATGTTCTGACGCACGAAAAACGGAAACCCTGGGTTCAAAAGGGGACAACAACTTTTTATTTCATCAATGACGGAATACAAAGTGCATTGGAAAAAGCAAGACAATCAGCCAAAGGAAAGGACATAAGAATACAAGGTGGCGCGAATACGATTCAACAATTTCTCAATGCAGGGCTTGTGAACGAATTTTTTATTCACATTGCCCCTCTTTTTTTGGGAAGCGGTATCCGACTGTTTGACAGCATTGACAAAGACAAATATGATATCCAGATTGTAGAAGTAATACCCTCAAACTTGACAACACACTTGAGATACAAATTGACGAAGAAATGAAAACAACTACCGCTGACATAGTATTGTCCCAATTGGGGGTGACGCGCAAACTTTAACCGTTCAGCTACTATGAATCTTCAGGCTAAACCCAATTGAAGGTTTTCAAAATCCCCCACTGCAGCAATGCTTGAACCGTTGGAACTGTTTGCACATAAGATTGAATCTATCGAAATTCGCCTGGATGTTGTGCATTGTTAAATGTCTGTTTAGTCGGTTACATAGACAATCACACATCATATTTTTATTCAATCACTTGAAACTTTTTTATTATCAAATCTTAATAGCTCAGCACGTTGTTTGATAAATAGAGAAGGGCCGGTGTATGACCGGCGGCTGTGGAAGGGATCTAATGAATTTCAACTTTCGGGTCAGCGGATTATCCTGATTTGCTCTTTTTGTATTGCTTTTATTTCCGATGATCAGGCTTTTTCATCAAATTCTCCTTTCAGGGCATAATACCCAAAAATGACCATCCCGACTACAATGGGAATAAATATCACCACGAACACAATCCACTGGATCTTGGTATCGATGAGAGGTTTGTGTTCTATTTCGGCGAGGGCAGTTTTGACAAGAAAGTAAAGAGACACTGGTCCGAGAAGTATCCAGACAATCCCTGCATATTTTCTGATCGTATTCATCTGCTAAAATTTTTTTCCGGTTAGTCATCAATTTTTTCAACCATCCTGTTGCTAATATAAAGGGCGCCAATTATCAGACATATAGTGGCTACGATGATTGGATAATACAATCCCAGCAGTTTGTCTGCATTGGGACCTGTATTAATGGTTGTGAGCAGGGTCGCAATAAAAGGTGTCAGGCCTCCAAAGACGCCGTTGCCAATATGATACGGCAGTGACATGGATGTATACCTGATTTTTGTCGGGAAAAGCTCAACCAGGAAGGCGGCTATCGGCCCGTACACCATCGTAACATACAGAATCATGATGAATACAACGGCAACCATTTTCCAGTACCCGGAAGTTCCCAGCTTCTTGCTTACCCTCACATCCGGCTTCGGCGTTTTTTTGAAAGTAGAGGTATACAGTGTGTCTTTTTTTGTTTCAATAAGGGATGTTCCGTTGTCAAAAAACGATGTGGTGGTTTGCGTCCGAAGGGCATCCGCAGTGTGCCCGATGCGGGAGAGAGTGGACTTCACTTCTTTCAGCTCCGGTATTTCCGTCAGGTGGCTCGTTTCACTGATAACCAGGAGCTGGTTAAACAAAAGCCGGTAAGAAACTACTGCGAGGAACATTCCGGCGATGATGATCCATTTGCGGCCAACCCGGTCACTCCAGCCCCCGAACACGACAAAAAAGGGTGTGGCCAACAGTATGGCCCAGATCAGGATGGTCCTGGACTGATCAAATTCAATCTTACAAACATTTTCGATGAAGGACTGGGCGTAAAACTGGCCGGTGTACCATACGACGCCCTGCCCCATGGTTGCCCCGAAAAGTGCCAGCAGTACTATTTTCAGGTTGAGCCGATGTCCGAAACTTTCCTTGAGCGGATTGACGGAGGTTTTACCTTCTGTCTTCAGTTTGGCAAAAAGAGGAGATTCCTGCATTCTGAGCCGTATATAAACAGACACCATCACGAGGACTATGGAAACAAGGAAGGGTATGCGCCAGCCCCAGTCATTGAATTTGGCAATCGATACCGACTGGTCTTTGTCCAGCAGGTGGCGCGTAAGGAGAATGACTGCCAGCGAGACAAAGAGCCCCAGAGTGGCCGTCGTCTGTATCCACGAAGTGAAATACCCCCTGCGGTGATCCGGAGCATGCTCGGCTACATAGGTGGCGGCTCCCCCATACTCACCACCGAGGGCGAGCCCCTGCAGGAGCCTCAGGAGCAGAACAATCAGTGGGGCCGTAAACCCAATGCTGTCATAACGGGGAACCAGCCCGATGGCAAAAGTCGATCCCCCCATAATGATCAGCGTGAGCAGGAAGGTATATTTTCTACCCACAATGTCTCCCAGCCTGCCAAATACCAGGGCGCCAAATGGCCGGACAATAAATCCGGCGGCAAACGTCGCCAGCGTAGACAGCAGGGCAGCGGTGGGATTTGTTTTGGGAAAAAACTGACTCGCAATGACCGTAGCAAGGCTTCCGAAAATATAAAAATCATACCATTCGATCAGGGTCCCCAGGGAAGAAGCGATAATGATCTTTCTGATTTCTTTGGTTGACGACATACTTGATTTTTTAATGGCCTGAAGCATCTGCCTGATCCGGTGACGGGTCCGAATAGCCTCCCTTGTTGTATTTATTTTTTGATAGCAACCGCAATCTTCGAATCTGCAGTTCCATAGTACAGGAACCACATGTCCCTGAAACGGGCAAGCCCTTCCAGGAAACAGACTTGGTTCACCTGGCCGGTCCTTTCATAAGGTTTGTCCGGCCTCATAAAATAATCAGCTGTCCGGTCAATAACCCTTACCGGATCATTTTTATCCATCAATACCTCCCCTGCTGCATAAGTCCCCTCTGCCAGGCTGCTGTCCCCAATCGTGGGAATATTGCGGGCGTTATAGATGAGCAGGATCCCCCGGTCAGTAAGCATAGCCGGCGGTCCGGACTCCACCAGATCGCTGTCAAATTTTTTCTTCCTCGTTGGAACAACGATTTTTAAATCGGGCATCGCCAGGGCCTGGCCTCTCAGTTCAACCGGTGGCTTTTCCCCCTGCTGCATTTCCACTGGCTGCCAGTTTACCAGGTCATCCGAAACAGCGGCCCAGATATACTGGTCGCCCCAGTACATCCAGTATTTCCCGTGGACCCGCGTGGCAATGATCTTCCCTCCATCATAACGTGAAACAATGGATCCGGATTTGGACCATTTGTCAAGATATTTTCCGTCGGATGCTTTGGCAAAGGCCGGCCCCTCCTTCACCCAGTGAATCAGGTCCCGGGAACGGGCGACCATCAGCCTGGCCAGTTTACCGTCATAAGCCGTATAGGTCATAATGTAATTTCCCAGGCTGTCCTCCACCACCCTCGGGTCTTCGCAGCCTCCTTCCCATTCATACTTCTTCCAGGGATCCTCTCCCGGAAAGAGCACGGGTTCCGGCCTTCGGGTAAAATGAATTCCGTCCGGACTTTCGGCCAGGCCTATCCGTGAGGTCCCGCCAGGCCTTCCTGATGTATCCTGCGCCCGGTAGAGCATCATCACTTTTTGATCCCTGACCACTATGGCCGGGTTAAAGACATCCTTTTGTTCCCAGAGCACCTGCTTCTTTCGCAAGGGACAGAAAAATCGGCCAGTTCCGGGTACCAGGATCGGATTGACCGAGTCGAGCTTATTGAACGGAAGCAGGGTCCATCCTGTATCCTGGTTGCCAACGGCCCCTCCCTGGTCCCCGTTGGCTTTTTCATTGCCGCAGGAGGCGAGCAGTGTCCCGGTAAGGATCCAAACGAAACAAGACATTTTTATCAGGCGAAACATGTTGTGCATTATTAGTCAATCCCCAGGTCATGCTGGATCTGTTCCAGTGAGCGACCTTTGGTTTCCGGCATGATCTTCCCGACAAACAGCAACTGCAGCAGCATCATGCAGGCAAAAAAAGTAAACGAAACGCCTCCGCCAAACCGGGTGGCGATAATGGGAAATATCCCGGTGATGATGGCGGCCATGGCCCAGTGGGTAAATGTCCCCAGGGATTGGCCCTTTTCCCTGACCTTATTGGGAAATATTTCTGAAATGAACACCCAGATCACAGCCCCCTGTGAAAAGGCAAAGAAGGCGATGAATCCCACCAGGTAGACCAGCAGCAGTTTATTCTCCGAGGTCGGGTTATAAAAGACCGAAGCGCACAGGGACAGAAACAGGATCATCCCGACCGACCCCACGAGCATCAGGGTCCGGCGGCCAAACCGGTCAATCAGGGACATGGCAAGGATGGTAAACAACAGATTGGTCAGGCCGATGCCAACAGATTGAAGCATCGCAGAATCCTTTCCAAAGCCTGCCTGTTCAAATATTTTGGGGGCATAATAAAGGATGGCATTAATGCCCGCCAGCTGGTTAAACATGGCCAGCAGCACTGCATAAAGGATCGGACGGTTATACTTTCCTGAAAACATGGGCTCGGTATGTTCATGCCGTTCTGCATGGATGGACTCTTTAATTTCGCTAATCACTTTGCCCGGATCGGATATCCCTGTCTTCAGGAGTACTCCCCGGGCTTCTTCTTCCCTATCCCATTTCACCAGCCAGCGCGGTGAATCGGGTATAAAAAACAGAAGCAGGAAAAACAGTGTAGCCGGGATCGCCTGGACACCCAGCATCCACCGCCACGCATCGGTGTGAATACTCCGGGCAATCAGGTAGTTGGAAAGAAAGGCCAGCAGAATGCCGCATACGATGTTGAACTGATTCAGCCCCACCAGTCTGCCCCTGATGGAAGGCGGTGCAATCTCTGCAATATACAGCGGGGCCACAACCGAAGATCCCCCCACCCCCAGCCCGCCCAGGAACCTGAAGAACAAAAACATATAC
>Ga0318563_10001292_pt1 | contig 10623 bp, 7 predicted proteins | sample GRESIP066b5f19_FD_203689 | JGI IMG/M metagenome (GOLD analysis project Ga0318563, IMG submission 203689) | Tropical soil microbial communities from Luquillo Experimental Forest, Puerto Rico - GRE.SIPMG.066b5f19 | ecosystem: Environmental > Terrestrial > Soil > Tropical forest > Bulk soil... | reverse complement strand
CTATATAATAATACGAATTTAGATAATGCAGGGTTCCGGCTTTCGTATCCGCGTGTACCGGGGCAAAACAGAAATTGCCGACATGATTGGGTCCTCCTCTCTCATCCAGCAACACATTCCAGTCAATCCAACCCACTGTCCCGTTGTTAAAATCGTTGATCATGGAGCGTCCGTAGGATTCGCCCCATTTCCAGTTATCAATCTGATCCTTGTTAAAGCTTTCGGCACAACCTTCTGTAAACATGAGTTTCTTATCCGGGAAAGATTCGGATACCCTTCTCACGTTGTCAAAAATTTTACCTCCGCCGGTCCAGTCTTCATACCAGTGAAATCCTATGCCCCAGACATATTTTGCAGCCGCAGGGTCGCCGAGGATTGTACTGGCACGCTGGTAGATCAGGTCCCGGTTGTGGTCCCACGCAACGATTTTCTTTTCTGACAGCCCCGACCGCTGGAGCGTAGGGCCCAGGAAATTCTTTATGAAATCCCTTTCTTCCTCAGCCGTATATATACAGGATTCCCAGGTCTGTTTGGCCATGGGCTCATTTTGAACCGAGACTGCCCAGACCGGTATCCCTTCCTTTTCATAAGCCTTGACGAATTTTGCATAATAATTTGCCCAGCTTTGATAGTATACAGGCAACAGCTTGCCGCCGTGCAGCATGTCGTTGTTGCTCTTCATCCAGGCCGGAGGACTCCATGGACTTGCCAGCAGGGGCAGACTCCCTCCCGAGGCTGCTATGACCTGTTTGATAAACGGGATCCGGTATTGTTCATCATGAGCAACACTGAATGAATTCAGGGAACTGTCGCGGTCCGTGACATAAGTATAGCTGCCACTGGAAAAATCACAACTCTGGATATTTGTTCTCGCGAGAGAATAACCGATCCCTTTTTGGGGATCAAAATATTTTTCAAGGATTTCTTTCTGCTTGTCCCGTGAAAGCTTCGCAAAAGTTTCTGCAGACGCGTCAGTAAGTGCGCCTCCAACGCCGACAAAGGTCTGAAAGGTCATGGCCGGATCTACAAATACACATGGCTGGGTCTCCAGAGGCTGGCCAAAAGGGGAAAGCGATAAAGTATCGGTTGCTGTTAGCCGGAGCGAAGTGTTGTCGGCTGTCGTGTAGACAATAATATTGCGTTGCAGATTATGCTGCTGACCCGATGGCCGGCCAGGGATTCCGAAATCTGTCCCTGTAGGGGAAAAGAAAGGGAAGAGAAAAATGCCGGAAAGAAGAATGCATTTATTCATATAGCATGAATTTAGAATCTTTAACAAAATATGGTGATGCGCAGGTCCGGAAATGAGGGTTAAAGATAATGAAATCGAATTCATGATTCTCCGGGGAATCAAAAGGAAATGGAATGGTCAGGTCATACCAATTATCAGGGGATCCCCTTCTGAGCCCGGAAACCGGTTCCTTCAGAGGTATAGCCTTATTTCAAAGGCACAGAAGTATCTAACAGGCAGCATTAAGGCCAGGCCCGGGTATCCATATTTTTTCAATCAGGCAGACCTCGCTCCAAAAGTTACTTTACTTTCTGCGCTCATTCATTTACTTTTCCTGCGGACAGGTTTCACCGGGAAGATATTCAGGATCTTCTCCAGATCATTCGGGGACGAGGCTTTTTCAGGTGATTCGAAAGATTTACCCAGCCTGCTGAGGGAGGAGTCGGAGATCTGCCATCCCAAAGGCAGAAGGGGGACAAACCCCATTTTCTCTGAATCCACGCCGGCAGTTATCGTTGGCCAGACTGCCATGTAGCCAGGCCCGTAGGTTAGACCAGCAAACTGAATGTCGCCGCCTCCGTAAATGGTTCTTAGAGCACTGTCTGCTGCCCTCGCGTTCCCGTCTATGCCGCTGTTGAGAATTCCAACCAGCGGGCTCACGATCTCAAACCGGTTGCTAACCCTTCGTCTGGTTTCCTGTACGACATGGCTGCTGTTGCCGATTGACACAAAATAGAAATGAATTTTGTCAAGCATCCCGATATATGCCGTGTCGGTTTGTGATTTCTTCACATCCTGGATGTATTTGAGCAGGCAGAAAAAGATATTCGCCGAGGTCGTTGCTCCCGAATTGTCTTTTCCACCTCCGTCCATATAGTGATAACCGGAGTCAAATTTCCCGCTGGGACTGATCAGTGGGAAACGGGCACTCAAAAATCCAGCGGTTATCAGGGACAGCGACTTACCCCTGTCCAATGCGTCCCTGATAAAATGGGCTGCAGGAAAGTCTTCATGTGACAGTTTTACCGGGGCAAATATTCCCTTCAGTCCGTCATCGACATTCAGGGAATTGGAGAACAGAAGAGGAATATCCCATCTGGCAGGGTTGGAGGAGGAGCTGTCCCAGTAACTCTCAAATTCGTTGTCGAGTATGAACCCGCAGGAAGCCGCTTTTTTGGCCCAAAGTTTCTCCTGGATGCAGGAGCGGTCATCCCAAATGGGTTGGCCCAGGAAAGAGGCCCAGGCATCCCTCCCCAGCAAAGCGCTGATCACGGGGGTCAGGAAATCATGGCTGTAAAAATCATTCACCCCCATGCGGGAAGGTTCAGCCGGATGGTCAATGAAACCTTTTCGGGAGGCGCATTCCACGGCTCCGCCAATAGTGCCTCCCGAAGCACCTGAAATGGAAAAGACGTAATGTTCAAAGTCCTTCTTCAACACCGTATCCTTTTGCAGGACCTCCCGGTTGAGGTACGACATGGTCATGCTTGTAAAGGCAGCTGCCCGAATACCCCCTCCGTAAGAATTGACCATGAATACAGGATATTCGGACACTTTATCCAGCTCCGGTTTTCGCGAACTCAACCAGGCCCTGAAATAGTCCTGTAGGGTTAGCAGTTTGGTTTCTGTTTTTACTGGGATCTGCCGGACGCGATGGAAATTGTTTGGAATGACTGTGGCGCAAACCGTCAGAACTACGAAGAGGAACAGGATGAAATTGATGTTTAGTCTTTTCCCCATCCTGATCAGGAGCGTAAAAAGGAGGGTGTAGAACACCAGGCCGGAAAGCAGTACGGGAAGGGCAATGTAATCAGAGAGGAATTCGGGGATGTCCAGCGGAAAGATATTGGCCGCAAGGAATATCAACGTCAGTATAAGTCCGGAAATCAATATCGGTAATCCGATTCGTGAGATGAGCAGGCTATTTGCGGGAAGAGGAAGCTTTTCCCGGATGCTGACAAATATGACAAAACAAAATGCCAGCAGGATAAGGTGCCAGAATAAATAGATCAGCGAGTAAGGCTTGTCAATAAACTGCCTTCCAACCATCAACTTAATCAACAGAGGAATGATAAGACCCAGGACTGCAAGGATGACTACCACGATGCTGGTCATCCTTTTTACTCCCATACTTTCGGAAAGCGAGGTGAATATTTTGCAGATGATATCGGACCTGATCAGGAAAAAAAATAAGGCCAGGAAAATGATGAGCCACAAGGCCGGTGGCAACACGCTCATCGCGGTTTGGATTTTAATGGCTTTCTGGGCGTTCAGGATTGCAACCGCCGGAAGGATGATGGTCATAACACCCAGGAACCTGGAAATTTTTTTTTCGGAAGCAGCGAGCTTCGGCAGCTGTGGTTGTGGCGTCTTTACGGGCAGGTAAGGACCCCGGAAGTCATCATCAAAAAACAATTTGGCCAGGTACCAGTTCAGAAATGCAGCCATCATGATGAGGGCGACCAGGAGTACCACACCGGCATCCCGGCTATTGGAGTTGATCAGCAAATCCTGACCCTGGTCCATGACCCAGATCGGCGCAGAAAAGAAAACGACCCCGGCTATGATTACCCTGTATTTGAACAGTTGCCGGCTCTTCTGCTTGATATAAGCGGATAGACCCTGGAATAGCTTTTTCATACTGAAGATTTAGAAGTTATGCATGGTTGATTTCAGGTCAAACCGGAAAAAGGTGGTTTCTGCCTCCGTTTCACCGTGTAAAAGTTGGAATTCTTTTCTTCTGTCACAAGAGCAAGGCAGGTTCATCGGATCAGGAAGTTTCAACCAAGGGGTTGAAATACGGGGATAGCGTTATGGGTGGACCCACCACCTGCTGCCCAGCGAAAGTGGGGGAAAGGGATAAAAGACGAGGCCGGGTGCCCTGCATCTCATCATAGAATAATAGTAATATGAGCTGCCAGGGCCCCCGGCCTGTTCATTTCTTTTTTGCGAAACAACCGGGTGGGAAGATAAAGACCCGTTTTTTTTGGACCATCAGTTTCTGCTCCAGTCTTTCTGTTTTGTTTTCCATTGCTGCACTGAAGCAGGAGACCTCCCCTGCTGTTGATTCAGAACAATGGCATAAAGGCTTCGCAGGCCTTTTGCCGGCAAGTCAAGTAGCTGGTCAATCTGCTTGTTGTTGATCTGTTCCAGGACGGACACCTGAACTTGGAGTAGCCGGGAGGCCTCATGGAGGGCATCCAGGGCGATGTGGGCCTGTTTTTCTGACCAGTTTCGTCCCTCCTTGTCTGTTTTATTAATCGTGGTTTCAAAATGTTTTCGGTAGCTGCTTAAGGAATCCCTGGATACTTTTTTGCGATTGGTTATGTCCGCAATGTAGTCATTGATCAGGTCCCTGGTGATGGTCGGCCTGATGGCCAGGATGATGAGATGTGCATGATCAGTCGATCCTTCCTGGTTGGGCAAACCGGAAATGATTTTCTTCCTCAAAACAGCATCGTCCATGGAAATAAAAGTAAATGGATGAAGTCCGTATGAAGCTTCCAGTTGACGGACGGATTCAAGGACTGTTTTAATATTTTGAGGCAGGCTTTCAGTATGCTGGGAATCGGAAGAGTGGGGAGTTGAATAGTGGTACATACATTTTGATTTAATAGTGTTGAGGAATGGATTGACTTCGATTCTATGTCAAAGTTAAGGCCAGGGTCAGGGGCGGCGGCGTTAATTCTTCATTAACCCAAAATAAAATCGGTGAATGAAAAATGAAATTCCTTTTCTAAACTGCACAGGCAAACATTCACGAAAAGTAATTGCTTCCGAGAGGAGAATGTTAAAAAGTCATTTGAGAAGAGTCAGGTATTTGTTAGGGCAGAAGGAAAAATTTCCCAACCTGCCAGGACCTTTTTTTGTAGTCAGTTTTTAGTTTCACCTGAGAGAAATACATAAAAACCCTTATATGACTTTATCGCATTGGAAAATTTGGAACTAACTTGTCGTTCCGGCTTGGAGGCTTTTCTGAAATGATCAGATCTTTCTAAGATACCCGCCGCTAATTTGCCCAGTCTTTGTCGTCCCTTTCCTTGCTCACCACATTCAGGTTGACGACCCAGTCACTGATCCGGTAGAGGATTTCAATTTGCACCTGTACTTTCCTGTACCTCCAGGCAGGAGTGGAAAGGGTAAGGGTACAGGTGGTAAATGCCTTCTCTTCGCTTGCAGGTTCCCAATCCCCGTTTAAATAAACGAGGCTGCCGTCGTCAAATAGCAGGTAACATTTTTTAAGAATACGGTAAATATCATGGTATGCCTCGGAAGCCTTTGTAAAATCTTCACTATGAAACATCCGTGCCTGCCAGCTGGCCGTGGTATCCACGGTAGAATGATACCTGCTTACCATGCAGGATTCGGATCCTGGCAGAACGACTTTTGAAAAAAAATGGTCAACCTCCCCCTGGGAAAGGAGAGGATCGCCGGTAATATTTCGCAGATTCTGCGGGAAGTCAAGCAGAACCGAATCGACTCCCCGGATAATTGCCGAATCTGTCCCCGACTGGGCCCGGGCCTGTGACAAAACTGATCCCAGCAAAGCCAGGATCAGGGTGGTAGTGGCTTTCATACTACGAATTTTGGCAATAATAATGTCTTTCGAAGAGCAACCGAAGGCAAGGTTATGCAACATTCCCTGTTTTATGTGGATAACTAAGATTGGACACACAATATTTTGAGGCAGCTATTAATAATAATATAAAAAAAGCCCGGCATCCAGGTGCCAGGCTCTTGTCTAAACGAATGAATTCTTATCGGGTGTAACGTTTGAGGATCAGACCATTCAGGCAGAAACACCTGCAAGCTGTGCTTCATACTGATCGATTGCCTTTTTCATTTCCTTATTGATCTCCGGAATACCAAACTCCGGGGAGTTTGTCTCGGCTTCTTCAGAATAGGCATTGTCATACCAGCGGCCGTCGGCAATTGTCCTGAACAGCTTGGCCTTAATCTGGTCATGCTTGTTGGGATTATCGATGAAGACAAAATATTCCGTCAGGGGCATCCTGTCCACCGAAACATTGGAAAGGCTTTCACGAATGATTGTCAGGTAGTAAGGAGCCTTTCGGACCGATGCTTTTTTGTTCAATATCGGGAGGGTAATGTCAAAAACTTCTTCCATAAAAAGTGAATTGGAGCAGAAAAGTAGTCCAAATAACATTCCTCATTCAGCGCCTCATATTATCAAATTGTTAACTTTCAATGTCTAGACACTGTACTCTCACAGGTAGAACAATACCAATTAGATACAAAGGAATTGATTTCTGTCAAGGCCTCTGCAAGGACCCAATTATTGTGAAAAAAATGGGCCCTAAAAGTTAAACTGTTAACATTAAGGTAATCTTGGGTTAACATTCCAATAAGACAACATTGCTTTTTTTGTTCCTCGATTACACTTAACCCAAAACAAAACGTATATGAGAAAAATTAAACAATTAAAAATGCCTATTCTGGCATTTTCCGTATTCCTGGTTTCCTTTCTGACCTGTTCGGTTGATTCGAAGGCCCAGTTTTTCTTTAATAATGATTCGGCCTTTAAGGCTATGACCCCAAACAGCGGAAGGCTTTGGGGTTATGCTTTCGGAGACGTTTTTTACAAACCTCACTCGGATACGCTGAACAGGGGTGGTCAAAACCAGTACACGGGCATCGCACCCAACACAACAGCTTTTCAGTTCCGCCGTATTTATTTAGGCTATGATTTCAACATTTCAAAAAAATTCGTTGCTGAATTGCTGCTGGCGGCAGAGGATGATTTTGCAGGAGGTGACTTGCTGGGAAACAACAAGTTTGCACCTTATGTAAAATATATGGACGTCAGGTGGAGAGATTTCATCTTCAAAGGCAATGAACTCGTTGTGGGACAGTCTCCGACGCCCTCTTTTCCTTACCTGACTGAGTATGTCTGGGGTTACCGTTCGATCGAGAGGACCATCATAGATATCCGCAGAACTGGATCCTTTGATTTTGGCGTGGCCGACGTGGGCAGGTTTCAGAGCAAGGATAGTTCTACCATGTGGGGTTATAATTTTATGGTTGCCAATGGCCAGGGTGACAAACCTTACAGTTCCCGCTTTCGCTGGTTTTACGGGGACGTGTTTCTCGGATTGCTTAAACACCGCCTGGTATTTGACCTGTATGCAGACTACGACCGAATCAACTGGGTTCCGAATTTCCACAATGCCCGGCAGATGCTGAAGGGTTATGTTGCCTGGACCACGCCGGCCCTGACTATCGGTGTGGAAGGTTATCTCAACAACCTGACCAAGAATTTTGTGGGCACCAAAGCAGCGCCCGGAGTTGGCAAGGATACGTTGGACGGAACGGCAAAGGGTCTCTCCTTATATGTTACCGGAAACATCATTCCATCCAAGCTGAGGTTTTTCGCCCGTTGGGATTCCTACAACCCCAATACCAAGTACGACAACACAACCTATTCCAAGTATACCAGCTTTATAGCCCAGTACGAGCCGAACAACAAGGAGAATTTTATTACCGCCGGACTTGATTTTATGCCAGCAAAAAATATCCACTTCATGCCCAATGTCTGGTATAATAATTATAGCGGTCAGCAGGCAAACCTGGCAGGTAAAGCTGCCAAAGACCATGACCTGGTATGGCGTATGACCTTCTATTTTGTCTTCGGAAGGAGTTTCACGTGGCCCCAAAATGAATACTATCAATAAAATGGATCAAATCATCTCCTAAAAAACACCTCAAAAAATTTATGAAAATGGAATTCTTTAAAACCAAGGCCCTGCTGGCCTCTGTGGTCATGCTGGCTGGGCTTAGTCTGGCCTCCTGCAATGGAGGAGGTTCAGCTACGACTCAGGGAAAGTCGGACAGTGCCGCTTCTGCTTCGGGCGATGACAATACCCTTATTGGTGCTGGCAGCTCCTTCGACAACCCCCTGTTTTCCAAAATGTTTGCCGAATACAACAAAACAACCGGGCTGAAGATAAACTACCAGTCCATAGGTTCAGGCGCGGGAATTGCCCAGCTTACGGCCAAAACGGTTGATTTCGGGGCCTCGGACGCTGTTATGAACAGTAAGCAGGATTCTGCCATTTCTGCCCCGGTTCTCCACATTCCTGTAACAGCCGGTGCTGTAGTCCTAAGCTATAACCTTCCTGGACTCAAGGATACGCTCATGCTGACTCCTTCAGTGCTGGCTGATATGTTCCTGGGAAAGATTACCAAATGGAACGATCCCAAGATTGCCGCTGTTAATAAGGGAGTGAAACTCCCTGCAACTGGCATTGTCATAGCGCACCGCTCGGACGGAAGCGGAACCTCCAATATCTTCACCACTTATCTCTCCAAGGTTTCCGATGAATGGAACAGCAAGGTGGGTAAAGGTTCCTCCGTCAACTGGCCTACTGGTTTGGGCAGCAAAGGAAATGAAGGTGTTGCAGGGATGGTCAAACAAACGCCCGGTACTATTGGTTACATTGAATTGGCCTACGCCATCCAGAACAACATGGCATATGCCAGGATCCAGAACAAATCGGGTAAATTTATTACTCCGAGCATTGCCAGCGTGACTGCTGCTGCCAATATTAGCATACCGGCAGATTCAAAAGTTTCGCTAATGAACACGGAAGCCGCCGACGGGTACCCGATTTCAGGTTTGTCCTGGGTACTGATCTATCAGGACCAGAGTTATAGTGGCCGTTCACAGGTTAGAGCCGAGAAACTGCTGAAACTTTTGTCCTGGATGATTCATGACGGCCAGCAATACAGCGGACCATTGAATTATGCGCCTCTTTCCCAGGCAGCAGTAAGTGTCGGTGATGCGATCCTGAAAAGTGCCGCATATGGTGGTAAACCCATTTTGCAATAAATGCCGGAATCAGGAAGACAAACAGATCGAACACATTTAGGAAGAACGCAGAATAGCCGGATGTAGCGGTAAGAGATCTCTCCTGATTATGGAATAACGATCTGATTATGGATACGTCAATGGATAGAAATTTAATTACCCCCGGTGGCACCTCACCGGGGGTAATTAATACTGCACCAGCCCCGCCGCCGGAGCTGGTCAGGGTCGAAAAGAGTCGGAAACGATCTTTCCGCCAGATTCGGACAGAGCGTTTTTTCAAGCGTACTCTGGTCGTTATGGGACTGGCCATGATTGTGCTGGTTTTGGGTATCCTCCTTACCCTGGTTGTGCAGGCCGTTCCTTCCATGAAGGCCCTTGGAGTGAAGTACCTGTGGGGCAAGACCTGGGATCCTGTCCTGGATATTTACGGGGCACTGCCGTTTCTCCTGGGTACACTCCTGACTTCGTTTCTCGCGCTGATCATTTCGGTTCCCTTTTCTATTTCGGTGGCCATTTTCCTGGGTGAATATTACCCCAAAGGATGGCTTTCAAATTTTTTGAAGAATACGATTGAGTTGATTGCAGCAGTCCCTTCGGTAATTTATGGTTTCTGGGGCCTCGCTATCATGGTTCCCATGGTCCGTGCCCTGGAGGAGAAACTCGGATATCAGCCTATTGGAGTCGGTATATTCAGCTCTTCCCTCATTCTGGCGGTTATGATCATTCCCTATGCCGCCTCTCTGGGGAGATCCATGATTGAAATGGTTCCTTCCCCTCTGAAGGAGGCAGCCTATTCCCTGGGATCCACCCGCTGGGAGGTGATCAGGAGTGTGATTTTGCCTTATACCAAGTCAGGTCTTTTTGCAGGCATCCTGCTTTCCCTGGGGCGAGCTCTGGGAGAAACCATGGCTGTAACCATGGTAATTGGTAACACCAGCCTGATGCCCACCAATATCTTTGCCCCGGGGAATACCATGGCCAGTGTGATCGCCAATGAGTTCACAGAGGCCGACAAACCGATTTACCTGTCAGCGCTGATTGAACTGGGGCTCGTGCTGTTCCTGGTTACGGTGGTCATCAATATGATTGGCAAGAAGATCATCAGTCGGTTCACCAATGAATAATATCTGAAGGTTTGCATATGGAAAGTCCAAACATAAAATTCAGGATCGGTAAAAGCAGGGCATTTCAGGTGATGGTCATTATCCTGGCCTTTGCCTGTGTCGTTCCGCTGATAGCCATCCTGCTCTATATCATTCGCCAGGGGATTACCAAGATCAACTGGCATTTTTTCACCAATTTACCGAAACCCGTGGGGGAGACTGGAGGCGGGATCGCCAATGCCCTGCTGGGAAGTGCCATTATCATCCTCACGGCTGCTGTCATGGCCATTCCCGTCGGGATACTCTGCGGGATTTATCTCAGTGAGAACAGAAAATCCAGGCTGGCCTATTGGAGCCGTTTGTGTGTGGATATTCTGCAGGGAGTGCCGTCAATCGTCATTGGCATTGTTGCCTATTTCTGGCTGGTTAAACCACTGGGTGGATTTTCTGCTCTGTCCGGA
>Ga0318563_10001291_pt1 | contig 10626 bp, 11 predicted proteins | sample GRESIP066b5f19_FD_203689 | JGI IMG/M metagenome (GOLD analysis project Ga0318563, IMG submission 203689) | Tropical soil microbial communities from Luquillo Experimental Forest, Puerto Rico - GRE.SIPMG.066b5f19 | ecosystem: Environmental > Terrestrial > Soil > Tropical forest > Bulk soil... | reverse complement strand
GGGCCATATGATGGATGGTATGTTCCAGGTTATAGGCTATTTCTCTGTAGTAATTGGTGCGGATTTCAATCAACTGAACGGAAATATCGTCGTATGTAGCTGCCAGCAAAAGATCTCGGTTGGGTTTATCAAGTGCCTTGCAGATCGGGTTGAGGAGGGACAGGGCAAAATCCTTGTTATTTTCAATTTGCCTTTCCCTCTTGCGGTTCTCATAGTTTACCGTGCCTGAAATGTAGCCTTCTTCCAGACATTGAAACAATTCGATAATATGTCTTACATGCTGCCCGATCGTATTGTTCGACAGCATTTTGCAAGGAAAGGTATACTGCTCTTGGCTCATTTGGTTAAGAGAATCGGTCAGTTGGACAAAGACATTGTTGACTGCTGCTTGTAATTTCATGCCCACTTTGGTTTTTTTAAAAATAAGATTAATTACCTACATTTTCCTGGCGAAGACGCTGAGGATCACCTCCAGATTATCCGATATGGTACTTGAACCCCCAACATCAAAATCCCTTCGGTTCATCTTGAACTGGCCTTTGAACAACCACCCGTTGCCTGAGAGGGTGGCCGTGAACGGAAAGGAAATATCTTTAACAGTATTTTTTATGGTCAGCTTTCCAAAAAGAAAGAAAACCCCGGTTTTATTGGAAGGTGTTATGCGCGTTGAAACAATGCGGATACGGGGATGATTTTTCACATCAAAATAATTTTCATCCCGCAGATGCCCGTCCCTCATGTTATTATCGGTATTAATGGAAGCAGCGTCGATACTGACGTTGAAACTGTCAATGGACAGGTTGGACTGGTCAAACCGAATAAATCCCTGCAGACCGGTAAAGGAGCCGGTAACCGTAAATCCGAAATTTTTGACCTTGAATTCAATGGCGGATCCCTGGTCCACCGGTTCGTATTGTGCCAGCGCGTGCCCGACTGCAGCTACCATCCAGACGAATAACATCCCTGCTTTCATACCTGCTAGTTTAAGTTGCCATATGGCCGTGGGGGTAGATGGAAGTCCTCCTGCCGGCCTGCAATACGGTTTCATGATTCCTTCGGGTTCATCACCTTCAGGAGGATGTCTATGACCTGCTTTCTATACAAAATGGCAAGAATCCCGCAACAAACAAATGTGGTCAGCGCATATGTAAAGAGTACCGCATCTCCGTCAAAAACAATACCCAGTTTTGTCAGATGGAAGAACAATGCCCCCGCCATCAGGCCAAATCCCAACAGGGCACCAAATCCTGTGGTTCTTGGATACAGGATCAGGACCGATGCTATCAATTCGAGAACTCCCGTCCCAATCCGGCCCCACGGTTCTGTACCAAGTACAGTAAACAGGTGAACAGACTGCGGATGAGCTGAGAACTTAAAATAAAGCGTCTGCAGCATGATTACGGCGGCCACTAACCGAAGAATCCAGATCAGGATGATTGAGAGTTTCATTTCGAATGGCCTTATCGGTTCAATAATTTAGATTCCAGCAACAAAAATATCCATCCTGGGTGCCTGCCATTGTCGCCTAATTGACACTGACCTGTTTTTGTAATTTTTTAACGTCCAGAAAACAGATCTGCTGCCGGTTATAGGAGAGAATATGTTCCGTTTCAAGTTCATTGATCATCGTGGTCACAGTCTGCCTGCTGGATCCGATGAGATTGGCAATATCCTCGTGAGTCAGGTAATTCGGGATGCAGAAACCTTCTGCTGTGGTTTCCCCCAGCTTCTGTTCCACCAGCTGCCAAAGGAAGTGAAGCAACCTGGTCCGGACGTCCCTGTTCAGCAGATTGAGCAACCGGTTTTCAATACTGCGTAACTTGGCGCCCACCTGTTTGCTGTACCTGAGTGCCAGATCCGGTCTTTTGCGAAGGAGTTTTTCAAATTCTTCTATGTTAAAGGCACAAATGCTCACATGATCCTTATGCGCCTGCGCAAATTCTCCGTTCATACTGTTTCGCTCCAGGGTAAACTGTCCAAAAAGCTCACCCTTCTGTATGATTTCCTTGATCCTCTCATTTCCTTCGTTGTCAATATATCCGATCTTGATATATCCCTCTTTGACAAAATAGATCTTGTTGTGGCGCTGCGCCTCAAAATAAATATATTCGCCTTTGGGTACTTCAATATAGTGGTGCTCGATTTTCAGGTCCTGATATTCTTCATCCGTAAGATGACACCATAAATCATAGTTCCGGATCAGCAGCATCTTGTCATCAACAGACATAATAATTGTTTAGAAACTAAAGTTACATTTTGTTGTTTAATCCCCTGATAATTTTGCCATTAAGAGGATTTTGGATTTTAGCCCGTTTCAGACCAGGTCGAATGGCCAGGTTGCCCAAAGCCTGTCGGGAAGCCTCAAGGTCCGGGGTAATATCCAAACTGACACTTGATGAATGCAGTTTCTGTCATTTCCTTTAGATTTACCAAAATATTTCCGATATGCAGGTACCAACCATGGCAGCACTTTCGGCCGCTGGGGAGAAACCCGATATCCTTTTCTGGGTGGGATGTGCGGGCAGCTATGACCAGAGAGCCCAGAAAATTACAAGAGCATTAGCCCTGATTCTGGAAAAGGCCGGAATCAGATATGCCATCCTGGGAAAAGAAGAATACTGCACGGGGGACCCGGCAAGACGTGCCGGTAATGAATTCATGTTCCAGATGATGGCCTACCAGAATATTCAACTGATGAACCAGTATGAAATAAAGAAAATCGTCACGGCTTGTCCACACTGCTTCAATATTCTGAAAAATGAGTACCCGGATCTGGGAGGACAGTACGAAGTTGTTCATCATACCAGTTTTTTGCAGCAGCTGATCGACGATGGAAAGATCAGGTTGAAAGGTGAGGGAAGCTTCAAAGGGAAGAAAATCACCTATCATGACAGTTGTTACCTGGGCAGGGCCAATGATGTCTACGAAGCCCCGCGGAAGGTGCTGGAAGCCCTCGATACAGAACTTGTTGAAATGAAAAGGTGCAGGAGTAAAGGGCTCTGTTGCGGAGCAGGGGGTGCCCAGATGTTCAAGGAGGAAGAAAAAGGAGCCACGCGAGTAAATTTCGAGAGAGGCGGCGAAGCTATCGCCACCGGTGCAGATATAATCGCCACCGCCTGTCCATTTTGCAATACGATGATGACAGACGGCGTCAAGCACGGGGAAAAGGAGGACAGCATCAAAGTATTGGACATTGCTGAGCTGATTGCCGCCACGATTGATTAATTTTGCCGCATGAAAACAGAATACAGGCATTTACTGCCGGAAACATTTTCCTCCGATTCCAGGGTCTGGATTTATCAGGCAAACCGCGTGTTTACACTTCAGGAAGCTCTGCGTGTAGAGACTTTGCTCGAAAATTTTACCAGTCAATGGCATTCACATGGAGTACCCGTAAAAGGATACGGCAACCTGTTTTTCGGTCAATTCATCGTCCTGATGGCTGATGAATCGGCTACTGGTGTCAGTGGGTGCAGCACAGACAGCTCAGTCCGCCTCATCAGGCAACTCGAGCAGGAAGCCAAACTCAGCCTGTTCGATAGACAACTGCTTGCCTTTTTCATTAAGGATAAAATTGAGCTTCTGCCCCTCTCCCAACTGACCTATGCCATCCAGAATAATTTTGTCGGGCCCGATACCCTTTATTTTAACAACACGGTTCAGACCAAGATGGAACTCGAAAACAACTGGATCATTCCTGTCAAGCATAGCTGGCTGTCCCCGAGGCTGGGTAAAGAAGCTGTGTCATGAAGTGAAGGTATGCTGCAAGTCTTTTACACGGGAACCAGGTTTACTGCGAAAAGGAATGACTTGCCTCCACACACTGCATTGCGCCGCTCAGTACAATTCTTGAAGGGTTATTTTCATCATTAATTGTGCACCATGTTCCCTGTTTTCCGGTGACCCAAACCGAAATAACCGAAAAGAATTGCTTTACATAGAACCAGGTGAATAATTGGGAAAAGCTTTGCCGTCAGCACATGAATCCAGGGAACACCTGGTGTGGGGCGATCGCCGCCTCGCTGTAGATTTTCTCCGCTTCGTTGCATTCTATTTTCCCAGGACAGATCCCCGCCGTCTATTTGCCAGACAAAACTGTCTGTGATGGACCGGATCCTGTTCCTGGTAATATTATTCGGTTGGGCGGGCCACTCGAGGGCCCAATTAACCTTCCACAGCCTGCATGAAGTCCTGCAATATGCGGACAAGAACAGTCTGGTGGAAAAGCAGTCCGTACTCAGCCAGGGCATAGCCGAAAAGGACATAACCAGCTCCAAGAGCAGCCTGCTGCCAAAGGTCAACATATTTGCAACGGGAGACTATTATCCGCTGATTCCGATTCTGGTCGTACCGGAAGCTGCCACAGGCGGTTCTCCCGGAAAATTTCAGAAAGTGCAGCTGGGTCTGCCATGGAGTTTTAGCAGCGGCGTGGAACTGACGATGCCGCTGATCAACCTGGCCAGATGGGAGGAGCTGAAAAAATATCGCCTTCAGTCCGTTCAAACGGGCTGGGACAGTAAGACCAATGAAGAAAACCTCCATATTCAGATTGCGGAGGCATATTACCAGACGCTCCTGGCCAAGGGTCTGCTTGAACTGGGGAAGGATGAAATGGTGATTGGCGATGAATTGATCCGTATCATGGATGAGCGGAAAAACAACCAGTTGGTTGACCCGGCTGACTTCAACCGGGCACGCAACCTTCACCTGGACGCCCGCAACAGCGTGATCGATTACGAGAAGAATTATGAACTTGCCCTGATCGCCCTCAGAGAGCTTCTCCACCTTCCTGCAGCCAGCTCCCTGTCTTTAGAAGACTCCGTCAGCTCACCTGCGTGGAAGAGCTATCCTGAGGACGTTCGTCCCGAAGACCGGCCAGGCTGGAAAGGGGCCGCCACCCGGGTAGCCATTGCCGAGCAGCAAAATAAAGAATCAAAAAAAGCGGGTTTGCCTTCCCTAGCACTGAATGGAAAATTTACCTATCAATCCCAGTTTGATCCTTCTTCGACCCAGCACCTCAATTATAGTTTTAGCAACATTGGGCTCATGCTGGACTTCCCTATTTTCCAGGGTAATTATTATAAAGCCGGCAAACAAAAAACTGCCATGCAGCTCGAAGCAGCCAAAATCTCCCAGCAGCAGACTAATGATGAGATCCTGCGGCAGCAGGCAGAATGGAAAAGCAACTATGAGGCAGCTATCAAAAAACAGGTCGTTCTGGATGAAAAACTGCAGCTGGTGGAAGACAACATGCGGATTGCCCGGCTCAACCTGAAGGAAGGCCTTATGGAATTTGAAACCTTTAACACTATTTTCCATGAGTATATTCAAGCCAGGATGGGATATCTGCAAAATCTGAGTGATGGCATGCTTTATAAACTCCTGCTTACACAAAAATGGTGAACATGAAACACCTGACTTTCTTCCCCATGCTGGGGATATTGATCCTGGCAGCCTGCCAGTCCAAAAACAGGGAAACCCCTCCGCAAATCAGGCAGCTGACTGAAGCGGTTTATGCCTCAGGGGTACTGGTCCCTGAAAGCGAATACAAGGTAGTATCCTCCGCGGAGGGGTTTCTTGAACATGCATATGTAAAAGAGGGCGACAGCGTCAGGAAAGGCCAACTGCTCTTTCAGGTAACCAATGAGAATCACCAGGCACAGGTATCCGCTGCCGCCGATGTCTTGAAGAGAACCCTTCCCGTTACAGCCCCTGATGCTCCTTCAGTACTGGATATACAGACCAGGCTGGCTACGGCGCGGGACCGATTGATAAATGACAGCATGCAATATGTCCGTTACCGGAATGTTTACCAGCATCAGGCGATCGCTGCCAGCACTTTCGAAAAATATCAGCTGCAGTATGAAAGCAGCCAGCGGGAAGTCAGCAGCCTGGAAGAGCAACTCAGGAACCAGCAGCTCTCCGCTGCACTTCAGCTTCAACAGGCCCGCAACGAAGTCCAGATCGCCCGTACCGAAAAATCAAACGGCATCCTGCGGAGTTATGCCAACGGCATCCTCTATGAGCTCTATAAACAAACCGGCGACCTGGTCAGTCCCAACCAGCCGATTGCCCTGGTTGGCAGTGGCACCATGATTGCCAGGCTTCTGGTGGACGAGGATGATCTGGGTAAAATCCATACCGGACAGACCGTGCTCGTCACCATGGATGCGTACCCTGACAGGATCTTCCGCGCAAAGGTTTCAAAAATCTACCCGCTGCTCAACAAACAGGAGCAGTCGTTCCGGGTCGATGCATATTTTATTGAGGATGTGCCAGTCAAATTGTATGGACTGAATATTGAAGCAAATATCATCATCAAGGAAAAAGAAAAAGCCATGGTCATCCCCAGGAGGTCCCTGGGCAGGGGGGATTCCGTTCTTGTCCGAAAGGGAAAGGAAACAAAGAGAATGAAAATCAAAGTGGGAGATCAGGACCAGGACTATACTGAAGTACTGGCAGGAATCCCCGATTCTTCAACCATAATCGTTCAGCCATGAACTGGAGACTTGCCCTTGATATTGCGCTTACTCACCTTGTTACCAAAAAGAAGCAGAGCCTGGTGGCCATGCTGGGTGTCATGTTTGGAATTTCCATGTTCATCATCATGATCAGTTTCATGACGGGAGTAAATCAATTCCTGGAGGACCTTGCCATGGACAATACCCCTGATGTCCACATCTATAATCCTGTTCAGATAAAAAATAATACGATTATCCGCAAAGCCGCCGCAAAAGATACCCTGGGCCGCTGGTTCCTTGTGCTCCACCAGCGTCCCAAGAATGATCTGCCCAAGATTAAGAATGCACAATGGCTCAGGGATGAACTTGAAAAACTTCCCCAGGTGGCTGGCGTTGCTCCGCAGGTTTCCTCCGAAGTATTCTTCAACAACGGGCCTGTCCAGATTCAGGGCGAAATTTCTGGAATCGATGTCAGGAAACAAGAGCAGCTTTTTGGTCTTGACCGGAAAATGGAAGTAGGAAGCCTGGAGGACCTGCTAAAAGCCAGCGATGTGATCGTCATGGGCAGGGGTCTTGCGGACAAGACCAGCGCAAAAGTCGGCGACAGGGTGAGCGTCACCACCCCCGAAGGGTATAATCTGATCCTGAAAGTTGTCGGCATCTTTTCATTTGGGATATCTACTCTCGACGATACAAAAAGTTACGCAACACTCGCCACTGTACAGAAAATCCTGCAGCGTGATCCTTCTTATATTACCGACCTGAACATCAAGCTAAAGGACATGAACCTGGCCAAACTCTTTGCCGTAAATCTGAAAAAGAATCTGGCCGATATGTCGGTGGAGGACTGGCAAACGGCTAACCAGTCTATCCTGGCAGGAGAAAAAATCCGCAATGTCCTCACCGCCGTGGTCTCATTTACCCTGCTGCTGGTGGCGGGTTTCGGGATATACAATATCATGAACATGAATATCATCAATAAAATGAAGGATATCGCCATCCTGAAAGCAACCGGCTTCCAGGGAAGGGACATTACCTCCATTTTCCTGTTTCAGTCACTTATCATAGGAATTATGGGCGGGATAATGGGTGTCTTGGTGGGCTACGGATTCAGTTACCTGCTTTCCATTACACCCTTCCCGGAAGGAACCGTCATCCGGATCAATACATTTCCGGTCAATTTTCTGGCAGTCCATTATTTGACCGGTCTTCTGTTCGGATTTCTTACGACGCTTTTTGCCGGTTTCTTCCCTTCCCTTAGAGCCTCCAGGATAGATCCGGTCCGGATCATCAGAGGCTAGCGGGTTGCACTCATCAAAAAATTGACCGGATCGAATGAATATGGAAACAATTTTGAAAGCAAGCGGCATCGTCAAGTATTTCATGGACCCTGAACCTTTCCGGGTACTGAACGACATCACATTCGAAGCATCAAAAGGGCAATTCCTGTCGATTGTGGGCAAGTCTGGCTGCGGAAAATCCACGCTGCTCTATGTGCTCAGTACCATGGATACGGACTACGAAGGAATGCTGGAAATAAAGGGCGAACAACTTCACGGCTGGGGGCAGAACAATCTGGCCCGGTTCCGGAATGAACACCTGGGCTTTGTATTCCAGTTTCATTACCTGCTCCCGGAATTCACTGCACTTAAGAATGTAATGTTGCCCGCTCTAAAACTCGGGAAATATACCCGTGATGAAGTGGCAAGCAGGGCATTGGAAAAACTGCGCATGGTCGGCATGGAGAATTATGCACAGAAGGTATCAGCAAGACTTTCAGGTGGCCAACAGCAACGGGTAGCCATTGCAAGGGCTCTCATCAACGATCCCGACATTATTATGTGCGATGAACCAACGGGTAACCTGGACAAAGCCAATTCGCAAAATGTATTCGACATTTTCCGTGAGCTGTCGCACCAAAATCACCAAACCATTATTGCAGTCACCCATGATGTTGATTTTGCCAGGGGGTCTGATTATGTCGTGGAAATGCAGGATGGCCAAATCTTAAGAGCATGAAGCTCCGAAGAAAATATTCTCCCTATCTTTTTATTGCCCTGCTTAGCCTGCTTGGGGCAGGAGCTTCCAGCCTGCTGGTACCTGACCTGCCCTGGTACCTTTACGTGGTGGGTGGATTGGGGAGATTTATATTCATATCCGCCATATGGCAACTTATTGCCCTGATCAACAAAAGACTCGAAAAAAGATTTTCGATCAGCGAATACCCCACTACCCAGATCCTCCTGCAGGTCCTCGTAACCACTGCCCTGGTGTCACCGGTCTTTGTGTTGTCCTATCTCGGAATTAGACATTTGCTTCCCAGGTATTTGGTGCTGGACCGGATCCAGATCGTGTTGGGAGCTATATTCTTTCTCATCATTCTTCTGCTCACCTTCGGTTATTACAGTTATGACCTTTTCCTCAAATACCAGGTCGCCTCGGAAGAAAAAACAAAGCTTCAACTGGAAGCTGTGAGGCTGGAAAAAGAAAAATCGATGATGCGTTATCATCATCTCAGAAACCAGGTAAATCCTCATTTCTTGTTTAATGCCCTGACTTCACTGGATGGCCTGATCCTTTCCCAACCCAGCCTCGCCTCGGAATTTATTCGCCACCTGTCTACCGTTTACCGATATGTGCTGGAGCATAAGGAAAACGAGGTCGTGGGCATGGAAACGGAATTGGCATTTATCCGGCACTATGTATCACTGCTCCGGATCAGGTACCAGGGCGCAGTGGAATTTGACACCAGCATTTCCGAATCCGCCCTTGAACGGGGTATTGTCACAGTCACCCTGCAGCTGTTAATTGATAACGCCATAAAGCATAATGCCACGCTGATTAATACTCCGCTTAAAATCCGCGTCTGGGACGAAGGGGACTTTCTGCACGTTCAAAATAACAAACAACTTCGCAAGCAAATAGAAGGCCCTGGTCGGCAGGGCCTTTGGCACCTCAAGGAGCTATATGGGTTTCTGACAAACCGCCCGGTGGAAATTCATGACAAAGACAGTAGTTTTGAAGTCAAAATTCCTCTATTATAATTCTCATTAACACCGGCCTGCACCTTCCCCGGCAGGTCTCCATGAATGAAGGAATGAACATACTTATCATCGAAGACGAACCGTTGGTGGCGCTCAGCCTGATTCGGATGGTGCAGGAACTGGAACCGGGAGCCGTTATTCAAGGACCGCTGGCCAGTGTTGCCCAGTCGGGAGAATGGCTGTCCGCCCATCAGGAAACCGATCTGGTGCTCGCCGATATCCAGCTGTCTGATGGCGTCAGTTTTGATATCTTTTCCGGGGGTCCGGTGGGTTGCCCAGTCATTTTTACCACTGCTTTCGATGAATACGCCATCCGTGCATTCAAGGTCAACAGTGTCGATTACCTGCTAAAACCCATTGTGAAAATGGAATTGCAGTCGGCCTTGCAGAAATACCACCTCCTGCGCACCAAATACAGCAACGAATCCTATATTCTGCAGATGCAGGCCCTGTTATCGGACTTCCATGCAAGCAAGAAATACAAGGAGAGGTTTGTGGTACACCAGGGCAGGTCTATTACCTGGATACTGCAGCAGGAAGTGCTTGCATTCACCAAAGAGGAGATTGTATTCCTGGTACATTCAAGCGGACGGAAGTTCATCACTGACTATAGGTCTCTGGACGAAGTGGAGGAGGTATTGCATCCGGACTTTTTTTATAGAGCCAACCGGCAGTGGATCATCCAGCGCACCCACGTTGATTCAATAAGGCCAGATGAAACAGGCAGGGTACTGGTCCGGATGAAAGGAGAAAGGCCTGCCCTGGTTCCCGTTAGCAAAGAGAAAGCTGCCTCACTCAGGAAATGGCTGGAGGATTAGATGTGGGCTACTCCTCGGGTGCAGAATCATTCATCGGCCAGGGAAGGCCAATCGCCTGGGGCCAGCCTAATCCCGGGCAAGCCGGACGTAGATCAAGGGTATAACGAAAACCCTGTGGGTGAACATCCTTTATCTGCGAAGTGAGTTTTGCGTTATTTTTGTGGTAGTCGTTTAAGTGAATGACAAGGGAATTTTTAGGGGAGTGTGGAATGAAGGACCTATTGAGGCAAAATCCTTTAGAAGTTTCTGGAGAAATTGTATAAGTTCGCAATTCCTCCTATAGGACCCAGGATAGTTCACCTG
>Ga0318563_10001287_pt1 | contig 10638 bp, 10 predicted proteins | sample GRESIP066b5f19_FD_203689 | JGI IMG/M metagenome (GOLD analysis project Ga0318563, IMG submission 203689) | Tropical soil microbial communities from Luquillo Experimental Forest, Puerto Rico - GRE.SIPMG.066b5f19 | ecosystem: Environmental > Terrestrial > Soil > Tropical forest > Bulk soil... | reverse complement strand
AAGCGCAGGCGCTGACCGCTATCCACGCCGAGACGATGCACAATCAGGTCGAGTTGCAGATCAACAAGTTCGACGGGCTGCACCTCTCGAACCCGAACATCGGGGCGCGTTCCACCAATGACAATCTTCTGGACATCATCGACATCGCTCAGACCGATCCGGCACTCGCTGCGAGCGCCGGCAACACGAGCGGGAACCCGAGCCATTCTGGCGGCTTTGCCGAGCAACCCGGATTCTGTCGGGCACGATCCAGCACTATCAGGACAACCAGGCGCAGACGGATTTCTGGTCGGCCTTCATCGCGGGCGTCAACAACCTCAACACTGCGCTGACAGCCGAAGCCAATGGGCCGAATCTCGACAATGCCGGCCTCCACGCGCTGATCGAGTAGGTCAAAGGCTATGAGCAGCTCGGCTCATCATTCGACGGGGCGCAAGGCGGCATCTTCGGCGCAAGATTCGACAATGAGCTCCTGTCCGGCACTCTGAAGACCGACACCACCGCGGCTCTCAAGGCCCTCAACGACATTCTGAATCATGTGGGCAATGTTTCGAAGGGAGACGCGGCGCAGCTCGTCGCCGTCGGCTTCGGCTACGTTGCGGATGCCCAGGATGTATCGGGCAACAACGTGCCGAATGGCAGGGGCTCCTATGTGGGCACATCGACGACGGTTGTCGGCGCGACGACGACGGGGATCGCCGATCCGAACACCCCGACCTCCGGCTATGTTACCGGCTATATGCAGCCGACCAACCACCCGGTGAACGGCCTCACCAATGGCGGCTACGGCGTGACCTTCCCGCCCCCGCACGGCCATGACGATCACTGCGACAAGATCGCCGGCATCTTCGACGGCCATTTCTGGCATCAGGGCTGATCGCGATCGGATAGGAGCGCTGGGCGCGGGGGGCAGAGGGGCAGGGCGGTGCGGCCGGCGCCGCACTCGCCGCTGCATCGGGCGAAGTCGCCGCTGCGTCATGCTCGTTGTCGTCGCCTTGCGGTAGGCTCAAGGCGGGAGGCGCGACATGTCGATCCCATCGCTACTGCGCCGCGAATTCATCACACTGCTGGGCGCCGGCATTGCTTGGCCCCTGGCGCAGGCCGATGAGGAGTGAGGCGGCGCAGCTTCATTGCACTGTTAGGCGCAATGACGTGACCGTTTACTGCCGGCGCGCAGCCACGGCGCAATAATTGAGAGGCAGTCGGAAGAACTACTTGGCCTTTGAAGAAATCGCCGACCTCAGCTTGCGAGAAGCACCTGCGGCGCCGCAAGTTCACCACTTCGGGTCGGCGATGCGCGCCCCGGACCATCTTGATCATTGAAACGGATCAAGTGCCTCGGGGGAAGCGTGGCCCGTGCCCGTGCAAGTATCAACTCGTTCAACACGTGGGCTACGGCCAACAAGGAGGTCGATGCCGATGCTTCCCACAGTCTATCCGCAGACCACCAGTTCGCACGTTGGTTCGGCTCTCACGCCTCTGGATCCTGACCGCCGGGTCGGCACCGCGTCGAAGCGTTCGCTCGCTGCCAAGGCCAGCAACCCTCGATTTCGGTTTCGAGCGAGAAACTGAGAAAGGTGCGGATGACAACGATGATGGCCAGTAACGTGACGCTCTCGAATGTGAGTGGTGCAGTGATCGTCGAGATGATGTCCGCGCCGACGAGGAACTCAAGTCCAAGCAGGATGCCACGCCCAATGTCCGAACGATAACCGGGATAAGCGGTCCGCCAGTCGCGCGTGCGTGAGCCTTCGCGGAGGAATGTCATTGTGGCCAGGATGATTCCGCCAAGGATGATTACGACCCCGACAAGCTCGAGCACCTTGGCGAGCTGATCGACGATGGCGTGTGCTTGTTCGGTCAGCACGCCAGACTTCCCGGCTTCAGGCATTTCTGGGTCATCAACAGTCCGATCCCGATGGCGGCAACCCTAAGTCATCGCGTTCCATCGCCCCTGGAGTCATGGAGCCCGCGGAGCTTCTGGCCCTTTGCCGATCCGGACAACCGGCATGCAAACAAGCCCAAGCCCTTGCGCGTCGGGCTGCCCGAGTCATCTCATCCTGGGTGTCGAGCTCCGAACGCGCAATGGTGCGGTCGGTAAAGCGCCATCGTAGCTCGGTGGCCGGGATGCGTCGATGCCGCGGCCAAGCCGACCAGGGCGGCCCGCAGCCGGCGCATGACCTGGACCGATCCCACGCCGCACTGGCGGACCTCGTCGAAACCGAGCGTCTCGGCTCGACGCGATCAGCGATAGACGAGTACCGGAATCTTCGAATGAGTGAGCACCTTCAGGGTCTCGCTGCCCAAGACGATCGCGGAAACTCCGCGCCGGCCATGCGAGGCCATGGCGATTAGATCGCAGCCCTTCTCCGCGGCCGTGGCGATAATCGCCTCATGAGGATGCCCATGCTCGACTTCGAGCGTTTCGCAAGGGACTCCCAGCATCTCGGCCTCTTGCCGCGCAGCCGCGAGGATGCGATGGGCCTGCTTCGAGGCCTCCTCCTTGTAGTTGTTTATCGTCCGCGCGACCTGTTCAGGCTCGAGCGAGAATATGCGGAGAGGCTCTGTGCAGGTGAGAACGGTTACCTTCGCGCCCATATCCTTGGCAAGGGTCATGGCCTTGCCGATCGCATGGGACGACAAAGGCGCTCCGTCGGTGGCGATCAGAATATGCTTGTACATGGCTTCCTCCCGATAGCGGTGGAAATCCGCGTAGGCGACTATTGACAGCTATGGGCGCGTAGCGACTTGAGCAAAATCAAATCCGCGGGAACGAGCGCGGAAGGCGCAGAGGGAGGCCGGCATCGCCCCGCTCACGGCGAGCTTCGAGTCCGCGGCGTGCCCTGGACCTGTGAGGACCGGCTCAAAAAGAGTGGGCAGCATATCGTGAGTGCGGCTAGCTCGATCGACGTTGGCAATCCCAGGTATCGAGGTAGCCGGCGCTCGGCGCGACGCAGCATCAGGGGTAAAGCAGCTGACGGTCCCAAGGCTTAGCCTCGGCGCTGCGGGTGAACACGACGCGATCATGCAGACGGTGGGCGCGATCCTGCCAGAACTCGATCGCGAGCGGCATGATGCGGTAACCGGACCAATGCGATGGCCGGGGCACGATGCCGTCCGGATAGCGCTCGGCGACCGATCGCACCCGCGCCTCGAGAGTGGAGCGGCTATCGAGCGGCCGTGATTGATTGGATGCGCAAGCGCCGAGCCGGGATAGAAGCGGTCGGCACGCGAAATGGGCATCCGCCTCTGCGTCGATGACGCGCGAAACAGGGCCGCGCAAACGCACCTGCCGACGCAGGCTCTTCCAGTGGAAGACAGCTGCCGCCGTGGGGTGGGACCGCAATTCGCGCGCCTTGGCGCTCTCGAGATTCGTGTAGAACACGAAGCCCCGTGCGTCATGGCCGTTGAGCAGCATAATGCGCACATCCGGCATGTCCTGGTCGTCTACCGAAGCGAGCGCCATCGCATTTGAGTCGTTCAGCTCGGTCATCCCGGCTACCTCGAGCCACTCGTCGAACAGCGCGAACGGGTCGTCGCGGAGCGTGAATTCATCGCTCATCGTCAAACTCTCATTGGACCGCAAAGTAGAGTGCTGATGACGCCACTTTCGGAGAGCTGCGTTGATCAGCGCATCCCTCCCACAGCGGAACAGATGTAGCGGTTGAGCACCTTGTCTCAGCGAGTGGAGCCTCGACCCAACAATCGCCACCCACTCTAGCGATGAGGTCATATCCCCCATAAGCGAGCCCTGCAGCGATTAGGGAGATTGCGAGCCCCCTGATGAGACGCCTTTTTTTGGCCCGCGGTCCGTATTCGGGGCAGCCGGCGGACCGCTGCTCCCGTCACTGGGCTCCACATCCTTCGTCATTCGGGCGCCCCCAAAGTCGCTCGTTCAAAGGCTTGTGATTGCCTCAGCCCACCCGGCAATTCATAATGCCGAGGCGTGGCCCATCCACGACAATAAACAAATCGAGGAGTACGCTCATGAGATCTGTCGCGCTGGCAGTCGCGGCCTTTGCGTCTTTGCTCGCAGCGGGAGGCGCCCGCGCTCAGATGCCCGACGTCGTGAAGATCGGCGTTCTGACGGATCTCTCGAGCCTCTACTCGGACGCGACCGGCAAGGGATCGGTGGTGGCGGCGCAGATGGCGGCGGAGGATTTCGGCGGCAAGGTTCGCGGCAAGCCGATCGAGATCATCTCGGCGGATCATCAGAACAAGCCCGATGTCGGCTCCTCCATCGCGCGCGACTGGTACGACAACCAGCATGTCGATGCGATCGCCGATGTGCCGACCTCCTCGATCGCGCTCGCCGTACAGAAGATCACCCAGGACAAGAACAAGGTGTTCCTGATGTCGGGGCCGGGCTCCTCGGACCTCACGGGGGTCGCCTGCTCGCCGAACGGCATCCACTGGACCTATGACACCTATGCGCTGAGCCAGGTCATCGCCAAGGCGCTGCTGGCGCGCAAGGACGACACCTGGTTCTTCATCACCGCCGATTACGCCTTCGGCCATGCGCTCGAACGCGATGCCGCCGATACCGTGAAGGCGAATGGCGGCACTGTGCTCGGCAATGTGAACGCGCCTTTCAACAACACGGATTTCTCCTCCTTCCTCCTGCAGGCCCAAGCCTCGCAGGCGAAGGTCGTGGGGCTCGCCAATGCAGGCGGCGACACGCAGACGGCGCTGAAGCAGGCCTCCGAGTTCGGCATGACCGAGGGCGGCCAGAATATGGCGGCGCTCCTCGTCGAGATCACCGACACGCATAGCCTCGGGTTGAAGGCGGCGCAGGGGCTGCTCGCGGCGGATGCCTTCTACTGGGACCATGACGATGAGACCCGCGCCTTCTCGAAGCGCTTCTTCGCGAAGGTCGGCACCATGCCGACCATGATCCAGGCCGGCGTCTATTCCTCGATCACGCATTACCTGAAAGCCATCGACGCGACCGGCACCGACGATGCCAAGACCGTGATCGCCAAGATGAAGGCGACGCCCGTCAATGATTTCTTCGCCAAGAATGGCCATATCCGCGAGGATGGCCGCATGGTGCACGACATGTATCTGGTGCAGGCGAAGAAGCCGTCCGAATCGAAGGGCGATTGGGACCTCTACAACATCCTCGCCACCGTCCCGGGCGACCAGGCCTTTCGGCCCATGGCCGATGGCGGCTGCCCCTTTGTGAAGAAGTAGCGAGACAGCCTCGCTCAAGCTTCCGGCGAAACAGTGGGAAACCCGAGAGGTTTCCCGCGCGAATGGTTCGCGCGCGGTGCTCCCATGGAGACGTCATGCGTGCAGAGCTCAAGCAAGGCCCAAGCATCGAGCCGCAGATCGCAGCCTTCGGCATTGTCGATAGACAAGCGAGCGAAGCCACGGCGAGTCTGTCGGCCTCGGGGCTCAGGCGCTTGGCCTTGACGCTCTGGGGGGAAGGCAAGCCCGAATCCGCCGCGCGTTTCCTGCATGCCGCCTGCGAATTGGCGCCGGATGACGCAGCCATCTGGGGCGATCTCGCGGGCGCCCTGAACGCGGCCTCGCAAGCCGAGGAGGCCCGTCGCTGCATGGAGCGGTCGCTCGAAATCGACGAGGCGCGGCCAGGCGGATGGCTGCTGCTTGCGACGATCTGCGGCAATCTCGCCGATGAGGTTGCGGCCGAGCACGCCTATCTGAAGGCGCTGGATCTCGATCCGATGCTTCAGGACGCAGCCTTCGGGCTCGGCATCCTGTATTTCCGCCAGCAGCGCTTCGAGGCGGCCGCGGAACAATTTCGCCTCGTGGTGAAAACCGGGACAGACAACAAATTCGTCTATGTGTGCCTCGGCAAGTCGCTTCACCTGATCGGCGCTTTCTCCGAGGCGGCCGCGGCCTATGCGGTCGCGGTGAAAGCTGGGCCGGCCGGGCCGCAGCTGTTGCAGAGCCTTGCCCTGTTGCGCCTCATCGAGACCGTCATCTCGGGCAGCGTCGAAGGGGCGCTCGCCGTCTATCGCGACATTGCGGGGCCGCATGCCGAGGACGTCGCCAAGGTGACCGAGACGGCCTTCCACCAGCTCAACGGCTATGGTCATAGCGACGCGGCGCTGCGCCTCGGGCGCGCGCGCCTTGCTCTCCTGCCGCACGACCCGATCCAGCGCTATTTGCTCAGTGCCCTTTCGGGCGACGAGGTCGCGAGCGCGCCGAGCGACTATCTCGTCGCCTATTTCGACCGCTTCGCCGAATGCTTCGACAAGCAGCTCGTCGAGATGCTGGGATATGACGTGCCGCGCACCTTGAAGGCGCTCACGACAAATGTCAGGCAAAGCTTCTCCGCGATGCTCGATCTCGGTTGCGGCACTGGGCTCGCCGCGACCCACCTGCGCGCGCTCGGGCCGAAGCTCACCGGCGTCGACCTGTCACCGGGGATGTTGCAGAAGGCGGCGCAGCGCAAGCTCTACGACCGGTTGTTCGAGAGCGAGGTGCTCAGCTATCTCAGTGGGACGGAGGAGACCTTCGACCTCATCTTCGCGGCCGATCTCCTCGTCTATTTCGGCAAGCTCGAAACGCTCTTCGATGCCGCCGCGCTGAGATTGGCAAGGGGTGGCATCTTCGCGCTCAGCATCGAGACCGTCGCGGCCAAGCGCAGGACCGGCTACAAGCTCACGCCCTCCGGGCGCTTTGCCCATAGCCTGGCTTATCTCGAGGCGATCTCGCGGGCCGATTTCGAGCTCGTCACGACGCAGGAGACGCAGCTTCGGCTCGAGGCCAATCGCCCGGTCGAGGGCGCACTCGTCATCCTGCGCCGTCGCTGACGCGCCGCCGCGATTCCGCCACCGCGTCGCTCGCGCCGGCGCCCTAACTGGGCGCCGGGCAAACTTGCGTCGCGACGCCCATCTGGGCTAGACGCGCAACTCCGCCGGAGCGAGATCCGGCCCAACGCTTACCTGCAGGGTGTGCAGGAGTGAGCACAGGAGCATCAGATGATCACCCTGACATTTCCCGAGGGCGCACAGCGCCAATTTGAGCGAGGCGTCAGCGGCGTCGAGATCGCCAAGGGCATCTCGCCGTCGTTGCTGAAGCGCACGGTCGCCATGGCCCTCGACGGCACCGTCAGCGACCTCTCGGACCCGATCGGGCGCGACGCCAGGATCGAGTTCCTGACCCGCGACGATCCGCGCGCGCTCGAGCTCATCCGTCATGACGCAGCCCATGTGCTCGCCGAGGCGGTGCAGGAGCTCTATCCGGGAACGCAGGTGACGATCGGGCCGGTGATCGAGAACGGCTTCTATTACGATTTCGCCCGCAACGAGCCGTTCACGCCCGAGGATTTTCCCGCGATCGAGAAGAAGATGCGCGAGATCATCGCGCGCGATAAGCCCTTCAGCAAACGCGAAGTGACGCGCGATGAGGCGAAGGCCTTCTTCCGCGACAAGGGCGAGAACTTCAAGGTCGAGCTCGTCGATGCCATCCCGCCGGGCGAGCCGATCAAGTTCTACGATCAGGGCGGCTGGATCGATCTCTGCCGCGGCCCGCACATGACCTCGACCGGCAAGGTGGGCGATGCCTTCAAGCTGATGAAGGTCGCGGGCGCCTATTGGCGCGGCGATTCCAGCAACCCGATGCTGACGCGCATCTACGGCACCGCCTTCGCCAAGAAGGAGGATCTCGACGGTTATCTCAAGCAGATGGAGGAGGCCGAGAAGCGCGACCACCGGCGCCTCGGGCGCGAGATGGACCTCTTCCATTTCCAGGAGGAGGGGCCGGGCGTCGTCTTCTGGCATTCCAAGGGCTGGACGGTCTTCCAGCAGGTCATCGCCTATATGCGCCGGCGCCTCGCGGGCGACTATCAGGAGGTGAACGCGCCCCAGATCCTCGACAAGGCGCTGTGGGAGACCTCGGGCCATTGGGGCTGGTACCGCGAGAACATGTTCGTCACGGAGACCGAGGATGATCGCGTCTTCGTCATCAAGCCGATGAACTGCCCGGGCCATGTGCAGATCTTCAAGCACGGGCTGAAATCCTATCGCGACCTGCCGATCAGGCTCGCCGAGTTCGGCTCAGTGTCGCGCTACGAGCCGTCGGGCGCGCTGCACGGGCTATTGCGGGTGCGTGCCTTCACGCAGGACGACGCGCACGTCTTCTGCACCGAGCAGCAACTCGCAGCCGAGTGCTTGAAGATCAATGACCTGATCATCTCGGTCTACAAGGATTTCGGCTTCGAGGAGTTCGTGGTGAAGCTCTCGACCCGGCCGGACAAGCGGGTCGGCAGCGATGCCTCGTGGGACGAGGCCGAAGCCGTGATGGCGCGCGTCCTCAAGCAGATCGAGGCGGAGTCGGGAGGGCGCATCAAGACCGGCATCAATCCGGGCGAGGGCGCCTTCTACGGGCCGAAATTCGAGTATGTGCTGCGCGACGCCATCGGCCGCGACTGGCAATGCGGCACGACCCAGGTCGATTTCAACCTGCCGGAGCGTTTCGGCATGTTCTACATCGACCAGGACGGCCAGAAGAAGGTGCCGGCCATGGTGCATCGCGCCATTTGCGGCTCGATGGAGCGCTTCATCGGCATCCTCATCGAGCAGCATGCCGGCCATTTCCCGCTCTGGCTCGCGCCGGTGCAAATCGTGGTGGCGACCATCACGCAGGAAGCGGACGACTATGCGGCCGAGGTGGTGAAGGTGGCGCGGGCGCGCGGCTTGCGCGCCGAGAGCGACACCCGCAACGAGAAGATCACCTACAAGGTGCGCGAACACTCGCACGCCAAGATCCCGGTGCTGCTCGTGGTCGGCAAGAAGGAGGGCGCCGAGCGCAGCGTCTCGGTGCGTCGCCTCGGCTCGAACGAGACGAAGACCTTGCCGCTCGACGAAGCGCTGGCGCTGCTCGCGCAGGAGGCGACACCGCCCGATCTCGCCCGTGAAGGTGCGCCGCTCGGAATTGCCGCCGAGTGACCCGCCCGCTCGTCATCGTCGTCGCCGTCGCCGAGAACGGGGTGATCGGCAAGGATAACGGCTTGTCCTGGCGCATCCCGAGCGACATGAAGCGATTCCGCCGCGTGACCATGGGCAAGCCTATGGTCATGGGGCGGAAAACCTTCCAGTCCATCAGCCGGCCGCTGCCGGGGCGCGAGATCGTGGTGGTGACGCGCGATCCTGGCTTTTCGGCGAGCGGCGTCCATATCGCGCATTCGCTCGACGAGGCGGTGGCTAAGGCCGACGCGCTCGCCGCCGGGCTCGGTGCCGAGGAGATCATCGTCGCGGGCGGCGCCGACATCTATGCTGCGCTGCTCCCGACCGCCCAGCGCATCGACTTCACCCTTGTCCATGCCGATATCGAGGGAGACGCCACCTTTCCGCGCCCGGACCCTGCGGAATGGCGCGAAGCCTCGCGCGAAGAGCTTGCGGCGCAGCCCGGCGACGACCACGCCTACGCGGTCATTACCTATGTCCGGGCTGGCTGAGGCCGAATTCGAGCCTGTCGTCGAGGACCGGCCTTTTCCACGAAAGGCCGGGCCGCATCTTAGGTTCCGACGCCGGTTCAGCCCCTGTCGGACCCGGTTCGGCTTGACAGCGACCGATAGCTCGGGCGAAGCCATCGCCCTTGCGGCGCCTCGAGCGCCGTTGCCATAAGGATCGACGATGCCTTGGAGCAATCAGAGCGGAGGAGGCGGGCCTTGGCGTCCGCAAGGGCAGGGGCCCTGGGGCCAAGGCCCTTCCGGCGGCAATGGGCGCCAGCCACCTGATTTCGAGGATATGATCCGCAACCTGCAGGCGCGGCTCGGCGGTTGGTTCGGAGGCAGTGGCGGCGGCAACGGCATCAGCGTCACAGCCGTCGTGTTTTTCGTGATCCTCGCGGTGCTGATCTGGCTCGCGACCGGGATCTACACGGTACAGCCGAAGGAAGTCGGGCTGAACCTCGTCTTCGGGCGCTATGTCAGCACAGTCGGCCCCGGCCTCAACGTCAACTGGCCCTATCCGATCGGCGAGCACATCAAGGTGCCGGTGCTCGGCACGAACACGCTCGAGATCGGGGTCAGCGGCAGCGAGATCACGCCGCGCGGCGCGACCCGGAAAGGCCGCAGGACTACGCCTTCAACATCGAGGATCCGCCGGGCACCATCCGCGCCGTCGGCGAGAGCGTGATGCGCGAGGTGGTCGGCCGGCGCAACATCCAGGCGATCCTGACGACCGATCGGGAGTCGATCCAACAGGAAGTGCGCGACTCGATGCAGAAGATCCTGGATAGCTACAAGGCCGGCGTCCAGATCCAGATCGTCAATCTTCTCAAGGATTTACCGCCTCAGGACGTGGCTGCGGCCTTCCAGGACGTGCAAGCCGCCAGCATCGATGCACAGACGTTGCAGAACCAGGCCGCGACCTATGCGAGCAAGGTCGTCCCAGAGGCTAAAGGCGAGGCGAGCCAGATCACCCAGGCCGCCGAGGCCTATCGGGCCCGCACGGTCGCCGAGGCGAAGGGTGCGGCTTCGCGCTTCGACCAAGTCTATGCCGAGTTCAAGAACGCGCCCGACGTGACGCGCCAGCGCATGTATCTCGAGACCATGGAGCGCATCTTCGGCGGCATGGATAAGGTGATCCTGGATCAGGGTGCGGGGCAGGGGAGCCCGGTTCTTCCCTATCTGCCGCTCGGCGATATCGGACGCCACCCGCAGGC
>Ga0318563_10001283_pt1 | contig 10660 bp, 10 predicted proteins | sample GRESIP066b5f19_FD_203689 | JGI IMG/M metagenome (GOLD analysis project Ga0318563, IMG submission 203689) | Tropical soil microbial communities from Luquillo Experimental Forest, Puerto Rico - GRE.SIPMG.066b5f19 | ecosystem: Environmental > Terrestrial > Soil > Tropical forest > Bulk soil... | reverse complement strand
CTTTTAAAGGGATATTGTCAGGACAATCTTCCTCCCTTTTATGAGATAAGAAGCGATTCTTCTGTCCTGGATATACTTTTTCACCCGGCAGAAAGACCATTTTTTGAAAAATGGTTTGGAGACGAATTGCATTTCCCGATGCCCTTATTGATGGCCTTTCTGGCAAAGGGCTCAGAACTGGTTGGGGGTATTTTTGTCTTTTCGGGATTGTTTACCAGAGTAGGAGCAAGCCTGATCGCTTTCACCATGCTCATCGCAACACTCACTGCAAACCTGGGAAAGAATTGGAATATCGATGGGGGTTTTACGGTTTCGTATTGTCTGTTTGCGCTAATCCTTATAATCTGGGGAAGCGGGAAATACGGAATAGACAGTATTTTATTCCGACCGAAACGAACGGAACTCAGCAATTTGGCAGGACTTTAAGTGGCCGCCCTGAATGGGTTAGCCGGCTTTAAGTGCTGTCCTGGGTCAAAGAAAACACATGACAGGTTGCCAATAAGGTTCCAATTGGTTCTGGATGAGCCCCGGCTTCTACCGGCAACAACCCGGTTCACAACAACTTTCTACTTGTTTTTCTCCAAACACGGTAATACTGAAGATACCCATGCCCTCCACTCCGAAATCCCTGGCGGATTCCGATGGCATAAATTTAACCAGGAATTCTTCCGGGATATGAATTGCCTTTTTCTTTTGGACAGTGATATTTTTAAAACCTGCCGAACTGATGGTTTCCAGATATTCGGAAACAGGAAGGGCACCGGCAATACAACCAATATACAACTCGGCCGCCTCTTTCAGCGGATCAGGGAGCTCCCCTTCCAGGACAACGTCCGATATACTGAAATGTCCACCCGGTTTCAACACCCGGAAAATCTCCGAGAAAGCGGCATTCTTGTCCGGCACGAGATTTAAAACACAGTTGCTAATTATCACATCCGCCATGTTATCAGCAAGGGGCAGGTCCTCAATATCACCCTGTCGAAATTCCACGTTCCGAAAGCCTAATTTGTCTGCATTTTGCCTTGCCCTTTTGATCATTTCCCGGGTGCAATCAATTCCGATCACCTTGCCTGTATCTCCCGTCTCTGCCCTGGCCACAAAACAATCATTTCCTGCGCCGGATCCTAAATCTATGACTACATCACCAGGTCTGATTTTGGCAAACTGGGTGGGCAGTCCGCATCCAAGTCCCAAATCAGCTTCCTGATTATATCCTTTGAGGCCTGAATAATCTTCATTCATGATGTCATTGACCTCAAAGGAACAGCAACCTGATCCGCAGCAGGTGGATTGGTTTTTCTCCTTGTCACTTTGGGCTATTTCCCCATATTTTTGTCTAACCAGCTCTTTCAGTTCAGCATGATTTTTTTTCATATAATATTTTTTGCATTCAGGTAATTCAATTCCATACAGCTTTCCTTTTTCATTGTCCATGACTGTCAGACGGGTGCAACCAATAGTCCGGCCCGGATCCTTCTTTAATAAATTGCAGGATCTTTTCTTTGATTTCGTCCCTCACCCTCCTGGTTTGCTCCAGTATCTGTTCATGAGTTCCGGTGAAGGTGGAAGGATCGCCAAATGACCAGGCAATTCTTCTGGCTGTGCCTGGAAAAACGGGACAACGTTCAGCGCTGGCCCCATCACAAACCGTTATTACTGCATCATAGGTCTTGCCCATCCTGAACAGGTCGAAAACGCCCCGGGTTGGGTTTTGACTTATGTCAATACCGGCCTCTTCCATGGCTTCAACCACAATCGGATTGAGCCGTCCAGGTTCAATACCAGCACTCTCTGCCTCGAACCATACATGTCCATATTTGTTCAAAAATGCTTCAGCCATTTGGCTCCGTGCTGAATTATGCACACATACAAAAAGAACCTTGTGAGTCATAGAAGGCATGCGTTCTGACATTATTCATTGTAATATTGCGATGGAACAAATCAAAAAAATCAACAACAGTTGCGCGGATTTTCATAGTGTGCAAAAAAGGCATCCATTTCTCTTTGGTACTGCCTCCAGGTTTTATCATCAATGCAGTAGCATACACTTGTGCCTTCGATAGTACCCCTGATTAGCCCTGCATTCTTCAGCTCTTTTAAATGTTGAGAGATGGTGGCCTGCGCCAGTCCGAGTTCCTCAACAAGGTCCCCACATATGCATGAGTCGGCTTTCAGTAACTGCTGAATGATGGCTATGCGGGCAGGATGTGCAAGAGCCTTCATCATCATGGCCAAATGGTTTTGCTTTTCACTAAATTTCTCTGTCTTTGTTATACCCATATTTATCGCAATATTACGATTAATTGGCGGATAAAAGAATTTATTTTGGACAGTCCTGAAATCAAGCATCGCCAAAACAGGCTTCGTCCGGATATGGAAAGCAAAAGGCCAGCATGCATCTTGCGGATTTCTCCGGGACTGCTGCTCTTTTTGGAACATTCAGGCCAATAAGGTTCAAAACTCTTTACCTTTCTGTATTATAAATCGGGAATGGTTGATATACCACAGGGACCTCAGAAGGGACAAATTTGTCGTCAGGCCACTTGAATGGGCAGAATTTTTTGAGGGCTGTTTGGATGCTGATGGAGCTTAAATATGAAAATATTAACCAAAATTATGTAACAAAAGTCCTGATAAACGTTATAGCTTTGAGGCATATTTCATGAAAAAGGCCCTTGTTTCCATATTGGCCACTCTTTACCTGGCAACCTCCATGGGGGCTACAGTTCATCTGCATTATTGTATGGGAAAGCTGGTCGCCTGGGGTTTTATAAAACATTCTTCAGGAGACTGCGCATTCTGCGGGATGAAGATCAAAGGGATTCCTGACGGCTATCAGGCTGAAATGAAGACCTGCTGTCATGACGAGACCAGGCAGTACAAAAACGTCAACGATCAGAAAGCAGGTCCGGATTGTTTCAAGATTCTCAGTGCTTCACAGGCGCCGGTGGCACCTGACCTGAGGAGATGGCTGGATGTTCTAATTTCCTCTCCGGCCTTTTCAGGTCCTGTCTCCCATTCACCACCCGATACAGGTCCTATACCTGTTTTTCTTCGCAATTGTAATTTCCGCATTTGATTTATTGTTTGCAAATGACCTGACGTTCTGTTAGGCGTGTTGTGTTCACCGGTATCCCGGCGACAGCTTTTACAAAATTTTTATAATACTATCTGATTACTCCTTTGAAGGAAAAGGATCATGCAATTTGATCAATTATATTAAAATAAATCTATTATGAAAAAGATGATTGGTATAGCGATGGCTTTTATGCTTGTGTTTAATGCGTTGTCAGCGCAAACAAAAACGGATAAGGCTCCCGCGGGACAGGGTGTGGTCTATACTTGTCCAATGCACAGTGAAATTATCAGTGATAAACCGGGCACCTGTCCCAAATGCGGAATGACCCTGGTGGTAAAAAAGACCTATACCTGTCCGATGCACCCGGATGTGGTCAGCAATAAGCCAGGTAAATGCCCCAAGTGTGGAATGACCCTGGTGGAGAAGACGGCGGCAGGCGGAAAAGCCAGGGGCGGTATGAAGAAGGATTCGTCGATCAAGTCAATAAATAAGTAAACCATTCCATATGGTCCATAATCTGATCAAATGGTCGCTACGCAACCGGCTGGTTGTGTTGCTTGTGGCAGCAGGCCTGCTGGGCTGGGGAATTTACTCGGTACGGCAGAATCCTGTTGATGCGATACCTGACTTATCCGAAAACCAGGTGATCGTATTTACAGAGTGGAGCGGACGCAGCCCCCAGATCATGGAGGACCAGGTAACCTACCCCCTGATCAGCAATCTCCAGGGCATTCCCAAAGTGAAGAATATTCGAGGATCGTCCATGTTCGGAATGAGTTTCGTATACATCATCTTTGACGATAATGTGGATGTCTATTGGGCGCGCAGCCGGGTGCTTGAACGGCTTAGCTATGCCCAGCGTCTTTTGCCTGCCGAAGTTGTCCCTGCCCTGGGTCCGGACGGTACTGGTGTGGGTCACGTTTTCTGGTATACTTTGGACGGAAAAGGGATGGACCTGGGTAACCAGCGGGCGTTGCAGGACTGGTACATCAAACTGGCCTTGCAGACGGTGCCAGGAGTGGCGGAAGTAGCTTCTTTCGGAGGTTTCGAAAAGCAGTACCAGGTGGTGGCGGACCCATTGAAGCTGCAATATTACCAGCTGTCGATGATGGATGTAACGCGGGCGGTAAGAGCGAACAACAATGATGTAGGAGGCCGCAAATTCGACATGGGAGATATGTCCTATATCATACGGGGACTGGGCTACGTGAAGAACAAGGAAGATCTTGAAAATATTGCTATCGGCATAAACAAAGGTATTCCCGTAAGGATAAAGGATATCGGTTCTGTCCAGCTTGGCGGGGATCTCCGCCTTGGCATCTTCGACCGGAACGGCCAGGGGGAAGCTGTTGGGGGTATTGTAGTGATGCGCTATGGAGAGAACGCAGACAGAGTGATCGACGCCGTGAAAAAAAAGATGGCCGAGATACAGCGGGGGCTTCCTGCGGGAGTGACCTTCAAGATAGCATATGACCGCAGCACGCTCATCAGTGCAGCAATCGAAACGGTCAAGAGCAAGCTCATCGAAGAAATCATCATCGTTTCAGTAATCGTATTTCTTTTTCTGCTTGACTGGCGTAGTGCGTTAAGCATTATCATCCAGATCCCGATCACCGTTGCCACTAGTTTTATCCTGCTGAATGCTTTCGGGCTTTCCTCGAATATCATGTCCCTCACCGGGATTGCGCTGGCCATTGGTGTAATCGTGGACAATGGGATTATCATGTCGGAAAATGCTTTCCGGCATCTCTCGGAGGAACAGCATCGATTGCCGGCGGGAGCAAGGCTTTCCGGGGAGACTAGAATAGACATCATCAGGCGGGCCTGCATACAGGTATCCCGCGGGGTCTTCTTTTCCACGGTGATTATCATTGCCTCGTTTCTCCCGGTGTTCCTGTTGACCGGACAGGAGGGAAAGCTATTTCACCCGCTGGCCTATACGAAGACATTTATCCTGATTGTGGACGCGATCCTGGTAGTAACCCTCGCCCCTGTGCTCATCTCCATCTTCATGAGGGGACGTTTCCGGCGCGAAAGTGGCAACCCGGTTAACCGGTTGCTGGAACGGGTATACGAAAAAGTGATCCGGGCATGTTTGCGTGGCCGGTGGATAACGATCGGTATCAACCTGCTGGCGCTGGCGGTCTGTGTGCCACTGGTGATGAACCTGGGCCGGGAATTCATGCCTCCCCTGGACGAGGGGACTATACTTTTTATGCCGGTGACCCTGCCAGACGTATCGAATGCGGAGGTCAAGAGGCTGCTTCAGGTTCAGGACAAGATCATCGCCTCCCAACCGGAGGTGGAAAACGTGTTGGGGAAAGCAGGTAGGGCAAACACAGCCACGGATAATTCCCCAATCAGCATGGTGGAGACGATTGTGCTGCTAAAGCCAAGGGCGGGGTGGCGCCCGGGTGTGACAAAGGACAGCATTATCCGGGAATTGAACAACATGCTCCAGATACCTGGCGTGACTAACGGGTGGACTCAACCGATCATCAACCGGATAAACATGCTCTCGACGGGAATACGGACCGATGTTGGGGTGAAGGTCTACGGGCAGAACCTGGACACGATCAATATGCTGGCGCAAAAGATCCTAAAGGCCCTAAATGGAATCCCCGGGGTCAAAGACCTTTATGTGGAACCGATAACCGGCGGTAAGTACCTCGACATAACCATTAAGCGCGAAGAGATCGGCCGGTATGGCCTAAGCATTGACGATGTCAACAGTGTCGTCGAAAGCGCGTTGGGAGGAATGAAACTGACCACGACGGTTGAAGGCCGCGAGCGGTTTTCGGTAAACGCGCGCTATGGGCAGGATTTTCGCGATAATCTGACGGCGCTGCGTCGTCTGCAGGTGCCTACGGCGGGCATGGGGCCCATTGCCCTGGAGGCTGTAGCTGATATCCGGCTGACAGAAGGCCCGCCCATGATTACCTCCGAAAATGCTGCTTTGAAGGGCACGGTGTTGTTCAACGTACGTGACAGGGACCTCGCGGGCACGGTCCAGGATGCGCAGGATCGGGTGAAAAAGGACCTGACGGCCTTGCCAAAAGGATACTACTTTGAATGGAGCGGGGAATATGAGAACCTGATCCGCAGCCAGCGGACCCTGACTCTGATGTTGCCCGTTGTGCTGCTGATCATTTTCGGAGCGATGTACTTTGCCTTTCATTCAGCCAGGGAAGCATTCTTTAGCCTGATCTCCGTACCCTTCGCCCTCATTGGCGGAGCCCTCATGATTTATTTCTGGCATGTGAACCTCTCGGTCGCTGTAGCGGTGGGTTTTATTGCTTTGTTCGGCCTGGCAGTGGAGACCGGGATTGTGATGGTGATCTATCTGAACGACGCCATGGCGAAGCTGGTAGCCTCCAAGGGGAATTCAAGGGAAACAATCACGCGGGCCGACCTGCGGGAAGCAGTAATTGCGGGTGCTGCAAAACGCCTGCGGCCTAAACTGATGACGGTATCGGTATCGCTGTTCGCTCTGATCCCCATCCTTTCGAGCAATGGCGTGGGTAGCGACGTCATGAAGCCGATCGTCCTGCCCATGATCGGAGGCGTGTTCACTTCGGCAATACATATTCTGCTGGTGACACCTTTGATCTTTTTGATGACAAAACAATACGAATTAAGAAAGTATGGACGTATAGACGTGCAAGAAGTTAAACACTGATACAATGAAAAAAATAATGGGTATCGTGCTATTGCTGGGAGCCGTGTCCTTGAGGGCGCAGACAACAATGGGCCTGGACAGCATTCTTTTGGTCATAGGGCGCAGTCACCCGGCACTGCGATCTTCCGATGCCTTGGCCCGCAGCCTCGATGAGGCGGCGAAGGGCGCCCGAAGTTGGGAAGCACCCACTTTGGGAACGGGTCTGTGGATGACACCTTATAACGTCTCTCTTTGGAAGAAGCAGCCCGACGGTACAAATGGAATCGGGCAGTATATGATCTCCGCCGAACAGATGATCCCGAACCGGCGCAGGCAGGAGGCAGAGGAGAAGTACCTGGGGGGCCTTTCAGCAGTTGAAAGGGAAAAAAAGGGAGCAACTGTCAACGAGCTGTATGCTGCTGCACGCCGGGCTTATTTTCAGTGGGTCATTGCCAAAAGCCGCGAAGCTGTCCTGGATGAGGATGGTAAACTGCTGGATTTTATGATCCAGGATGCAGAGCTGAAATATAAGAATCACCTGGGGAAGATCGGTGCATACTATAAAGCAAAGGCAGCACTGGGGAATTTGGAGAAGCAGCGCCTGGCACTGGCCAATGACATGGACCAGCAGCGCATCGCGCTAAACGCTCTGATGAACCGCAACAAACAGACATGGTTCGATATCGATACCACTTTTAAGTTGATGGAGGTTGAAGCGATAGGAGCAGACAGTGCCGGTCTGCTGGATTCGCGGAGCGATATCAGAGCAATCACTCAAGAGATTCGCGTAACGGGTCTCGAGCAGGATGCGGAGCGGGCAAAACTAAGGCCTGAGTTTGGTGTACAATACGATCATATGTTCGGATTCGGGGGTACCCCCATGCAGTTTACACTGATGGGGACTGTCCGGTTGCCCATGGCAGCCTGGTCATCTGTGGCGACAAAGGCCAGTGCCGAAAGCCTGAAATGGAAAGCGCTTTCTCTCCAGGCCGACCGGGACGCGATGGTCAATGAGGCAACGGGGGCAGCTTATGGTCTGAAACGGGCCATTCTTTCCAAGCAAAACCAGGTCCTCGTCCTGGTTGAAAAGGTGTTGCCGGCGTTGCGGAAGAATTTCCAGACGATCCAGTTGGCCTACGAGCAGAATACAGAAGAACTTTTTGCCCTCTATGACGCCTGGGAGACGTTGGATAACACGCAGATGGAGTATTGGGATGCCTTGGAAAACCTGCTCCTTATGCAGGTGGAACTAAAACGGGTACTGGAAATAAAATAAACGGACATGAAAAAATTTCGATCATCCGGGCCTGGCCTGTTGCTTGCGGCAGTTGGACTGTTATTGCTGTCAGGATGCGGTGTTAGCGACACGGGCACACATTCCGCGAAGGATTCCGCAATGAAGGGTATGAGAGAAATGGATACCCATGGCAGGCCAGCTTTTATGGAACAAAAGGGCAAGGCCATTGGGCTGGACGTCCTGCTTCGTCCTACTGACAGATTTGTGGTATCATCCGTCCCCCTGACGACTATGCGCCCGGATACTGTGCAGCCCCAACTGGTGGTGCTGGGAACGATCGGCTACGACACAAGGCTAACGAACACCATTTCCGCACGTGTGTCCGGACGAATAGAAAGGCTATATGTGCGTTACCGTTATCAGCACATTCACAAGGGCGAACCGCTAATGGACATCTACAGTCCGGAGCTGGAGACCGGCGAAAAGGAATATCTGTTTCTATTAAAGAATGATCCGGAGAACTTAGTGATGATCCGAGCTGCCCGGCAACAGCTGTTGCTGCTGGGAGTAGGCGAACGTCAACTGGATGAAGTTGCCAGGACGGGCAGACCATTACCGGTGCTAACAGTTTACAGCAGTTTTTCCGGACATATTCATGAGGCCGGTAACAGCATGCCTGAAGGAGACAGAGGGATGGGCGGCCGGACAACAACCGCCGAACTCTCGGTTAAGGAGGGCATGTATGTGGAAAAAGCCCAGGCCGTCTTTCAGATCTTCGACGTAGATCAAAGCTGGGTGTTGCTGAGCTTGTTCCCTGGCCAGGAGGGTCTGGTCCATAGGGGCGATCCGGTAGAAATAGTACCGGAGACTGTTCCCAATAAGGCCTTCAAAGGCCGCGTCGATCTGGTGGAACCCCTCTATCGTCAGGGCGTCAGGTCAATGACGGTCAGGGTGTATTTTGATAACAGCAGGCGGGATATTCCCGTTGGCAGTGCAGTGAAAGCAACAATCCGGCCTGCTTCCGTCGTGGGGAACTGGCTTCCCCGGGATGCGGTGTTGTCCCTGGGGACGCACCGGGTGGTATTCCTGCAGCAGAAAGGCGGGTTTCGGGCCCATGGGGTGACGACAGGCATGACCGAAGGACAACGTATCCTAATCCTCTCCGGCCTTGGGGCGAAGGACTCCGTGGCGGCCAATGCACAGTTCCTTGTGGATAGCGAAGATTTTATTAAAATAAATAATTAATAGGTATGAAATATTTTTTGATCTTCCTGATAGTCCTGGGAATAGATGGCTGCCAGGACAAAATGAAAGAACCGGTGATGTCTATGAAGTCAGATACCTTTTATACCTGTTCGATGCACCCGCAGGTGATGCTGGATCATCCAGGTAAATGCCCCATTTGTGGCATGGAGCTCATCGCGGAAAAAAAAGGGATGGGACAGGAGGAGGAATCAGTTGTCCTGAGCGATCAGCAAATAAAGCTCGGCGGCATCCGGCTGGACACGGTGGGTACATCAAAGCTGGGCGACATGATGTTGCTTTCGGGAACCCTCTCACCCGATGAAACGCGCAGCAGCGCGGTCAGCGGACGCATCACCGGGCGGATCGAAAGGCTGTATTTCAAGGCGGCCGGGGAGTATATCCGGAAAGGAGACAAATTATATGACCTTTACAGCGAAGAGCTGAACAATGCTAAGCAGGAATACCTTCTTGCCATGGACCGGATGGAAACATTGAAGGGGGGAGTTATCGATCTGAAGCAACTGGCGGAAGCGGCTCGTAACAAGCTGTTGTTGTGGGGTATGACCGTTGACCAGGTGTCCGAACTTACCAGAACGAGGCAGGTCGGAGTCATCACTTCTTTTTATAGCCCGGTTAGCGGGTATATCACGGCGTTACAAAGTCACGAGGGGGATTATATGTCAGCGGGGACCGTGGTAGTGCGCGTGGCAGACCTGTCTTACGTATGGGTTGAAGCGCAGGTTTATACATCACAGTTACCGGACCTGGACCGGAATGGTTCGGTGCTTGTCCACTTCCCGGACCTGCCGGGAAAGGAATTAACAGGTAAGATCAGCCTGGTCAACCCGGAATTGGACCCGGATTCGAGGATCGGACTTATCAGGGTTAGTCTTGCCAATCCCGGCAGGCAGCTGAAGCCGGGGATGCAGGCTGAGGTAACGGTCGCCAGCGGGCCACGAAACTCGATAACGCTACCACAGGCAGCGGTTTTGAGGACCTATGGAAGCGGTATGGTATGGGTCGTATCGGGACATAACAGCTTCCGTCCGGTGATGGTGGAGACGGGACTGGAGATGGGCAATCGGGTAGAGATCCGGTCGGGACTAAACAGCGGGGATATCGTGGTGTCTGAAGGGACTTACCTGGTGAACAGCGAGTATGTATTCAGGCACGGGCAGAATGCAATGGCAGGAATGAAAATGTAGGGCGTCGGGGAGACTTAATAATTCTTAAAGAAAGGGTCTATGGATCACAGCGAACACCAAAATGGAAAGATGGATATGGGACAGGCCGGGCATGACCATCACCAAATGATGATCGCCGACTTTCGCAAGAGGTTTTGGGTGACCCTGGTACTGACGGTTCCGGTTTTATATGATTTGCCGAAAAACCCACAAGTCTTTAGCTTGTGGGATGTAAGGCTCAAATGATTTTACCC
>Ga0318563_10001276_pt1 | contig 10686 bp, 6 predicted proteins | sample GRESIP066b5f19_FD_203689 | JGI IMG/M metagenome (GOLD analysis project Ga0318563, IMG submission 203689) | Tropical soil microbial communities from Luquillo Experimental Forest, Puerto Rico - GRE.SIPMG.066b5f19 | ecosystem: Environmental > Terrestrial > Soil > Tropical forest > Bulk soil... | reverse complement strand
TCACGGACCTGCCGACGTGACAAGCCGGCGGCATTGCCGCCGACAGGATCGAAGGCATCGATGCAGGTCCGAAGGACACGCGACGAGAGGGCTGCATTAAGATTGTCAGCCAGCAGTCTATTGCTCGGATCGTCTTCCAAAGAGGCAAGCGCCAGCATGATGTGGACGATCACAGGGTCACGAAAATCGGCCAACGGCTCGAGACCGCGCCGCCCATCCCAATGTTCGCGCGACAGCGCCACCCATTCCGCCGGCTCTTGAACGGCCTGAACCCAGTGCATCGGTCCGCTGCGCACCCGCATCGTCGCACCGGCCGGGCAAAAAAATAGCGTCGGCCCGGCACCCGAAAACTCTCGTGTCTGACCGGAATTAAACTGAACCGCAAAATCTGAAGCATGTTCCAGCAAGAGGCTTATGCGGTGCATTTTGCTGCGCCAGACACCTTCTCCTCCGCCACTCTCCACCTCCTGAACTTTGAGGGGTTGCCACGACCGCGTTCGCAGAATGTTCAGGCCGGGAACGCGCCAAATTGACATCGGCCCGTCTGGCGCCGGTCCTCGAGGCCTGTCGCCCATCCTCCTCCTCCTCCTCTGTCACATCGGCCGAATGTCCCAGGCTGGAAACGCGCGTCTACGGCTTGCCGGACTGGCGTTGACTCAAGCATTTCGCAGCCTGTGGTCCTCGGCGATGGCCTTCGACCTCCACACTTTCGCTCGCCCAATAGACCCTTGATGGCTGCCTTCTCAATCGATCAAGCGCAGTTCCGATGGAGGCCTCGGGCAGCACCTCGGTGCTGCTTTGGGCAAGCCAGCGCAGTCTGCCAAGGATCACCGCAACAGAACCTGACGGTCGTGGCAACAATATAGCCCCCGTGACGGTGCTCTCCGTGAATGAGGACCTCATTGCGGGTGACTATCAGAAGGCTACGGAACGAGGGAACAGCGAGCTATTGTACTTTGGTGCAACCTGGGCCAGAAATGTTCTGCTCCGGGTCAGCGGTCGCGTCTGGCCTTTTCCACTTTGGCGCTATTCCGTCTTGCCTGCTTTGAGTCCTGTTTGAGCGGCGATCATTCTGCTGCGTCACGATAATGCGTGTCTATGATGGCTTTGATTTCGGCTCGGCATGACCCGCAATTCGTGCCTGCGTGGAGGCGTTGCCCGACCGCCGCGACCGTCGCGCAGCCGGCGGCGACTGCTGCGGCGATCTGATTGGCCCCGACCCCGAAGCACGAACAGACCGCTGGGCCGCGGTCGGCGATCCCGTGACTCGGGCGCCCTGCCATGACCGACGCCCGCGCGGGATGATCGGAGACCTCGGCGCTCAACTGCTCGATCAGCCAGTCGCGCGACACCGCGACCCGGCGGGGCGCGAGAAACAGCGCACCTGCCAAGCGATCCCCGTCGAAGCGAGCGAAACGCCGGCGACCGGCGTGCCTGTCCTCATAGGCGACCATGCCGGTTGAGCCGCCGAGCAACATGGCTGCGTATTCCGGCCAGTCGCGATCGGCAATCGCGAAAGCGAGCTCGACGCGCCAGCCGGAGCGGCATCGCGCCAGAACCCAGTATTCCGCTTCGAAGCGCGGCGGTCGCTCGCGAAGCACGGCGAACCCGTACAGAGCGGCGGGAAAACGCTCGATCCGCATGGCAGTGTGCTTGCTCGCCGGCTGACCCGAGTGAGGATCGGTCACGCTCGGCACGAGGACATCGACGCGAGCGTTCGACGCGTATTGGTCGTTCCAATGCATCGGCACGAACAGCGAGCCCAATGCCTGGCCGGACGACAGGAGAGAACGGACGAGGATGCTGCCCCCTGGTGCCGAAACGCGGACGATGTCGCCCTCGGCAATGCCGAAGCGCGCCGCATCCGCAGGGTGGACCTCGACGAAAGGCTCGGCCAGGTGCTGCGAGAGACGCTGGCTTTTGCCGGTCCGCGTCATTGTGTGCCAATGGTCGCGGACGCGGCCGGTGTTCAAGATGAGGGGATAGTCGATCGACGTTCGTTCGTGGACCGTCGGTCTGACCGGGACGAAGCGCGCCCTCCGGTCAAGGGTGAAGAACCGCCCACCCGCAAAGACGCGCGATGTCGCCGGCGCCGAGGCGTCGGGGCGAGGCCACAAGACCGGCCCCATTGCGTCGAATTGCCTCTCGTCCAGCTTGGCAAGCCCGCCGATGTCGAAGTCGCGATCGCCCTTGTTCTCGAACGCCGAGAGGGCGGCATGCTCGGCGAAGATCTCAGCCGGCGCGGTGAAGGCAAAGGCGTCGGCAAAGCCCATTCGCCCTGCCACGTCGCAGATGATCCGCCAGTCCGGCCGTGCCGCAGCGGGCAACGGCAGGAACCGTCGCTGGCGCGAGATGCGCCGCTCAGAATTGGTGACGGTGCCGTCCTTCTCGCCCCAGGCGGCGGCGGGCAGTCGGACATGGGCGTGCCGAACCGTGTCGGTGTCGCGCACGACGTCCGAGACCACGACAAAGGGACACCGCTTGAGGGCCTCCTCGACCAGGCCGGCTTCGGGCATCGAATCGGCCGGGTTGGTCGCCATGATCCAGAGCGCCTTGACGCGTCCATCGGCTAGCGCGCGGAACATGTCGACCGCCTTGAGCCCCGGTCGCTCGGCAATGCGCGGCGAACGCCAGAAGCGCTGCACCCGTTCACGATGCGTGGGATTCTCAATGTCCATATGCGCTGCCAGCGTGTTGGCGAGCCCGCCGACCTCGCGCCCGCCCATCGCATTGGGCTGGCCGGTCACCGAGAAGGGTCCGGCGCCGGGCTTGCCGATGCCCCCGGTCGCGAGATGACAGTTGATGATGGCGTTGACCTTGTCGGTGCCGGAGGATGACTGGTTGACACCCTGGCTGAAGATCGTGACGACCTTCGCGGCCGCGGCGAAAAGGGTGAAGAAGGACGCGAGCTGACCCGGCTCGAGACCCGTATGTTCAGCAATCTCGTCGAGGTTTGCCGGACGGGCGGCCGCTAGCGCGGCGTCGAATCCGCTAGTATGAGCGTCAATGAAGGCGCGATCCAGCGCGCCGTTCTCGGCGAGCCAGCCGAGCAGCCCGGCAAAGAGCGCGACATCGCCATCGGCGCGGATTGGCAAACGGAGATCGGCGATGTCGGCGGTCGCGGTCTCGCGCGGATCGATCAGCACGACCCGCATTTCTGGCCGCCTCTGTTTGGCGGCGGCGATCCGCTGATAGAGCACCGGATGGCACCAGGCGAGGTTGGATCCGACGAGCACGATCAGGTCGGCAAGCTCAACGTCCTCGTAAGTCACCGGTACCGTGTCGGAACCGAAGGCGCGGCGATGGCCGGCAACCGACGAGGCCATGCACAGTCGCGAATTGGTGTCGATATTGGCGGTGCCGATGAATCCCTTCATCAGCTTGTTGGCGACGTAGTAGTCCTCGGTGAGGAGCTGGCCGGACGCGTAGAAAGCCACCGAGTCCGGCCCAAAGTCGGCGATTGTCCGGGAGAAGGTCGCGGCGACGAGGTCGAGCGCCTCGTCCCAGCTTGCTCGACGTCCGTGGATCTCGGGTGCAAGCAGCCGACCGTCGAGGCCGACGGTCTCGGCAAGTGCCGCCCCTTTTGAGCAGAGGCGCCCGTTGTTGGCGGGATGGTCGGGATCGCCGCGCACCGACACCTCGCCATCGGCGGCGAGGTTCACGAGCACGCCGCATCCCACACCGCAATAGGGGCAGGTGGTCCTGACCTCGCCGGCCTCGTCCATTCCGACGCGATCCCCTATCAGGCAGCCAAGCGCGAGAGTCCGGCGTCCGAATTGAGCGGCGCTTGAAAGGCCTGCCCGAAGATGAGTGTGTCGCGCATCATCGAGACGTCGACGCTTTTTCGCTTGAGATCGTGGAACCAGGCGCCGTCGGTGGTCTCGCCAAAGAGGACGGTGCCGATGATCCGGCCGTGCCTCAGAATGACGCGCTTGTAGATGCCGGCGTCAGGGTCGCGGAGGACGATATCGTCGCGATCCTGCCCTTCGGCGAAATCACCGAGGGCAAAGAGCTCGATGCCCGTCACCTTCAATCGGGTGGGCGTATCGCTGTGATTGAAGCGCGCCGTGTCGTCGCCGGCGAGCCGCGCCGCGGCGACGCGTGCCATCTCGTAAAGAGGCGCAACCAATCCATAGACGCGCCCGCCGGTCTCGGCGCACTCGCCAAGGGCAAGAATGTCCGGATCGGAGGTCTGCATCGCCGCGTCAACCAGGATGCCGCGACCGACGGCAAGGCCGGCTGCCTTGGCCAGCTCTACGTTCGGCCGTATGCCGATGGCCATGACGATCAGCGTTGCCGGGATCGTCGTCCCGTCCGCGAGCTCCACCCCTTCGACTTTTGCGCTGCCGAGGATCGCCTTGGTGCTCGCTTCGGTGAGGACCTTGATCCCTCGGCTTTCGACGGCGCTCTTGAGAAGCTCGCCCGCGGCCGAATCGAGCTGGCGCTCCATCAGCGTCGGCATCAGATGGAGCACCGTCACGTCCGTCCCGCGCGCCTTGAGGCCGGCGGCGGCCTCGAGGCCGAGGAGCCCGCCACCGATCACGACCGCCTTGGCCGTCGATTGCGCCGCCAGGAGCATGGCGTTGACGTCATCGAGGTCGCGGTAGGCGAGAACGCCGGGGAGACCATGACCGGGAACTGGGAGAACGATCGGCAGAGAGCCGGTGGCAATCACCAGCTTGTCGTAGCTCTCGATCACCCTATGGTCGGAGGTCACGGTTTTTGCCGCGCGATCGATGGCAACGACCTTGTGACCTTTGTAGAGAGTGATGCCATGCCGGATGTACCAGCCGTCGCCGTGGATGATGATCTGCTCATAGGCCTTTTCGCCCGAGAGCACGGGCGACAGCATGATGCGGTCATAGTTGACGCGCGGCTCGGCGTTGAAAATGGTGACGCGGTAGCGTCCCGGCGCGCTTTCGAGCAAGTGCTCGAGCATGCGGCCGGGAGCCATGCCGTTGCCGACGATGACGAGCTTTTCGGTCATCTCTGGCGATCCTTTCGTCAGCGAGCGGCAAGGTCGTAGGCCGGTGCATTGACCGGCGGCGCTGCGGCAGCCGAACGATGTCGAGCTCTTATGGCGAAATGCATCCAGGCGAGCGACACGGCGACCACGACGAAAAGGAGCATGAAGCAGCTGGACCAGACACCGGTGAGGTCCTTGAGAACACCGAAAGCGATCGGCAGGACGAATCCACCGAGCCCGCCAACCATGCCGACAATCCCGCCGACTGCGCCAACGCTGCCCGGATAATAGGTGGGCACATGCTTGTAGACCGCGGCCTTCCCCAGGCTCATGAAGAATCCGAGCGCAAAGATCGCAAAGATGAACGGGGTCTGACCGATGACGACGGGAAACGCATCCGGCGACACGTGGGCAGCCGGCAATGAGAGGAGTAGCGTCAACGCACCGGACGCGCAGAGCATCAGGTACATGACCGACCGCGCTCCAATCCGGTCGGACAAGGCACCGCCATAGATGCGGAAGATGCTCCCCGGGATCGAATAGGCGGCCGCGACGATCCCCGCCGTCGCAAGATCGAAGCCGTAGGCGCCGACGAGGTAGCGTGGCAGCCAGAGCGCGAGCGCGACGAAGCCGCCGAACGCAAAGAAGTAGTACAGGGCAAAGCGCCAGACCTGCGCGTTGCCGAGCGGCGCCAGCTCGCTGAGGAGCCTCTTAGTCGGCAGGCGTCCGCGGCGCCGCTCTTGCAAACCCGGCTCATCGCTCGTCAGGCACCAGAAGAGCACCGCCATGACGATGAGGGCTGCAGCCCAAAGCTCGGCGACTGCCTGCCAGCCCCAAGCCGAAAGGACAAATGGCGCGAGGAACTTGGTGACGGCGGCGCCGATATTGCCGGCGCCGAATATGCCGAGCGCCGTGCCCTGCCTTGCGGAGGGGAAAAAGGGCGTGACGTAGGCGACGCCCACCGCAAAGGAGCCTCCGGCAAGGCCGACGCCGAGCGCGGCAACCAGCATCTCCGGATAGGTCTTGGCGTAGGAAAGAAGGAACGTCGCGAGAGCAGCCGCGAGCATCGTCACCGTGTAGACCAGCCGACCGCCGTAACGTTCCGTCCACACACCCAAGATGAGACGCACCAGCGAGCCGGTCAGGATCGGCATCGCCACGAGGACGCCGAACCCTGTCTCGCTCAGACCGAGCTCCTGCTTGATGCGGATGCCGATGATCGAAAAGATCGTCCATACAGCGAAGCACACTGTGAACGCAATTGTCGACGTCCACAGGGCCCGTAGGTCCGCCCGGTTCGCCTGCCAATGCTGCGAGGGAAACATGGTGCCTCCGAGGCGCGCTCGCGCGCCTTTGCTCTGTCGGTGTGGTGGAACAAAATCCCGCCGGCCAAGGTGTCGCCTTCCGACTGGCGGACGCGATCTTGCTCGGCAGCTTTGTGTGGGGAGGCCCGTCGTTGGGCGCCGATCGCCGGGCGTCGTCGCCCCGCCGCTCCTTTTATGCAGGAAGTGTGCCGATCACGCGGAAGCCTGAAAAGTGAACCGCCACAAGGCTTGTGCAGCTTACCGCCGACTGTGCCGAAGTAACGGACGACTAAACGATCGTCACCGGCCTGCCTCGGCTGCCCAACGAGGATGCACAGTTGCGATACCGGCGCCGCGTCACCTGTTCGCTGCCGCGGAATCGCCTATAACACCTGCCGGGATTGGGGACGGAGCCGAGGAGCCATCATTTTGCGCAGTCCAGTCGCCGTCCGATCGTCCCGCAAGGTTCTTTGCGTCTTCCCCTCTTACACACCGGCCTTCGGCACGTTCGCGCACGCCTTCCCGCTCCTCTACAAAGTGCGGGCCTTCATGCCGCCGCAGGGGCTCCTGGTGCTCGCGGCCTATCTGCCGGAGAGCTGGCCGGTTCGCTTCGTCGATGAGAATATCGCGCCGGCAAGCCTGGCCGATTTCGCCTGGGCCGACGCGGTTCTGGTCAGCGGCATGCACGTGCAGGCGGGCCAGATACGGGACATCGCCCGGCGCGCCAGGGCCGCGGGCAAGGTCGTCGCCCTTGGCGGACCATCCGTCTCGAGCGCGCCCGAGATGTATCCCGGCGTCGACTATCTCCATATCGGTGAGCTCGGCGACGCCACCGACGAGCTGATCGCTCGGCTCGACCGCGACATCTCTCCGCCCGGCGCGCAAATCCGCCTCGAAACGGGCGAGCGGTTGCCGCTGCCGGATTTTCCGGTTCCCGCCTACGGCCTCATCGAGCTCGGCCGTTATCTCATCGGCAGCATCCAATTCTCGAGCGGGTGCCCGTATCGCTGCGAGTTCTGCGATATTCCGGCGCTGTACGGCCGCCAGCCGCGGCTGAAGACGGCGGAGCAGATCCTGGCCGAGCTCGACGCGATGATGGCACAGCCGGCGCGGCCGCAGACGATCTACTTCGTCGACGACAATTTCATCGGCAACCGCAAGGCGGCTCGCGAGCTCTTGCCGCACCTGGTCAGCTGGCAGAAGGCGCGGGGGTTCCCGCTCGCCTTCGCCTGCGAGGCGACGCTGAATATCGCCAAGCAGACGGAGATCCTCGCGTTGATGCGTGAGGCGTGCTTCGTCAACATCTTCGTCGGCATCGAGACGCCCGAGGTCGCGGCGCTGACGCAGATGCAAAAGGAGCACAATGCCAAGCTGCCGATCCTCGATTCGATCCGCACCCTGAACAGCTACGGCCTCGAGGTCACCTCGGGGATCATCCTCGGCCTCGACACCGACGGCGACAGCACGGCCGATCGGCTGATCGATTTCATCGACGAATCGCGTATCCCGGTTCTGACGATCAACCTACTCCAGGCGCTGCCGAGGACGCCGCTCTGGGACCGTCTCGCCCGCGACAATCGCATCGTCGACGACCCCGGGCTCGAATCGAACGTGCGTTTTCTCCGGCCACACGATGACGTCGTCGCGGCATGGCGGCGGTGCATCGCCCACGCTTATGCACCGGAGCGGCTTTACCAACGCTTCCACCACCAGGTCGACGCCACCTACGTCAACCGGCTCAAACCGCCCGCTCGCGGCCGGCTGACACTTGCCAATCTGCGGATGGGGGCTGTGCTCGGGTCGCGGCTCGCACTTCGGCTGGGCTTGCGCTCCGACTATGGCCGGCACTATTGGCGCGCCGCCGGCCACGCCCTCCGCCGCGGGCAGATCGACGCCATGATGGGGATGGGCTTCGTCGGCTACCACCTGATCCAGTTCACGCGCGAAGCCCTGCGTGGCGACCAGAACGCCTCGTTCTATTCGACGCGCGAGCGCGAAGGCCGCGAGAAGGCCGTGGCGGCGTAATCGAGGAGGTCGCTATCCCTGCGGTTTCAGCGCCGGCTTGACGACCTTGGTCTTCTTGTCCGGCTTGGTGGGTTGCACCGGCCAATATTGGACAAGATTCTCCGGCACCTCGTTCGGCGCCAGGGCGTCGTCCGGGAGGCGTTTCCACACTTGTGTCTGGCCGAATATCGGGATGCCGACATAGCCGCGCAGCTTGAGCTTCTGCCCGTCCTGGGTCACTTCCATATTGGCGTTGTAGACGCTGCCATCGCGGGGATCGAGGATGGTGCCCTTCTCATAGAGACGGCCAGTGCGCTGCATGCCCTTGATCATGACAAGGCCGAGCGCCGGATGGTTCTTCTGGTCGCCCGAGCAAGCGGTGCAGAGCGGATTGGGATCCTGGCCGGCTGGCACGATCATCTTCACCATGGCGCCGTAGTAGACATTGTCCTGCTCGAAGATGAAGAACCAGGCGCCGATGTGCGTGTGGGGATCCATCTCCTCCCACAGGCCGGCGGCGGTGGGCTCGCTCGCCGCAGCCGACGCCGTCGCCTGCGCGGCGCGAACGGAAACTGCCCAACCAAGCGCCAGAACAAGGGCTATCGCCGGGAATACTTTTGACCTCATACCACACACTCCCTAGCCGGTACCGGATGCCAGCCTGCCCCTCAGGCCTCATTCGGTGTTGCGGGACGTTGAACGGTTTTGCCCCCGCTATCTGACTGACGCTTACGCCGGTTCCGCGACCTCGATCACACACCGTGACTGGTAAGCACTTCAAGACAGGGCTTGCTCAATTTTGAGCGATTTGCCTGCAGGCAGTGCAGGAAGACCTCGCTGTCGGAGCCCGGCTTGATCGAGGCGCAATAGCGGCGAACGTCCGGACGGCATGCCGCTTGTTCCTTGCTCGAACCCTCGTACTTCTTCCCGCCGGGAAGAAATGGGTTTTCACTCGCCGCAAACGCGGTCGCGAATGACAAGGATGAAGCGGCCGCGATCAAAGCCGCGACCAGTGTTGCCTTCGCTATCGTCATTGCTTCCTTTGCTCCTGAAAATCGTCGCCGAATTGCCGAACGTACCTAGCCTACCGGTCGGGCGAGTCAATCCGCCCAGATCCACTTCGCGCGCGACCAACCCGCCTTCGATCGGAAATTCGCAGCAAGGGGCTGCCGATGCCGCGCCGGTCACCGTGATGGGATATAGCCAGCCGAGACGGGCGGAATTCGGGCAAAGCGGCGACCTATCGGTCTTCGACGATCTCGCGCGGCTTGCCCATGAGCAAGGGCTGGAAAAGGACCGCGGCAAACAGGGTGCAAAGCAGCGACAGGGCTAGAAGCTGGCCCATGCTCGACGTGCCGGGATGGCTCGAGAACCAGAGGCTGCCGAAGGCGGTGGCAGTGGTTAGCGCGCTGAAGAACACGGCACGGGTGAGGCTGGTTTGCAGGAGATTCGTCTGTCCCGCCCGCCACGCCATGATGTAGTAGATCTTGAAGGCAACGCCGACGCCGAGGAGGAGCGGTATGGCGATGATGTTGGCGAAGTTGAGCGATAGCCCCACCAGCACACAGGCTTCGAGCGTCACCACTCCGGCCGTCATCAACGGGATCAGTGTCAACAGCACATCGCCAAAGCGCCGCAGGATGATCCAGAGAAGCAGCGTTATCGAGACCAGCGCCCAGATGCCCGCCTCGACGAAGGCACGGATAATGGTGTCGCCGGCTCGCAGGATCGAGATCGGTCCCTCGATGGCGGTGGGCTCGACGGCGATCACCGCCTTCGCGAACTGGCGCATGGCCTGATTGTCGTTCGCCGAGCCCTTCGGCGAGATCTCGACCCGAGCCCGTCCATCCGCCGTCTCCCACTCGCGCTTGAGCTCGGGAGGAAGCGATGCTCCGGTTACCGGCTGCGCCTGCAACACTGCCTTCAAGCTGTCGAGAAAGACCTTGAGCGGCGGAATGAAGGCAGCCTCGGCGCGATCGCGCAGCTGCTTGTCGCCGGCGGCGACCTTGGACAAAGCGGCGGCGAGCCGCTTGGCCGCCACCGCGCCGGAGCCGGTCTGATCCGCCGCAGCTGCATTGAGGCGGTCGGCGCCCTCCTTCAGCGCGTCGAGGTTCTCCTGATCGCTCGGCGGCGGCATCACATTGGCCGGGTCGAAGGCATCGGCAAACGTCTTCGCCGCATCCTCTATCAGCGGCAGCTTGTGATCCTGATCCGCGGGAATGAAGCTCGCGAGCGTCGTCGTGCGCCCGACTTCCGGCACCTTGGCAAGACGCTCGGCAATGGTCCGGGCCTCGGCTGGCGAGGCGGCAAGGACTTCGATCGTGTTCGGGTTGCTGGTGGGGTCGCTGCTGATGTCGAGATAGGTGGCAATCGATTCGGTGGTGGGATTGCGCAAATGCATGGGGTTGAAGT